>Ga0208005_1000474_pt1 | contig 15063 bp, 25 predicted proteins | sample DEB19_08_DNA_3_FD_184530 | JGI IMG/M metagenome (GOLD analysis project Ga0208005, IMG submission 184530) | Aqueous microbial communities from the Delaware River and Bay under freshwater to marine salinity gradient to study organic matter... | ecosystem: Environmental > Aquatic > Marine > Coastal... | reverse complement strand
TACCCGAGGGGTAGTACCCGACGCGGATGCCCAGGGCGTACCGCTCGGCGTAGGCGGCAGCGTTCTGGAGCACTTCCTGCTTGAGGAGCCAGATGTACCAGCAGACGTCGCGTGCGCCCACGCCCCGGTAGACGGCCTCGGAGGTGTTCGGGTCGATGAAGTTGGGGGCGGCGGTGAAGACCCGGTGCAGGACGAGGGCGCGGCGCTCGTTCTCGTCAAAGAGGTGGACGAGGGAGTCGAACCCGAGGTCGGTGACGCTTGGCTCGTTGATGTAGGCGCTGCCGACCCGCATGGCGACGTTGCCGTACTGGTCGAAGGCGAGGGTGTCGGAGGCGAAGGGGAACCACTCGCGGACGCGGACACCCGTCAGGGGGTCGCGGTCGTAGACGATGTTGGCGGCGCTGACCCCATACCAGACCGCCTCGTGGAGGTGGCGGAAGAGGTCGCTGCGGCGGGGGATGTCGTTGACGATTGCCGTCAGGCGGCGGGCGAGCTCGACCTGGCGCGGGTTCTCCTCGTCATCGGCCACGACGGCCCACTCGAGGCCGGCGAGGGTGACGAGGAGGCTGCGGAGGACGCCCTCGATGTCGGCGTCGGCCCGCATCATGGCCTGGTAGTTGGGGTCGAGCCTGTAGGCGAGGCTCGAGTTCCGCAGCATCAGGCTGGCGGTGCGGAAGAAGGTGCGCTGCACCTCGACCGGGATGGCGAGGGGGGTCTGCGGGCCGCGCTGCACGGGCGGCGGCGGGGCCTTGCGTGGCCGTTGGGCCGGGGGGAGCCCTGCGCCCGGGACGGCGTTCGGCATCAGCGGGTTGCTGTGGGGTTGGTTCATGGGTCAGATCCGCAGGCCACGGGAACGGGCCTTGCTCTCCGCGAGGCGGCGCTCGAGCTCGGCGCGGCGCTCCTTGATGGCGGCGATCTCGGCGGCGGCGGCTTCGCGCTGGGTGCGGGCTTCGTCGCGGGCCTTGGTGACCTCGGCAAGGCGGGCGTCGATGTCCGCGATGCCACGGCCGACCTCGGCCATGCGGGGCGATGCCTGTGGGCCTCGCGCCTTCAGCTCGGCAATCTTGCCCTCGATCTCGCGCACCTTCTCGGCGGCACGTTCGGCGCTGCGCTGCCGGCGGCGTTCCTTCTGCTCCGCGCCCTTGGCGATGGCGCTGCGCTGCTCATGCACCCATTGCTCGGTGAAGGATCGGCCGGCGGCGCGGGCGCGCTTCTCAATGCCCTCGACGTGCTTGCTGGGCGGGGCCTTGCGGGTCGTGTCCTTGGCGGGCGAGGAGCCCGATCCGCCCTCGGCCCCGCAGGTGTTCCCGGGCTCGAAGCCGTCCGGGCCGACCCCGCAGTTGAACGTGGTCTTGGCGAAGATCCCCAGGCGTTCGCGGATGTCGTCCCTTGTGCCCATTTCGCCGCAGTCTACCCCGTGGTCAGGCGAACATACGCTTCCGCACCGAGCGGTTGTCGAACATCCTGGTCGCGCTGCTGGCGACCGTGACCGCGCCGCCCGTGGCGACGATGGCCCCCTGCGAGGCCACGGTGCAGAGGTCGACCACGCAGTCGACGCAGTCGTCGTGCGCCCCGGCGGGGAAGGAGAGCAGCTCGTCGATGACGGTCTGGAAGGCGAGCGGGGCCTTGCCGGCGGCGTCGGCCGGGAAGTGCAGCTTGCCCTGCGAGACGAAGGGCTGCGCGCCGGCGGCGCGAAGGTGCTTGTCGGTGGTGCGCTCGACGGCGATCACGGGCTGGCGGCACATGGAGCGGAACTGGTCGAAGACGCCCTTCTGGGGGCCGTTGGCCTCGGCGACGACCATCGCGCAGCCCCGGCGCTCGACCAGCTCGCGGGCCATGCGGGCGAAGTCGGGGAAGGACTCGCGGACGCGCAGGACGTCGGTGAGGTAGAGGTTTCGGTCCATCGACACCTCGCCGATGATGCAGACGGACCAGTCGGGGTCGTCGCGCTCCTGGCGCTTGCGGCCGTACCCCCAGTCAAGGGCGGCGACGGGGCGGCTGCCGAGGGGGATCTCCCGGTGGTAGCGCAGCCATTCGGGCCGGAAGACGAGGAGGTCGGAGGAAAGGGGGACGAGCTCGTAGGCGCGGGCGTAGGCCATCGCGCCCATCGCGCTGCGCTTGGCGGCGAGGATGCGGGGGGTGAAGACCTCGGGCCACGGGCTGTCGGTCCCGATGCAGGGCCGGCGCAGGAGGGTGCCCTCGGCCTCGCACTCCTTGCGCCAATCGGCGGTGATGTCGTCCGTATGGAAGGGGGTGGCCGACCGCCAGAGCCGCCCGGCGTGCGGGGCCGACGGGTCGAGCATCGGGAGCCAGATGTTCGCCATCGCCTCCTTGACCTGGGCGCGCAGGGCGGGCTGGAGGACGGCGTTGCGGAGGTCGCAGATGTCGTCGGCCCAGAGGATGTCGGCGCGGCCGCCCGTTCGGCCGAAGATGCCGGAAGCCTGGACGGAGGGGTCGCGGCGGGCGACGATGCCGGGTGCGGCCACGCTCCAGGCCATGATGGTGTCCTCCCCGGGCTTGAGGGCGACCTCGGGGAACACGGCGCGGTAGATGGGGGAGCGGATGATGTCGCGGAGGAAGCGGCTGGTGGCGGCGGCGGCGTCGTCGTTGGACCCGATGAGCTTGAACCGGGTGGCGGGGCGCTTGCCGAGCCACCATGCGGCGAGGTAGGAGAGGGTCGAGGTCTTCGCGTGTCCGCGAGGGAGTTCGGCGTACCAGGCGTGGTTGGTGAGGGCGTGGGCGAGCAGCTCGCGCTGGATGTCGGCGACGGGCCGTCCGAGGCAGAGGGCCACGAAGGCGGCGGGATTCTCCCGTGCGGCCTCGATGGCTTGCTGGGGGGTTACTTTGCCTTTCGCCTTGGGGGGCACGGCTTGGGGGCCACGAGGCTGCGGGCGACGGCGGCGAGGGCCTCGTCGGGGAGGTCGACCAAGGCGACGTTGGTGGTCGCCGTGCCGGCGTCGAGGCGGCTGATGCGGTCCTCCTGCACGGCGGCGTCGATGGCGAGGCGCTCGAGGATGGCGAGGGTCTGGGTGGCCCTGGTGACCTCGCGGCGGGTGCTCGAGGGGTCGGCGAGGATCTGGGCGGCGCGGGAGACGGCGGCGCGCTTCACGACGTCGGGGATGGCCCAGCCCTCGCGGATGGCACGAAGCCACAGACGCGGCGCATCCGCACTTTCCCCTTTCCCCTCCAGCCCGTCGGGCATATTGGCCTCCGGTGGCATCTTACACCTCCTCGCGGGTTGCCTTCTGCCCGGTCAGGGTTTCCCACCGCTTGACGATGACGTCACAGTACGCGGGGCTGATCTCCATGCCGTAGCACGTGCGGCCAAGTTGCTCGGCGGCGATGAGGGTCGTGCCGCTGCCCAAGAACGGGTCGTAGGCGAGTCCCTGCGGGGCGGTGCTGTTTCCCATCAGGTAGGCGAACATCGCCACGGGCTTCATGGTCGGGTGATCCTCGCTGCGTCCGGGACGGTCGAAGCGAAGCAGGGTGGTCTGCTTTCGGTCGCTGTACCAGCCGTGGGCAGCGCCTTCCTTCCAGCCGTACAGGCAAGGCTCGTGCTGCCATTGGTAATCCTGCCGTCCCATGACGAGTACATCTTTCACCCATACAAGGCATTGCCGAACGGTCTGTCCACAATCCTTGACCGCGCCTCGGAAGTTGTAACCCTCGCTGTCGGCGTGGAATACATAGAACGATGCTCCGGGCTTCATCGCGTCAAATGCAGCGCCAAAGCAGGTCACGAGGAACTTGCGGAAGTCGCCGTCCGCCATGCTGTCGTTGGCGACGATCTTCCCATCCGTTCTTCGATTGCGGCGCTTCGCTTCCTCGGGTGACTCATTGACTCCCAGAGCCACGTTGTAGGGCGGGTCGGTGAGCATCAGGTCGGCCCGCTGGCCATCCATCAGCCGCCCGACATCCTCGGCCTTCGTGCTGTCCCCGCAGAGGAGGCGGTGCTTGCCCAGGAGCCACAGGTCGCCGGGTTGGGTGATGGGGTCGGCGGGCGCTTCCGGCACCTCGTCCTCGGTCACCTCCGGGGCGTTGGCGGCGGCGAGTTTCGCCAGTTCCTTCTCGTCGAATCCCGTGGCGGCGAGCAGTTCCTCGTCGTCGATGGCGATGGCGGCGAGCTGCTGGTGCAGGGCGGCGTCGTCCCACTCCGCGAGTTCGGCGGTGCGGTTGTCCGCGATGGCGAAGGCGGTGGCCTCGGCCCCGGCGAGGTTGGTGCGGACGGCCTTGACGGTGCGCCAGCCCAGGGCCTTGGCGGCGGCGAGGGTTCCGTTGCCGGCCACGACGACGCCCTTGGGGTCGACCACGATGGGCTTCTGCTGCCCGAATCGCGTGAGGCTGGCCTTGATGGCGGCGAGGTTGGCCTCGGGGTGCTTTCGGACGTTGGCGGGGTCGAAGAGGAGTTCGGAGACGGGGATGTCCTCGACGGTCATTCGCAGGGGAGTGGTCATGTGGTTCTTTCTACAGCGGCGATGCGCTCACCGATCCAGGCCATGCAGTTGCAAGCCATGCTATTTCCGAGGGCTTTGTATCTCGGCCCGTCCGGGCATTGCTTGGCCGGCTTGCCGCGCCACGGGATGAGCGTCCAGTCGTCGGGGAAGCCCTGGAGTCGCTCGCACTCACGCGGGGTGAGGCGGCGGACGGTCATGGCGTGAGGAACCAGCGGCGTACCTCGCCCGGTTCCGTCCTCGCTTGCGTTAAATCCTTCGCCGCGTAGGGTATGAGCGACTGCCGGATGCGCGGAGTAGTTGCTTCCGCAACGCATGGTTGGCGTGACTTCCACCGATGCATCCTGTCCGTTGTCGCAACGGGTGAACGCCACCGCCGGCGGATGACCGCTTGAACCATTACTGCCGACCTTGACTGTCGGGGTCGATCCGTCTGTTTGGCAATCCGGCACGCCCATGTTGCTTGAGAACGCCACGGCGTGGCTATGCCCCTTCGTGACGGTGAAAGATGGGTCGCCATGCTGCCCGAATCCAAGGCCGCCGGAGGCGTGGCCTTCCGTCATGTTCTGCGTGTCAATTGGAAACGCCATCACCTTCGGCCCGCTTGTGTTCGTCCCACCGCAGGCTTCCGTGAGCGTGGCGGCGCAGTCGCCGTCGATGGATTGGTTGTAGAGGTCAACGGCCACTACAGCCGTGGTCGCCCGCGTGTCGCCTTGATCGAACAACGACAGCGTGGGATTCACCTGACCGTCCACCCAGGTCTCGTCGTCGGTCGTGGACTGAGCCCGCTTGGCCTTGGTGAAGGGGACGGGCTGGGCGATGTACGTCTGTTGGTGCGTGGCGGGCTCGGATTGCAACGCGCCTGGAACATCTAGCACTCGTACTTCTTCTCTCTGGTTCTGCGAGAAGGCGACCGGGATGTACGCCCCGTGTCCGCCAAGTTCCGTGTGCGAACGCAAACCACGGTTGCCGATGGTTCCGGCGATGGGCTGCGTGGTCAGGTTGTAGCACTCGTCTCCTGCCGGGCCTCCGGTTCCCTTGGCCCACTTGCTGCTGACTGTTGCAGCGCATCCCTCAGCATCGGCGGCAGAGCCTTGCCCCTGCGCTCGGCGCGGCGCAGAATCCCGTTGCACGCTTTCGCGCTCAAAGAGAACCGCTGCGGAACGCTTGTAGTCTCCAAGACATCCGACAACGAAGATACGTCGCCGTCGCTGCGGGACGGCGCGTGGGTGCCGTTGTGTTCTGACCCATTGAGCGTCCAGCACCCGGTAGGCCCACCCATACCCCAGTTCCCCCAGCGCCCCGAGGAAGGCACCAAGATCCCGTCCGTCTCCTGATGACAGGACACCGGGGACGTTCTCCCAAACAATCCATCGAGGCCGCAGACGTTGAGCGATCTCAAGGTAGGTAAGCATGAGTCCTCCCCGTGGGTCGTTGAGTCCCTTGCGGAGCCCGGCGACGGAGAAGGATTGGCAGGGGGTTCCCCCCACGAGAAGGTCAATTGATCCTGGCTCAAGGGGCCACTCCTGGTGCTTGGTCATGTCCCCGTAGTTGGGGACGTTGGGGAAGCGGTGCTTGAGCACCGCAGCGGGGAACGGTTCGATCTCGCTGAAGGCGACGGGCGTCCACCCGAGGTGATGCCATGCGACGGAGGCGGCCTCGATGCCGCTGCATACGCTCAAATAGCGCATAGGAGCCTCGCGCACGCCTTGGGGTTGAGGAGGCCGCAGTCGGTGACGACGTAGCCGCCCTCGCGGTGCCGGATCTTGACCCCGAGCAGGCCCTCGGCACGGACGATGAGGTTGGAGACGCTGCGGGGAGTGACGCCCCATCGCTCGGCGAGGTCGCGGCGCGGGACGGGGTCGTGGCGGTGGTTCGCCACCATCTCGGCGATGCGGGCGACCAGTTCCTCGGCGTCGGCGCGGCGGTTCACGGGCGGGACTTCCTTGGGGTGAGGCAGACGTCAAAGCCTGCGGCGTGGGCGATCTTGAGCACCGAGTCGAAGGTGGCCTTGCGGCGGCCGATGCGCGTCCCGGGCGTCCCGAGGAGGCAGCGCACGGTATGGGCGGCGAGGATGCCTTCGGCCTCCATCTGCCGCGCCAGGGCGCTGCGGGTTCCCCCGCCGGCGGCGATGGCGTGGGTAATGGCGGTCTTGAACGCTTCGTAGTCGGTGAGTCGGACGGTCATACGCGGGAGCATAACGAGGAACCCCTCCCGCCGTGGCCGAAAACCACGATGAGCGGCGGGAGGGGGTGCCGGCACGCGCCGGCTAGGCGGGGGGGTTGTCGGGCGGAAAGCAGAGCCAGCCACGGCTGGCGGCGATCTCCTCCGGGGTGCGGCGGATGGCGAGGAGGGCGCTCTCGCTCGAGAGGTGAGCGCAGACCTCGCGGCGGGCGGCATCGCGTTCCTGGCGCAAAGACTCGGCGCACTCGGCCATGCCGTCGTTCACGATGCGGAGCGTCTCGGTGAGCGCGGCGACCTGTGCCATGAGCGACCGCTGGCTTTGGCGCAGGGTGTCGATCTCGGTCGCGGCGGCGGCGCGCTCGTCGTTGGCCATGTCGCCCATCGCCTCCCAGCGGATGCGGAGTCGGGCCACGAAGTCGTCGGTCATGGGGTCGCCTCCGTCTTCCTGGCTGCGTGGTGCTGGAACAGCCCGATGCGCTGGTTGGCGCGGTTCAGGTCGCGCTTCAGTTCCTCGATGCGGCGGGCCGCGATCATGGGGACGCTGTGCTCCCGGCAGTCCATGCGGGTGAGGTACTCGACGAGATCCTTGTCGGTCATCGGATCGTCTCCTCGAAGCAGTTCCATCCGCGCTCGAGCGCGTAGTCACGCGGCAGGCCGTGGAAGTCCTTCATGTTGCAGACCTCCCGCCTCGCCTCGTCGCGCTCGCGCCTCAACTTGTTAGAAATCCTGATGAGTTCGTCACGCTCTGCCTCCAGCGCGCCGCGCCCAAGGATGATGGCATCCACCTCCGCGAGGATCTCCTCGAGCTGCGTGCGGTTGTAGATCGAACGCTCGCCCTGGGGCAGCAACCCGGCGGCGTCCTGACGGAGCTTGTCGATGGCTGTCATGCCGCGCATGGTGACGGGGGCGTATAGTCGTGTCAAGGGGGTCGGACGAGATTTCGGGGAAATAGTTGCAGCACCCGACCGGGCCTGCCGATAGGGGAACCATGCTCACCATCCTGCCCATCCTCGCCTGCCTCCTCGCCATCGACCCCCCTGCCGGGTACGACCCCCGCCCGCTCCTCGACGCGATCCGCGCCGAGGAGTCTGGGGGCCACCCTGACCCGGCCAACGCGGTCGGGGACGGCGGGAAGGCCCTCGGCCCCTACCAGATCCACCGCTCGTATTGGCTCGACGCCGTGACCTTCGACAAGGCGCTCGGGGGGCGCTACGAGGACGTCCGCGACCAGGCCTACGCCGAGCGCGTGATCCTGGCCTACTGGCGGCGCTACGCGCCGGCATGGGACGCGCAGACCCTCGCTCGCATCCACAACGGCGGCCCCAAGGGGGCGACCCGTAACGCCACGCTCGGGTATTGGCACGACGTCCGGTCCCGGATGCGCTAGGACGCCTTCAGGCGCGCCCGAGGGGGCTGAGTGGCACGACGGCCGCCCGGACCCCTTCCGGCGCGTCCGGGGGCATCCTAGGCCGCGCTGCGGGCGTCCTCGTCGGCATCCGGCTCGACCCCGAGGTCGATGGCCGTCGCCGCCCAGACCACCTGCGGGGTGGCCGGCCCCAGCTTCGCCTGCTCGAGGACGTCGGCGACGAACGACCGGGCGTCGGCGTCGGTCATCCCCTGCCTGTCTCGCATCCTGGCGGCGATCATGTCCGCGCTGTACACGGCGAAGGGCACGGCCTTGCGGTCGACCGCCCTCGGGAACGCGATGCCGAGGAGGCAGTCGTCGAAGCCCTTGAGCAGGATCGGACCCGTGATTCTTGCCATGCGCCTGATGCTACCGCTTGCGAGGGTGACGCCTGCAGTAGTCGACCATCAGGGCAAGCACCCTGCCCGAGGTGGCCGTCAGCCCCAGCCGCTCCTGTGCGGCCTTGACCTCCGCATCGCTTGCGGTCGCCATGATCGTCTCGGCCTCGCGGTCCCATGCCTCGAGTTCCGCCTCCGTCGGGCCGTCGTCGGCGAGCATCCTCGTCGTCTCTCGGATGCGGACGCGGGCGGCGTCGGCGTCCTTCCCGCCCGTGATGTCGCAGTACCTCGCGTGGATCGCGGCGATGTCGGGCTTCGTGTCGCGCTCGAGGCGGTGCTGCTTGATGCACTCCTGCAGCTTGTCCTGGTGCAGCTTCCCCCACCGCTCGTTCAGGAGCGAGAGGAGCGCCGGCTCCATCGTCCACTTGGGCCACAGTTCCGCCATGAGCGCCCGGTTCGACATCCACGTGATCTCGGTGTCCATGCCGGGATCGTATACGCGCGCGCATCCTGCGTCAAGGTCTTCGGCCATGCACCGTCCCGTCGCCGAGGCCGGGTCCGCAGCCGTGCGAGGGCGATGCGGGTTGAACCGCATCAGGTCAGGCACCGAACCTCGTGGCCGCCAACCGTCCCGTCCGGGCTTTCAGTTCGCATGGTGAGCGCCGAGGGAGGTGACCCCACGAGGGGGCCACGGTCGACCAGCCCGCACGGAGCCGCGCTGTCGGTCGATGCCAAGGATTTCACCATTTCGCTGGGGGACAGCCAGCCGCTTCGTCTTGGGCGAGCGCGCCTTGCGGCGGCGCGGGGTAGGGTCAGGCTCCCGCGTCTACATCCCTGCTCCCCTACCGCGCCGGGAGCGTGCTGCGACAGTCTTGACCCGCAGGCCGTTTCGCGTTAGACTGTGAACGCGCAGGATTCGCAGCCCGCATCGTAACGCTTCGGCGCGACGATTGCAAGCGCAAGTGGACGGATGGCCCCTGGGGAACCACGCGCCCCAGGGGCTACCTCCCACAACCAGACGCCCCGGACCCCCGGAAGCGCCCCCGGCAGAGCCTCTAGGCCGCCGGGGGTGTTTCGTTTCGGGTCGTATGCGATCCACGTACGCGCCATCGACAAGTCCCGATAAGGTGTCGCCGACTTCCACTTTCTGGAACTTGGCCCGTGTGAGGAAACGTCGCCGCCTGTCGCCCATAGGCGACGAAACCTCACCTGCAGTTGGGCAGCGCACGGTCTTCGCCGTGCCTGCCCGCCGGCGGTAGGTTGCTCTTTACCCCAACGGCTGGCCTGCCGAGCGGCGTGCCTCGCGGCCTTCTGGCTCGGCCCGTGCAGGGAATCGGCTCCGACCCCTCAGCCCTGCATCTCCGCACCCGTAGTATACGCGCACGATGCACGATCCCTTCCGCGTGGAGCCCCCATTCCTCGTCTCGTTCTCCGGGGGACGGACGAGCGGCTACCTCCTGCGCCGCGTCCTGGACGCGCACGGGGGCGAGCTGCCGGCGGGAGGGATGGTCATGTTCGCCAACACCGGGCGCGAGCATCCGGGCACCTTGGAGTTCGTGGAGCGCGTCAGGCGGGAGTGGTGCCCCATCTCCTGGATCGAATACCGCCGCGAGGCTCCCGGGTACGCCGAGGTCAACCCGGATACCGCCAGCCGTGCGGGTGAACCGTTTGCCGCCCTCGTCGCAGCCCGGTCGTACCTTCCGAATCCGGTCACGCGATTCTGCACGAGCGACCTGAAGGTGCTGCCCATGCGGAAGGCCATGAAGGCCCGAGGGCTTCCCGACTACGTCACGGTGCTCGGCATCCGCGCCGACGAGCCGCGCCGCGTGTCCCGCCTGCGCGCCGACCCGGATCGCGACATCTCCATGCCGCTTGCGGAGGCCGGCATCTCGCAGCCCGAGATCCTGCGCTGGTGGTCGGAGCAGGCGTTCGACCTGCGGCTGCCCAACAACGACCCGGCGTTCGGGAACTGCGATCTCTGCTTCCTCAAGGGCATGGCACGGGTCGAGCGCGTGATCCGGCACGACCCATCGCTCGCCGATTGGTGGGTGGAGCAGGAGACGAGGCGTGAGGCCAGGTTCCGCAAGGACCGCCCGACCTACGCGCAGATCCGCGCCGCCATCACGATTCAGGGCGAGTTGTTCCGTGGCTCCGACGAGGATCACACCGTCCCGTGCGAATGCACGGACTGACGGTCAGCGAGCCTTGCGAACGAGCCGCAGCTCGTTGAGCGGCGCAGTCACGAGTCCCTCGGCCGACGCGATCTTCGCCTTCCCGTTGGCGATGGAGCGGATGCCGCCGTATGCCTCAATGGTGCCATGCGGAATCCATTGCACCCAATCGCCGACCTCGAACGCGGTGGCGTCCTTGGCGGAATCCACCACCGACCCAAGGCGGGCGGCAATCATGCGATAGGTGTCCGAGCGTTCCATGCCATGATCATACCTGTCGCCTGTATCCCAGCCGCCAGAGGAGTCGCGAGATGTCCCGCGCCGTGGCGTCGACCGCCGCCTCGTCCAGCTCGGGCCGGGAGCAATGCAGCGCCTCGTGGATGATCGTGTCGAGCGTGTCCTGCTCCCCCTGCCAGGTGCCGATGCGGATGATCCGCCCGTCGGCGCGCCCGGGATCGACCATTGACCCGTAGTCGGCGAGGTTTGCGCTGAAGCGCAGCCGCCAGTACTTCCTGCCCAGGCGCACGCGCACGGCTACAGCCGCTCCGTGATCTCCTCGAGCGCCCAGCCGAGGAGGATGGCGATGGCGAGCAGGAACATGGCCGTGACAAGCTGTTGCATCTGTCCTTCCCAGACGGTCAGTCTGCCATCACGAACTGCGGGACGAGACGGTAGCGCGTGTTCGTCGGCCCGGTGTGCTTCTCGAGGTAGAGCCGCATCCAGATCCCCCCGCCTGATTGGTCCGGGGGCATCCCGCGCATCACCTCCCAGCCGCCGTAGCCGTCGCCGTAGGCGTCCTTGTACGACCCGCAGCAGAGGTGCCATTGCTGGTCGTGGATCACGCGCACGCCGCCTCGGTCGCTCTGGAGCCGCTCCCGTGCGATGGGGACGATCCACCGCTTGTGGATGTGCCCGGTGGCGATGACGTCGGCGTCGGGGATCACCGCCGCGTGCCGCCTGACCTGGAGCGTGCCGTGGCTCATCAAGGGCGCGCCGCCCGAGCCGTGGAAGTACTTGAGGAGCAGCCCGTACCGCTCCTGGTTCACCTGGTACATGAACCGCACCCAGCCGCCGTAGCCGCCGGGATGCACCTTGTGCCCGGTCAGCAGGGACATCCGCTCACAGACGCGCTCGGTGTAGTCCGTGTCGCAGGACTTGAGCACCGATTCCTCGTGGTTTCCACGGCCGATCATCACGAAGTTCGCCGCGTAGGGGCCGTAGAACTCGGCGGCGTGCTTGACCACGCTGTCGAGGTAGTCCGGGGCATCGGCGTCTTCCTCGTGGACGCCCTTGCGGGCGCGGCGGGGGTCGTAGCGGCCCTGCATGAGACAGCCCATGTCCCCAATGTCGATCACGCCGGCGCGCCGCTCGACGGCCTGGTCAAGGTGCCGCAGCTCCATGTCGCGCCGGCCGTGCGGGTTGTCGTGGTGGCGGTCGCTTGAAAGCAGGAACCACCACTCCTGCGTGCGGCTCGTCCCGGCGAGGTCGACCGTGTGGATGTTGCGGCTTTCACGCGCCACCGTGAACGGCAGAGGCGTTCGCCCGATGCGCTGGGGGATGAGCTTCGGTCCCGCTGCCTTGCCCACGCGATCCTTGTATCACGCGCCCGTTCACCGTACGAAATGTTGTGCACATTTTCTTACCGACCCCCTTGCGGGGCATGATGCGCGTCGGTATAGTGCCCGCGCCGTCGTGGTGCGGTGCCAGGACGGCAACCAACAGAGAGGACTCGCATGGAAGCGCGAAACACGACACCATCGGCACGAAGAACCGATCCCGCCACCAGCCGCGCAGCGGCGCAGTCGATGCAGGACGCGAGCAAGGGCCTGCGCGCCGAGCTGCTTGCCGTCTACCAGACGCACCCGTCCGGGCTGACGATGGAAGAGGCCGCCGCCCTCGCCGGCATCCCGACATGGGCGGCATCAAAGCGCATCAGCGAGCTGCGCGCCGCCGGCCAGATCATCGACACGGGCACGACCCGCAGGGGCGCAAGCGGCCGGCAGCAGGCCGTCTGCCGCGTCCCCGACGCCCCGGCCATGCCCGAGGCCCTGTTCCCCATGACCATCCCCGAGGAGCTGGCGCGCTCGATGAGGTACTGGTGATGCGAAACCCCTGCTACGTCATCCCGAAGCGGCTGACCGTCACGACCGACCTGTTCGGGGACGGCGACCCGACGGGCGACTACGTCATCCACCACTCCGTCGAACTCGACATCGCCTGCCGTTGGCAGCGCCAGGGCGACAGGATGGCCCTCCTCGACTGGGACGTCCATGCGCTGTACCTCGACGGCACGAAGCTCGAGCGGCAGGAGGACGTCCCCAACGACTGCCCTGCCCACCGGATCGTCAACGCCTGCTTCTCGCGCCGGATGCGCGAGGCGCTCGAAAGCGAGCCCCCCACCATGAAGGAGTCATTCGATGGCTGACGTAGGCACCCTCGCGATCACGGTCAAGCGCGGCGAGTTCGCCGTCCTGCACGGCCCGGACGGCAACCTCCTCGCGGCGTTCACCCCCAACAACGACGAGCACCACGCCATCTGCGTGGTCATCAAGGCCCCCAGGAACGTCCGCGTCAGCCGGTCAAAGGAGAACCCGTGGAACAGCACCCCCTCGACGTCGCCCTGAACGAGCGCGGCCTCCTCGTCGCGCGCCTGCGGGCGCGCATCCGTACCCTGCAGGTGGAGGCGATCCCGCTGCGGGCGCTGGCCTCCGACATGAAGCCCGGTGCCGACCGCGATGCCGTGCTCCAGTTCCTCGCCGCCCTCGACCAGGAGATCCCGTGACCCAGTTCACCATCGCCGTCGCCCGCGCCCGCACCTCGGCCCGCCGCGTACGGCAGAATGCCGCACGGCTGCTCGAGGAGCGCAGCCCCGACCAGGAGTCGATGCAGTCGATGCTCGAGGCCGCGACCTGCATCGAGGCGCTGCTCAATATGCTGGCAAGCCAGGACGCCGCGTACCTCGCCCGAGAGATGTACCGAAGCGAAGGGTGACCGATGCCGAGGGCAAAGGGCAAGCCGCAGGAGATCGACGTCGTGGAGCGCGTCGAGCGGTTCCGCAAGGCCGATGCCCTGCACCTCGAGCTGCGCGACACCGTCGTGTACCTGCGCGGCGAGATGGCCGAACTCATGCGCGAACTCAACACCTGCCGCCAGCAGCGGCTCCTCGCCGTGAGCCGGCAGGCCCCAAATGATCCTTGAGTTCACCGTCCCGGGCGAGGCGGCCCCGCAGGGCAGCAAGCGCGCCGTGCGCCTGCCGAACGGCCGCACCGTCCTCCTCGAGTCATCGAAGCGCCTGAAGCCCTGGCGCGGCCTCGTCTCCATGTGCGCCGCCGAGGCGTGGAAGGAGCCGCCGACCGCAGCCCCGGTTGAGCTGCACGCCACCTTCACCTTCGTGCGCCCGAAATCCCACTTCACCGCCAAGGGCGCGCTCAAGGCCGGGGCGCGGCCGGCACCCGGAAAGCCCGACCTTGACAAGCTCGCCCGGGGCCTCTGCGACGGCCTGACGGGAATCGTCTACGCCGACGACAGCCAGATCGTGCGCCTGAACCTCCGCAAGGAGTACGGGCCGACCGCAAGCACGACGGTCTGGGTTTCGGCCCCTTGACGCCTTTGATGCTCCGGGGTATAGTGCGCCCGTCCCGCAGGTAGCGGGGCACGGGCGCGGCGGTCCCGCGCAAGAGAGGAACCCACAATGATGCAGAAGTCCGAGTCCATCGCGGCCTTGGCGGCGGCGATTGCCCAGGCCAACCTCGAGATGGCGAACCCCACGTTTGACAAGCGCAACAGCCACTTCAACAACGGCTACGCCTCGCTCGCCGCCGTCCTCAACGCCATCCGCCAGCCGCTGGCGAAGCAGGGGTTGAGCCTAGTGCAGACGATCAGCACCGAGCCCGGGGCCGTCATCATCACCACGAGCCTGCTGCACAAGAGCGGCGAATGGTTGAGCGCCGAGGTCGCCGTCGCCGTGCCGCAGAACGCCACGGCCCAGGCCCTCGGGTCGGCGACGAGCTACATGAGGAGGTACTCCGCGCTCTCGCTGTGCGGGATCGCCGGCGAGGACGACGACGCCGAGGAGGACCGCCGCGACCGCGAGGAGCGCAAGCCGATGGCCGCGCCGACCAAGCGCCCGACGTTCCGGCCGCAGGAGGCCAAGGGCGCGCCCGTGGTCGCCGAGAAGGTCGAGATGCCCGTCGCCCCGCCCGCGCAGGGCAGCGGCGTGGCCGACTCCTACCCCGACGAGTACGAGGGCGAGTTCAAGATCCTGCGCGTGTCGAGCCGCGCCGGCAAGCCCCACGCCATCCACGCCCACGGACAGCACGGGAAGGTATGGATCGCCACCACGGTCAGCGAATACGCCGAGATGGCCCGGGCGGCGTCGGTCAACTGCCAGCCGATGCGGCTGCACCTTGACCGCGTCGGGCAGACGCTCGAGGTCATGCGCGTCATCGGCAAGGTCGAGGAGGTGGTGCCGTGAACCTGTACGCCATCACCAACGAGCTGCAGGCCGTGATCGA
>Ga0208005_1000472_pt1 | contig 15093 bp, 20 predicted proteins | sample DEB19_08_DNA_3_FD_184530 | JGI IMG/M metagenome (GOLD analysis project Ga0208005, IMG submission 184530) | Aqueous microbial communities from the Delaware River and Bay under freshwater to marine salinity gradient to study organic matter... | ecosystem: Environmental > Aquatic > Marine > Coastal... | reverse complement strand
CCAGTTCTTCTCTTTTTGGCGAAAACCAACCAGAACTGTTCAGGTTTGGGTCCGAAACGCCCCGGTTGGAAACGGGGTTGGTTGGGGTTGGTTCGTTTGGGCCCCAGGTTGTGGAATGGGCGCGCCGTTATTTGCAGGTCGAACTGTTTCCGTGGCAGCAGCACGCGCTGTTGATGCAGCTTCAGCATGATGAAAACGGGGACTTTGTTCACCGCGAATCGCTAGTGAGTACCGCGCGTCAGAACGGAAAAAGTTTGGCTGTCCAGGCAGCCATTGGGTTTTTCTTAACTGAACTGCCTGCGATCTGGGGAAGACCCGTAAACATCCTGTCTGTGGCAAACATGCTGGACCGGGCCGAAGGTATCCATGCTGTGTTGGCGCCAATCCTTAAAGAAGTTTTTGGGGCTAAGACGGGAATGGTGGTTGGGCGTAAGTACGCCAGGGTGGGGCTTTCACAATGGGACGTGCGGGCTGCAAGCACCAGGCTTCATGGTGGGTCTTATGACTTTGTGATTGTTGACGAATTGTTCGATGTGTCGCAGGCGGCGTTGGATGAAGCGATACGCCCAACGATGATTGCGCGTAGATCACCACTGTTGTCTGCGTGGTCAACTGCCGGCAGCCAGGATTCAACAGCCATGCTTGCCATGCGAGAAGAAGCGCTTACCGCAATTGACAGTGGTGTGAACAACGGAACGTATTTCGCTGAATGGTCAGCGGAGCCCGGCCAGACAGATGAATCGTCATGGGGAATGGCTAACCCCGCATTGGGGCACACCATCACTATGAAAGCTTTACGCGCTGCCGCAAACAAGGATTATTTTTTGCGGGCCCATTTGAACCAGTGGGTTACAGCCAGGGGTGCGTGGCTTGATGCACCAACGTGGGATGCCGCAAAAGTTGACACACCGTTCCCTGTTGGTCCGTCTGTTTTGGCTATTGACAGCAGCGTTGATGAATCCCGCTACGTGGGTGTGTTGGCTGCGAAGGACCAGGAACACGCCCACATAAAAGTGGCGTTTGCAGTTGATTCGGAAGAAGCTATGTGGGAACACGTTGCCGGGTTGATGGCTGATCGACAGATGCAGTTGCTTGTCACGCCTTCGCTGGAAATCCACGTCCCAGAAAGTTTGCGTTTGCGTATGAAGATCACTGGCTACGCAGAACTTTTGCGGTACGCGTCACTGGTGCAAAAGATGATTCAGGAAAAGCGCGTCAGTCATGACGGCGGCACCATGCTGCGTGAACACATACTGCGCGCTGTCATGGTGAAAACAGCCCAGGGCGCTGTGCTGTCTTCGCAAAAATCGCCGGGCCCAATCGAAGCGGCGCGGTGCGCAGTGTGGGCTATTGCGGAAGTGTCACGCCCAACCGAACGCAGAAAACCAATGCTGGTTGTCGGCAAGTGAATTACACTGACACCAACGAAAGGCGCAAACGTGGGCGTGTTCAGTCGCAACAAATCAGCTAGCACAGAACTTGTAAAGCCATCCGTTGGTGCTGCCTTTGGCGCCATCCCTTATAACAACCAAGTTCCATACGTAGGCGGGTTCCAGGGAAACAACGCTGGCTTGCAGATGGTGGGCCAGTATTACTCTTACTTTGAAGGCCCAAACCGCGCGGCCGCTATGCAGGTTCCCGCGATCAACCGCGCAAGGGATTTGATCTGTTCCGTTGCTGGCGCCACGCCGCTGTGCATGTATCGGGAAAGCTGGGACGCCACCACACGTGACATGGTGGAAGAAGAAATCGCACCGCGTTCTTGGCTGCGTCAACCAGACCCGGCACTGCCTTACACCACGTTTATGGAATGGTTGGTTGATGACCTTCTGTTTTTCGGAAGGGCGTTTCTTCTCATCACCAGCCGAACCCAAGATGGATGGCCCGCCACGTTCACCCGCCTTCCTGCTGCGATGGTTACAACCCGCGACCAGCCCGGCCCTGTCTTCTTCGCACCGTCAAACCAGGTCTATTTCCAGGGCGGCCAGATCGATGAAAACGAACTGGTGCAGATCATTTCCCCGGTGCAAGGCTGGTTGTTCTCATCTGAAAACACCATCCGAACCAGCATCCGTCTTGAAGAATCGCGTCTGCGTAATGCGGAATCTGCCATGCCTTCCGGCGTTCTGAAACAGACTGGTGGCGAACCGTTGTCAGGTCAGGAACTTGCAGACCTGTCAGCAGCGTTCAACACTGCGCGCCGCTTGAACCAAACCGCCGCCCTGTCACAGGATTTGGAATACATCGAAACCAAAGCCACACCAGACAACATGCTGATGGTGGAATCATCCCGGTTCCAGGTGGAAGAAATTGGGCGAATGACCAACATCCCGCCCTACCTGCTGGGTGCGTCCATCGGTTCGTACAGCTACACAAACAGCAAGTCAGCACGTGAAGACCTTTACCTGTTTGCCGCGCGTCCTTATTTGACTGTGATCGAACAGTGCTTTTCCATGAACAACGTTTTGCCTAAGGATGTCATGGTGAAGTTCGACATTGACGATTATCTGGCCGACATTCTCCCTACTGGCGAACCAGTCGAAGAAGAAGACGAAGGAACTACCACCCCGACAGGCGCACAACCTGACATGAGTACACAGGAAGAAATGGCATGAAACTGGAATTTACGGCGGAGACCATAGACGTTGCACTTGCGGCGGCTGACGGTACGCCTTCACGAACCATCACAGCTGTTGCCGTTCCCTACGAACCCGCGTTTGCGTATGCGGGCAACAACGGCACAAAGGTTTCGTTTGCGCGCGGTTCAATGCCGTTGGATGGTCCGGCACCAAAAGTGTTTATGTTTCATGACAGCACAAAGCCTGTGGGCATTGTCGCGGAACGTGTGGATACACCAGACGCCATGCTTGCATCTATGAAGATCAGCCGCACCGCGCTGGGTGATGAAGCACTGACGCTTTCGGCAGACGGTGTGTTTGCGGTGTCGGTTGGTGTAAACATTCGTGAAGCTACGCAGCTTGATGACGGAACCACACTTGTGACGGCCGCTGATTGGGTCGAACTTTCACTGGTGCCGCTTCCAGCATTTTCGGAAAGTCGCATACTTGATGTTGCAGCTTCCGCTAATGTCGAACCTGAAGACGACACCGCAGACACAAAAGCGGATGCCGACAACATTCCGAACGAGGAGCAGACAGAAATGGCAGAGAACGTGGAAGCCGCAGCAGAGGCCCCGGAGAAGATCGCAAGCGGTGTTGTGTTCGCACAGCCGAAGCGTGAATTTGCGATGCCCACCCCTGGTGAGTACATGGCCGCCATGCACATTGGTGGTGACACGTTCGCACGTGTTCGTGACGCGTACGTTGCAGCAGTTGAAAAGAACCAGTCAGCGTTCAAGTTCGCTGCTGGTGATGAAGCACTTTCGAATGTGCCGGGCCTCTTGCCCACCCCGGTGCTGGCACCATTGGTGCAGAACCTCAACTTCATTCGCCCCACGTTTGAACTGTTTGGGCCCCGCGCACTTCCGATGGGCGCAGGCAAGCAGTTCATTCGCCCGACCATCACCACCCACACTTCGGCTGCACAGCAAATGGCAGAGTTCGATTCAGTGTCGGCGCAGACGATGGTGATTGATGACAACCTGGTTGAGCGTCTCACCGTTGCTGGTCAGGTCACGCTGGACATGCAGACAATTGATTTCACTTCGCCCGCAGCAATGGGCCTGATCTTGCAGGACCTTCAGGGCGAATACCTCCTGGCCACTGACGCAATTGCAGTTGATGGTCTGGACAACGGCGCAGTTGACAACAGCATTTCGTGGAACGGCACCACTGGTGAAAGCCTTCAGGCCGCGATTTATGAAGCTGCATACCAGGCAGCAGTCGCAACGCGCTTTAACGTGGACACCGTTGTGTGTTCTGCGGCAGCGTGGAAGTCGATGGGTTCGCTGGTCGATGACGTCAACCGCCCGATTTTCCCGGCTGTTGGCGCACCCAACCTGGGTGGCTACAACACGCTTGGCGCAGGTGACGCATCCAAGTGGTCCGGCATGAACCCGCTTGGTCTCAACATCGTGGTTGACCCGCAGCTGGACATTTCGGGCATCCCGCACAAGATGTTCATTGTGAACAGCCAGCGTGGATTTGAGACCTACGAATCCCAGCGTGGCCTGCTGTCTGTGGACATTCCTGGCCAGTTGGCCCGCAAGTTCAGTTTCTTTGGCTATGCGGCTACGTTCGCTGCCATCCCTGATCTTGTCCAAATGGTGGAAGTCACCAGCCTGATTCCTTCCTGATAGGGGGCGGCCGTGGCAACGGCACCAATTACAAACGCCTACCGCGTCAGTGACTATGCAGCCTTCCAGCTGCTTGTCAACATCGATCTAAACGATGGCCAAGAAATCACCGTTGATGGTGTTGGCGTTGGCTGGGACGATGACTACATAGTTGTCAGCCAGTCGCAGTGGATGTTGATTGGCGTTAGCAATCAGGGTGAACTGGAATTTTCAACAGTCACCCAGATTCCTAATCAGGTCATTGTTTATTCACCTGGGGACGACAGCGAACTTCACGCTGTTATCCCTAACGGTGAACTGTCGTACTCACCCAACATCCGTTGGATTGACGGACAGGACGTAGCCAACTGGCTTGGCATTACGTACAACGATGACAAAACGTTTATTGATTTGTGCGCCGCAGCCAGCAATCACTTCTGTTTCAGGCGTAGGCAGGAATCTGGCTACATGACGGACAAGCCCAACCAGGTTCCGTCAGAAGACGTAAAGCTAGGAACCATCATGTATGCGGGGGCCCTGTACCGCCAGCGGGGTTCTATTGACCAGTTCAGTTCCTTTTCAGAGATGGGCACCGCACCCACCGTGGGTTTCTCGCCCATCATTAAGCAGCTGTTGGGGAACCAGCGGCCGCAGGTTGCGTGATGGCGTACACAGACCTGTTTAACGAAACGCTGGATGATCTTGCAGCCAAGATTGCCAGCGCCACAGGTTTGCGCACCGTGACGGATAGCAGGTCGATCAACCCGCCATGCGTATTCATTGACGCGCCAGCGTTTGATTCTTGGAACTACAACATTGCCAAGATGACGTTTCCCGTTCGCGTGATTGCGTCCGGGCCCGCAACCCTTACCAACTTGCGGTTGTTGCTGAACATGGCATCCAAACTTCTTGCCGCAAACATTGCGGTGATGGATGGAAGACCCAGCACACTGACGATTGGTGGCCAGGAATTTGCCGCCTACGAACTTTCCGTACCGATTCAAGGACAGACAGCATGAGCAATTACACCATTGTTAGCGAACGCGTGGGAACACCAGGCGAACCGTTCACACCCGAAGAAGGCGTAAACGTTGAAGCTTTGATTGCCCACGGGTTTATTAAGCAGGCAGCAAAGAAATCTGGCAAAATGACCAGTGACGATTCCGAACAGGAGAACCAGTAATGGCCACCAGCACCCTTCTTTCTAACCCGGTATTCACCGTGAACGCCGTGGACCTCACGGATCAGACGCAAAGCCTTGACGTCAAAATTAAGGCCACCGCACTTTCTGCAACTAGCTTCGGAGATTCTTCGACCAAGTTCGTGGCTGGCTTGTACGACAACGAGGTAAGCGCAACCCTCTATTGGTCCTACGCATCCACGGAAACCTACGCAACGCTTTCCAGCCTTGTGGGAACTACCACCACAATTACGTGGAAGCCCAGCAGCGGCGCAACCAGTGCAACCAACCCGGTTGCCACCCTGACCGGGTGCTATCTTGAAGAACTGCCGCCGTCCTTTAAGGTGGGCGAATTGGCGCAGGTCACCGTGGTGTTTAAGGGCGGTGTCTATTCAGTCGCAACGTCCTAACACAGGACAGATAGGGGAAACAAAATGAAGTTTAAACTTCGCGTAGATCAGGGGGAAGGCCCCTACGAAGTAGAAACTTCCCTGTGGGTAGTGACCCAATGGGAACGCCGTTTCAAGCGTAAGGCTTCCGACATGGCCGCGGGCATCGGAATTGAAGACCTGGCGTTCCTGGCCCATGAAGCATCAAAAGCCGCAAGCATTGTGGTGCCTGTCGAACTGGACACGTTCATTAAGAAGCTGGTAGTGCTTGAAGTAGTGGGGGACGAGGAACCGCCTTTCCCTACAGACGCGGCACCTACCGCCGTTCTCTAGCACTTGTCTTAGTTCAATGCGGGTGGTGGCCGCCCAACATAGAATTTGACGTACAGGACTTGCACACGGTTCTGGACATACTGAAGGAACAAGCCAGACAATGAGCCAGGAAGCACCAGTGCAGTGGGAAGTGTATGGCTTGAAGGATGCCCTTCGGCAGCTGAACCGCATTGACAAATCCCTGCGCATGGAAATTACACGCGACTTTAAGCGCGTGGTAAAGCCTGTTGTGGATGATGCAAAAGCCCATGTGCCTATGGAACCGCCGCTGTCCGGCATGAAGTACAAATGGACGGTGAAGCGCACCGGGTTCCAGATGTTTCCGTGGGAAGCCCGCAAAGCTGTGAACATGGTTAAATCCAAAGTGTCTGGCAAGAAGCCCAAACAGCGCGGTGAATGGGTCACAGATTTGGCTGTGTTTTACATTGGCTGGTACGGCATGGCCAATACGGTGTATGACATGGCGGGCCGTAAGAACAGCAGCGAGATGGGCGACAACCTGACAAAGAAGCATGGGCCCGCGTCCCGTGTCATGTGGCCTGCGTGGGACCGAAACAAGGCAACTGTGGAAGATGAAGTGCTGGCCATTGTCGAACGCGTAGGCAAAGCTGTAAACCGCTATTTGATTGTTGGTGGCGCATGATTCGTATTCCCATTGTTTCGGAATGGAATGGCAAGGGCGTAGAAGAAGCCATCAAAAAATTCCAATCCCTGGAAACAAATTCAGAAAAAGCCCAATTTGCCCTTAGGAAAGCTGCTGTTCCTGCGGCCGCTGCATTGGCGGGTGTGACTGCTGCGGCGGGCTTTGCTGTTAAGGCAGCTATGGAAGACCAGGCAGCGCAGCAAGCGTTGGCGCGTCAGATCAAGACAACCACTGGCGCAACCAATGAAGCCATTAAAGCTAACGAAGATTTCATTACGCGCCTGTCCATGTCATCCGCAACAGCCGATGACGAACTGCGCCCGGCGTTGCAATCTTTGGTTGTTGGAACGGGAAGCCTGACCAAAGCACAAAGCCTGCTAAATGTCGCGTTGGATGTAAGCGCCGCAACAGGCCGCGATTTGCAGTCAACAGCTGATGCCCTGTCACGTGGGTTCAATGGAAACACAAAGGCACTTGGCACCCTGTCGCCTGAACTCAAAAAAATGATTAAGGACGGCGCATCATTCGATGACGTTCTAACTTTGCTAAACAACAATTTTAAAGGCGCGTCACAGGCCGCAGCGAACACCGCCCAGGGCGGCTTCAAGCGCATGACCATTAGCCTTAACGAGGCAAAAGAATCCATTGGCGCGGCGCTTCTCCCGGTGGCTGAAAAGCTGGCAGATTTTTTGACGCGTCTTGGAAACTTTGCGCAAGCAAACGCAGGCTTGGTTGCTGGTCTTGCGACAGCAGTGGGGTTGTTCGCGGCGGCCATCGTTGGCGCAAACGTTGCCATGAACGCTTGGAAAGCTATTTCCGTTATTACCACAGGCATAAACATGGCGTTGGCCACCAGCTTTACAGCCGTCCAGATCGCTACGGGTGTTGGTATCGCCACCGCAATTATTGGTGCGGGTGTGTGGATGAAGCTAAAGAACACCTACAAGCAGACGGGTGAAGAAGTAGACAAACTGAACGGCAAAACCAATCAGTTTATTTTGACGCAAAAAACACTGCAAACGTATGTAGGCCCCGTGGCATCTCGCAACCTTGCTGAACTTCAGAAGTACAACGAGGAATACCGCAAGTCCCTGGAACGGACAAACGCGGCAGTTGACAAGGCGAAAGAACGCCACAAAAAGTTTGTTGAAGGCATCAAGTCTGCGCGTGAAGCGTTGACGGAATACGCACAGGGTATTGCATCAAGTGTTGCCGGGTATGTCTCTTTGCGTGGCGCAGTCGATGACGCGCAGCAACGCGAAGACAAATACAAGGATGCGCTTACCGAACGTGCAGACGCGTACGCTGATCTTAAGAAATTGACTGATTCGCAAACCGCGTCTGAAGAACAGTTGGCAGCAGCAAAGACCAGGGTGGCTACTGCTGAAACAGCTGTCACCGCGGCATCTAGCCAGCGGCGCACCTATACCCAGCAGTTTGCGGAACAGATCGCAAAGGCTAAAGAGTTTGCAGGCAAGCTAAAGACGCTTGCTGCTATGGGTTTGTCCAGGGCTGGTTTGGCACAGCTGATGGACCTGGGCCCGGTTGCTGGTTCACAGGTTGCGGCTGACTTGATTTCGGGAACCGCAGGCATCACAGTGGCAAGCCTTAACCAAGACTTGTTGGACGTATCCAACGCAGGCTTGGAAGTTGGAAACCAAATGGTGGCCGCTGACAGGTCGATTTTGGGCACCGCCGCATCCAATGAAAAGAAATACCAAAGCGTGGTTATTAACGTAAACGGCGGAGACCCGCAAGCAGTTGTTAATGCGCTGCGTTCCTACATGTTCCAAAACGGTTCAGTACCCATCCGCGTTTCTGGTTGACCCATGCCGTTCTGGACCTACACCTATCAGAAGATCAACAATGACGGAACGCTAACAAGCATCCCAAGTTCATGTGTCACAGCTGGAACCTGGACCAGCAATAAACTGAACGTGACTGACCCAGTGACCACCAGCCTGGGTGAACTGCGCGGCCGCCTTCCCGCGTCCATGCCATCCATTTCGGTTGGTGATGGAATCCGCATCACAGCCACCAACGGTGCAAACACCATTGAACGTGATCTTCTCATCAACGATTACATTGTGAACTACGGCATGGTGCCAAACGCTGACACTTGGACAATGGCCCTAGAAGATGTGCTTGCACAAATTGGACGTGCCAACGCCACGTTTTCATGGTCAGCTAACATCAAAACGCAAGCCGCAGCGCAGTTGATTGCTAACGCATCCGGGTGGGAGTTGAACCAAATTACCCCGGACCCGTCTAAGTCGCTGGTATCGGCGCAGTCTTTTACCAACGAAAATTGTTTGGACATTCTGCGCAAACTGGCGTACACGGAAGAAGGCCGTGTGGCTTCCCAGGGGGCCACCCTGTATCCATTCACGGGGACCACTATTTGGTTTTGGGTGTTTCTGCCACGGCCTGCATACACCAACGTAGCTGGCGTGTTGACCGACAACGTGACAAACCTTGCAACACAGATCGCCTATGACAATGTGGCGTTTTCAGGCATTGGGGACAATTACTGGAATAAAGCCATTGTCGAACCATCTGGGCTTGCAGCCCAATCCAGCGGCACAGGCACCCGCGCATACATAGTGCAAACCTATGACGTGTCAACCACACAAGCCTTGTACAACGCGCAATACATAGCGGCCCAGCTGACTTCAGCCACCGCCACACCCCGCACAATCAGTTTCCTTCAAGAAGCCCAGGGCGGCTATTACAAGCAAATTGGGGATGTTGTCCAGGTGACGTTGCGTGGCAGTTCGTATTACGCAGCGGTGTTGTCGCAAACCTGGTCTTGGACACCGCAGGAAACCCGGGTCACGTTGAACCTTGCCCCGTACAGCAGCAGCAATTGGTTGGTGTTGAATAACACAGTCTTGGGCAGGCTGGATTACAACAAGTTAGGATTTTGACATGGCTACGCCTCCGACATTCAGCACTGGTTCCGTTCTCACGGCCGCACAAATGAACCAAATTGGGTTGTGGTCAGTCACGCCGTCTAGTGTCACAAACGGCAGCATTGTTTCAGGCACATCCACCGCTACCGCAAACGCGGCTGTGTCAAGCATCGTCCTAAACGGGGTGTTTAGTTCAACGTATGAGGCGTACCGCCTTGTCATCAGCAATTTGACAATGAGCGCCACCGGCACCGGAACCTCCGTCTACGTCAAAATGCACGACGGGACCAACCCAGCAAACACCAATTACAACTGGGGATTTGCCCGCATTGACATTGCTGCAAGCACCATTGCTGGACCAGCGCAGGCGCTCGGAACGAACGGTGTCCTTATTGGGCGCGGAACCGGAGACAAATTCGGAACATCCATTGACATCGTGAATCCACAACTTGCAACACACACGCTGTTTCCGCAAATTAGCGCCGTGAACGTGTCAACTGGCTATATGTGGATTGGCGCTGGTATGCATCAAACGTCAACCGCCTACACAGGTATGCAAATACTTGTTGACACAGGAACAATGACTGGCGGAAGTTTCACCGTGTACGGGTACAACAGATGAAAATTGCTAACCCTTCCAAAGCGTTCATTCTGTTGGTGGCCCTTATCTGCGTCACCATCCTGATGGCACTGGGCAAAATCTCCCCGGAAGCTGGGCTTCCTGTGATCACCGCGTTTGGCGGCTATGGCATCGGCAACGGCATCGGAGCCCGCACAGGCAAGAACAGCCCCCACATCTTTGAACCCGCAGACCAGGATGGCTAGGCCGTACCCCTACGCCAAAGCCTGGGACGCAGGACGCGCCAGTGACCTGATCACCAGGGCTGTGGATTTGTGCCACCGCCGCTGGCGCACAGTCGATTACGGCACCTACGCCAACCGCCCCATGCGAGACTTCCCAGCACACCTGTCCGTACACGCCACAGGAATGGCCTGTGACCTGGCGTACAAGGACGAGACACAAGCGCGGGCCATGTGGGATTTCTTTGTGGGGAACAGCCTTGCGCTGAACGTGGCAGCCGTTCACTGGTACAGGTTCGGCAAGTTCGGGGCTGGCTACCGCTGCGACAGGGGCGAAGGAAAGCGCGGGGTGCGTATCTACCGCAACCGCACAGAATCAGCTGGGACCGGGGGGGCCTGGCTGCACCTGGAACTGGTGGACATGGACCCAGACGAATGGGAAAAACGGTTCAGGGCCCTGAAACCTAAATGATCGCGCTGGGGGGCTTGGGACGGTAAACCCAGCGCATGGTGGGGTGGCCGGATACCCCTAGTTCGGCTGCCCCACCACCACCCCGCTAGATGTTTGCATTTGGTGCCTCGGTGTGGTTAAATGTTTGCATGACGGAATACGAATACCGCGCAAGCATCCCATTCCACGGTGGCGAACCCACCCCAGAAAACGGCTTCGGGGACTACCCCGAATACCGCACCATTCAGGGCATGGCCTACTTCCCCAGCGATCAAGACGCAATCGCCAAATGGGAAAAGAAGTTTCGCAAGCTGGGCGGTGTCCTGCTGCGTGTCGAACGCATCGGCTGGGAAGGCGACAACATCACCAGCACCACCGTCTATGACCTTCACACACTTGAAAAGGAAACCGCATGAAGCTGTTTAAAAGAACACCCAAAATGGTCCGGGTCCGATGCCCCTGGTGCCAGCAGCCGTATCGCGTCAACACCGCCGTAAAGATCACGTTGGTTCGCTGCGTCAAATGCGCCCGGAACTTTGGGCCCCATGACTGGTGGGTGCAGAAATGAACGCACCCAGCCTGTTCGACAACATCCCCGAACCGCCCACACCCTACGTGGCTGGGTCAGACACCAGCCGTGAACGCGCCATCAAAGAAGACACCACAGGGATAGCAACAGAACGCAGGCAAACAATCCTGGCGCTTCTGACCCAAGCCCCGGACGGTTTGACCTGGCGCGAAATCTCCCACAGGTTGGGCTGGCACCACGGCCAAGTGTCATCCGCGCTGTGCGTCCTGCACAAACAAGGCAAAATAGCCATGCTGACAGCCAAGCGCGACAAGTGCCACCCATACGTGCATCCCGCGTTTTTCCAGGCACACGCTGATGAACTGATCATGGAACCAGCGCAAACACGCGCGGGCCGCAAAAATGAAGCCATCAACGATGTTCTAGAAGCTGCACGTGCCTTCTGCCAGACAGGACTAGGAGCAGGCGCAATCAGGGACGCATTACGCGTTCTGGACAGCCTGGACGAATAGGGTAAAGACCACACCAGGCCTGAACACCTAGTCCCACCATCACGGTATGGGTGCGGGGGCCGCCAACCAAAGGTTTAAAGGTTGCTGAAAAAAGTATGCGCCATCACTTTCCTTCTCACGTTCCTTCCCGCCCAGCCTTCTGCCGCGCAGTGGAACCACCCACTGCCATTTGCGGTGTACCGCAGTCTGTCGAACTGCGAGACCGGGACGAATCTGGGGCACATAACGAAAACGTACGTGGGGGCGTATGGGTTTACAAAAACGGTGTGGGGATGGTATTCATCCACGCCCGCCCGGAAAGCCCACACCCTGACGTTTGCGCAGCAATCCCGCGTGTTAGATCGCGCGTTCTTCTTTGGGTACAAATCACGCGCAGCTGTCGGGCCCTGGGGACATGGCTGCTGGAAAAGGCTGTGGCTTACCAACCACGAATTGCGCGTAAGCGTGTGCAATAATGGCAAACGGCAAGTGCGGCGCTGGTGCCGCCCAATCTAGATAGGGGTAAACATGCCTAAGGAAAAGAAGTACAACAAGACGGTTGCGCTGCGACTTACTGACGCCGAATGGGAAGCAGTGCAGCACACAGTCCAGGCTGAAGGGCACAAGAACCCCACGGACCTGTTTCGTTCGTGGCTTGCGCCCATTCTTTCCCGGATCATGAACGCCAATGGCTGACGTTGCCAAACTTGCTGCCTGGTGCGGCACGTTCGCAACAGAAATTGACGCGTTCGGGGAAACCAAAGAAGGCAAACGATTGCGAGAAGTGCAAGCGGTACTAACAGAAATGGTGAAGCGTGTCGAACGTCCATCAGAAGAAGCACTGTGGATTGTCCACCAACTTCTTAGCTTCATGCGTACACAGTGCAAATGTGCATTGATCAGCACCGCCGAAATTAACCGGGAATGTTCCCGCTGCAAGAACCTGCGCGAAGGCAAGAAGCACTTTGGTGCTGAATACATACGCGCCGCAAACATCAACGCCCAGATGGGCCCAAAGTAAACAACACAGATAGGGGGAACAATGCTGGAAAACTACGAACCCGTAGCAGAACGCATTAAAAGGTTCTACAAAGAACATCCGAACGGTGCCATACACACAGACATTGTGTTTGATGATGGGCACCGCGTAGTCATCAAAGCCACCGTCTGGCGTGATCTCACAGACACCCAGCCAGCTGGTTCTGACTTCGCAGAAGAAATCCTGTCAGATCGCGGCGTGAACGCCACCAGCCGCATTGAGAACTGCGCCACCAGTGCCCAGGGACGCGCCTTGCAGGCAATCGGCTACCTGGGGCAGGGCGATTGGACCACCAAACCCACCAGGGAAGAAATGCAAAAGGTAGTTGTCCACAACAATGTGACCACCACCAACCCGACACAGCCCAACGTGACTATTCGCGGGCCGCTTCAAGGCATGGCGTCAGAAAAGCAACTGGGCTACATTCGCGGCGCATGCAAACGTGATGGGCACCCGGCACCCGTGGGTGTCGATGGTTTTACCAAGCAGGAAGCATCCGCATGGATTGACGCACACAAGAACGGCACTAACGCGGGGGACATTCCTAACCCGCTGATGGCACGCCCTGACGAGGAAGAACCATTCTGATGCACTCCTGGCTGTTCTGGTACACAATGGGCGCACTAACACCCGTTGGCGTTCTCATCATCATGATGCTGTGGGGCGTGTAATGACCGAATTTCTAACCTTCTTGGGCTATTCCTGTTTCCTGCTAGTGGCCGGAATGTGGCTAAACGAGGTAAACCGCCGTGGCTGACGAATACGTTTACGTAGCTGGTAGGTCGATGACAGCAAAAGAACTGCTGGACGTCATCGAAGTAATGCGCGAATGGTTGCGCGAACTGGACAAAGGCGCGAAGTACTCACAGCCAAACGGCCATTTGTGGAACGCCATTGATGAAGCGCAGGCAAAAAACCGTGGCTGAACGCGTACCGGACGCATCGGAACGCTTGTTCCAAGATCAGGTGGTTCAAATCTTCCGCATGAATGGCTGGCTTGTCTTCCACGCATCACCACACATGGTTCGCGCCGGGGTGTGGCGTTCAGACGGCCGCGGTTTCCCAGACCTGTGCTGCGCCCACCCCACACGCGGCGTGCTGTTCGCAGAACTGAAAACCGATACAGGCCGTTTGTCAGAAGCACAAATGGCATGGCAAAACAGCCTGGCGCCGTCAGTCGAATTTCACCTGTGGCGGCCACGCCATCTGTCAACGATTGCGGACCGGGCAGCTGGGAAGATCACTTACAGAAGGATTGGCGAAACCGCACCGTGATGGTGTGCTAGAACATCATCCCTTACAACAACATAACTGGGTACCTTCAAAGCGGGAACAGGGTTTGAACCCCGGCAGAGAAGGCTAAGCAGCTGGTATTGGGTTTGGGCGTTGCTTCCCACCGCCAAGACGTTTGGTGGTTCGTACCCATCTGGATAACCAGCATGAACCAGCGGCCCAGCAGATCGCACAACTACACACACGCATGGCCACATCCGGGGTTGGACTGGGTTGGTATTCACACGGGAACGTGGGTAGTGCAGGCTGTCGATGAACGGCCTGTCCAGCGTCCAAACGTCAGAAATGTGAATGGTGTCCGTCCAAAGGGTTCGTTAGAACATCCGGCAGCCAGTCCCGACAGGGCAAAATGTGGGGGGCGTTCCCGAGACAACCAGCACACGCAAACAAGGCGCAAGCATGAAATGCGCCGCGCAACCCAAGCGCAGCGCGGGAGAACAAACCATCTACGCTAACGCGTATGCCATCCCCGTATGACCAGCCCGACTACAAACGCAACCGCAAACTAATCCTTGCAGACGGACAAGACACCATCTGCGCACTATGCGGACAACCAGGCGCCAACACCGCAGATCACATCATCCCCGTAGAACACGGCGGCGACAACTCACTAGAGAACCTGCAACCCGCCCACGGACGATGCAACAGCAAACGCGGCGCCATCCAAAAGAACCGCGACACAGCCAAACGGCTAGCAGCACGCCAAGCTGGAACCCGCAGACAAAGCCAAACCGCACAGACCGGGCCGCGACTTGAAAACAACCGCACCGAACCGATTTTTGACGCGAAGCGAACAAC
>Ga0208005_1000469_pt1 | contig 15171 bp, 22 predicted proteins | sample DEB19_08_DNA_3_FD_184530 | JGI IMG/M metagenome (GOLD analysis project Ga0208005, IMG submission 184530) | Aqueous microbial communities from the Delaware River and Bay under freshwater to marine salinity gradient to study organic matter... | ecosystem: Environmental > Aquatic > Marine > Coastal... | reverse complement strand
GTGATCGCGTTTGCGTGTAAAAATTCATTCAAGGCTTTGTCTCTTGCCTGTTTAGCTGCGGCCAGTTTTTTGTTGCGATGTGTTGCGCCTCGTGCTGCGTTGCAGGGTTTGCATGATGGTACAAGGCCGTCGTTGTGTGTGCCTTCGCGGTCTACTTCGACAAGGTGGTCGGCTTCGGTTGCGGGTCTGCGTCGGCACCAATGGCAGATTGGGTTGTCGGCGAGTAGGGCTTTGCGGGCTTGCTGGTAGCCGGGTGATCGGTATTCTTTGCGGTTCATGTGGCTTGCTCCCGCCCTCGCGTTGCTCGGTTGGGCTGGCGCGGCGCGTTCGCGCCTTGCCCTCGAATTGTATGCGAGGCCGTTGTGTCGGGTTCAGGTTTGTGGCGCATTGTTTGTTATCAACCTTAGCCATCGACGTGAAGACAGACGGGTGTAATGCCCACCCCGCGGCTTGCCTCTACCCGCGTCCCACTAGCTAACTTGCTGAACGTCATCGCCTTGACGCTTTGCCCCGCCACCTTCGTGTTGCTGTTTTAGGGCGCGTCAATCTACCCCCGTTACCGGGTGTCATCCATCCACCGTGCGATCGGTTTAGGTCTGTGGTCGATCTAGTCGACGTTGATTTCGGTGCTGTACCAGTAGGCCTTGACCGCTTTACGCAGCGCCCACCGCAGGTATTTCAGCAGCTCATCCTTATGTGAGTTGTCCATGTCAAGCGCGTTGACGCGCGCAATCATGTCAATCAATTTGTCGGCTTGATCAAGGCTCATTGCGTGTCTTTCTTGAGTGCGTCAATCACGCGGTTCGCTTCGGCGATCGTGAGGGCTTCGGGCACAGCTGCATCACTAGCCAACACCTGTTGCACGTAATTGAACAGGCCTTCCTCATCAAGCGACAGTTTCTTCGCTAGGGCTTTCATGTAGCCAACCTGCTTTGGGGTTGCGGCCTTTGAGCCGCCGACCGTGGTAATGAGATCTGATGCAACGGGCGAGGGTTCCGATCCGGGCGCAAGGTTGCCCGCCCCCGCCCGCTGCACCTTTGCCATCTCCTCACGGGATGGCCTTTTGCCGTGCGTGGCGTAATCGCAGTTAGCCAACGCTCGACCAATTGCGCTGGTTTCGCAATTCTCCACAAACGACGTCCTATTGACCGGGCTAGAACCTTTGACTTCTTCGGCATAGCCAGTCGCGGTGGGTGACACCTGGCTTGCGTCAAAGTAGACCTCAGCACGGAATACGCAGCTGTCGCCGTCGTAGGCCATCATCGCTGTCTCGATGCGTCCGGTTGGGTGGTCAACCCAAAATCGGGCTAGGCGATCTTCGACGGTTTCGTAGTTGCTAAGGTCAAATGCCATTATGCGGCTGCCCATACGGTGAGGCGTTGTGCGTGATCGTGCTGGCCGCCACGATTGGTGTGGCGTACGGCGCCGGTGTTCACGATGGTGCGGCGTCGCACAGCTGCATTGAGCCGACCAGCAAGCCCTTTGGTGACGGGGAAATGTTGGCCGAGTTTGGCCCACACGTCGTCAGCGGTGAAGTACCCGATTTCGCGGGCGCAGGCGTCGATTGCGGCGTCAACTTGGCGTTGTTGGGCGGGTGTCCATTTGGCGTCGGCGACCGCTTGGCTGATCTGCATTGCTTGACCGTACGGTGTCGTGGGTTTGGCGGTTGGTACTCGACCGTCGCACACAAAATGGGTGCGGCCTTGAATGTCGGGCCATGCGATGACGCCTTTGCAGATGGTGCAGTTCATCGTGCCTTCTCCAACGCTGCGATCGCCTTGTCAATGGTTTCAATGTCGTACAACGGTTCCGGGTCGCACAAGCTCATTGCGTTGCGGATGGTGCGTAGGCGTCGAATGATGTCGCTGTACGGGTTGAAGATTGCGTCGACAAGTTGGTTGAGCGCTTCAAGTTGTTTGGATGATGCTGAGGTCGGCTGAAAGTTGTCGGCCATCATTTGTCGGGTCTCCTTGCTGAGTGTGTCGTCGGGATCTATGTAGGGATGTTCTATCACAGGTGTGTCACGGTGCTGTGGCAGCCCATGGCCCCCACCCGGAATTGTTGTAGATGGCGAGTGCGGCCCGCAGGTTTGCTTCAGGAATAAACAGCTCTGAGCAGTCGGTGACGCCGACGCCCTGCACTTGTAGCCAGCCAATCGGCCACGATGCGTTTGGTAAGCACCAAAACCCGTTGATTTGTGTCAGCCCGTATGAGCCGCCGTGCGGGTCGTTGACGTTGTGCGCGGTTGGGGTGCATCGGCTTTCACGGAGCATGACGACGGCGAGCGTGTCAAGTTGATCTTCAGGCCAGCCGACCTGGCGGGCCAGGTTCACGGCGTCATCGCATGTGGCGATTGTGGTCGGCAGGCTCGTCTCGGTGACGGTGGTCTGTTCGACCGTTGTGGTTGGGTACACGTCCCATGATGCGGGTGTGGTCGTGGCGCTAGGTTGCCCTGAGAGGGGTCTAGGAGCCTCTAGGAGCGTTGTTAGCCCTAGGACTGCTGTAACCAGGGTGGCTAATGCGGCTAATGGGTTCAATGTCATGGCTAGGTTCCTTTCGTCGGTGATCCCACCCTAGGGGATCTGACGGGCCTATGCGGGAATACCCTCAAACACCTTGAGAAATGCGGCTTTTACAAGGTTTGGGTTGTCTGCCATTTTGGGTGTGATCTCAACGTGCCACCAATCGCCGCCGGGTGCGCCTGACACGGTTTGCTTTTGGTAGACCTGCCAGGCCATGCGGTCGCATCGCCATGCACGACCGAATGGCTGTGGCCAGTAATCAATGACCATTTGTACGCCGAGTTCGTTTGCGTTGGCGACACAGGCTTCGATAAATACTTTGCTGAGTTGTCGGCCGTTTGGTTTACCGCGGTTATCAGGCATGTCGCGGTAGGAGAGGTCGACGGCGCGGCCTGTGGCGTGTACTGACAAGGTGCCGGGTTTGCCTTTCATGTCACGTTGCCCATATGAGCCGTTGTTCCATAACGACCCGTTGGCGTATTTCACGGCCTGTCGGATCCATTCGTCCATGCCTGGGCGTGGGCCTTTGGCGGGGCCGTCGGCGTTGCCGATGTAGTCGGTGGCGCCTGGTACGCCTGGTTTAGCTTTGGCTATTGCCACGACCGTATGCGACGTCTTTCGGGTTGGCCCATCGCATGATGACGGGCAGTAGGGCGGCGGCGGCGGCTTTAGCAAGGTCTTGCGGGTCGGTGTTGCCTGTGGCGGCGACAGCTGCAACGGCGGCGATGACGGATCGAGCGTAACTAGCAAGCATTGCTTTGGTTTCTTTGCTCATGGGTGGTTCTCCGTGTGGTGATCGATTTTTTGTTCTATTCGGCCCAGCGCTTCGTGTACCCGTCCGTGATCTTTACGGTTTTCTTTGGTTGATTGATGTATGAGCGCAACGAGTACAGAGAAACCGCCACCGATGCAAGCCACCACAATCGAAGTATCCATTTCATTTATCTACTTTTGCACATTTGACAAGGACATTGTGGTATGTGTCAATCGCTTGCTGGTAAAGGTTTGCTTGTTGGATTTCAATTTTCAACGTTTCAAAGTCTGTTTTGTCTAGGGTTGGCATATGAAAATTTGACGTCAAATCAAGGTTGGGTTTGTCGTTGATGGTTGGCAGGCCGTGCCGTTCGGCGACAATGTGCATACATTGGTTTGCGTTTTGCGTGATGTTTTCAAAGCTGAATATCAATGGGTCGTGTTCTTCGATCATTGTGTAATAAGCGATGTACCATTCTAAAATTCGTTCGGTTCGGTTGGCGCGTTTGTCTGCCGTGAACATGATCCAACTTGGTATGCATTCAAGTGGGTGCCTGATTGTGGTGACGGCTTGTTCTGCTTCAGCGAGTGCTTTGATTGAATGTTGGACGGCCCTGATTTGTGTTGCGTCAAATGTTTGATGCAACGCTTCAAGGGTGTAATGGTTTGCTGATCGTGGGAATGATCCGAATGTCAGCGTGACCATGTTTGCGTTGTTTCGTCCCATATCCACCAACCGTCAAGATCTTCATGCGCAATTGGTGCTTGCCAATCTGCTGTTTGATCATTCAAAATCCATGACGGATAAGGCTTTGGTGGAATGAAGGCATCAAGCGTTTTGTCATAGGTGTAACCAATGCCAGCAAACCGTTTTCGAATGCGGCCCGAGTAGGACGTTTGTACCCATTGACCGCCAAGCAAATTGTGGCAAAACTCTGCCCCAATTGTTTCTGTCTCAATGCCGTCATCGTTTTGTGTGTCATCGTCTGAAACGACAATAACTTGGACAACAACGTTGTCGGCGTCTATTTGTGCAAAGTGAGCCATGTGCGTCAGTTCACCGAAAACGTGAACGATCCCGTCGATGTAAATGTGTGAATGGTGTATGAGCCGCTGGTTGAAGTTGTACCGCCTGTAACGGTTAGGCCCACGGCATCGTTTGTTAGGTAGCGAATGATGACGATGCCTGAGCCTCCTGAGCCACCTGTGCTGCCGGATGAATACCAGCCGCCTCCGCCGCCGCCACCTCGATTAGCTGTTCCTGATCCGCCTGTAAAAGTTGCTCCGGCCCCACCGCCGCCGGTGCCCCCTGTCCCGTTTGATGCACCGCCGCCACCGCCCGCATAAGTAACTGATGCACCCGAAATTGAGGACGCTGAACCGTTGCCGCCGTTTTTGCCTGATCCTGCTGCGCTTGCACCACCGCCACCGCCACCGCTATTGCTTGGTGCAGCTGCACCATTGTTGCCTTGGCCTGCGGTTCCAGTTCCTGCTGTGCGTGTGTTGCTGTTGTAGTTTGAACCGCCGCCACCCGAACCACCGTTGCCGCCGTTCGGTGCAGATCCATTCAATTGCGCGGCGCTTCCTCCACCAATCGAAGTAAAAGAAAATACAGACGAGTTTGATCCGTTTGCCGGACTAGATGATCCGTTGCTACCTGCTCCGCCAGCGCCGACGACAACGGTGTACGACGTGGTGACCGCTGTTGCTGATCCGGTCAAATACCCGCCTGCGCCTGCTCCGCCGCCCAAGCCTGCACCGCCTCCGCCGCCGCCTGCGACGATTAGGTATTCGACCGCAAGAGTTTTTTGCGGTTGGGGTGCGAGAAGAATTTGCACGGTTATGCGCTCAGGTTGCCGACGACCGCCCATGTGTCGGTCGCAATTTTGACGCAAGTAGCGACTGCATATTGCCCTGACAATTTGAGTTTGCTTCCTTGCGATCGCAAAGTAACGCCAACGCCAGCGGCAATTGTTACTTGTCCGGCACCAAGTTGCATGAAATTGATTTGTGTTCCAATCCCGTACGCGACGGATGAGTTGGGCGGGATGGTAACTGTGATTGGGGATGCATTGTCGAGTGTTACGAGGTCGCCATCGTCGCCTAATACGGTCGTGTATGTGGTTCCTGTTTGGGCGTTGAGTGCGATCATCGCGGTTGCTACAGCGTCCATTTGTGCTGCGGTGAGCACTTGTCCAGCGGTGAAATCTTGTCGTGTTGCCATAGTGTCTCCTTTAGCCTAGGGCATTCAGGGCATCGAGGACGCCATACGTTGGGTCGTCCAATATGAGTTGATAAACGATTGTGGTGGCTGCTGTGTACAGGTTGACGCGGTGGCCGGTGTTGAAGTCAATCAGATGCTCGATGCCTTCGACTGATAGTTCTTGACCAAGGCTGGTGGTGCCTGTGCCGGTCGGGAATGTCTTTTCAATGGTGATCGTGTCACCAATGTCGATTGTGGCGACGGTGTCGCGTTGGGCGGTGGTTAGCATGGCGAATTTGGTGGCGACGTCGGTGTACCTGGCTTCGGGTTCGCCGTTCAGCAGGTAGGTGGCGGCGGCCGACAACTGTGATCCGCTGGTCTCCAACAGGCTGTTGGTAATGCTTTCCGTTTGAATGAAATAGGTGGCGATCGAGGCGGTGTCACTTGCGGTTGCGTTAGACCCGCCGAGGTTTTGCACATAGGCGCGGTTCACCACGCTGTCAGCTTCAAAGGTAATGCCTACGTTGTCGTATTTGACGCCTGTGCCGTTGTCTTTGAAGTCAGCGACCGATCCGCTAAGCGTTGCACCGATGCGGTTTTGGAATGTCAGCACACCGTCACGCGACACGAATAGGCGGCCAAATTCGGCGGTGCCGTTGATTTGGTTCAGGTAGGCCAGCACGTTTGTGCCGGCGGGAACGGTGTACGCGGTGTCGTGCCCAAGATTTACGGTGCCTGTGGAAATGTTGCGGGCCGTCGGCCCGGTCGGATAATCAACTTCAGGCAGGTTCAACACGCTTTCTATGCGCTGGCCCGATGTTTCAGTCGACACGTTGTAGGCGTCCATGTAGGTCTGTGCCAGCAAATAGAAATCGTCGGCGCAATACACGCTGACGGTGTTCAGCCCGCCCAGCGCAAAGTTGTAGTCGTAGTTGACGACGTAGCCTTTGAACAAATATTCAAGGACGTTGCTGGCGTTGTAGCGCCCAAGGCGTACACGGCGCATAGGTGCCAAGCCAGGCACGTTGGCGTTGGCGTCGTAATACGGGCTTGATGTGTCGAACGGGTTGAAGATGCCGTCGGCGAGCGTGTCGTTGAGCGTGAACGTCATGGTGCCTGCGCTGAACTGGTCGCCCTGATCCTTGCGACCTCGACGCACCGAAATGTTTAGGGTGCCGTCGGTAACGTCAGCAAACTGCGTGGTGCCGTCCAGCACATACGTCGTGTTGTCTAAAACGCCCTTGGTGCTGTCGTCAAGCGTGAATGCGTCAATTTGGAACCCTGCGTCAATTTCGAGCAGGTAGTTGCCTGATTGAACGATTGCTGTGCCGGGCATCAGACGTACCCGCTGACCTCAATGCGCGCCGGGCCAGCTGAACGGTTGTAGGCGCGGATGCTGTCCACGACGGCCTGCCCGATCTCGGCGCTGGTCGCCAACCCGCCGTTGACGTTGACGGTGATGTTTTCAAGCATGGCGTTGCGGGCGCTCGATGTGAACGGGTTGCTGGCGATGCCTGCCCCCAACATATTTGGGGCTTCCATGATTTGCCGTACGGATGCGCCCCCGCCGCCACCGCCCCCGCCAGCCACGCTAGGAGCCGCTACAACGACCGATCCGCCCGCAGATGAGGGAATGGGCACCCCAAGGTTTTTGTCGCCGCCTACGGGCGCCATAGAGCCTGTGGAGCCGCCCCCGCCGATCTTGCCCATTTCAGGGATGGTGAAGCCTTTGCCGCCGATGCCTGGCACCCAGTCGGGGATCTCAAATGAAAGGCCGCCAAGGGTTGCATTCCACAGGTCGGCAATCGTGTTGAACACGGTTTTGAATACGGTTACGAGGGCGCTGACGTAGTTGACGACGTAATCGACCATGATCTGTACGCCTTTTTTGACGGCCCCAAACACGACGTCGACGACAGCTCTAAATGTTTCAAATTTCTTGTATGCGATGACTAGCCCGGTGCCTAATACGACGAGCGCGGCCACTACCAAGCCGATCGGGTTGGCAGCGAGGGTGATGTTGAAAATCGTTTGGATCGTGGTAGCGATTTGTACGGCTGTTTTGTATGCGATGACGGCTGCGGCAAGTGTGCCGAGTACGCCCGCTGCGATAATCACTTTGTCGCTGTTTCGCTCGACAGCATCAGCCAGGGCAGTCACCATTGGCACAATTTCTTCAAGTAATGGCAGTACTGCGGCACCGATGCTTTCTTGCATTTCGGCAAACGCAATCTTCATTTTTTCCATGCCGCCTTGTGCGGTTTGGGTGAATGCGTCGTTTGCGCCGCCGAATGTGCCGCCTAATACGTTGATGATCGTCTCAAGATCTGCGCCTTCGCTGATCAGCGCCGACATTTCAGGTGTCAGCTGTTTGATTGCTTTGAAGTTGCCTTCATAAGCTTTGGCGAGCGCATCGGCGACCGTGGTGGTGTCGAGTTGTTTTGCTCGGCTGATATCAAGTACCAAACCCATGAGATCTTGGGCTTCGTTGATATCTTTTGTGCCTCGCACAAGTGCTTCAAATGCCGGGCGTAGTTCGTCGTCGGCGACAGCGGCCTGACGTGACATGACGCTGATGGCTTCCTCGACGGCAGCGATCTGTTCTTGTGATGCGCCTGTCGAATTCCGTAACTGATTGGCTAATGCTTCTTGAGCTGCTTCATCTTCGGCTGCGGCCATCGCAGCTGTGCCAAGCCCGGTAGCCAATGCGCCGACCACGGCGACAGCGGGCAGGAATGCTTTTTCCATGCCGTAGCCGACCTTTTCCGAGGTCGTCTCAAGGCTGTTGAATTCCTTTTGTGCGCGTTGAATACCTTTATCGTCAAACTCGCTGATGATGGGTATGCGAATGCTCATATCGTGGCAATTCTACGATTTATTTCGTTGGCGACCTGTTCAAGCGCCTTGGTCATTTCTTCCTGCACATCGGTAATGTGCGCCTCGGCTGACGGCCACATGACGCGCGACGGGTTGCCAGCAAATGCAGTCAAGGCGTCACCTAGACGGTTTGATTTGCCACGACCCGCAATGTCATAGATCGACGCTGCCGGGTCTTTCTGAATGATCGTTACAACGCCATCCTTTTTGCGTCCGGCGTCTACTTTGACTTGTACGCCACGTCGAGCTTTGCGTTGATCCCAAGGCAACAGCTGACGCCCATTTTGCGTCCAGCGATACCGCATACCCGACAAGGCTTGTGCCGGATAGCGGCTTTGTGCCTCAAGCACGATCGGGCTGGCGATTTGCTTAGCGTCTTTGGCAAATTGCTTGCGGGCTTCCGGGTCGATCTGACGTAGGTCTTGCAACATTTGCTTGACGCCGATGACCTCAATGGTTGCCATCAGCGGCCCCGCTTCGCCTGTTGCTGTTGTAGCTCCAGCACATAGAACACGGTGGTGAGATCGCGGGTGTCGAATTCCACTTGCGGCGGCCAGTAGCCCGTCATAACTAAGACCTCAGCGAGGGAGCGTCGCCAGGTGCCGCGATGGTAGGGGTTTCGTCGGTGGTTTCTTCAATGGGCGTGATCTCCATGTCGGGGTGTTCAGCAACCCATTCACGCCAGGTGCCCGGTACTTTGTCGCCAGCGAGCTTGCAAAGGATGTATGCCCAGCAACACATATCAACAAAACCGATGCCTTTGCCGTCTGCGGATCGGCGGTTTTCGGTTTTCTCCCATTCAACAATGGCCAGCATATTTGTGACCATTGTTCGTGGCTCGCGCCCGTCTTTGAGGTCAATTTTGAGTTTGACGCGCATTAGTTACCTTTCGTCGGGCAAGGCTCCGCCAGCGCGGGCTTGCTTGGTTTGTTTTCAGCGCCGCCCGGTTGGGCTGGCAAGAACATGGTTACGACGTGGCCTTTGTCAACGTGCCACCCGTGAACGTCAGGTCGATCGTTGAAAGTTCGCCGAGCGATGCGTTGATTGGGGTGTGGCTTTCGAGGTAGGCCGTGGCAAGTGTGTACGACGGGTTGGTTGCCGATACAGCTCCGGATGACGGCTTGATGACGATGCTGGTGGTCGTGCCGACCAAGTTGTACACGCTCACCTCGGTCTCAGCGGCGGCGTAGCTCTGGTAAAGAGTGACCGTGATGCTGTTGTTCGCGAGACCCGACGTGTAGGTACGGGCGGTTGATCCGAACGCCGTGTTTTCCAGCGCCTCAACGGTGTAGGTGATCGTGGCGGCGGTGCATTGATTGCTGAGGTCGACGCTGTTGATGGTCACGCTCGGGTTCGACAGATAAACGGAAGTGCTCATTGGGGTTGCTCCTCGACTGGTTCTTCTTTGACTTTAGACGACTTCTTCGGTTTGTCGGTGGATATGAGGCCACCGTCGATCAGGGCTTGCACGTTGATGCCGTCGGCTGGTTCAAACTTGTCGCCTGGTGTACCGATGCGGGGGCTGACGATGATGTACATGGGTTCTCCTAGCTGGTTTGGGCTTGCATAGTGACGGTGAGATCGTACGCGGGCAGTATCGAGCCGCCAATGTCAATGACGGTTGGGCGGCCGCCGGTGACAGCCACGTTTTTGGCTAGCAATTTGGCGCAAATGTTGAGTAGGGATCGCTGGGCGTCAAGGTTGGCTGGGCCGAGCGTCAGCACCTTGACCGGGAACGTGAGCTTGACGATGTTGTAGTTCCAGCTTTCCCACGATGGTGCATCAATAAAAGCGCACGGCGGAACGATGTTTCGAGGATCGTTGACGACCTGTAGCCCTGTAATGGTTTGCAAGGTTGCGGTCAGGTCGTCAATCGCTTCGTTGAACAGGTCGGTGTAAGCAGGGACGGGCATCAGGCCACCTGTGGGCGGTCAATCCCCAACAGCTGCTTCACCATGCCTGATAGGCCGACAACTGGTGCAGTTGCCATGCCGTCAAACGACGCAAATTGATCCATTGAGCCGCGCTGACGGTACAAGGCACCGCCGTACATAATCGTGCCTAAGGTGACGTCGCTTGATGGGCTGGTGCTGACGCTGTCGATGTACCCGGCTTCCTGGCGGCGTCGGTAGCAAAACTGGTTTGCAGCTGCGGCGCATTGCGTCAAAAACGCTGCATCACCAGCGGTCGCGGTACCGATACCCAGCCAATCCTCAATGTTGGTTGCGGTGATCCATGTGCAAACGGGCGTGTATGCAAGTGTTCCGGTGGATGCGACACGTTCAACGTCACTAGCGGTTTTGGCGTACAGCACCTGGTTTTGGATCGGTACCTGATAGTCGTACAGCAGGTCGCCCTGGCTGTCTACGCCAAGGTACAAATACTGTGGCAGGGAATAGCAGGTGTACGAGCCATTGAACGTCGCATCGACGCTTGCAACGGTTATTGCGCCGCCTACAACTACATCAGAGGGGGTGAGTAGTTGTAGGACGGCGTAATTGTCGACCAGGTACTTGTGGGTGACTGTGTAGGTAGCCATGAGCGGTTACCCCGCTCCCGACTAGGCCTGGGTGATCTTGCGGATCATTCCCGAGATCGCGGCGAACGTGGAAACGTAGCCGTGGAACGAGAATGTGCGACCGAGCGTTGCGGGAACCTCGACTGACATGAGGCCGCGCTGCTGCTCGTAGAACTCGTAGGCGTCTCCTGCGCCCTGTCCGACGCGAGTGATGATCATGGTCTTGGCAGCGAAGTTGCTGTCAACGACCAGTTCGAGGCCGAGCGGGTTGCCGTTCCAGGTTGCTGCGGATCCTGCGCCGAGCGCGTTCTGTCCGGAGAGACCGTTTGCGATGAACGGGAATACCGGGCGGCCCGTCGTGTCGGCAAGCTTTCCGAGCTGTGCCCAAACGTCAACCGAAACGAACAGGTGCGTTGGCATCCAGTTGCGTCCGCTTGCGACGTCGTTGGCGGCGTCGTAAATGCTGGTGAGCAGGTCGGCAAGGGTGCCGTCCCACACGCCCGAGGACGTTGCTGCGGTCAGCAAGTTGTCAGCGCAAAGGTTGTCCGAAGCGATCATGTATTCGCCCATGAGGTCGTTGAGGATCTGCTGCATTGCGGCCGGGGAAGTGAAGTCGATGTCCTGCACAGACAGCGTGACCTGACCTGCGAGCGTGGTCTTGCTGATCGTGTTTGCGGCGATGACCATCGTCTGTGCGGTGACTGCCGACAGTTCGGTTGACTGGGTGCCGACGTCGGTGTGCGTGGTGATCGTCGGACGAATGAACGTCTTTTGTGCGCCACCGTCCGGGTATGCGCGAGCGCCGACTGCATTGACCGCTGGGCGCAGAAAGTTGATGTTTTGCACCAACGGGCCGAGCACCGGAACAGGCAAAAGACCTGGGGTGTCGGTGGTGAGAACGTCACCAGCTGCAGCTTGAAGTGGGGTGCGCTGCGTCTTTGCGTACTCCTGCACGGCTGCGTTCATGTTCTTGAACGTGTCGCCACCGATGTGGTAGGCGGCCATGAATTCGCCTGCCGACGGCAGTTTGAATTCGCGCTTTGGCTGTGCGGGGATTGGTGCGGTTGGGATCGCGGCCTCAACTGCGGCGGCCTCGACGACTGGTGCGTTTTCCATTGCTGGTGTCTCCTCTTGTGGGGTCTCTTGTTCAGTATTGCCGATTTCTTCTTCGGGTTGGTGGATACTTGCGGCGACTTCGGTGATTGCAGCTGCGTCACCGAATGCTCCGACCGGGACGAGCGACAGCTCTACCCAATCGGCGGCCTCGACGATCATGGTTCCCGCTTCATCGAATGAGAATTTGGTGGGTGTCACACCGATGGAAACCTGGTCAATGACGCCTTCAGACAGCATGATCATGGCGTCCTGACCTTGGCTTGACGCCGAAATTTTGGCAGTAAACAGCATTCCCTCGGGGCTGTCAACGCGTTCGGTGACGACACCGACCGGCATTGTGCTGTCGTGGTACATGAACAGGCGCGGCGCCTTGCCCTCAACGGGTAATGCGCCTGGCTTGATGATGACGTCTTGGCCGCCTGACACGGTTGCTTTGACGTTGTACGGTACGGCGACGCCGCTGATTTCGCGTCGGCCCGCACCCTTACCAGCAATGATGCTGATGTCGGTGGCATGAAATTTGATCATCGGTTTGCGATCCTCTCTTGCGTGTTTTCTTCAATGTTGACTTCTGATGGTTCATCCATTTTGTCTGCTGCGTATTCTTCTTCCAGGTATTCGTCGGCGTCGAATTCAACGTATGTGCCGCGTGGTAGCACGTTGTCCATCGACAAAGTGGCGGCGATCGCTTCGGCGTACAGCTTGACACCAAAGATGTAGAGGTCGGCGCGGGCCTGCTGTGCTGATTGGTACGAATACGACCCGGTCGATACGCCGACAAGGTATGGCGGAACGTTGCCCAAGCGGGCGGCTTCGAGCGCTGAATAGTTGGCGCTTTCGATCAGCAACATCTTGTCGGGCGTCATCGTGGTCGGTTCGTAGTTGAGGTACTGGTTGAGCGCGGCAGTCTGATTGGTGGCTCGAGCCGCATTGAATTGGGCGGCAATGTCGGTCAATTCTTGCGCCGACAATGGCTCGCCGTCGGTTTGCTTGAGAATACCTGCCGGGATTGAGCTGCTGGCGTTGCGGTTTCGTGCAGCTTCAATCTTTAGCGCGGTCTCGATTGCGCCTGGTGCTGAATAGATCAGACCTTGGGTTGGGCTGAGGAATTGCACAAGGTTTGCCGGGTCGAGTTCGCCGCCTTGAAAATACACTTGGCTTGATGGCGCGAACCAAACTGGGCCTGCCTGATCGGTCGTTTGGATGCTCCCGGCAGGTAGCCGAGTGAAGCTGGCGGGATAACCATCGGCGGTTCGTGACGTGATGTACCAAAACGCGCGACCATAGAAAAACAGGTCGTCGAATGTCCACGCCATGATGTGCCCGTAAAACACACTTGGGTCGGGTCGACGGAGCCATGACCGCGGCGCTAAATACACCTTGGTCATTTCTTCCTCTAGCTCGTTCCAAACTTCGTTGTACATCTTCAGCGGCATACAGCTGATGACGGATGCCATGAGATCACGCGCACGGTTGATCGCTGGCACCGAAATTGCGCGGTTGCGAGCTTCACCTTCCTGATAGGTGTAGTACTGGCCAATCATGTTGACGCCCGTGTTTTGCGATGAATAACCAGGTGCGAAACCGACCGCGGCTTGCACGTCGGCATCGACGGGCGTGGTGCTGATAGCGGCGGTCTTTTTAGCGAACAGGGCCATGCGTCAAGTGTGCCACAAGCATCGGGAGTTTATGTGTACCCGCCCGCCGACACGATCCCGACGAAAGGCCGGGGCGGGTACGTTGCGATATTACACGCTGACGATCATTGGGCGACCGCTTTGTGCTGGTCGAGCGACCATCCCGGCGGCCCACACCATGCACCGTGCCAGCTCGATCGGGCCGGGTGAGCGTTGCGATGACAGCACCAAAGTGTTTTGCGTTTTGACTGCGACGGCGCGTTGGACGTGTTCAGCGAGCATGGTTTCCCCGGTGTGGAGCAGTCTCCCCTGGTTGATCAGGTCGCGCACAACGGGTGTGAGTTTGCCGAGTTCGGCGTAGCCGACGATGACGCGGCGACGCTCCAAATTGGGCGGGCAAATAGCGTCAATGCTGGGCGACATAGCGAACCTGACAGCGGGATCGGTGGCGACCTCGGCAAGCTTGTCGTACAACTCGCCAATGGTGTCGACGACAAATGCGATGGTGCTGACGGTGCGACCATCGGGCAGGTTGACTGCTCGTACTGCTGCGTATCGGCTGTCATCCAGGCTGGCTTCGATGGCGATAATGCCGCCCATTGGGATCGGGCCTCGATGCTCAAGCTCGGGCCAGCGTCCGGGTGCGATCCAACCGCGGGCAACCGTGACCCACAAGTTGAGCGAAGCGCGTAGGAATGATGCGCGATCGGGGTTTTCGCTTTCCTGCTGCAACGTGTCAAGCGTGAGTGTGTGGCCGATGGCGGGGTTGCCCCATGTCCACGAAGATGGTGCCATCGGATCAACGTGCGGTGGTGGCGACCATTCGGCCATGTAGTTGACGGTCGGCTGATTGCTGTCGATTGCGCGTAGCCCATGCTCACGCCAACGCTGAAACAAGACTGATGCTTCTGTACCGGCGGTTGACATGAACAAAGCAAATGGGTTTTTGCGGGCGCGTTGCGCTGGCATCAAACCGCCCTCGACCACCTCGGCATCAACGTCAAAAAGTTCGTCAACGATCAGCAGGTCGATGCTCATGCCGTGACCTGCGTTATGTTTCGCAGCTTTGATCCACCAAGTCGTACCGTCCGGCATCGTCACTTTGTTGCGACCATACGACCGCGACACAGTCGCGTTGTACCTGTTCTCAAGAATGTCAGCAAGATCGTCAAACACCATGACGGCAAGATCAAGACGGTGCGCGACAGACACGATCGTTTGTTTCTCGCCCCTGATCTTCGGCATCTCCAACAGCCAAAACAGAATGACCGATTTCAGAATGATCGACTTACCGTTCTGACGGGCCACAGAGCCAAGCGCCGACCGATGCACAAGCTCCCCCGCATCATTGAACGTCAACGCCCGGTCAAGAAAATGAACCTGCCACGGCATCAGCTCAAGCCCAAGCGCGTCCAGGCATATGTCCCCCACAAGCGGCCCGAACGAACCCACCCCATCCAGGCTGATCGTTTCCAGTCGCGGCTGGTCGTGGCTAGTTACCGCCAGTTCAGGCTGGTTACCGCTGGTTCGGGGATATTCGAGATA
>Ga0208005_1000461_pt1 | contig 15286 bp, 22 predicted proteins | sample DEB19_08_DNA_3_FD_184530 | JGI IMG/M metagenome (GOLD analysis project Ga0208005, IMG submission 184530) | Aqueous microbial communities from the Delaware River and Bay under freshwater to marine salinity gradient to study organic matter... | ecosystem: Environmental > Aquatic > Marine > Coastal... | reverse complement strand
GTCGTCTGTGGCCGCCCTGAAAAAAGATCATGTATCTGTTTTGGTGATTGGCCGCCGATGATTGCGCCGTTTTGGTCGCGTTCTTTGCGTACCCGGTATGCCTGGCCGCGGCGTGCGTTGCATGGTTTGCAGACTGGGCGCAGGTTCTCGAGGTCGTTGGTGCCGCCGGCGTCCATTTCGATGATGTGATCAGCCTCTGTGGCTGCGTTGACGCCGCATAACACACACACGGGGTTATCGCTCAAGATCAAACGCCGGTTGCGTTTGTAGTCGGCGTGGTTTCTTATGTCTGCCATGTGTGTGTTTCCTTCCTCGAGCGAGACCTGGACTTAGGCCCCCACCCCGGTGCCTCACGGGGTACCCATTCGTTTCTTGGCGTGCTGTTTAACGCCGGCGCACATGGCCGCCCTGGTCCACTACGACTCTTTGACGGGCATGCGACAGTTGCCCGTTCCCGGGCGACATGCCCCGCCACCTGCCACGGTGGAACGGCCTTGTGCTGCATTTGGTTGTCGTCGTGCTAGTGGCTACATGCTGTGCAAGGTTGCGGGTAGTGGTATTCGATCGGCTGCCCGTTGTAGGTGAACACCACGTCCGTGTCTCTCACGCGCACGGTTTTGTGTTGCGCTGTGATTTGTTCGCCGTCACGCGAGAAATGCACCCAGCCCGTGTCATCGCAAATCAGGCACGTTTGTTTAGGGCCGCGCTCGGCGCGTAAAAGTGTCCGGGCCGCCTCGAGTAGTTGCGGCAACGTCGGGAATTCTTTAAAGCGTTCAAGGCACAGGTTGATCAGGTCGCTGCGCCTAGCGTTGGGGAATTCCTGCAGCTCGCGGCAGGCGTTCCATGTGTCGAACACTTTGGTCGGGCTGATGCGCGATGTCGGGTAAGCACCCTCGAGCGTGGCCTGCAGGCGGCTGATTTCGTTGCTATTCATGGCCGCCCGGTGCGTAGAACTTCCACACGTCGCCGTCTTTGCCGGTGTCGACCTCGAGAACCTGCATGCGGCCCTCTTCCATGCGTTTGATTGCGTCGTCGGCCTGAATGTTGGCCAGGCGTGAGAACAGGGCGCGTATTTCGGCGCGTTCTTCATCAGTGAGTCGTCGGGACATGTTCACCTGCCAGTCGTGAGTTGATTGTTTCAAGGTCGCTAGGCCGCCAAAGGTAGTACTCGATGCCGGGTATTGCTGTCAATGTTTCTTGCCATTCAACTTGTCCGTGTTGCAGTCGCCCGGTCGCCGTTTTTAGTTCAGCGAAAATGACAGCCGGCAGCATTGCGGGTCGGCGGCCTGGCTGTCGGCCGCCATGCGCTAGCACCAGGTCGGGAAAGCCTGCGTGACCTTGCACGTTTGTCAGCCATGAACCCGATCGAGTCATGCCAGGGCGCACATGGTGAACGCGCCAACCGTAAAACGCGGCCAGGTCGACAACGGTGTTTTGGAATTCGCGTTCGCTCATCGCCAAGCTCATTTTTTCACCCGCGGCACTGTCTTTAGGTGGTTGATCATTTCTTTCGCGTCTTCAAACGAAAGTGCGTCAATCGCGTCACGATCAATTGGCATTTCGCGTTCTTCGCTCATTTTGATGATCAATGCCACTTGCCCGTTAGTTGAATGACCGACACTTTTCTGGCCGCGGCGTTCCTCGAGCTGGTCCACGCGTTTGGTGGGTTCTTGCCGGTTGCGTACTTCGTTCGCTGATGCCAGCGACGCGGTGATGCCGAATCCCATGTAGCCCAGGGCGCGGCCCAATGCTGATGTTGCGCCGTTCGCCTGTTCCGACATTTTCGTGTACGGGGTTCGACCGGGGAACGGTTCGTACATATACGCGGTCACGGGCACCGGGTCGTCGGGTTCACGGGCAACGGTCACGCCGCATTCAATAAAGATTTGGCCGCCGATTTCTAGCCAGGTCGGCCGATGTTCGGTGATGCGCAGCTGCGGGTATTTCTCCAGCGCGGCCAGTAGGCGGGTTTTTACGTCGACGTAATCGGACAGGTCGTAGCTCACGAGTTGACCGCCTTCCCCTGCCAGTATTCCGCGGCTGTTTCAGCATCACGCTGTTTTTCGTGTGCCAATGCCAGGCGCTGTGACAGTTCGTTTGCCAAATCGGTTTGTGATTTCAGTTCACGGCGCAGGCGGGTTATTTCGTGGTCTTGGTCAACAATCAGTTCGGTGCGGTTCCTAATGCGGTCGTACAAATCGCTGATTTGGCCGTTCAATGCTTCGATCTGTTTTGCCCGGGCAAAGAATTGTTTGATGTTCATTGGGCGCACCACACGATCGCTTCGCGGTTCCATTGGGTCAGGCGGCGTTGGCCGGAATCGTATAAATGACCGTCGGCCACCAGGCCGTTCACACGGGCAGAAACCGACTGTGGCGGCAGCTGCAGTTTTGCGCCGATTTCGTCATTGGTGAGGCCGCGGCTGCCAGCCAAAAACACGGCATCGTAAATCTTGCGGCGTTGGGTGCCTGATCGGCCGAGCGCGTCCTGGCCGGCTTTGCGACTTGTGTCTTTTGCGTCGCGCCGCCACGGGGCGTGTGGCCGCTCAAGGTCGGGTTTGGGAAGTGCGAACAGTGTGTCCTCTTCCCATTTGTTCGGGTCAAAAATGTATCCGGGCATGTCGGGGTGCCTTTCTATTCGTAACGGTGGTGCGGGTCGTCGGTGCTGGTCAAAATGTCGTAGATAAGCACAAAGGCCGCCACGATGATTGTGACGGTAATTGCGGCTACTGCCAGTTTCTCAAGCATTGCGCAGCACCTCGAGCCAGGCGATCGCATTGCGTATCGCGGCATATTGGGTGCCGTTTTCCATTGCTACGTCTTGGGCGATTGGCCACAGTGCGTCAATGGTTTCCTGCATGCTCATGTCAATGCGTTGGGCAAACGCTGTTCGCGCTATAGCCCGCATGACGGTTTCGTCAGGGTTCATTGGTTACTCCTATTGTCGGGGATAGGTGTTGGGAACATAACACACTTTGGCTAGGGGGTGTGCGATTGCCCGTGCCAGGGTGCCCAGCCGTGACGTTTCCATAACGCCAGGGCGGCTTTTAGGCAGCGCCGCGGGTTCCACATTTCGCGCATGTCGTGACGCACTACACCGGCCGCCTTCAGCCAGGACAGGTTGCAGGCGTTTAACTGCATGATGCCATAGGACCCGCCGCACGGGTCGGCGCGGTTCCATGCCCGGGCAAACCCTTTCGACTCTCTGACACAGATGCGTTCGAGCTGATCGAGTTCGGCGCGAGGCCAGCCCACAGCGACCGCCACGGGCCGATATTGGGCGCAGGGGGTGTCTAGGGCAAAAGAGGTTTTAGGCGGCTGAGAAAGCACTACAGAGGCTGTCAGGGCCGCCACAATGGCGGCGCGGCTCATTCGATTGAAGCCTTTATGCGGGGCATGGGTTCCTGCCTTTCGTCGGGATTAGAAAAACCCTAGACCCAGTTTCGGCAGAAATGGGTTAATCGACCCGCAAATCAAGCTTGGTCAAGGTTTTCCAATGCTTGACAATGGCCCGATCGTCCAGGGCAACGGCGGGCGCAATCTCCCAGTGGTACCAGCGGGACGATGCGCCAGGGGTGCCGGCGTTGTCGAATTCGGTGTAATCCTTCCACCCGCGACCGATGCGCCACCCGCGGCCCCACGTCTCACAGCCCTTTTTCGTGGTGCCGGCATAGTCGTGCCATTCCTCGAGGCCGGGCAGATTGTCAATGCACCACAGGGCGACCTTGGCGGCGTTGACGGGGTTTTTCCAGCCAAGGTCTGCGGCCCGCCCGGTGCCGTGAACGCTTGGCCGGTCTGACCCTCGCATTGTGCGAATCCCCCACGTCCCCAAATTGGTGAAACCGTAAGTTTTGCACAACAGCTCGACAAGTTTTTCGGTGCCGGCGAGTTTGCCAGTGCTGTTGCCGTTCCACCCGGTGTATTTGCCGGTCACGACGCTGACGGGGTGAGAACGCGCAAATCTTCCGTTGCGCTGGCCGTGACTGCATACAGGGTTTCGCCGGCGGGCAAAATCATTTGGAATGGGACTGCGGCTTTTTCGGTCGCTGTCCCGGTCGAACTGGTGACGCCAGCGCCGCCCAGGTACACGACGCCGTTGCCGGTCACGTGTAGGTAGACGGTGCGCCACGATTCGGCCGCGGCGATCACCACGGACGCCGTTGTCGTGACTGTGTGCTGTGAACTGATCATTGGGTTTCCTCGCTGTCCGGGATTCCGTCGCCGTCGCTGTCTTTTTTACCGCCTGTAGCGATCATTACGCCCGACAGGGTGCCGGTCAAGAACATGACCACTGGATTTAACAGCTTGAAAAATTCCGCATCGACTGACGAAAGTTCGCCCTGATAAACGAAAAGTAACCCGTAGAGCATCATGCCGACACTGAACGCCAGGACACCGGCCAGCACGATGCCGACGATGAAACGCAGGCGAATGTTGAGTTGTGCTTCCGTGTAACGCGGTTTCGATGTTTTCAGCATGACAGGGCTAGCGGCCTTTCAGCGATCGACGTTGGGACATACCCAAACGCTTTGTTTTTGGTTCTGACTGTCGGGACTGGCGCTGCCAGGCAGTCCGTCGGGACACGCTGAATCGTGCATGCAGTCAGCGCGGCTGTCAGTATCAGCGCCGCAAAAACGGCGCGAAATATCATTCGGTTGGTTCTCCCTCTTCGGTCCAGCCGCTAGCGAGCAGCTCGGCATATTCGTCGTCGGTCATTGCTCGATGTTGCACATCGCCATTTTGGTCACGGTACGGAACGTTTGGTCGTGTCATGGTTATGGCTTTCTGTATCCGTATACGCTAATGGTGCCTGTAAAAGTGCCTGCCGGGACGGTCAAAATAAATCCTGTTGCCGCGGTAGCGGTTCCATGCTGTCCGGCATACGACACCCATGCGTTGTTGTTAAAAATTTGCCATTGAGCCGTGTGGATTCCCGCTGTTGCGCTGTTGGGGAATTGCAGATCCATTACGCCGCCGCATTTTCCGCCTGCATTGTCAATGTTGCTGAATGGCCATGAGGCTGTTGCGTTTCCTGTTTGCGTACCGGTGCCCCCTGTAAATGTGCAGTAATAACCGCCGTGGTAGTAATTAGAAGCCATGGTTGCAGGCCCAGCCGAACGAAACTGAAAAATCATGTTTTGAACTGTTGTGCTGCCAAATAATCCTGCGGTCACAATCCGATAATTGTCGTAAGTGCTTGTGAATACGCCGTCAAATGTTGTGCCGCTGTTTGCAACGCCAGTCAGCGTTGCCGACGTGATGTAAACCAGGCCGCCGTTGTTTAGGTATGTGTTGGTGTCTGACGCGGTGAGAACGTCGCCGGCCGCGAATGTTTTTACTGCCATTTATGGGTACCCCAGTCTGTTGGTGTTCAGTATGCCGAAAACGGTTGAGTCAAGGGTGAACGGTGTGCCGATCGACGGCGCGACGTTGACGGTGACGGCCGCGTAGTCCGGGTAGAACACGCCCGATACGCCTTGAATTGCTGCGGTGGTGGTGGTGCCGCGGAATGTGACGGTGACCGGAGAACCGACGTAACCGTAGATCGGGCCGGTTTGGCAAAGGTAGAGCAGATCGGTGCATGTGGCTGCGACGTTGGTGTCGGTGCTGATGATGTTCGGTGCGGCCTGCAGCTGCGTTGAGTTGAGCGAAAGTAGGTAGCTCGAGAGAGACAGGGCATCGGCCGTGTTGCCGTTGTACGTCGACATGTTCAGCGTGTTGTAGGGCGCTGACCCGCTGGTGCTGGTTTGTGTTGCTAGCCCGGCCGCGTTGACGTTTACGCGGGTGAACGTGTTTTGCGCCGATGACAAGAATTCAACGCGGCGCATTGCGAACCCGCTGCCCGTATCCGAGAATGTGACAGCGTTGGGGCTGTTTGAGTAGACGAACACTTCGCCGCCATATGTTGTCGTGATGCGTTTAAGGTCTGAATCGTCGACAACTTTTTGAGACGTATTCAAAAGCGTGTTCAGAATGTCCAACGCCCCGGCGGTCAGGGTTTGGGCAGACACAGTTGCGGCCGAACTTTCCGATTGGATTCTGATATTTGACGCGCTTTGCAAATAACCGATTGCCAGGACAAAGAAACCAGCAGGCCAACTTACTGCCGAATAATTTGCCGCCAAGATGCCGGTCCCGCCGGTGCATGTGATGCGGATTCGGTCGCCTGGTGCCGCGCCGGTGATCGAGTTATACGGCATGTCATACACCCGCTCAACGTCCGTGATTCGACCGGCAAAAAATGCCCGACTGGTGCCGCTGTTTGTTTGGCGCACGTCAATGAATTGACCGATTGCCAGCGGCAGCGCGTAACTGTTGGCAGGTATCAATTCGACGACGCATGATGACTGCGGGAATGGGTCGGCGATGCGTTGGCGGCCGCGGCTGATCGAAATTGATTGCACCCCGGTCAGCGACGTGTAAGTGCCGTCGATTGTGGCGCTGTAATTGACGGTAGGCGGCGTGTACGGCATCAGGCGCTCGTTCTGATCGGCACTGACCCGTTCAGCTGTTGGTAGCGGCGCAGTGCGTCAACCACCTGGTTGGGGTCGCCGCCGTTCACGTTGATTGTGACGCTCGAGGTTTTGAGCATGTCGGCCGATGCTGGGGCACCCAAGGCCATGTTCGCAGCTGCGGTGAAATCAGCCGGGTTGAATACCGGCCCTGCGGTGCCGCCGCCCATGATTGTTTTTACGTATTCGGCAAACATCGCACTGAGTTGGTCGGCACCTTCAATAGTGACCACGAATTTGAGCGCGAATTCAGTGTCTTTAATGATCGAATTAATGCCGTCGACGATCGACTGTGCCTGGGTGACACCCGACTTGAACCATTTATCGGCCGACAGCTGCGCGACGCTGGCCGCGGCTTTGCTGGTTGCGTCGGTCCAGGTTTTGATGTCGGCGAGGCCCTGTGCGCCACCGGCAAGGATTGCGTCCGAAATGGCAATGCCAGTATCAGCGCCCTGGCTAATAATCGCCTGCAGCAATGACGGGTCATCGAGGCCAGCTTGTATGAGCCTGGTGAGATTGCCGGCAAGTTTGGTCGCTTTGTTTGACTGGTCGGCCAAAACACCGAAAAACGTCTTCGCGCCTTCCGAGTCGGCGGCCTCTTGCCAGGCTGCGCCGATGTCCATAACGCCGGTGATGCCGTCGTAAATGCCTTTATAGAAATCGTTGTAAAGGCCCTGGGCCGCAGCAAGTTTGTCGTTTGCGTCCTTGAGCGCCGGGCTGAATTGATCGCGGACGCGCTCGATTGCGTCGTCAAGCGCCGCGGCGTATTCTTTGGCGGCTTTGGTCGTGTCCTCGAGGGCAGTCTTTTGTTCTTTGAGTTTCTTGATACTGCCGCCGCCGCCGCCACCTGTCGATTTCGTCAATTCGTCGGTGGCATCAGTCGTTTGTTGCAATGATTGTTTGTACGACTTCTGGTATTCGTTCAGCGTTTTTAGGTCGCGGCTAGCCACTGGACCCATTGTGTTATTCAGTTTTTGTTGAGCGGCCGCGGTCAATTCGACAACGGATTTAAACGCGTACAAGTTGGCGAGGTTGGGGCCGATCTTTTCCATTTGCCCAATGAGCGGAATGTCATCAAGAAATGGCAGTGCGTTAAATGCACGAATGATGCCATTGACAACGTGAGCAACGACGTTTCTAACGGTAATGAGACCGTTGATGAATTCGCCAAAACCATTGACAACGCCGCTTTGATCGCGCCCTAATTCACGCATGCTTTGGCGCAATACGTCGAACGCGCCGGCCAATCCTTTTTTGCCAAATGCGTCAACAACCCTTGTAATTAGGTCGACAAGACTGGTAAGCGCTGGCAGTACTTCGTACCCGACCGATTCGACCATTTCGCTGAACCTGATCTTGAGGCCTTCAAGCTTGCCCTGGAACGTGTTTGCTTTGGTGGCCGCGGCCCCGCCGAATACGTCGGTTAGTTGCCGGGTCGCGGCTTCGAAATCTTTCGTCTTGACGATGTTTTCATCGAGCGGCACACCCAGTTTTTTTAAAGCTGTGAGCTGACCCGAATACCCTTTTGCCAATGCCAAAGAGACGGTTTCTGCGTCTTTCCCGGTCGCCGCGGATATGTCCAGGGCAAGGTTCATTAGCTTTTGTGCCTGTGTGGTGTCGCGGGTTGCGCGCACCAGGGTGCCGAGGCCGTTGCGCACCATGTCGTCGGTGACGTTCAGGGACAGTTGGGTTTTGCTGATGTAATCGTTGACGGCCGCAATCTGTGCATGCGTCGCCCCGGTCGATGCGAGTAGCTGACGCTCGAGCTGTGCCTGGCTGGCTTGATCTTCTGCAGCTGCCTTAGCGGCTACCCCGAGAGCTGCACCGACAGTGCCCGCCGCGGCCGCGATCGGCAACATTGCTTTTTTGACAATGAACCCGGCTTTCTGCCCGAACCCTTCAAGGCTTTGAAATTCCTTTTTGGCGCGGTCAAACCCTTTGGTGTCCAGGCTAGAAAAAATGGGGATATTGATTGCCACGGGCTACACCAGTCTGCGGTTCACGATTTTCATTACGTCTTCGACGATTGTACGCACTTCGTCCTCAACGGTGGGGGTTGCCTGTTCCGCGGCCGGTTGCAACGCTCGAGGCGCGGTAGCGGGTCCTACATGCTCGCCTTCGTTAATGAGATTCTGGACAAACACTGTGCTTGTGTTAGCGCGGCCTGCGTGGTCCCAGATTGCGCCGGCAGCGTCTTTCTGTTGCAACACCAATAGCGAGAATGGTGTGCCTTTAAACGCGACGGTGCGCCCGTTAGAGAACGTGATGTTTTTGGGCGGCCTGGCACGCTGCCCGACGATCGACCTGATGCCGCGTTCGACCTGGTTGCGGTCCCATTGGGTTGTTTCGCGGCCGCCGATCAAAGGCGATTTGGCCATGCCTGACAGTGGTTCTTTAGTCGGGATAAATGACCGGGCCGCGGTCACCAGTTTGCGACCCGCGCCGCCCTGAATGTCTTTCGTGATTTGCCGGCGCAGTGTGCGGTCAAAATCGTTCAGCGCCTTGAGCGCCTCTTGTAATCCGTAGATTTGAAAGCTACTTACGGCGGCCATGTTCCCGGTTTCTGTCCTCGATCACTTTCGCAACCGTGTTGAGGTCTTTTAGATCGAACTCTATGTCCGGGGGCCACCAGCCGACGGTAACCAGCATTTCGGCTAGGGAACGTCGGACTGTGCCCCGGGGGTAGGGTTTGCGTCGGCCTTGTCGATCACTTCGATGTCGGTTACGCCTTCGACGAAACGGTCAAAGTCGGCGGGCACCACGATGCCGTTGCGCTTTGATGCTTCAAACGCCAGATACAGCAGATCCTCGGCACCGATTTGGTTTGCCAGTTGCGCGGCCTTGGCGCGGAATTTGCGTTCCCACGCCACGATGACGGCGAGGTTGGTGGTGACTTCGTGGACTTGGCCTTCGCGTTCGTAACGCAGGTTCAGACGCATGTCGGGCTACTTTCTGTTGAAGGTTTGGTCAGCTGGTCGCTTCGCTGTAAACGCCGCCGGTGAAACTGATTGTGGCCGTTGAAAGCTCGCCCAGGGCAAAATTCGTCGGCAGCTCGGCAAGGAAGCACCCCGTCAGAGTGAGACCTGGATTCGTCGCCGAGGCCGCGCCGCTTGCAGGCTTGACAACAACGGTTGTCGTGGTGCCGACCAGGCTCTTGAGCGTTGCCCAGGTTTCCGAGGCCGCGAACGACATGTAGAACTCGAGGTCGACGCTGTGGTCGCCGAGGCCCTTGACATACTTGTTGTCCACGTCGCCAAATGCGGTTGCGGTGAGCTGCGCATAGTTGATGTGGAACACGGCGCTGGTGCACTGATCGGACATGTCGATTGCGTTGACCGTCACTGTGGGGTTGCTGAGAATTGTGGACGTAGCCATTAGCGGGTCTCCTCTTGTTCGGAATTGGTTTTAGCAGATTTGGCGGCCTTGCTGGTGGAAATGAACCCGCCGTCGATCAACGCCTGCACATTGATGCCGGCCTCGAGCGCGGCGGCTTCGTCGAAGTCGTCGCCCGGTGTCCCGAGCCTAGGGCTGATGATTTTTGCCATGTCGTTCTCCTAAGCCTGTGCCTGAACGCTGATATTTAGATCATAGGCGGGCAGCTCTACGCCGCCGATGATTGCCACAGTCGGGCGGCCGTCAGTTACGCCCAGTCCGGCGTTCATGAGCTGCGCGGAAAGGTTCAAAAGGTTTCGGTGCGCGTCCAGGTTGTTGGGGCCCAGGCTGATCAGGCGCACCGGGAACGTCACTTTGGCAATCGCCGACGACCAGCAATCGAACCGGGGTGCGTCAATAAACGCGCAGGGCGGGGCGAGGTTTCGCGGGTCCGTGACCACTACCAGGTCGGTTAAGGCCGCAATGTTGGTCTCAAGGTCGGTCAGTGCCTCGTTAAACAGATCTGTGTACGTCTGTACGGTCATTAGGCGACCTGTGGGCGGTCAATACCCAAAAGCTGTTTGATCACGCCTGACAGGCCCGTTACGGGGTTCATGCCGTTGGTGTCGAACTGGGCGAACGAATCGATGCTTCCGCGCTGACGGTACAACATGCCGCCGTACTGAATCGTTCCAAGCTTCACGTCATCAGACGGGGCCGTGGTGAGGCTGTCCTGCAGGTACCCGGCCTCTTGGCGGCGGCGGTAACAAAATGCGTTTGCCGCGGCCGCGCACTGGGTCACAAACGCCTGGTCGCTGGCGGTGGCCACTGCGATACCCAACCAGTCCAAAATGTTTTGGGCTGTAATCCAAGTGCAGGTTGGTGCCCATGTGCATGTGCCGATCGGGATGATCGACTGGCGTAGCACGTCGTCGCCGGCATCGTAGAACAGCAACTGGTTTGGGTATTGCACCTCGAGGTCAAACAGAAGGTTGCCTTCAGTGTCGACGCCGACGAATTGGTGCGCTGGCTGTGCCAGGACAACAAACGTGCCGTCGAGGCCGTCGCCAACCGATGCCAGGGTGATCGATTGGCCGACCTCAATCGGCGTGTTTGTCAGGGTCTGAACGACGCCGTAGTTGTCGACGCGTTGTTTGAACGTGACCGAGTAGACGGCCATTGCGGCCTGCCTTTCGGGTTACGCCTGGGTGATCTTGCGAATCATTCCCGAAATCGCAGCGAAGGTACTGACGTACCCATGATAGCTCATGCTTCTGCCGAGGACGTCAGGCTTTTCGAGGCTCATGACCCCCCGCTGTTGTTCGTAGAATTCGAACGCGTCGCCGACGCCGGTGCCGACGCGGGTAATGATCATGGTTTTGGCAGCGAAGTTGCTGTCGACGACGAGCTGCAAACCGAGCGGGGTCGAATCCCAGGTGTTTGCTGCGCTTGAGCCGATCGAGTTGTAGCCGGCGAGACCTGCACCGATGAACGGGAACACTGGGCGGTTGCTCGAGTCAACGAGCTGGCCCATTTGGCCCCAAACGTCCGGGCTGACGAACATGTGGGTCGGCATCCAGTTGCGGTTGTTGGACACATCAACGGCCGCGTCGTAGATCGACTTCATCAGGTCGGCAGTCGTGCCGTCCCAAACGCCGCTCGAGGAAGCTGCGGTCAGCAAATTGTCAGCGCAGAAGTTGTCCGACGCGATCATGTATTCGCCGATCAAGTCATTAAGAATCAGCTGCATTGCTGCGGGTGACGTGAAATCAATGTCCTGAACCGAGAGTGTGACCTGTCCGGCGAGGGTGGTCTTCGATACGGAATTCGAAGCAATTACCATTGTGGTCGCGCTGACCGCCGAAAGTTCGGTTGACTGCGTGCCGACCGACGTATGGGTGGTGATTGTCGGGCGCACGAATGTCTTCTGTGCGCCGCCGTCCGGATAAGCGCGTGCGCCCACTGCATTCACGCACGGGCGCACGAAATTCAGATCCTGCACCAACGGTCCGAGGACCGGGACCGGAAGCAAACCAGGCGTGTCGGTCGTGAGAACGTCGCCGGCCGCGGCTTGGAATTGCGTCTTTTGTGCGTCAACAGCTTCTTTGTATGCGGCGTTGATTTTGCGGAACGTGTCGCCGCCTGCGTGCATTGCGGCCAGGTATTCGTGTGCAGCAGGCATGCGGAATTCGCGCTTTGCCTGTGCGTAGATCGGTGCGGTCGGCACGATTGTCTCTTCGACGGGTGCCGGTGCGGGTGCTGCGGTTTCTTCCACGGGTGACTCCTCTGCGGGTGTGTTCTCTGGATTATTGCTCACGTCGTCGGGCTGTTGGTGGATACTGGCCTTCACGGTGTCGATAGTAGCCCCGGCAAAAGCCGGAATGGGGACCAGCGACAGCTCGAGCCAGTTGCCTTTGGTGACAGTGATAACGCCAGTGGCGGCTTCAACGGTGTATTCGACCGGGTCGACTCCGACGCTGACCGAATCAAGTACGCCGTCCAGGGCGAGCTGCAGGGCATCGTTACCAAGGGCTGTGCGGCTGATCTTGGCCGAAAAAAGCATGCCAGCGTCAGTTTCGACGCGATCGGTAACGACGCCGACGGCCATTGCGCTGTCGTGGTACATGAAGAGTTTGGGCGCTTTGCCGTCGGTCGGCAGCGAGCCAGGCGCAAACCGAACCTGTGTGCCGTCCGAAACCGTCGCTACTTCGTTGTAAGGGACTGCCACGCCGGACACGACGCGGGAATCTTCGCCCGGTGCGGCCTCGATCGTGACGGAAGGACAAGTAAAACGAATCATGCAAGTGCCTCTTGTGTGTTTTCTTGTGGCATGTCTGCCGGGTTCATTGAATCTGGATAGGTGGTCTCGAGAAGGTACTTTTCTGCGTCAAATTCCACATAGGTGCCCCTGGGAAGTTGCTGGCTAAGCGTGTCCTCAATGCACTGCGCGTAGACGGACGTGCCAAACAGCCACAGGTCGCGGCGGGCTTGTTCGCTGGATTGGTAGGAATAGCTGCCGGTCGAAACACCGACAAGGTACGGCGGCACGTTGCAAACGCGGGCCATTTCGAGCGCGCTGTAATTGCTTGATTCGATCAACAGCATTTTGTCGGGTGTCGCTGTCGACGGTTCATACGTCAAAAATTCGTTAAGGGCCGCGGTTTGGTTTGTTGCCCTGGCTGTGTTAAACGCCGTTGCAATTTCGGCCAATTCTTGTGCGCTCAAGGGTTCGCCCCCGGTCTGGCGCAAGACACCCGCAGGGATTGCCGAGCTGGCATTGCGATTGCGTGCGTCCTCGATCTTGAGCGCAGTCTGCATAGCATTTGTGCCCGAATAAATGATGCCCTGTACTGGGCTGATGAACTGCACGACGTTGTTTACGTCAAGCATGCCGCCCTGGAAATAAAGAGCTTTCGATTTACCGAACCAAACAGGTCCGGCCATGTCCTCGGAAGTGACAGAGCCTGCCGGTAGGCGCGTCGCCTGGGCCATATAGCCGTCAGCTGTGCGGGCAGTCACGTAGAGAAAAGCTCTTCCAAAGAACATTAAATCGTCGAGCAACCAGGCCCACAGGTAGCTGTTTGGCATTTCGGGATCCAGCTGCCGCAGCCATGAACGCGGGGCCAGATAGACCTCTTCCATGTCCTCGCCGTTCCACATTTCGTTGTACATCTTCAACTCGAGGTCGCACAAGATCGAAGCGTGAAGATCGCGGGCACGCGAGACCGTCGGAATCTGCATGAACTGGTTGCGTAGTTCACCCTCTTGATAGCTATAGAACTGGCCAATCATGTTTGCGCCGCCGTAGGCGTTGATCGAACCCGCGGCTGCGGCCTTTGCCGGGGCGGGACTGATTGCCGCCTTTTTGACGCGATTAAAAACAGCCATGTGTTTAGTTTGCCACGATTCTTTAGGGAAGGGTGGACCCCCGACAAATCCCGACGAAGTGCCGAGGGTCCACGAATAAGTTAGCCCCCGGCGACAACCAACAGCGGTTTGCCAACGTGTCCTGGGCGAGACTCGAGCGCAACAGCCCAGACCATGCACCGGGCCAGCGTGATGTCACCCGGGCTTTTCGTACTTGATAGCCCGATACTGCCCTGGTTCTTGACCATGACCGCACGTTCGACATGTTCGGAAAGGCTTGCATGCCCCTGGTGCGTGACCCGGTTATCGATGATCAGCGAACGAACATGCAACGTCCATTTCAACAGTTCCCGATAGCCGACGATCACGCGGCGACGTTCCAGCGCCGGCGGGCACTGCAGCTCGAGCGCCGGCACCAGGGCAAGACGCAGCTGCGGATTATCGGCCACACATTCGTTAACCAGTCGCCACATTTGAGCCTGGGTATCACAGTTAAATTCGACCCCGACGCGGATTCTGTCGCCGTCCTTGACGGCCCGGACACCCATAAACCGTGATTCGTCGGTTGAACAATCGATTGCCAGAACGCCGCCCGGTGGCATGTCGATCGGGTCGGCCAGTTCTGACCACAGCCCGGCCTCGAGCCAGGCGTTCGAGGCAATCGTGAAGAGGTTGACGTGGCCGCGCAGAAACGCGTTGCGGTTCGGTGATTTAGCCCGGTCGTACAACGTGTCCAGGCTGATATGGCGGCCCAACGCGGGGTTGGCATACGCCCACGCTTCCGGGGTCATCGGGTCCAAACCGGGCGGCGGTTCATACGACGCAAAATACAGCGGCCCCGCGTCGCCCGTATCAATCTGCCGCAAACCCTGTTCGCGCCATTTCAGCATGAGCGTTGACGCAGAAGTGCCCGCGGTTGAGAACATGGCCAGCATCGGATTCGGCCGCGCAATCTGTGCCGGGCTGAAACCTTCATCGACACACTCTTCAGAAACCGACCAGGCTTCGTCAACCACGCACAAATCGATCGAATAGCCGTGACCTGCCTGCGGCGTGGCGGCCCGGACAATCCATAGCGACCCGTCCGGCATTGTCAGCTCTTGGCGGCCATACGATCGGGACACTTGCGCCCCCAGCTTGGCCTCGAGGATTGGTGCCAAGTATTTGAACAGGGCCGCGGCCAAATCCAGTTTGTGAGCTGTGGAAAGGACGACCTGCGGTTTGCCGCGGGCGCTGCCCTGGGTGGCCAGCCACCAGCCAATTAGCGCAGACATGAGCGTGGTTTTGCCGTTCTGTCGGGCGACCGAAATCAACGATTGCCGGCAGACCCAGTTGCCGTCGATCTGTTGCGTCATGCCTTCCAAAACGTGCAGCTGCCAAGGCTCGAGGGTGACCCCGAGTATGGCCTGGGAGAAATCGCCAATGGCGGCCGCGGCTGATTGGGCATCGTCTTTTGTGATCGTTTCCAAGCGTGGCCGGTCAGCGCCAGTTAGCTCTAGTTCGGGCAAATCCTTGTGGGATATACGTTTTAAAAGG
>Ga0208005_1000460_pt1 | contig 15304 bp, 12 predicted proteins | sample DEB19_08_DNA_3_FD_184530 | JGI IMG/M metagenome (GOLD analysis project Ga0208005, IMG submission 184530) | Aqueous microbial communities from the Delaware River and Bay under freshwater to marine salinity gradient to study organic matter... | ecosystem: Environmental > Aquatic > Marine > Coastal... | reverse complement strand
TTAACCGTTACAGGAACTCCACTTGTTCAATGCACTTATAGTGGGAGCGTTGGAAGCAGAGGCATAAGTATGGGTGCCGCTGGAGAAGCAAACGCAATTAGTGTTGAAATTACTGGTGGCTCTGACATTATTTCTTTGGCCACCACTAGCGGCTCGTATAAGAATGTAACATTTTCTTCGTCGTTTACTGGTTCAATTAGTTTTGCAAACAGCCCAAATATATTTGGTAACTGGGATATTGGTGGGGCAACTAGCTTTGCTGGAATAGGAAGCTTAACTTTTGCAGCTACATCCGGCACGCAAACCATTAACTTTAACGGTATTTCATTCCCAAACAACATTACTTTTGGTAGTTCCGCAACCACCGCAACTACATTTAAACTGACCGGAACGTTATTGGCTTCCGCAACGTCAACGATAACTCTTGGCGGCGGCGCATTACAGCTCAATGGTTACAATATCACCGGCGGCATATTTAGTTCTAGTGCAAGCGTGCAAAGGTCAATTGCTTTTGGATCAAACTCAATTACTGTTTCTGGTAATAACACTACCGTTTGGAGTTGCGCAACTCTAACCAACTTTAGTTATACCGGCATTCCAACGACCAACTTTACTTATTCTGGAAGCACTGGCACGCGCACAATACAACATGGCTCTACCGGGGGCACTGCGTCTAATGCCGTGAACATGAGCATTAGCGCTGGCACAGATACGATTACGTTATCCACCACAGGTGTAGTTAAAAACTTGTCATTTTCTGGGTTTACAGGCTCGTCTAATCTTCCTGGGTTTATATATGGTGATTTGACCCTTGGATCTGGAATGACGATTACTACGGCTACATCAACAGGGCCAACTTTTGCCGCTACGTCTGGAACGCAAACCATCACGTCAAACGGCGTGACCATAGATCGCCCCATCTATATTGATGCCTCTGGTGCAACCATTTCGTGTGCTGATGCTTTAACAATTACGCAGGCGCTGTCTATAACCAACGGCACCCTGCAATTAAAATCAGGCACCACGTCCACGGTGGGCAGCTTTGTTACTTCAGGCACCAACCAGAAGTATCTTCAGGCCACAACGGCTGGATCGCAGGCTACCATCTCAGATGCAAGCGGAACCAATACGGTTAGCTATTTGACCATCCAGGATTCCAACGCCACGGGCGGAGCGACTTGGCAGGCTTACACCACAAGTTCAAACATTAACGCTGGCAACAACACCGGCTGGACGTTCTACTTCAACATTTACGACTCAACCATCAGTGAATCCGCGACGGCCACTGATGCTGTTGGAACAAACGCTATTTTTGTTTCCAGTGTGTCCGAAACACCCAGCATTACAGACACCGTGCTTGGCCGTTATTTGTGGGATTCCATTGATGACAGCCAGACCGCTAACTGGCAGAATGTCAACAACACACAGACCCCCGGATGGACGGTCATCAATACTTGATTGAGGTAATTCCATGACCACCGCATACACCTCGCTTCTTGGCTTGGCACTTCCTGTTCAGGGGGAACTGTCTGGGCAATGGGGCAACACGGTCAACAACTACATTACCCAGTATTTGGATACGTCCGTTGCTGGGGCGCTGACGGTTGCTTCCGACACTACGCTTGTAAAAACAACCGGCGCATCGCTTGACGCAACTTCCTCACAGTATGCAATCCTTATTGCATCTGGGCACACGGCAAACATCACAATCACCGCCCCCGCTGCCAGCAAGTCATATCTTGTTATCAATACGTCAGGGACGTATACGGTCAAAGTTCGTGGAGCTGGCCCAACTACGGGTGTAACGCTTGCGGCCAATGAAAAGGCGGTTGTCACCTGGAATGGCTCTGATTTTGTCAAAGTTAGCAGCAGTGGTGGTTCTGCGACGTTTACTGATGTAACGGTTTCCGGTACCACGACCCTTTCTAATCTCACTGCTTCCACGGCGTTGGCGCTGGACGCTAGCAAGAATGTGGTATCGGTCACGAACACCGGTAGTGGCAACAATGTGTTGGCAACGTCGCCAACGCTTACTACGCCAAATCTTGGAACCCCGTCTGCGGCTACGTTGACCAACGCCACGGGTCTGCCTATTTCTACGGGCGTGTCTGGGTTGGGGACAGGTGTAGCTACTGCATTGGCAGTAAACACGGGCGCTGCTGGAGCATTTGTTGTTAACGGTGGTGCGCTTGGCACACCATCTTCTGGCACGGTTACAAATCTGACCGGCACGGCTTCAATCAATATCAATGGTACGGTTGGAGCCACTACTCCAACGACCGGCGCGTTTACAACGCTCAGTGCATCATCCACCGTTTCGGGGACTGGCTTTAGCACCTACCTTGCAAGCCCTCCAGCAATTGGTACAACTACCGCTGCGGCTGGTGCTTTCACTACCTTAAGCGCATCCTCTACCGTATCTGGTACAGGCTTTAGCGATTACTTGGCCAGCCCGCCTGCTATCGGTGGCACTGCTGCCGCTGCGGGTTCATTCACCACCCTGAGTGCTTCTTCAACGGTTTCGGGTACAGGGTTTAGCACCTATCTTGCTAGTCCTCCGGCCATCGGTGGTACGGCTGCGGCTGCTGGCTCATTTACCACGTTGAGCGCTTCATCTACCGTTTCTGGAACCGGCTTTAGTAATTACTTGGCCAGCCCTCCAGCAATTGGTGGAACTGCTCCTGCGGCTGGTTCATTCACGACCTTGAGCGCATCGTCAACTGTTTCAGGCGCAGGTTTCAGCACCTATCTTGCCAGCCCGCCCGCAATTGGTGGAACGGCTCCAGCGGCAGGTTCGTTTACCACGCTGTCTGCCACGGGCAATATGACCTTTGGTGATGCGGATACAGACACCATCACTCAAGCCGCCTCATACGTCAACAACACTCAGCTCAGGTCTGCAAAAGCAAATACAAATACGCTTTCACTTGCAGCCTACGATGTTGACGGAACGTCTTACACCAACTTGGTCACGCTTACGGCGAGCAACACGCCGACGTTGGCACTGACATCTACCGGTGTTGGCACAATTAACAACATGTCCATTGGGGCGACCACGGCCTCATCGGGCGACTTTACGACTTTGAGTGCGTCGTCTACCGTTTCCGGTACCGGCTTTAGCACCTACCTTGCAAGTCCTCCGGCGATTGGTGGCACCACTCCCGGTGCGGGTTCGTTCACGACGTTGACCACCAACGGCAACATGACATTCGGTGATGCAGACACTGATGCCATTACCCAGAATGCTTCATACGTTACCGGAACGCGACTCAAAGCAGCCAAGGCAGACACAAACACACTCTATCTGTCTGCGTATGACGTAGACGGTACCGTTTACACGGATCTGGTCACGCTGACTTCCGGCAATACGCCGACCTTGGCTTTGACCTCAACGGGTGTCGGCACGATCAATAACATGTCGGTGGGTATTACCACCCCCAGCACTGCCAAATTTACTGCGATAACAAACAATACGTTGACCACTGGTCGTGTTGTTTACAGCACCACAGGCGGCTTGCAGACCGATTCCGCCAATTTGACCTTTGATGGCACCACGTTGACTGCCGGTGGGTTCTCAACTTCCGGCACAACCTCCGTAGCGGCAATTACCGCGTCTGGAACGGTCACGGGTAACGGCAACTGGGTTATTGGCGACGCAGACACCGATACGATCACCCAGGCTGCATCGTATGTCACGGGTACTCAGCTCAAGTCCGCAAAAGCTGCAACCAACACGCTGAACCTTGCTGCCTATGACGTTGATGGAACGGCATACACCAACCTCATCACGTTGACGGCAAGCAACACGCCGACTCTGGCGTTGACCTCGACAGGTGTGGGCACGATCAACAATATGTCGATTGGTGCAACCACGGCTTCCACGGGTGCGTTTACCACGCTCAGCGCTTCGTCCACCGTTTCCGGCACCGGCTTCAGCACTTATCTTGCAAGTCCGCCAGCAATCGGCGGGACTGCTCCGGCGGCAGGATCGTTCACCACGTTGACGGCCTCGACCAATCTTAGTAGCACACGTATTGATCCTCGTGTTTCCAGTGCAGCGTCGGCTTCATCACTTACGCCAACCATTGCCTCGTATGACATGTACGCCTACACGGCGTTGGCGGCAAACTTGACGATCAATGCTCCGACTGGCACTCCGGTAGACGGCAACAAATTGATCTTCCGTATCCTTGATAACGGAACTTCTAGGACGCTGACCTGGAACGCAACCTATACCGCGATTGGTGTAACGCTGCCAACAGCAACCACCGTGTCAAAGACTTTGTATGTGGGTTGTATTTACAACGCCGCCGCCACTCGGTGGGATGTTATTTCTGTAACCGTGCAGGCTTGAACATGAAAATTGATTTTGAGTTTGAATCTGAGCACGGCGTCTTCCGAGATGCCATCGTATTGCCTGACGACCATGGCATGACTGATGCGGAACTTGAGGCGATGAAGCAGGCCCGGTTTGATGCATGGGTTGCCGTGGTGGCTCCACAGTCTGTTGAGGAATAAGGTATGGCAACGCGCTATTGGGTGGGTGGATCTGGAACCTGGAACACCTCATCCACAACAAACTGGTCTACGTCGTCAGGCGGGGCCAGTGGCGCGTCTGCACCTACTTCAGCGGATGACGTTGTATTTGATGTTAACTCCAACGTCACCACAGGTTCGTTTACCGTAACAGTATCCGCAGCAGTTTGCCAAGACTTTACGGCATCGGGTCTTGATGGCGCGATGACCTTGGCAATGGGCACATCAACGCTAACGGTGTATGGAAGCTGGAGCAACCCTGCGACCAATTTTGCGTTTAGTGGCACGGGTACCATTACATTTGCCGCCACCGCCGTTGGTAAAACAATTACTACAAACGGTATTTCTTGGCCAAGCGCTATTGTTTTTAACGGCGTTGGTGGGGAGTGGACTCTTGGTGGTGCCTTAACCGGCACGTCTTCTTCTGGAATTACGTTTACAAACGGCAGCTTTAGTACCGGAAATTATGCTGTCACTGCTACAGCGCTGAATTCATTAAACACAAATACCAGAACAATTTCTCTAGGAAGCTCCACTGTTACTTTGTCACAAACAGGCGAAGTAATTCAGTTTACAGAAACAAATTTAACTTTTAATGCTGGAACATCTACAATTACGTGCAGTGCACCAATTGCATCCATTATTGCAAGTAATTTAACTTTTTATAATGTATCTTTTACAACCACAACTGTATATCCAGGCACCAACGCATCTTATATTGGAGCAAGTAATACTTTCAACAATTTAACGTATTCTTCCCCAACTGGCACTGGGGCGCGGTATATTTATTTTGGTGGTAGCCAAACGATAAATGGTACACTGACTTTAAATACTTCTTCTACAATAACTCGTAGAATGATAGTGCGGCCCGGTATTTACAACGGGCTTACACCAACTGAATACAATCCGACAACTGTTGTAACTCTTACTGTTGCTACACTTGCTGCGGCAAGCAATGTTGATTTCCAAAACATCACGGCAGCGGGTGCTTCTGCGCCTTGGTCTGGAACTAACTTTGGCGATGCTGGTGGTAACACAAGTATTACCTTCGGCGCTGCAAAAACAGTGTATTGGAATTTGGCGGCTGGCGGCAATTGGTCTTCTACAGCATGGGCAACAAGCTCTGGGGGTTCACCCGCTGCGGCAAACTTTCCACTTGCTCACGATACTGCCATCATTGAAAACACAGGATTGACCGCTGGAAACATCATTAGGTATGATGAAGGCTATATTCTTGGCACAGTTGACTGTAGTACAAGAACTACAGCGTTTACCTTCAGTATAAGTAAAGGAACATTTTGTGGCGATGTGACGCTTTGTTCGGTAATGACTTGGACAGTAACAGGTGCTGACATTATTTTTTCAAAACCAGCCGGAACACAAACATTAAATACAAACGGAGCATCATTAGCATCTCAAAAGCTTACAGTTTGTTCAAATGCTGGAACATTGGCACTTGGATCTAATGTATCTATAGGTTTATATACGATTTATTTATACGGTGGTACATTATCCCTTGGCACGTATACGTTTACCGCAGGAACCTGTGTTGCTGACAACACATTTATGACAGACGGGGGGTTTGCCCAGCCAAGTAGAACTTTGTCATTTGGAACCGGAAAAATATCTCTCGGTTCTACTGGAACTGTGTTTGATTTAACAACATCAACTACTGGGCTTACAATTTCAGGCACTACTTCTGTAGAACTTACAAACACCGGATCAGGCGCACGTACAGTTCGTGTTCCTGCACTCGGGGAAGCAAATTCTATTAGTCTTCGTGTTACTGGCGGTACAGGTTCACTTTCATTTACAACAACATCCGGAGCGTATAAAAACGTTGATCTTACCGGATTCACAGGAACAATTACCCAGACAAACAGTATTAACTGTTATGGAAATTATGATATTGGTGGTACAACTGCATTTAGCGGTGCGGGCAACTTAAGTTTCCTGGCCACGTCTGGCACTCAGACAATCAACCTAAACAACAAATCGTTTCCAAATAGCATTACGTTTGGTTCAGCATCTACGTCAGCAACGACATTTAGTTTGAGCGCCGCGATTACGGTGGTAGGCACGGTCACTTTTGCTGGTGGGACACTAAAGCTTAAATCTGGCGCTACGTCTACGGTTGGAGTTTTTGCCACATCTGGTACTACGCTGAAATATCTTCAGTCCACAACGGCTGGAACGCAGGCTACATTGTCAGATTCCAGCGGTACAGTTAACGCAACATATCTCGCTATTAAAGATTCAAACGCCACCGGCGGTGCTGTGTTCAATGCATTTCTTGGATCCAACAACCAAGACCAAGGCAACAATCTTGGTTGGAACTTTGGAAACAGCTTCCTCATCTTCTTTATGTAACAAACGCCAAGATTATCGTGATCGACCCAATAAGCGCGTTCGCGGCAGTCCAGTCGGCTGTCGCACTGATCAAAAAGGCGAAGTCAACAGTTGATGACGTTCGCAGCTTGGGGCCGCTTGTCGGAAAATTCTTTGAAGCAAAGCATGAAACCACAAAGGCGATAGCGCAAGCCAAGAAGTCCGGCGGCTCCAGCATGGCTCAGGCAGTCCAGATTGAGATGGAGCTGATGCAGCAGGAGCAGTTTGAGGCTGAACTGAAGAATTTGTTTATTTATTCAGGAAATTCCGACGTTTGGGCCAAGATTGAAGCCCGTGTCGCGGAGGCCCACCGCGCAGAGATTGAAGAAGCCCGCGCAGAAAAGGCACGCGCTGCAAAGCGCAAGAAGGAGATGGCGGAGCTTGTGGACGTTATAACGGCAGTCTTCATCGCTCTCGTTGTTCTTGGCGTGATTGGAATGTTTGTTTATCAGGCCATCACTTATGTTTAAAGCACCACATCCCACCGCGAGTCGTTCTGAGCGTGAAGCCTACGTTAAACAGTGGGCAGCTATCACCATCTCCATCTTTGCGCTCCTCTTGGCCATCAATGGGATGATTGGTGGCTCCAACTCCGGCAAAGTTTTGAGCAAGACCATTGAGGCCAATAACCTGTGGGCTTGGTATCAGGCCAAGAATGTCAGGGCAGTGATTTATGAAACTGCCGGGAAAGAAGATCGTGCGGCTGCGCAACGTGCAGACATGGAAGAGATCAGCAAGAAGGCGAAAGCTGCGGAGGCTGATCGTGATTCGGCAAAGAACAAATCGCCCTGGTTTTCCTACGCTGGCATGGCGTTGCAACTCAGTATTGTTCTCTCGTCGGCGGCTATCCTTGCCGTGATGATGCCGCTTCTTTACGGTAGCGTGGTGGTCGGCGCTGTCGGCCTGTCCTTTATGACTTATGCAATGGTGATGTGATGCTGACTCTAATTACCAACCTTCTCTCATTCCTGATGGGCGGCTTGCCAAAGTTGTTGGAGTTCTTCCAAGACCGTGCGGACAAGAAGCATGAGCTTGAGTTGGCCCGGATGCAGACTGAGCGCGAGTTGGAGATGCGCAAGGCTGGCTTTGAAGCCCAGGCGCGGGTGGAGGAGATCAAGACCGAACAGCTTCAAATCCAGGCAGATTCAGCTTCCCAGCAGTTCGCCCTCCAGGAGCGCCAAGCTCTCTATGCTCACGACATGAGCCTGAACGAAGGGACGAGCCAGTGGGTCAAGAATTCCCGTGCATTGGTCAGGCCGATCATCACTTACGGGATGTTCATGCTGCTGGTCTTCGTGGACGTCTTTGGCTTCTACTACGCAGTCCACACTGGCGTGGCGTTTGACGTAGCCTTGGACAAGATCTGGGATAACGACACCCAGTTAATCTGGGGCAGTATCGTTAGCTTCTGGTTTGGTTCACAGGCGTTTAGCAAAAAATGAACGTCTCTGGCAAGGCCATCACCATGATTAAGCATCATGAGGGCGTTCGGAACAAACTGTACCGTTGCCCAGCTAAGTTGTGGACGATTGGCGTGGGCCACGTGGCCTATCCAGAGCAAGCGAAACTGCCCCTAGACCAAAGAGACGCATTCCAACCCCGTCCAGAGGATATGAGGGTTTACACCAACGAGGAAATTGATGGGATTCTCCGAAGCGATCTTGATCGGTTTGAACGTGGAGTGGAGCGATATTGCCCAGTTCCTCTTAGCCAAGGGCAGTTTGATGCTCTTGTGTCTTTTGCTTTCAACGTTGGTCTGGGAACATTACAGCGCTCAACCCTCCGTCAAAAGGTGCTTCGCGGGGATATGGAAGGCGCTGCGGAGGAGTTCCTAAAGTATTGTTTAGCGGGGGGCAAAGTTCTTCGTGGCTTAGAAAATAGACGCAAAGATGAACGCGCTATGTTCTTGTCGTAGGCTTCGCCCATTTTGATTCTGGCCACCCAGCAGCAACTCGATACTTCAACGTCATCCAATTGAGACCAAGATGCCTCGCCAAATCCGCCAAAATATAATTGCGCCCCTGGTAAACAAGGCGGATGTTGCTGGCTATGTTTGCCTGTTGCTCAGAACGTGTTGCCCACCTACAATTGTCTTTGCAATAACCGCGAGTGCCGTCAATGCGGTCAATTGTGGTTCCCTTTGGTCTTTCGCCCATGTCTGCCAAGAATGCATCAAATGATTGCCAGTCCTTTGATACTGCCAGACCTCTGCCACCATATTTTGGGTACGCTGGGTGAGTTGGGTTTTCGCATCGTTGCTTCATGGATATCCATGTTGCATAAGTTCTGCTCATGTTTGATCGCACAGCGTGCCCATGTTTTGTATGTTGGGCAGAGGTACTGCAAGTCTTTGAGCAAAATTTTCCACGGCCTTCAGCAAGACGGTTTGAAGATGTCTGAAATTGCTTTCCACAGTGTTGGCAAGGAACATCAACTCGTTGATAAATTTGCTTCATTTGCTGCCTCCAGTTGTGTGCAGTATAACAGAAAAGTGGCAGGTGGGAAAATTCTCAAAGGTCTGCAAAATCGCCGCAATGATGAGCGGGCGCTCTTTTTAGGAGCCTGACGTGCCGTTACAAAAGATTCAGTTCAAGCCGGGTGTAAACAGAGAGAACACCCGCTACACAACCGAAGGTGGCTTCTACGAGTCAGAGAAGATCCGCTTTCGGCAAGGCACGCCTGAAGTAATTGGTGGTTGGCAACCTGCCTCTACCAGCACATATCTTGGTGTTTGCCGTTCGCTGTGGAATTGGGTCACCCTGTCTGGCTATAACCTGATGGGTGTGGGCACCAACTTAAAGTTCTATATAGAAAACGGTGGGGCTTACTTTGACAACACTCCACTGCGGACGACCACCACACTGAATGGCCCGTTTACCACTGACGGCACAACCACCATGACGGTAACGGATGCCGCTGGTGGATTCCAAGTGGGTGACTTTGTTACCTTCAGCAACGCTACCGCTGTTGGTGGGGTTAGTGTTAACAACGAGTATGAGATTACTTCTGTCCCAACTGCTACGACATACACCGTTACGTTGGCTTCTGCTGCCACTGCGGTTGTTGGCGGTGGCGGGACTTCGGTTCATGCTGCGTATCAAGTTAACGTTGGTAATGCAATTGCAGTGCCCTCAATAGGTTGGGGTGCTGGTGGCTGGGGGCTTGGGACTTGGGGTACTGGCGCACCGACCAACGAAGCCATACGTCTTTGGAGCCAAAACAATTTTGGACAAGATCTGATCTACGGCCCCCGAGGTGGCAACATTTACTATTGGAGTTTAGCCATTGGGTTTGAGCCAGCAGCGCTAACAAGCATCACCTACGCCAGCCCCGCTGTTGTAACTTCCTCTGTTTCTTTGACTGATGGCACAGCTATCCAGCTTCAAACCACTGGGGATTTGCCTGGGGGCCTAACCGTTGGTACGGTCTACTACGTGGTCAACTCCACGGGTACGACGTTTAACTTGGCCGCAACCTACGGGGGCACAGCAATTAACACATCAAGTGCCGGCTCAGGCTCGCACAGCATCACAAGTAGGGGTATTCCCTTATCTTCTTTGGGCGGTGCTTCAGATGCCCCGACGATACAGAACAGTATCTTGGTCTCTGATACAAGCCGGTTTGTGATGTGTTTTGGCGTAAACGCATTAGGAGAAACGGAACTCGACCCAATGTTAATTCGTTGGTCTGACCAAGAGAACGCCGCCAACTGGACGCCTTCGGCCACTAATCAGGCAGGAGATGTACGTTTGTCCCACGGATCAAGAATCGTCACCATTCAACAGACTCGCCAGGAAATCCTGGTGTGGACGGATTCATCGCTGTACTCTCTCCAGTACCTTGGGCCTCCGGTGGTTTGGGGTTCTCAACTTCTGGCGGATAACATCTCTATTGCTGGGCCAAATGCAGTGGCAGTGGCGGGCGGTGTGTCGTACTGGATGGGTGTTGACAAGTTCTACAAATACGACGGTCGTACCCAGACCCTTCGGTGTGACCTGCGCCGGTATATCTTTAATGACCTCAACGTCGCCCAGGCAGACCAGATCTTTGCCTCTACCAATGAAGGTTTTAACGAAGTTTGGTTCTTCTATTGCTCGGCAAATTCAACCACCATTGACAAGTACGTGGTTTACAACTACGTGGAAGATGCTTGGTATTACGGCACCATGAGCCGCACGGCCTGGATTGATTCTGGTTTGCGTCAGTACCCGGTGGCTGCGTACTACAACGAGTCAGCCTCTGCGGGTAACCTGCTCAACCACGAATCTGGTTTAAATGACAACACTTGGGGCACCAGCAGCCCCATTGAAGCCTACATCCTGTCCTCAGAATTTGACATTGGAGACGGCCACAACTTCGGGTTTGTCTGGCGGATGATCCCCGACCTGACATTTAACGGCTCGACAGCCTCCACCCCTGCGGTAACTATGTACCTGTACGGGTTGACCAACTCGGGTTCCGGGTATAACTCCCCAGCTTCTGAGGGGGGACAAAATTACGCCTCGGTTGCAAGAACAGCCATTGTGCCTATTGAGCAATTCACCGGACAGATTTACACTCGGGTGCGGGGTCGTCAAATGGCGTTCAAAATTTACTCCAACCAGTTGGATACGACGTGGCAACTTGGCGCACCCCGCATCGACATTCGGCCTGATGGACGTAGATAGATGTCTATTACCACCAGCCTCGTTACCATCGTTAAAAGGTTTGTTGCCCCAGCACTTCCTCAGCCGACGGAACAATATGACGTTAGATACTTTCAACAGTTCAACAATGTTCTACGTCTTTATTTCAACCAGCTCGACCAACTTCTTGGACGCATAGTGGCAACATCTGGCGATACCGTACCGGTCTCAATTAACGGCACCAACACCGATGCCTTTGGCCGTCTGCGGGTTAGCCAGCCCTACACGCTTTTTGATTCCCAGAACCGCTACGCTGCGGATACACAGTTTGATACTGCCACGACGGGCACGGGGACGACGACTTACCAAACTGACCAATCTGCTCTGGACATGACCGTCACCTCTGGTGGCGCGGGGTCTGTTATTCGTCAAACCTTTCGGTCATTCCCGTACCAGCCGGGTAAGGGTCTGCTGTTCCTCGGTACGTTTGTGATGGACAGCAATACAAGCACCGGACTGACGCAGCGGGTTGGATACTTCAACACTCAGAACGGTGTGTTCTTTCAAAAAGTAGATAGCGTCAATTCGTTTGTCCTGCGTTCGTATGTAACTGGGTCTGTCTCTGATGCCCGGACGGTGAATCAAGCCGATTGGAACGGCGACAAGTTGGACGGAACGGGAGACTCTGGGATAACGCTGGATACGTCCAAAGCGCAGATTCTGTGGATGGACTTTGAATGGCTGGGTGTTGGCTCAATCCGGTGTGGATTTGTGATTAACGGCCAATACATTGTTTGCCATACATTCAACAACGCCAACGAAATCACCGCCACCTACATGACGACGGCCACCTTGCCGGTGCGCTACGAGATTACATCTACTTCAGCAATTGCTGCCACGCTCAAACAGATCTGTTCATCCGTGGTGTCTGAAGGCGGTTACGAACAGTATTCCGTGGGCCACATCGCTCGGCGCACGACAGCACTTGCAACCATTGGCACGACATTTAAACCACTTGTGTCCATTCGTTTGGCGTCTGGCAGAGGCGGTGCGGTGGTTATTCCTGGGCGAATTCAGGTTCTTCCGACGACCAGCCAGAACTACGAAGTGGCGATGGTTAAAAACCCCACGCTGACAGGCGCGTCATGGACGGCAGTGCCAACAGATTCCAATGTGGAATACGACGTAACTGCCACGGCAGTGACTGGTGGCTCAATCATCCAGACTGATTACGTCAGTTCTTCAGGTAGCGGTGGAATCACACCTTTGCTCGACCCCGCAGGATACAACTGGGCCTTTCAGCCTGGGATGTCTTTGGCTGGTGTGTCAGACATCATCACCATCCAAATCAGAACCGTGTCCGGTGCAACCACTGGAGATGCGGTGGGTTCACTGTCCTTCTGGGATTTGACGGCGTAAATCATGGCAGGTCGTGACCCGCTTTCCCTGGATCAGGAGTTAACAGACGACGCATCGTTGCTGGACATTATCAATTCTCCTAGCCCCACATACACCCCTGCGCCTACATACGCACCGACCGTTGCGCCCACCCCCGCGCCGACCTTCACCCCCATGCCTACGTTTGCGCCGACTCCGGCTCCGACGTATACCCCTGCGCCCACATTTGCCTCCACTCCGGCTCCGACGTATACCCCTGCGCCCACGCCAAGGCCAACTTTTGACCCCACGTTATCTCTTACTGGAGAGGACGTGGTATCACCGACTCCAGAACCAATTACGTCCCCGGCACCCACGTTTGCGCCTACGCCAACTCCAACGGAAGCGCCCACTCCTGCACCCACGTTTACCCCAGCGCCTACGTTTACCCCAGCGCCTACGCCTACGCCCACGTCCGCGCCCGCGCCGACAATGCCCCCGGTGCCTGATTTATATAGGTACGGGTATACGTTTGGCATTGCGGATACGTCAAAGACAGACGACAAAGGGAATACGTACTCTGATCTGAACAACATGTATCAGCGTTCTATCGTTGAGTACATGAAGAGCAGTGATAACCCGTTTTCGGCTCCGTACTACCCCGAGTTTTTGCGGTATCAGTGGGCTACCAATAAAGCCAAGGACATGTACAAGAGCCTTGGAATTGAAGATGCAAACACTGCCGATTTGACCGGATGGAAAAAAGTTCAGACCCCCACAGGGTATTTACTTACGCTTAATCCAAAAGGGGAGTTGGTCAATTACACATTTAATCCCCTGCTCGATGTCACAAAGGCATCTTTTGGGGACTTCCTGGGTAACGTAGCCTCCATAATGTCGTTCGCGTTCCCAGGAATCGCACCGTTTGTTCAAGCCATTCAGGGTGGACGTGCACTTGCACAGGGTGACATCTTTGGCGGCATCAGCTCTCTTGTCGGTGCAGGCTCGGGGTTTGGCGTTCCCGGCATGTCTAACATCAGCACCGCGCTGAACTTTGCCAATGCAATCAAAACGGGTAACTACCTTGGTGTCGTATCGGCGCTGGCCAACACGGATATAGGTAAGCAGTTTGCAGGGATTACCCTAGGCGACACCGGGTATACCTTGAACGATGCTGTCACGGCTGGCTCCATCGTCGATGCGTATAAGAAAGGTAACTACGGCCTAGCGCTCTCCCTTGCAGGGCAGCTTAGCAACAGCGCCGAAACCAAATTAGCGGGTAGCGCGGTCAGTCTTGCTGAGGCTATCCAGTCAGGTAATGCCAGTGCTATTGCCAATGCGTTTGGGCAGTTTTCTGGTCAGGCCTCAAGTGCCATAGACGCTGCGCAGAAAGCGTCGGACAAGGTGCAAGCAGATGCGGCTCCGGGTTTAAATGAAATAAACCAAGCGTTTGCCCGAGTAAACCAAGTCGCTGCGGGGGCACCGGACTTTAGCAATCCTAACATCGACTTAGCCCTTGCACCGGAGTCAGATGAGGCTCTTGAGCGTTTCTTGGCGCAAGGTTTGTCTTCGCAGTCTATAGATGTAGCGGGTCTTCCTGCTGCGGCGGTGGCTTTTGCGCGTGTAATTCCCGGTGCGGTGGAGTATCTTGCTCCGGCAGCAGCGCGGTTTGCAGCTAACAATCCACAGTTTGTGCAAACATTGGTGCAGTCCAGCAACCCCCTGGCGCAGCGCTTACTTGCATCGCTTGTGTCTGCCGGGATTGTCGCTGCCCCTGTTGCGGGATTCCTAGGTGGTGAAACCCCAGATACCGGTGATGAGCTTGCACGGTTACTTGCACGGTATCCCGCACCCTCTGGTGGTGCTGCACTTCCAAAACCCGCACCAGCACCCGAGCCAGCACCTGCGCCAGTAGTTGTACCCACGGTGCCTGTAGTTTCCCCTGATCAATATCCGGCTAACGACCCATATCGGCCGGAAGATCCGGCGAATGAACCGGTTTACGAGCCTCCACCAGCACCCGAGCCAGCACCCAAGCCAGCACCCAAGCCTCCACCAGCGCCTGAACCCGCACCAGCGCCTGAACCCGCACCAGCGCCTGAACCCGCACCAGCGCCCGAGCCTGCGCCAGCGCCTGAACCCGCACCTGCACCAGCACCTAGGCCGACGTTTGCGCCCGAGCCTGCGCCAGCACCAGCACCCAAGCCAGCACCCAAGCCAGCACCTGCGCCTGAACCCGCACCAGCGCCCGAGCCTGCGCCAGCACCCGAGCCAGCACCAGCGCCTGAACCTGCGCCAGCACCCGCACCTGCGCCCGCACCCGAGCCAGCACCAGCGCCCGAGCCAGCACCAGCGCCTGAACCCGCACCTGCGCCAGC
>Ga0208005_1000458_pt1 | contig 15325 bp, 32 predicted proteins | sample DEB19_08_DNA_3_FD_184530 | JGI IMG/M metagenome (GOLD analysis project Ga0208005, IMG submission 184530) | Aqueous microbial communities from the Delaware River and Bay under freshwater to marine salinity gradient to study organic matter... | ecosystem: Environmental > Aquatic > Marine > Coastal... | reverse complement strand
GACGATGGAGCAGGCACCGCCCTCGGGGAGGCAGATCCGGTAGCAGTCGTGGCCGTGGATGTCGACGTAGTAGTCGACGGTCAGGTCGTCGGGAGTCATCGGGGCCTCGTGTAAGGCGCCCGGCGGGTGCGCGTGCGGAAGAAGCCGCGGAGCTCGGGTTCATTTGCCATCAACAACCGGGCGTAGAGGCATGTGTAATCGTTGTTGAGTTTCCACTCTTTGCACTTGTCTGCTGTCTCTAACGCGCGGTGAAAGCGCACGACTTCAAACAGCGCTTTGACGCCGTAGTGGCTGCGGCCCTTGCGGCGGAGGTGCAGGGCGTGGTCTCGCAGCTCCTGGTACACGCGGGGATTCGAGACGTGGAACGCCCAGAAGTCGCGCTCGATGCGGTCGGGCTCGTCCAGGAAGTGCGCACTCGGGGTGGCGGTCATGCGACCCCCTCCGCGGCGTACTGCTGGGCCAGGCCCGTGTACAGGGCGTGGAAGGGGTGTTCGGGACGGTCGCGCCTATCGAGCAGGTAGAGCGCGTCGAGCGTGTCCTGGCGGGCTTGCTGCTCGCTCGGGTCGCAGGGCTTGGTTGCTTGGTCAGGGACGACGGTCATCTCAGAAAGGAACTGGACAGCAGTGGTGAAGGTGGTGGAATCTACCCTGTAATTGGTAGTTTTCAGCATTAACGGCTACGTTTGCTGCGCGCTTTTTCTCGGGTAACCGCATTGTGTGGGTCGCGCTGAAGCCCCGCAGCTGAGTTTCCGCGTATGCAGTAACTGCATAAGCCAGTTGGCTCATTCGTCCTCGGCTGACAGAAGCTCAGCTAGCTGGGTCTTGCCCCCGCGGATCGCCGGTGTGGAGCGGCCAGCACGGTCAACGGCAGACGCGGTTTCACCAACAGCGCTGAGCAGTGGGCCGGCCACGGGGGCCAACTCCTGACAGAACGAAGCAAGGGAGGTCCAAAAAGTGGGACTTGACATGGTCGTGAGAGATGCTGTGTGGATGAAAGAAGGCGCAAAGCGCCTCAGTCGAGGGTGACCTCGACCACGCGGAGGTTGCGCCAGCCGAGCTCGGACATCAGCCGGGCTCGGATCGAGGCAATGTGGATATCCACGAAGTGCACCGCGTTGCGGTGATCGGGGACAACCTCCACAGGAGGGCCGCCGACACCGGCGCAGGCGGCCAGGAAACCGCCCTCAGCGCGGATCGTGAAGCGATGGCGTCGAAAAGGTTCCGGCCAAGACGAAGCGGTTGCAGCAACCGCTGTTGCGAAGATTGGCATTGGCTTTCAAGATCTCAGATTGCGTGGCAAACGTTGTGTACAGCGGCACTCCGGTATCGATCTGCATGAATTCGTACGCAGCAAAGCCAGCCATGGCGTAATCCATGAGCACACGGTGGTATTCGAGGTGTGGAGCACGACCAGCCCTGGTTGGCGATCTCGGCTCACCTGATCAAGTCTGGCGAGGGCGAGCCGAAAGTGGAAGGGGCGGATCCTTAAGAATCTCCCGGTCCGTGGATGCTGTACCGGCCGCCGTGGGGAGCGCCCGCGGGGACGCCCGGGTTCTCCTTGATGACGGCCAGCAGCAGGTTCTGGTACTGATCCATGCGGGTGAAATGCGCAATGGCGTCGATCCACTCCGTGTCGATCTCGTCCTCGGTTTCGACGGCGTCCCAGGAAGCGGCAAGGGCTTGCGCACTCAGGGACTGCCAGGTGCGGACCAGGGTGGTCAGCATCGAAGCGAAGGCCGTATCGGTGAGTTGGCCAAGGAATAGCTCGGTCTGCACCAGGCGCACCAGGCGCTGGTCGCGAGGCTGCAGGCTGGCGTACTCGGGGTGGAGGATCGTCAGCGTCGCCTCGCTACTGGCCTCGATCAGACCGTGCGGGGTGTCGGGGATAGACATGGGCAAGGGCGGTCCCCCGTGGGAAACTGGGTAGGCATGGTCGGAGTGAGTGACTCACAGCGCCGATCGTGTGGATGATCCGCGCCGGGGGTGAGATCCCGGCGCTTTTTCATGTCTTGCGCACCCGGTAGGTGACGATGTGGGCGCCAGCAGCGTCCATCTCCTGCACGGTCATCAGGCCGCGGTTGAAGCGGTCTCGGTCGTCGCGGTGCAGCTTCGGCAGGGTCACCTCGCTGACGCAGTCGGCATAGGCCGCGAGCCAGTAGGGCAGATGCCCGTAGACGTGGCGGTGCAGGATGTCGTCAGGGCGGACGTACTCGCGGCGGTCGCCGGTCACGCCCTTGTCGGCGAGCCAGGCGAGGACGGAGTCGTTGACGAAGGTGATGACGGGAGCGGTCTCGGGCATAGGTACGGGGAGATGTGAAGCGGCAGCTCGGGTTCAAGCTGCCGCGGGGTAGCGGTAAGGGGTAGCTCGCTTACACCAGCGCCAGGCATGCCTCGCGGGCGCGGGCGATGCGCTTGGCGGATGAGCCACCCCACAGGGACTCCAGACGGGCGCGGGCGCGCTCGGTTTCGTCCTTCGCACGACCGGAGTCGTGGGTTTCGGCCTGGGTGATGGCGTTGAACAGGCCGTAGAGCGTCCCGGCACAGCCGGGCAGGTCGCGGATGCCCAGGCCGGTGTCGCCGGCGTAGTGGCCGCGGATTGTGGCGACCTCGGGGAGATCGGCGATCGTGCGGGGGCGGGGCTTGCCGCTGTCCTTGTCCTTAATTGGAGAAGCAAGCTTGTCGGCGTAGGTGGCCTCGAGGACGCGCTTGGCGAGCTCGGTGGTCAGCTGGACCCCGGTCAGGTCGCGCAGCTCGCTGATGGACTGGCGGAAGCTGCGGCGCTCCAGGTCGATGAGCTGGGGCAGGGCTTCAGCGAACTGCGTGACGGATGCGGTGTGCTTGCGGCGCAGGCCAGAGCCGCTGTCCACGGCGGTGCCCACGGCCTTGCCGGTCAGGTAGCTCAGCTGGTTGGCGCAGCGCAGACGCACATCGCTGAAGAACACGCCGAAGCCGCTGCTGCCGTCGTGGCTGTTGAACAGGTGCAGGTAGCGGCGGACCCGGTCGCCGGGGAGTACTTCGTCCTCGGTGCGGATCGAGGCAGTGGCGAAGATCTTGCGGCCGTCGCGGATCGAGAGGACGTTCTCGATCTCGATGTCCTCGCGCAGGTAGTCGAGCAGGTTGATCAGCGCGGTGTTCTGCACCGGCGTGTAACCCGAGCCGTGAATGCCGAGCAGCTTGTGGTTGTCGCTGCGGACGATCGAGCAGTGCTGGGTGGACTCGATCGGGCCGTCGGGACCCATGAAGAAGGCGGGGCGCTTGTCGGCAGTCCAGTCGAGGCCGGCGATGGCGAATGCCTCGCAGGCGGAGACGTTCTCGGGGACCATCGTGCCCACGCGGCCGATGAGCGGGTTCACGGCGTAGCCCTTGTCGCGGTAGCGGCCGTAAACCATGGGGCCGACACCATCAGAGGCGTAGGCGGTCGTGACGCGGTTGGTGCTGCTGAGAGTCATTTGCATAGTCCTTGTTGAGAATCGGCAGAGCGCCGGTGTGGATGACGTGCGTTGGGCCGAGGCGCACCCCTCGGGAGGACAGGCTGTGCGGGCCTGGTTGGAGCGTAGGGCGGTTGGGCTGGAGGGTCAACCTATTCAGGACAAGATGGCGCTTCGTACAGAGCCCGGCGCGTAGCCGGGGCGTTGGGGTAGGGGTCCGGCGCGGGGACGCCGGCGTCCAGCGCTTCGTAGTGGTGGAACGCGCTGTGCCACTCGCGGTAGGCGGTGACGTCCTCGGGGAGGGGGTATTCCCAGTCGGACTCGGGGGTTCCGTCAGGGGCGTACCAGCCGCCTTCGTCGCCTTCCCAGCCCGCGTCGTGACGGGCCCAGACGATGCGGCCGTCTTCAGCCATGGCGGCCTCGACGGCAGGGAGGTGCGTGTACCAGGAGTCGCCGACCTTGGCGGCCATGGCGAGGTTGAAGGAGGGGTCGTTCATTCGCCCAGGTGGATGAGGTGGGCTTCGAGGTAGTCGCGGGCGTTGCAGAGCTGCTGGAAGGCAACACCACGCTGCTGAACGGCTGTGCGATAGGCGTCATCGCCCTGGACGTAGTAGTCCCGAGCGTTGAACTCGATTGCTTGAAAGGCGCGGAGCGTTTCCTGCAACTTCGCGTAGGCCGCTTGATAGCCCTCGGTGAGCATTGCGCGGCTGGTGCCGTTCAGATGGACGGAAGGGAGGGTGAGCTCAGTCATCACAGCGGTGCATCCACATAGAAGTAAGAACCGGGGCCGAAGTCGCGTAGCAGCTCGGGGAAGGCGGTGTTGAGCCGCTCTCGGTTGCGGGCGTCGCCGGCGAACCAGGCGCGGGCAAGGCGCTCGCAGAAGCCGCCGCCGTTGCGCTCAATTGCGACCCAGGTGCGGTGCAGCTGGGTGGGGGTCAGGGTGGTGGTTGTCATGAGGTGGGTTCGGGATACAGGTGGGAGAGCAGTTCAGAGACAACGGACTCGTAGAAGTCACATTTGATCGGGTTTTGAGCTGTCACCTGGGCGTTATCGGCAGCGCGGATGCACGCCAGCACCCAACGGATCTGGGCCGGACTTAGTACGACTTCCCTCATGCCACGGCCTCGCTGATCGCGGTGTAGTACGTCGGGTTGTTCTCAGCGACGCCGTGCGATTGCTCCCACTTCTGGGTGACTTGCAGCGCCTGGATCTCGCGCTCGGTGGCGGCGGAGTAGGTCCAACGGCTGCGCTCCTTGAGCACGCAGCGGATGGCGCCCAGCTCGACGGAGTTCAGGCCCTGGCGCTGCATGTGCTTCAGCAGCCAGGCGCGCTCGGTGTCGTATTGAGCGGTGAGCTCCTGTATCTGGAGCTGTAAAGCGCGGGCGGCGGCTAGGTGCTTGCCGACGTCGCCCGCAGGCGTGTAGGCGCGTTTGCGCTTCGGCGCAGTGCGTCGGGAAAGAGTTGCAGTCACAGCGGAGAGAGGATGAGAAGGATGTGAGCCACGAAGCGGGCTCAGTAGTCGGTGTCGTACGCGTCGGAGACGTCCTCGGGGAGTGTCGCCTCGGTGGGCTCGACGAGGTACTGCTGCACCGTGTAAGGGTCGGCCCGAAGGGCGTACGCCTCCATGAGCTGGTCCGCTTCGTCGGCGGATTGGGCCCAGTGTTCGTGCTCCCAGTCGTCCGACAGGAAGTGCCAGACGGCGACGAGCTCGGGGGCCGGAGCTGGGTCAGGGGGCGCCATGGGGCGTGGATCGAGGCATGTCATGGCCCGGGGAACTGGGTGAGGGTCTGAGCGGGCGGCAACGAAGCGGGCGCCGAAGGCGCACGGCGGCCGTAGTCGATGGCCATGCCCGCAAGCGCCAGGCCGAGGCACAGGCCCCAGACGTATTCGGCGAGCTGCCAGGGCGGCATAGGGGTGGAACGGCGACGGGTACGTCTGCAGTGTGGGGTGGAACGGGGCATAGGTCAACCAAATCAGGAACAGGTCAAACGCCGACAAACGAAGCGCCACGGCCGTGGGCCTCGACGTAGATGTCGGTCTTGGCGCCGTCGCACAGGCGGCAGGTCAGGCATTGCGCCTGGGAGTCGGGCGCGGTCGCTGGGCACAGCTTGCCGCTGGTGGCGGCAGCACCCTGAGGCACCACGGCGAACGTGCGCCAGCCGGCCGCTGACGCGGCCAGGTAGTCGGCGAAGCTGTCGCAGCTGGCTTGGAACAGGCCGCGGGCCCACTGCGCCCAGGCGTATCGCCACTGGTGGGTGTAGCCGGTATGGCCGTCGGCCAGCGCGTTCAAGTCGCGCACCACGGACTCGTGGAGGATGGCCGGGTCGCCGTAGCTGCCCCAGCGGATGCGGCGGCCACGGAGATGGTGAGCGTGCTCGGGTGACCAGTCGGGATAGCTGCCACGGGCGAAGGCACGCCAGACGGCAGCCACACTCTTGGGAACGTCCACGTAGCAGGAGCGGACCCAGCGGCCGAGCTCGGTGACCCAGCGGCGGCGGTGCGGGCAGTCGCCACAGATCGTGCGGTCGGCGCCGGTGGCGATGGCTTCGCTCGGGTGCATGTCCGGGCGGATGATGAACACCTGCGCCATGTCGCCGGTCTTGGCGTTGATGCTGCGCAGGGTCAGCACCGCCACAAAGGGGGATCCGTCGATCGGGGATAGGCCCCGGTCGATCACGAAGCCGCGCAAGGCGCGGCGGGGTTTGCGAGTCATGGCGTCAGTCCAGGGCGTAGTGGAACCAGCCGTAGCCGGGACGGAACACGTAGAGGTGCTCACAACCGTGGTCGCGCCAGAACGCTTCGTAGTCGGCGCTGGTCTGAGGGGGTTGGGCGTAGGTGTCCACGCCGGCGCCGCACCACGGGCCAATGCCGCGCTCGTGGTGGTAGAGCGGTTGCGGGTCGCGGAGCGCCGTGCGCGAGGCATCGAAGTCGGCGCGGCCATTGGCATCGCGGGTGTAGTCGCTATCCCACGTCTCCGGGGTACGGAGCGATGACATAGAGCCCGGGCGGATCAGGGCTTGAACCTTGCGGACTGAGCCGTAGTGCTCCTCGAGGATGGGGAGCTGGTGGGACGGGGAGCCGTCCCAGTGGCAGTAGACGGCGCGCACCTTGCCGGAGGGCAGGGCGTAGCCGATGGCGGAGCGGGTGGCCATGGCGGTCAGGCGTAGGTGCAGTGAACGAGGGACTCGTAATTACGGATCCGGCTTTGCTTGTTGGCGTGGTGTTCGCGCCAGACGGGGATGATTCCCTGCGCTTTGAGGCAGGCGATGAACAGGGCGGCGTCGCAGTCCTCTTCAAGGAAGAGCCAGTCGCCGCGTTGGTAGCTGAAGGAGGACAGACGCACGAAGTCGGAGCCCATTAGGCGCTGGGCGGTCGCGCGGCGGACCTTGATCCAGCCGTGGCCGGGGTCGCAGTAGACGTCGAAGGAGAGGGTTCGCACAGCGGTCAGGCGGCGTGATCGAGAAGAAGGCAGTCGGCGGCGAGACGCTTGGCCTCACACAAGGTGGGGGCGGTCATGCAGTCGCCGTGCTCGGTGAGGTAGCGCCAGTCGCTTTCGGATGGGCGCGGGGCCAGTAGCAGACCGATCAGGTTGCGGTCGAGGCGCACGACATAGCCACCGTGCGAGCGGGTGAAGGTGAGGGTCATGGCGCTAGGCGCGGGGGTCGGGGGTGAGGCCGAGCGCGGCGAGTGTTGCGCCGGTCGTGGCGTAGGGGTTCTGTGCAGCAAGGGGGCCGCAGAACATCCAGCTGTGGAAGGTGGGAGACCACCAGAGGTCGGAGGGGTCGACACCGACAGAGCGGAGCTGATCGGCAGTCACGGGAGGGATAGCGCGATTGGAGAAGTGGGTTTTCATCGGCGATGATTCAGGGCAAGGTCCTTGATCTGGTCGATGTAGTCCTGGACGACTTCGAATTCGCCCTCGGTGCAGTAGCCGTCGTAATGGAACTGGTTTGCACGGGCGAAGTACTTCAGGAGGGCGTCGAAGTCCTCCGCGTGGATGGAGAGTTGTGCGGTCATGGCATGTGCAGTTCCTGAATGGGTCAGCGGTGGCGCAAAGCGGGTGGGAGCTGGCGGTTGCGGCGGGTGAGTTCCATGCCGTACGTCGCAGCTTGGTCGAGGTAGTAGCCCTCGCGGGAAGGGTTCCAGCCGCACATTCCAGCTGCGGCTTGCTTGCAGTCGGAGATGACGTAGCGCAGGGAGTAGGCGTCTAGAGTTTTGGCGTGAGCTTCCCAGCGTGCGAAGTCGCGCTCGGTGGCGTGGGCGGCGATCATCACTGCACCTCCACAACGCGGGCGCTGTTGCCATCGGCCACGATGGAATACCGCTCAGCCAATGCCTCAGCCTGGGCTGACGTGGAGTGTTCGGTGTAGGTGACCCACTGTTGGCTCACCGCGTGTTTGAGCTGAACCTCCCAATGGGGGCCAATCAGTGATCCGGGGGGATACCAGTTGCGTTTCATGCTGAAACTCACAGCTAGAGGGATGGAGATGCAAAGCACCTCAGCCAAAAGACCCCCGGACGCAGCGCGCCAGGGGGAACTTCTGGGGGAGATGGTTTGTGCGTGTTAGGCAGAGCCGAATGCCCATTGCCACGGTCAACACGCGGTGACCGTATGTGCAGAGCCGGGGTAAGCCGGGTTGCGTATTCCCATAGGTACAGCAAGACAGTCGCGCCCCGGTTCGCCAGGGTTGCGCTGTCAGCTTCACTGCCTGCCCACTAGACAGCTACTAGCTTCGAAGGGCTCAGAGCCCGCGCCTGCTAGTGCTCACCTAGGCCCGATGGCTCGGGCTTGGGCTCGGCATCATGCCGCTGCACCTATTCCCCCATACCATCCGGGTCGGTTAGGGCTGAACACCTATCCCTAGGTGCCCTCCTCTGAGAGGCCCGCACAAGGCGGGTCAGCTTGTCCCTCCGGCGAAGCCAGGATTCAGACGATACGTAGGCCAGACCGCAGGCAAATCGCCGCCCCTGGTACAGACCCCGGCCCTTACGGGCTCATTGTCCGATACGTCTTCCCTCCAAGCTGGGCAGGCTCACCCGATCACGGGCTCGACACTGCGCTCGGCACGGTTGTTGTTCGTAGCAAGATCAGAGCATTACATAGGCAGTTCACGAATAGGACGCGCCGCCGGAGCGGCTGGCCCGACCCTTCCGGATCGGTGCACCTAACCTAGCACCTCTGCCGCGGGATCCGTCAAGCGGACCGGCGGCAGAATCACGGATCCCGCACAAGGCGGGAAGCGTGATCGGCACACGGGCGCAGCAAAGCCGCGGGACCCATGGGCCTGGTGTTCGGTTGTCTAGGTGCGGGTGGGCATAGGATGCCCTTGGCGGACCGCGAGCGGTCCGGGACGCGATCCGCGGCTGGCCACGCTGGCCACCGGTCCCGATCGCTCCGCCAATGTAGCCGACCGTCCGGCCGTCCGGTCAAACTCGCTTAACATCCAGTCATCTCGGTTGAGACGCAAGGCGAGACTTTTACGCGCGCGAAGGCAAATAGAAGTCGCACCGAGACTCATGAGACTAGGCCCGGGACGGGCCCCGAAGGGCTGAGGACACCTCCACAGATACAGAAAAAATGTATGTATATGTACGGGGTCTTCAGCTAATCCGAGCTTTTGTAATTAGACCGTTCACAATGTCTGCTCGGGTGCAGTTGCGGGCATCGCACTCGGTGCGTAGCCAAGCGGCGTTCTCGGGGCTGAGTATGACTCGAAGATCCCGTTTGCCTTCTCCTGCTTTCTTCTCCTTCGCCCGCTGTGCAACTGCGGTGCGCCGCGACGACATTGATTCCCAGCGGTCGTAGGTGCTCTGTTCGATCTGCCCGAGCTCGATGGCGCGGCGGAGTCGTAACTGCACGGCCTGGCGGGAGACACCCAAGACCTTCGCGACGTCCACCCAACGCACGAACCCGTCGCGCTGGTAGATCACCTCACACGTCGCGATCAGTTGGGCGAGGGAAGCGGCGCTTGGAGCCAAGGCGGGGTGCGTTGAAGTGAGGTCAACCTAGCACAGGCGCCGATGGCTCTGTCAACCCCCATCGTCGCTCGCGCTCGGGCCGTGGTACAGGGCTTCCAGCTGGCTGACGAAGTCGACCTCGGTGCCTTCGTAGGGCTCGTAAACCTCCTGCTCCACGATGATCCGGGAAATCCGAGGGCTGCGCACCAGCCAGCGCAACAGGCAATGCTCGTACCAGCGCAGGGGCATCAGGGGTTCGCTGCTCATGGCGTGTGCCCCTGCATCCGCAGGAGAAAGCGCAAGCGATTCAACGCTGTGCGCTGCACCTGACCGGCCCGAGAGCGGGAGAATCCCAGCTCTTCAGCGATCTCGCGCAGCGTGCGGTTCTCAAAGAACACGCCGTGAAGGATCTGGGCTTCGACCTCGGGGAGGCGCTTCAGCGCGGCGGTCACCACTTCGCGGGTGTCGTCCTGGCGCAGGGCTTCTTCTGGGGAGCCGGTGGTCAGGGTGGTGTCCGCCGCGATCAGCTCCAGCAGGGCGTTGCCGTCCTCGGTGCAGAGAGTGTCGAGGCTGCGGCAGGTCGTAGCGGCCTGCAGGTCGAGCATGGCGCTGATGCGCTCCGGGGTGGTTGCGCAGTGGTCGGCGATCTCGGTGAAGGATGGTGGGCGGCCGTGCAGCGCGGTGTACTCCGAGGTGAAGCGCTGGGCGCGGGCCAGGATCTCGTGTGTGTTGATCGGTATCCGGATCAGGCGCGCGTAGCTGTGGATGGCTCGGGTGATCGCCTGGCGGATCCACCAATAGGCATAAGTACTTAGGGCGTAGCCTCGCGTTGGGTCGAACAGCTCCAGGCCGCGGATTAGGCCGAGGTTGCCTTCCTGGATCAGGTCGAGCAGGTCGAGCCCGCGGTTCTGGTAACGCTTGGCGATCGAGACGACCAGGCGCAGGTTCGTGCGGATCATCACTTCCATCGAGCGGGAGCCTGCTCGGCGGACCCCGGCAGGGGCGCCGTCACGGCCGGCCTCGTGATGGATCCAGGCGTGGATGCGTTGGCAGTGGCGTAGCTGCGCTTCTTTGGAGAGGACGGGGAAGCGTCCTACATCGGTCAGATAGTCGCGCAGTTCTGTGTTGGACATCGGCTAATTGTCAACCAGAACTGGACGGGGGAGGGTAAATGGGAGTTGAAGGTTCGGCAGGATGGCGCGTGGCTGGGATGTCCTGCTGAGCGGGGAGCGCGTCGCCCGAGGGCGGATGGACCTGGGGGATGGGCGCAGCGTCAGGGGTGTCGTCCGGCAGGACATTGATCAAGGCGTCCGGATCGCTTGTGAGGTTTTCGGCGAGGCACCACTGGGAGCGGATGATCTCCTCGAAGCAGCGCTCCAGGAGCGGGGCATAGCCGGAGAACTCGAAGGCGCCGTCAGGGCCGTTGCGTAGCTCCCAGCGGTAGTAGCCGTCCTCGGTGGAGCGGATGGTTATGAGGAGGGGGGAGGTCATCTCAAAGAACCCACGAATGACATGGCGTCAGGTATCGGAGTGGGCTTTGAGGCTGGATTCTGTGACACTGACAAGCTGCTTGAGCGTCTGGTTGATTGCTCGCAAAGCTCTGTTCGTCTCATCAAGTCGCTGTTCTAGCCCTGCATTTCCTATGTATTCCAAGGAAGAGCTTATGTTTGCGGTGTGATACGCGATTGCGTCCAGAGACTTTTCGACAGATGGATCCATTGGTTCAAGGTGCAAGACGAGCTTTGTGTAAACGCGAAGCGCCGTACCACCCGGCAATTGCCGGGGCCCAGGCTTCGAAGTGCGGCCACATGAGGTCGCACAGCTGCTGGATCTCCAGCTGCGCGTCGCGTTTCGCGCGGAGATCCATGAAGTGCATCAGCGCTCGGAGCGAGAAGCTCACCACGAAGTGCTGCCGGATCGCGTAGGGGATCATGTCCCTGGCGTGCTCTTCGGCGAAGCCCCGGTCGATCGCAGCCTTGTAGCGGACAGCGGCGTCCAGGCATTGCGCGTAGTCCACGAAGCGCAGGTCTTCCGTGTACTCGTAGGCGTGGCCCTGGCGGTCTCGGTACTTGCCGACCGGGCGGAGATAGAAGACTTCTTCGATCTCGCGGGCGCCGGTAGCTGCGGCGCAGATGCGCTGGCCGGTGTACCGGCCGGACTGCACGTCGAAACTCACGCCCACGCGGTGGGTCCTCGCCTGCTGCATCACTGAGTGAGGGAACCAGCCGCAGGCGAACGTGATCGACGGGTGCTCCAGTGGGCCGTAGTGACCGCGCTCGCCGGCAAGGAGGTGCTTCACCACCAAGGCGCCGGCCTCGGGTTCGCTCGGGGGGTTCTCGTCGAAGGCGAAATCCTCGCTGTAGTCCTGGTGCATCGCCCACCAGCACAGGGTCTGCGGATGCTCGGTGCGGTTCAGCACCTCGACGCGGAAGTAGGGGTCCATCAGCCCTTGCGGAAGGTGATTGGCTTGGACGAGCACTCGATCTGGGCGACGCGCCAGGCTTTGCCGTCGAGGTCGAGCACTGTCAGATGCGGGCAGCCCATCCACAGTTCGCCGCCGATGATCTTGAAGGTGCGGTCCTGCGAACGGCCTCGGACGTAGACAACGTCGCCGAGACGGAAGCGCCAGGGATGGGTCAGGCGATCGTGCGCCTCAGGTAGAAGCGCGTTCATGACGTGTACTGCGGTGTGGTTGCATCGATCACGCGGCGCACGGCTTGGTACAGGTCCACCAAGGAGCGATCGTTCGTCAGGCGCCGATCGAAGTAGGGAAAGTTGTCCAAGCTGCCTTCGCTGGCGTGGCTGCCGCGGCGACGGACGCCGGGGCGTGTGACCATCCACAGCTCTCCGCCTAGCTTCCGGATCAGCTCTGCCTCGTTCGGAAAGCGGACGTCATCGCACACCACAGGCAGGTCGTTGTCTAGGTAGTACTTCACGTTGCGCTGCCAGCACTTCAGCCAGACGTCGGGGCTGATGCACTCGCGACCCCACTCCGTGCCGATCGTGCACAGGAGGTGGCGAGGGCTGACACCGAGCTCGGGGAGGATCTGCTCCTTCTTCGCAGGGCCGAAAAGGTCGTCCATCTGGTCGTGGGTGTAGCCGGCGTGGGCCAGGAAGCTCCGCACCATCGCCTTGAGGGGACTGGCAAAGCTGACCGTCCGGTAGCCGTAGCTCGTCAGATACGCGGCCACGCTTGACTTGCCCGACTGGGGCGCAGGGCTGTACAGACCAATAAGGCGTGGCATGACTAATCCAGTGACTTGAAGAAAGGTTCGAGAATGTCGGGGGAAAGAATGCCGATGAACGACAAGTGCATCGCGTGGCCGGCCCGGCGGTAAATCTCCGGAGGCGCACCGCTCTCGGGGTCACCGAGCACGCTCCAAAGGAGCTTCGTCAGCTCTGTCGTGATGCGGTCCGCGTTCTCGGGTTCGATGAACAGCGCGGTGACCGCCGCGAGGGCTTGCTCCGCCAACAGGTCTGCGTCGAGACCGAACTCGTCGAGCTCGGTGCGCAGGCTCTGCAGTGCCATGGAGTTGGGGGCCAGCACCGCCTCCACGCTGATGTCGCGGGCCATCGCCATCTGGCCGATCAGTGAGCCAGCCATGGCGCAGCTCAGGTAGTCGCGGACGCTTGTCGAGCTGCTCACTTCCGGCCCCCCTTGCGCTGGCGGGCGAAGGTGAAGCGGCGCAGCCGCGCCAGGAAGTGCTTGTACAGCTGCTCCAGAGCGCGGGCGTCGAGGGTCTCGATCTGAGGCTCCGAGTCCGCGATAGCGACGACGATCTTGGCCTGGGTGATGTTCAGCCCAAGGTGGCCGTAGACGTAGTTCGCTGCCGCCGTGTAAGCGGCGCACTGCAGGGAGTACTCGTAGATCTTGTCCGGCTTGCGCGGACTGTCCGCCGTTTTCCAGTCGCACAAGGTCGGCTGGTCGCCGTCCTCGGTGAGGTAGCAGATCGCGTCGAGCGTGCCGGCGTAACCGTCGGGATGCCACACGGCGCCCTCTAGGAGAAGCGCCTTGTCGATCGTGTCCAGGAATGGGCGCGTCGACTTCCAGTACGGCGTCGTGGCGAAGCTGAATTCAGGCTCGGTGCCGTCGGTCAGCCAGTTCTCGATGTTCAGGTGATGGCCGTTGCCGCGGAAGCAGGCGAACGAACTGATGAAGTCGGCCCGCTCCGCGCCAACCGACTCGCGCCAGAGCTCCAGGCCGGTGTTGTCGCGCGACCCTGAGAGGACCGTCGTGACACTGTGCAGGCTGCCAACTGGTGTGGTGTACAGGCGCTCGTCGCCCTCGTGAGAGCGGACCGGTTCGTATCGAGGGAGAAACGGAATGCGCCCGTCAACGAGTGCAGAGCTCATGCGAGTAATCGATGCCTGGCTGTGGAAGGAGCAGGTCGTTTGGCTCGCACTCGAAGATGTCGAGAAGGGCGACGAAGACTTCGGGGTCGAGGTAGCGGCTGCGGGCGAACCGGATGCGGTTCAGAGTGTTGAGCGTGACGCCGAGCTCGGTGGCGAGCTTCGGTGCCGACCAGCCACGTTTGAACGCACAGTGTTCGACGTTGCGCGCATAGATGGTGACTAGAGACGGCTTCTGCGAGGCCATGGGCGAACACTTTTCGACCAGACTAGGAAAGGGGGTGGGTATCGCGCCACCCCGATTCGGAACTGGTTACATCAAGCCGACGCTTCAGCGAAAGGGTCGTCGCCGTCGTACAAGGCGTTGAGGTTGCAGGGCCACTTGTCGTACGCGGCCTGAATCTCCTTGCTCACGAGCTTCGGAGGGGCGGCAACCAAGGTGTACTCGGTCTTCTTGCCCTCACCTGTCTTGCTGATCTTGATGTCGTACTGCGTGGGGTCGCCGTAGTCCTCGTCCTTGATGTACTTAAAGAGCTGGTCCATCAGGGTTTTCTGCGTAATCTGCAGAATCTTGAAGTCGCCAGCTGCGTAGTCATACACCTTGGCAGCTAGGAAACGCTTGAGCGGGGCGTAGCCCTCTTGTACCCGGACGTTGGCAGGAAGCTTCTCCGGCTTGGTCTCCCAACGGATGGGCTTGTTGTCCTCAGTCCAGGCTTCGAAGCCTGTGATGCCGGTGCCGAAGAAACGCAGGCGGAGCTCGCCTTCGATCTTGGAGGGATAGATGTAGCGCCCTGAGTCAGATGACTCCTTGGCGATCTCCTCGATGACGTCGAGGGACAGGAAGGTTGCGGTCATTGCAGGATGTCGATGAGAAGGGATGAGGGGGCGGCATGTGCGTTGGCGTGTTTCCGGATCAGCTGTTCGCAGATCTCGGAGGGAGAGGAGCCGGTGCTGGTTGCCAGGTCGACGAGGTGTTGGTGCGCCGTATCCGTGAGGTACAGATGGCGCTTGCGCTTCCGCTCGCCGTAAAGGAGATGGGGAGTGCCCAAACCTGGGGGTCGACTGCCGACACCCTAGGCCGGTTGCCTGGGGGCGTCAACCAAATCTGGTTGACCGATTCGGAAGAATTTCAGAAGGGGTCCCGGCGGCGGCGGAGAGACTGGCGGTTGATCACGCGCTGGAGGATGGCCCCGAGCTCGGGGTAGTCATGCTGCGCTCCGTAGATGGCGAACTTGGCTCTGCCGTTGTCGCGGTACACAGGGATGACTGGATGCTCAGTGGCACCGGTAGCGGCGTCGGCCAGTAGATCCATGTACGGCCGCAGATATGCAAAATCTGCATAGTCGCAACTGACCTCGAACTGGCCGCTGCCCTCGTCCTCGTGGCAGAGCAGCCTCACGTTGGGGCCGTACGGGGTCTCATGCAGCCTCACTTGCGCTAGCCCCACGTACTTCCAGGAGATCGTCTCAGTCGGGTGTGCCGTGGATTTGCTGAACACTGCAGCAGGTGCGTGGTAGTGGCAATGTACCGCTACCGCTAGTGCTGGCATTCCGCCAGGCACTACCTGTGCGCAATCGCCCACAAGGCCCT
>Ga0208005_1000457_pt1 | contig 15338 bp, 27 predicted proteins | sample DEB19_08_DNA_3_FD_184530 | JGI IMG/M metagenome (GOLD analysis project Ga0208005, IMG submission 184530) | Aqueous microbial communities from the Delaware River and Bay under freshwater to marine salinity gradient to study organic matter... | ecosystem: Environmental > Aquatic > Marine > Coastal... | reverse complement strand
CCTCAGATGCGCGAGTCGATTCAGAAGACCGGACAGCCTCGCTTCATGCCCTCCGACGCCGAGTACCTATCAGCGGTACAAGCTGGCGATACGGCTAAGGCGCAGGAACTCGTGGATCAGGCGGCGAAGGCGGCTGGACTTGGTGAAAGCCGTCTGAACAACGCCGGGAATCCAGAGGAGATGTTCCATGGATCTGGATGGAGCGCACACAACGTATTTGAACGCGGAAAATCACCGAGCGGGAAATCAAAGCCGTATCCGGGTTACGGCCTTGACGACATTGGTTTTTGGTTCACCTCGAGCAAAAACCAAGCAAACGAGTATGGTTCCGTGCTTCAACTTGAAGGAGGAAAACGGCCTCCCGCTCGTCTTTACAACGTATTTTTGGACATCAAGAACCCTCTTGAATTCAGCGATCATCAGGAATTTAACGAGTGGATTGAATCATACGCAAAGACCTACGCAGTAGATGAAACGTCGAAAAAATTGATGAAAGGTGGCCGACGATTAGTTGGATCACTGAACGTCAATATGCTTCTTGAACGCTTAAAAATGGGCAAAAAAGACGGCATAATCATCTGGAAAGGAAATGGAGATCGGCGTTTTGGTCTGCAACCAAATGAATCGTATCCTACTTGGGCGATTGTTTTTGACCCATCCCAGATCAAATCCGCCGACCCCATCACCCGCGACGACTCCGGAAACATCATCCCTCTCTCTCAGCGATTCCAGTCTACCAGCCCGGACATCCGGTACATGCCAGCTCCGGTGCCAGACCCATCCATCCCCGGTGCCTACTCCATGAGCGGCTACCGCATCCTTCCCGGCAAGACCAAGGGCAAGCTGCGGGTCTACTCACCGAGCGGCTCTCTGGTGGGCGTAGTCGGCTCCGTGGATGACGCGCAGCGGATGATCCGGAAAAAGCTCCAGTAACATGGCCTACGATCCCAAGACATCCAACGCGCTCATCAACAAGCTGCGGTCCGACGTGGACGGGCTGCTGGTGCGGAATGCGGTGCTCACGATGGAGCTGCCCACCGGCGAGGATGGTGGGTCGGCTACGATGGCCATCACGGCGGACATGACCACCATTACTGGTGACCAGACGTCGTACACTGCGGACCAGACGGTGGTGGATTGGACTCCTCGGGCTATCAACGAAGTCACCTACGATCAGGGCGAGACCGTCGAGAGGCTGGCTGGGAACACGTTCACGCTCCTTCCGGGCAAGTACAAGATCAAGGCCACCTTCGTCTTCCATCACACGCTGAACACGCGGTTGGCGCTGTGGAACGGCACGGATCAGACCACCGAGGCTTGGTCCATCAACGGTCACTTTGCCGGCAACGTCATGGGTGTCATCACGCTCGACGCACTGGTGACGCCAAAGAAGGAAACCAGCTACCAGATCCGGTATCAGGTGCAGCGTGAGCAGGCTACCGATGGCTTGGGCATCGCCACGGACTTTGCTGGTGTGCCGGAGCAGTACGGTGCGCTGGAGATCACGCGCATCAACATGCTCAAGCCGTAGTTTTCTGTAGATTTGTGTTGTGCAGCGGTGGCTGGGTGGTATCTACTCACCCGTGACAGCTAAACCGCGCAGGCCGGTCGCGCTCAAGACCGTGCAGATCGACGCCAACCTCCACCGCAAGCTCGTGGCCTTTGCCCGGGAAGGCGGCTTCAAGGTCAAGGCGTTGGTCGAGAAGGCAGTGCAACAAACCTACATACTACGATGAGCAACCTACCCGCAGTAACCACACAGAACACCGTCCACACCTACGACAAGGTGGCAGACCCGATGGCAGCCGCTACCCAGTTGGGTGAGTGGATCTGTCGCTCTGGCATGTTCGGAGCAGACCGTCCCGAGCAGGGCAACCTCCTCGCCCTCCAATGCATCGTGGAGCGCAAGCCACCGCTGGAACTCGCCAAGCACTACCACGTCATCCAAGGCCGCTTGAGCCTCCGTGCAGACGCTATGCTGGCGCTCTATCGCGAGCGCGGAGGCAAGGTTGTCTGGAAGCAGTTCGACGCTGCTGGGGCTCGTGCCCAATGGATCTACGACGGCAACGACATCGAGTTGGCTTACACCGCTGACGACGCCAAGGCTGCCGGGTTCCTACCTGCGCGTGGTGGCTCTGGCTGGGCCAAGTTCCCGGCGGAGATGATGCGTGCGCGGCTGATCTCCAAGGCGGTGCGCATGCTCTGCCCGGAGGTCGTAACCGGCACCTATACCCCGGAGGAGATTGCCGACTTCGCGCAGCCTTCCGCGGTGCAGGTCCTCGCTACTCAACCGCAGGCCAAGGCTGTGGACGTCGAGGTGGTGCCTACCGCGGTCACGGCTGATGAGCCTAAGCTGACGTTGCAGGCACAGGTGGTCGAGCTGCTGGCCAAGGCTGACCTGCTGGCTGCTGGCCGGGAGTTCCTCATCGCCAAGTCGTGGATCACCGCTGCCGAGACCATCAAGGATCTGTCCGAGTCCCGGGCGGCTAAGATCCTCGCCAAGCCGGAGGCGTTCACGCTGGCGGTCTCAGCCCACAAGACCACGGAGGCCGCATGACCTTTCAAGCACGTCCTTCTGCTCTACCGGCGCTGGCGAAGTCGCCCCGGTACGAACCCGGTCCTCCTACGGCTGCGACCGAGGCTGGCACCGACCGGCATCTGGCTCTGTCCGAGATGTTCCTAGGCAAGACCGCACTGGTCTCGATGCTTCCCGACGTGGAGCGCGAGGCTGTAGAGTGGGCCTATGCCTATGTCCATGCGAGGATCATCATGGGCTCACAGATTCAGTCCGAGCTGCCAGTGGACATCCTGCGTGACGGCAAGGTGGTCCTCCAAGGCACTGCGGACGTCGTGGTTGGCAATCAGCTATTCGACCTCAAGTGGGTCGAGCGCAACTACGCAGAGCAGATGGCAGCCTATGCGCTAGGGTTAATTCAGGCGCATGGGTTCGGAGAAATTGTGGTCCACCTAATGTTCGGTGAAAAGCGCATTGCCAGCCGTTACACCATCACCCGGGAGCAGGCCGAGGCTATCGTCTACCCGATCCTCGACGCCGTAAACGATCCGACCACCAAGTGCCGGATCTCGGACTACTGCGGGTGGTGTAAGCACTCGACCTACTGCAAGGTGCGTCTAGCCGAGATCAACAAGGTGGCTGACGGCTACGAGATGGTTCAGGTGGACGATCTGTCGGTGGCATCACCTGAGTCGCTGGCCAAGGCCCTTAACCTTGCCACGGTAGCTGCCAAGTGGGCCGAGGAGGTGAAGGAATACTGCACGCTGGCCGTGAAGGAAGGCGTGGACATCCCGGGCTACAGCCTCAAGAGCAGGGCCGGTAGTCGCGAGATAGCACCGGAGCAGATCAACGAGGCGTTCGGGCGGTCCGGGCTGTCCTCTGAGGCGTTCATCGGTGCCTGCAAGCTGTCGATACCCAAGCTCATCGAGGCAATGCAGGCGCAGGGTCTGACCCGGAAGGACGCCGAGAACCGCATCGACGAGCGTCTGGCTGGCCTTATACGGCATCGTCCTGCGTCCACCTACCTAGCCAAGGATCGCGCTTGAAAGCGCTCTGGGAGGTCTTCGATCCCGGCGCTTCTGAACTAAGAAACTACATAGAGACTGTAAATTGTGTCATGAAAACGCTCGTAGCGGTCGATCCCGGTGCCTCTGGGGGCCTTGCTATCCGTGACTGTGGCGGATCCATCTGGCTGCAGCCTATGCCGGACAGCTTGCCTGCACTAGTCGGACTGCTGCGGACCTACAAGACTGCGGACGCGGAACTCTGGATCGAGGAGGTCCCTAAGTTCACTGGGAAGAACATACCCAGCAGCACCACGGCGGTCCTGTTCCAAAACGTCGGCAGGGTAGAAGGCGCAGCAGTGGCTCTTGGCTACTCCCTGCACCGGGTGCCCCCCAAGATCTGGCAGGAGCCGCTTGGGTTGGGTGGCCGAAAGTCAGTCGATACGCAGGCCCAGTGGAAGCGCAAGCTACGCGGGAAAGCAGAGGAGCTGTACCCGAGTCTTGACATCACGCTGTCAACGGCTGATGCAGTTCTTGTCCTCCATTACGTTCTAGGTGGGGGACGGTAGGTAGACGGTTGGTTGCATAGGTGGGACGCGCATACCTGACCACGCGTACACTTTAGCGTATCGTGTGATACGTGACCCCGGCATGGTTCTTTACCCCTCCTAGGTGGACCTAAAGCAGTCTACGGGCTGGTGCCGGGGTGTTTCTTTACCCTACAGTGAGGCGTGGACGCTGCCTCTCGGATCACTGAACTGACCGCCATGGTCACGGCTATGAGCAACGAGAACGAGCGTCTCAAGGACACGATCGGATTCCTGCTGGATAAACTCGATGAAAACGAAGAACGACTTCTGGGAGTGCAAGACAAAACCAAGCACCGTGGTGGACGTGTGGGGCGAGGCGGAGCTAAGGGTGGGCGAGATGAAGGAGCGGGCCACGGTCTACGAGCGAAACGGAAAGCTCTACATCCGCAGGACGGCTGAGTTCCAAGCGAAGTTCCGCAAGGTGCCGCAGTCCTGACACGCACGACAGGCCCGTAAACACTAGTCAGAACTGTGCTGAAAGATTTCTGTATTTTTCTGTAGACGGCATGAGAGACCTGTGGTTTCATGTTCCCCGTAGCAAGTAACCAACAACAAGAACATGACCTTCAGCATCACCAACGATCTCAACCAGATTCTAGATCATTGCAAGTCGTTCAAGCCATCTCCGGCAGGCAGCTTCCCTCGGTACATGGTCAGAATAGACGATCTGTCACTGCCTGCCGGAAACATCCGAGGACTCAGAAAGCATCTCGATGCGATCGTGATAGGGTGCAAGTGCAGGGTTTACCGGAATCTGGGAGGTGGAGTCACAGTAGACTTTGACAACCTAGACTAAAAATTCACCACGGGGGCCGCGCATCCCACACGCGGACTTAGTTTAACCAGTAACCTCTTAACCAGTAACTCGTATGTATCTTACCAAGTATCTCGTCCTGCTCGCTCTCGTCGCAACCAACGCTCTCGCACTAGACGCCAACCGCATCGCTGACGCCATCTACCGTGTTGAGGGTGGTGCTAGGGCCAAAGCTCCCTACGGCATCCTGTCGGTCAAAGTCAAAGACGCCACAGAGGCTCGCAAGGTCTGCTTGAACACCATCCGCAACAACCACCGTCGCTGGCAGGCCGCTGGCAAACCCGGCAAGTTCCTCGACTTCCTCGCTGACCGCTACTGCCCCAAGTCGGCGGATCCCGTTGGCAACCGCAACTGGAAGAAAAACGTCAAGGCTATCAGCGGCCTCGACTTCTGAGGGGTGGACATCACCTACAAACTTTGCAGCGCAACACAACACAGACACCATGAGACAGCGCCCACCATCAATGCAGATCACGGACTCCCTTCCTGCGGAGCCGATGATTAGCCCCGAATACATGAACGCGAAGTACAAGGCTTGGCTTCAACGTCGCGGACTGACCGATCCAGCCTTTGCTGAGGAACTCAAAGCCTTCGAGCACCGAAGCAAGCTGTCGTTCAGGCGCAACAAGAACACACGGGGGAAGACGCCATGAACCAGAACCTGAAGATGGCCCTGATACTCTGGGGAGTAGTGGCCCTGATGACACTGGGATACGTACTCGGGAGGATCGGAGCATGACACCACGTACAGACAACCACACCTTCCGGCTGCTGGGCAGAGAGCTTCCGATGCCGTCATTGATCGCCGAGGCACGCCGGATGGAGCAGGAGTTGGCCGAGTTGCGTAACCCGGTTAACTACAGGCCCAGCAAGATCGGAAGGCCAAGCATCCCGCAGTACATAGCAGACCAGATCAAGGCGCTGCCTGCTGAGGTATCTGCCGCCGAGGCGTCACTAAAGCTGGGAGTCTCACAGACAACCATCAACCGCTACAGGAGGGGAACCAGATGATGGAGAGACGCGCTCAATCAACACTGTACCTTCACGAGTTCAAGACCGCTGATGGCAAGTGGGTGATTGAAACTGACCGTGCCGCACACATAGAAGACGAGGTGAGGAGACTTGATAAGGAATCGAAGTCTTTTAACGAACAGATATGTAAATACCACGGCAAACTATCAATGCTCGGAAGAGAGCTTGGGAAGATGAAGAAAGAAAACAAGAAGCTGAAGTTGATGCTTACAAAGGAATCCAAATGAGCGAACGAGTAACCGTCAGAGAGTATCAGACACGCCCGGGAGTCTGGGTGGTGGACGCGGACTTCGCGCACCGACTAGCCGACGAACTGGAGAAGGCCAAGGAACGCATCGAGGAGTTGGAGGCGCTGCTCACGGGAGAACGTTGGACTGATCCAAAGGAGACACAGCCAGAGCACGCCGCAGATGCCAAGGCGCTGGCAGAGGTGATCCGAATCGTGGAGGCTAAGCCGTGAGCGACCATATTGTTGAGCCCACCAAATTGGTCTGCCCTCACTGCGGCCTGCCTGCGGATCGCAACCAGAACGGGATCCAAGGCTATCGGTGCGGTTCCAGTTACTGCGAGACCTTCAAGCCTCAGTGGGCTAGGAGCATGACTTGCTTGGAACTAGAGAATCGTGAACTCAAAGATACGATTGAGCTTCTGAGGGACCTGTTATTTGAAAGGGGAGAAAAGCTAATCCAACATTGGAAAGCATCCAAGGAGGCCAAGCCATGAAACAAACACTGACCAGTTTTTGTTACATGAACATCCGAGGATTACTCGTCAGTTGCGTTGCCTTCTCTGCTTCGGCCCAGATCGCGCTGGAGAACCTGCCACTGCGTCTGGAAGCACCGCACACCGCGGAGGACTATCAGTGGTCTCTGGGTGGCCATCCAATCCCGGGCGCTACTAACCGCGTCCTTGAGATCCCAGCGGCACAGGAGGCTGATGCCGGAACGTATCGTGTGGAGAGCACCAGCGGTCACTCTGCGCTCTACAAGGTGCGTTGGCAGCGAGTCATCCGGATCTTTGTGAACAACACCGAGGTGCGCGGGGACACCGTGGACATCCGTGGACCTAGCCAGATCCGTCTGGTCTGCTCGCTGGGCAACCTGCCGGTGCGCTACACGCTAGATGGCAAGGAACCCACAGCCCTGTCTGCGCTCTACAAGACGCCGGTGCTCGTCACCAATGCCTGCATGCTGCGTGCTGCGGTGGTGATACCGGAGGGAGACGCCGTGAAGTTGCGGAGGGTGCCGTGACCGAGCTGGACATTGAGATCCAGTACCGACTGCAGGAGCGGCTTGGCATCCTATGCGGTGCTGATGAACCGACTCCATTAGCAATCAAGATAGCCTTAGAAGAAATCGAACAATACAAGAAGAACCATGCAAGCAACCCTGAAGTTCAACCTGCCAGATGAGGATGCGTTCCATTACGACGCCATCCACGCCACCGAGTACAGGATGGCACTGGATGAGATTCGAGAGATGCTGCGTTGCAAGGTAAAGTACGGCCACAACTACGAGAACACGGAGCAGGCCCTGATGGAGGTCTATGCGATGGTCTGCGCCACTATTCAAGAATGCTACGGTTTCCCTGAATAAGCTTGGAAATTGCTTGTCAATCTTGAATAAGACTGCTCGTGAACATCAGCAAGGCCCGCAAACGGGTGATGGCCATAGGCTGTTCCCATGGGTCCAGAGCCAATCCTAAGGCGCTGGAGGCGGTGCTACGCTTCAGGGAACGCTTCAAACCAAACGAGGTTATCCATCTTGGAGACGCATACGATCTGGCGGCACTCCGAGCAGGCTCACTGGGCAACCCCAACCAAGCCGATGCAGCCGATGACTACCTCGACGACATCGGTGAAGGCGCAAAGTTCCTCAACCAGCTCAAGCCGACGGTGTTCACGATCGGGAACCACGACGAGCGTGCTCGACAATACCTCAACCACCACAACGCGGTCATCCGTGGCTTCGCTGAGGCGGTCTGGGAGAAGATGATGGCACCGATCGAGAAACATTGTCGGGTCAAGATCCTGAAGTATGGAGTCCTGCCAGATTGTTGGTTCAGCCTCGGAGGCTACAAGTGGGGTCACGGTATCCTCTACGGAGAGAACTACCTCAGAGACTCCGCCGAGACCTTCGGGAATGTTGTCGTGGCTCATGCCCACCGGGCTGGTATCGCTTACGGTCGCAGGAGTGACAATCCGGTCGCGCTGTCCCCCGGAACGTTGGCCGATCTTCCTGCCATGGAGTACGCTCATCGCCGCCGCTCAACCTTGGCGTGGAGCCATGGCATCGTCTTCGGAGAGTACTCGGACAGCAGCGCCCAGCTCTACCTTCACCAGTGGCCACAGAACGAGCAGCAATGGACTCTGCCAAACTTCTAAAGAGCCTGAAGGAGGCTATCGCGTGTCAGCCGGAGGTTGTACCGAGCGGGTGGAAAACCATGTCGCAACTGGCTACAGAGTGGGGAATCAGTATAGCTCACGCGATCAGGTTAATCCGCAAAGGCATCGACATGGGAACGGTTGAACAGAGGAAGTTCAGGATTCAGAATGGAAGGAGAGGCGTATACCCAACATGGCATTACACAGCAAAAAGCGAGGAAACGAAGTCCAAGGAGACCCGAAGCTCTCGGACGCGGAAGTGAAGGAGCTTCTGGTCATGGCCCCTAGACTGGTCGAGAGGGCTATCCTCAAGGGCTGGATCCAACCGCCCCGGTACAGGCTTACAGACGCCCAGATTGACAACCTGATGCGCCGCTAGTATCCCCAGCACTGTCCCTTGCGTGAGGGACCGGGAGTAGCGTCCCGAAACAACGAATGAACAACCCAGAACCATCAACCCAGCCAATCCCGGCAGGCTTCAAGGAGCATCTTCTGCTTCTTCGTTGTGCCTACGCTACCCGGGGTTGGTTGGGTTGGTGCTTTTGTTTCATACCATGAGCGAGAAGAAGAGATCCCCAGCGTTCCAATTCTATGCGGATGACTTTCTGGCCGGGACGCTGGAAATGAGTCAGTCAGACGTCGGAGCTTTTATCCGATTGCTATGCCATCAGTGGAGCCGCGGTTCAATTCCGGTTGAAACCGAAAAGCAACAGCGGTTGGCTGGCGGTTCAGTCTCGGTTGATGTGCTGGCTAAGTTCCAGTTGTGCGATGACGGTCTCTTGAGGAACTCAAGGCTTGAGGCTGAAAGAGAGAAGCAACAGGAGTACCGAAACAAACAACGCGAAAAGGGCCTAAAATCAGCACTTGCAAGATCAGCGGTCAACCACGGTTCAGCCGCGGTTGGAACTACGGTTGAACCGAGCCACCAACCGGATGGTCAACCGCATGGTCAACCGGAACTCAACTCTCCGTCTCCGTCTCCTATTATAAATAATACACCAAGTATATCGCCATGGGTGGTTGCCTTCGGAGTGGAGTTGCCGGAGAGCCTTCGTACCGAGAACTGCCTCGAGGCTGTGAAGCTATGGCTGAAGTACAAGTCGGAGCGTCGCGAGGGTTACAAGCAGACCGGACTCAAGGCGGCACTGACGAAGTGGTCCAGAGAGTTCACAGCGGCTACGTTCCCGTCCGCGGTTGACCACTCCATGGCGAGCGGATGGTCTGGAATCTTTCCGCCCAAGGAGTCGTACCAACCCCAGCCACAACGCCACGCTCCTGACACCAGCAAGTACACGGCGGAGCAGATCGCTCTCATGGAGGCCATGGGATGAACTCGGACGCCTACTTTGCGCCCAAGGATGAACTTGGAATCCTTGGGGCATGTCTCTCCGGAGACACGGACGTGGCCTCCGAGGTGGTCTCCTTGGTTCAGCCGGAGATGCTGGTCAACGAGGACGTCAGGTTCACGCTGGAGCTTATAGCCGGACTGGTGCGCCAGAACCAACCGGCGTCCATGGAGAGGCTCACCAAGGAATGGAACAAAGCTCACGGTTCGCTGGAGATCCCGATGGCCACTTGGGCAGAGGCCATGTCCTCGTGTCCCTCCAGCAGCATGGTCAGCTACTTCGCGGACGGCATACGCGAGGCTCACCTACGTCGTAAGCTGAGAGAGCTTGGTTCCAAGATCATCGAAGGCTCCGGGAACTCAGCCGTGAGCATCGACGAGGTGCTCAAGCAGGTGGAATCCGGCATGGTTCTAGACTCGGCACCACAGACCGACTCCTGCAGTGCAAAGGATGCCATCGTCAGCTTCATCGAGGCCACACAGGAGCGTTGGAAGCGCAATGGCGAACTGAGCGGCGTGCCGACTGGCATCCCAAAGCTCGACTCCATGCTCGATGGCCTGCAATACCGCGAGCTTACCCTAGTCGCCGCACGTCCCAGCATCGGCAAGACAGCCATGGGAACCTCCATCGTGGCCAACGCTACGGTGCTGCACAAAGTCCCGACCCTGTTCGTCTCCTGCGAGATGTCCACCAATGCCATCACCAGACGCCTCGTCTCCTGCGTCTCTGGCGTACCCATGCAGTCGATCAAGACGGGTCAGCTCAAGGACAACGACATGGCCCGGATCCAAGCGGCCAACATCAAGATCAAGAACTCCCCGATCCACTTCCTAGACCTATCCGCTGGGGCTAAGATCGGCACGGTAACCTCAGCCATTCGACGAGCTGTCCGGAAGCATGGCATCAAGCTGGTCATCGTGGACTACCTGCAGAAGATCGGAGCCAGCGGACGCTACGAGAAACGAACCTACGAGGTGGCCGAGGTATCCGGAACGCTGAAGGCTTGTGCAGCTTCAACTGGAGTGGCTATGCTGGCCCTCGCACAGCTCAACCGTGAATCCGAGAAGGAGAAGGGACGTAAGCCGAGACTCAGTGACCTAGCAGACTCCGGACAGATCGAACGAGACGCAGACACAGTCCTCCTGCTAGACCGCAACCGAGTAGAACCAAGAGGTGAAGCCACTATCTCAATCGCAAAGCAACGAGACGGCGAATGTGGACTGGTGACCTGCCACTACGAAGGTGCCTATTGTAGATTTGAACCTGCGCTGTTGCAGGATTCGTAAACAACACAACATAACATAACATGATTAGATGCAACATTAACGTCAGCAAGGTGGATAAGCAGTATCTGTATGAAGGTAAGACCGGTAAGTTCCTCGAAGTAACTCTTCTGGAATCCAAGAGCGGACCGGATAAGTACGGCAATGACGGCTTCGTGGTCCAAGGCGTCTCCAAGGAAGCCCGTGACCGCGGTGAACGTGGACCCATCATCGGGAGCTGGAAGCACTCGACCAAGGCTCCCCGTCCTGCAGCTACCCACACCCCGGTAGACGACAACCTGTTCTAAGACCCTACAAGCCCCTAGGAGATGAGTTGCGCTATGGTGACCCTCATCAGAGATCAAAACGCCTCCTAGGGGCATCCTAGCCCCAAGAAACAGCATCGCATGGAAGACCTAGAGTACGCACTGCGCATGATACCGCCCTCCTACAGGGACTGGGTGGTCCGTAGCGTCAGAGCAGGTACCGCCTCACCGGAGCAGGTAGCCGCTAGGTTCTCCATGTCCGAGTCTGACCCGGCTTATCAGCCGATGATCCGAGGATTCGACAGGATCAAGATAGTACCAGAAGCCTATCTGTATCGAATGATTGAAAAGGTGATGAACTAAGTATAACTATACTCTAAGTATATATGTCTAATAAGATCAAATCAGTGGATATCATCGAGAAACCACCGTCGGTACATGTCACCTGCTACGCTTATGGTGATATGCACTCTGCGGTATTAACCTCTTGGATAGATCTGGCTAACTACTTTGCACAACGTACTCGCTACGCTGCTTTGCGTACTATACGTGAGGATGCGCTGATTAGCAGATCACGTTGTAGAGCCACTAAGTTCTTCTTGGATGATGATAAGGACGTATGGATCCAATTGGACCATGACATCCAGTTCTCCACAGCGGACCTGATGATCATGGCGGACCTAGCGCACAAGCACCAAGCTGCGGTGTGCATGCCATACTCGTGCCGAGCACTACCTCCCCGGCCAGCCTATCGCCCTAAACCAGAGGCTACTCCATTGGAGGATGAGCCCAGCCTCACACCCATCCTGTTCTTCGCGAGTGGTGCCGTAGCCATACCCCGTAAGGCCCTAGAGCAGTCCCTAGAGATCCTAGCCACCGATGCCGTGCCGCATCCCTATCGCATAGACTGGGCTAACGATGAGATGTCCGGCATGTTCCCCACACTCTGGCTGCCGTTCCTGCTAAAGTGCGACAAGGGCAAGGACTACCTCTCCGAAGACTACGCAGCCTCTGCCCGCCTAATGCTCGCTGGGGTCAAGCAGTACATGTATACCCCGATCGAGAAGCTCAGACACTGGGGCGACTTCAACTTCACGCTCTGACCTATGAACGAGAACACCATGAGGTTGGCGGAGAAGGCGCACCAACTGCGAGCCGCTGGGAACATCTATCGCAAGGTCGGAGAAGCACTAGGCGTCACAGCGTCACGCGCGATGCAGCTCGATCAGATGTATAAGCACCTTCAAAAGATGGAGGATTGGCAACGTGGACTCAGCTACAGGACATTAAGCATCCTTCACGACTTAGAAGCCAAAACGAAAGAACAAGTCACGCAACAGTACCTGAAGTGGAATCAGGAGAAGCCAAGCCGCTGGCCCAGATGCTACTCTTGGGTAAGGCATAAGGAACTCGCACGGTGCCTAGGCATGCCAGAGCCTATACAGCCCACCCCAAAGCGTAGAACATGCCCCCACTGCGGTAAGGAGATCTAGGAATGGGTAAGCCCACCAAGGCGGTCTCACAGAACACCCTAGCCAAGCTGGCCAACACGGACCGGAACATGGTTTCTTGGGCCCTGCGTGACGATCCACGCTGTCCGAAGGCTCTGGCGGATAAGATCAAGGCCCTAGCCGAGGAGCACGACTACAAGGTCACCAATCACCCGGGACAGCATCACAACTCCAAGCTCACCCAAGAGATCGCAGATACAGTCGTGGAAGGTGTCCTGACCAACAAGTCACTTGCCAAGATCTCGAACGAGACCGGCCTATGCCAAGGCACCGCGTTCAAGCTCGTGCGAGGCGTAAAGGTGCCACAGGACTACCCGGACAACGAAGAGGCTTGGCGGTCAGATGTCACAGGGTTCCTTGAGGTGGCTATCTGGAAGGGGACCAGAAGACTAGCGGATACGGCGATCGAGGAGATTGATAGTAGGACACTTCCCATATCGCTGGCTGTGGCTATTGATAAGTTAAACACATTAAAGGGCCAACCCACCAGTATACACGCTTCTTTATCGTTAACGGCGAGTCACAGGGACCTGATGAAGGAGCTGGGCACCAAGGGGCAACAAGACGTTGTCGAGGTCGAGACCAACGCTGAGGTGCTTCCCGAAGGCTCCTGACAGCCGCTCACAATAGGTATTATATTTAGTTGAGAGGATCTGATGCCAAGCATTAGCCAGTATCATCGTGAAGAATCCGAGTCGGTCATACCGGATGCGTCAGGCATAGGGGGGGAGGGGGTCGAGCATTCCGGGGGGCCGACAAAGGCGACGCATTCCCCAATCGGAAAAAACTTTGCAAACCGCCCTGCCCGGAAGTGCCTGACCTGCTCCAAGTCGTTCATACCGGACAAGGAGACCAACCGCTTCTGCCGGGAGAAGTGCAACATCGCGTGGTGGAACGAGCAGCCGCAGCATCCGGTGATCCCGAAGGTCCGTGCGGATCACCCCCGAGCCTTGGAGTTGCGTGACCAGCGGACGCAGCTGTGCCTGCTGGAGAAGGCTGATCCCTTCACCTACGGCTTCGTCCCGGACCACTGGGAGATGGCCAACCGGGTCTGGGCTGAGTGTTCGGAGTTGCTGATCTCTGGTGGCAACCGGGCGGGGAAGACCCTGTGGGCAGCTAGGCGGGTGGTGGAGACGCTGCTCTCGAAGGAGAACTGCAACGTGCTCTGCTGCCATACGAGCAACGCCACGAGCGTCACGGTGCAGCAGCCTGCGATCTACAACTATCTGCCGGTGAGTCTGCGAGCTACGAAGAAGGGGAAGATCCACTACCTGAACTACAGCCGGAAGAACGGCTTCACCGACGGGTCCTTCATTCTGCCTAACGGCTCCCGCTGTGACTTCCTGAACTACACGCAGTCGGAGAACACGATTGAGGGTCGGGAGGCGGACCTGATCTGGTGCGACGAGCTGGTGCCGCAGAGCTGGGTAGACACGCTGAGGTACCGGTTGGTTACACGTAGGGGTAAGCTCTTGGTGACCCAGACTCCGCTAGAGGGTGTGGCGAGCGTGTACAAGGAGTTCACTGGTGGGGCTGCAATTACTGAGTGGCACAAGGGGCAGATGCTGTCCGGGAAGCAGGGATTGCCCACTTGGCCAGTAGGGAAGGCACCTAGGGTGATGCGGCTGGAGAAGCAGAATCGGAGCACGGTGTTCTTCTACTCCGAGGACAACCCGTACAACCCGTGGGACGAGATGAAATCCAAGCTGGTTGGTGCGCCGATGGGACAGATCCTGACGCGTGCCTATGGCTGGGCGAGTGACAACATCGGAAAGGCCTTTGCTAGGTTCAGGCCGGAGACGCACTGCATCCCTAGAAGCAAGATTCCTGATGGTGGGACCTTGTACATGGTCTGCGACCCGGCTGGCAGCCGTAATTGGTACTGCCTGTGGCTATTGGTCTACGAGGATGGCCGGAAGGTGGTGGCGCGTGAGTTCCCGGACTTCACCGGGTACGGAGAGTGGGCGCTGCCGAGTGAGAAGGCCGATGGGAAGCCGGGGCCAGCGCAGACGTTGGAGGCGGGTCGGAGCGTGGTGGAGTACCGTCAGTTGTTTCGGGCCATCGAGGAGGAGATTGGTCGTGGTGAGCCGGTGATGCGGCTGATCGACCCCAGGGCAGGTGGAAGTCCGGCACTGAGCGAACAGGGTGGCACGACGCTGATTGACCTGCTGGCCGAGCCTAGCGATCAGGACGATGGCATGGCGTTCATTCCAGCTCCGGGTGTGCCTGTGGATCAGCGGACGGCTGCCATCAACTCGGACCTGAGCTACGACGCTACAAAGCCAATGACTTCGCTGAACGAGCCGAGGCTGTATGTGGTGGATGACCTGCACAACCTGATCTGGTGCATGAGCGAGCATACGGGGCGGGATGGGCAGAAGGGTGCATCGAAGGATCCCATCGACTGCTTGGGCATGCTTTTGATCTCAAAGATCGAGCATGTGGGTGCTGGTGGGCTGGATAGCTACGGCGGAGGGGGGTATTAGCATTGCTTTTTCAGTGCAAACAGACCAAAGGGCTTCGGATGAATTACGCGACGAGCTATAAGACCAGTGGTGATGCAATGGCGCACGTGGGTGACGCGCCTGACGTGGGTGCGCTGAACGAGGAGCTGC
>Ga0208005_1000453_pt1 | contig 15405 bp, 29 predicted proteins | sample DEB19_08_DNA_3_FD_184530 | JGI IMG/M metagenome (GOLD analysis project Ga0208005, IMG submission 184530) | Aqueous microbial communities from the Delaware River and Bay under freshwater to marine salinity gradient to study organic matter... | ecosystem: Environmental > Aquatic > Marine > Coastal... | reverse complement strand
ATACTAAAAGAATCGTTATATGTCGGCCTATCATCGCGGACTGCATTGAATAGCAATGAATAGCAACGGACAGCATTGCTATGCAATGAAACAGCACCAGGACGAGCGACCGATAATAAAAAAGTGAATCAATTTTGGCCGAATGGCGACCAAACTGCTTGATCATGGGAGGGATCTAGGCTACCCTCTGGACGGCCCCCTCCCCTGCATCGTGCGGGACGAGGAGGGTCAGGAACCTGAAGCCCTACGGGGCAGGAGTCAGAGATGCACGAGATCAAGCAGAACGACGGGCTGGTGTTGGCGGTGGAGAAGGCTTGGCACGGGTTGGGCGTGGTCGTGGAGTCCGCCCCCAACCCGTTCGCGGCCCTGCGCCTCGCCGGGTTGGAGTGGACTGTTGAGGAGTCGGTCGGCGTGAACGGCGTGTTCAACGCTGGCACCCCCGACGAGTACCGCGTCAGCACCGACGATGCCAAGATCCTCGTCCGGTCGGATGACCGCACGGTCTTGGGCGTGGTCGGCCCGGACTACCGCCCGGTGCAGAACGCTCATCTCGCGGAGATGGCGTTCAACCTCCGCAACAACAGCGACGGCACCGCCTTGGTGGAGTCGGCAGGCAGCATCCGGGGCGGCAAGCGCGTGTGGATGCTGCTGAAGGGCGAGTCGGTGGATATGACCGGGTTTGGTGACGAGGCCCGTCCCTACCTGTTCATCGCTACCTCGCACGACGGGACGCTGCCGCTCACGCTGATGCCCAACAGCATCCGCGTGGTCTGCGCCAACACCTTCAGCGCGGCGCTTGGGTGCAGCGAGAAGCGCCTCACCTTCCGCCACACCAAGGGCATCACGGCCCGTGTGGAGGAGATGAAGGAAATCCTCGCCCGGTGGCGGGCCAACATCGACGCGGGACGCGAGGTCGCCACGACCCTCGCCAAGCGCCCGATGACCCGCGAGGAGATCCAGTCCCTGTGGACGGAGGTGTTCGTCGCCTTGGACGGCCCGATCCCGTCCAACCCGGCGAACGGCCACGAACAGAACCGCCGCGACCGTGCGGTGGAGGCGTTCGCCCACATGACCCGGGTGTTCGATACGGAGGCACCGTCGCACGGCGGGGCCAACATGTGGGTGGCCGCGAACGCCGCGACCAACTGGGTGCAGCACCTGAAGGCGCAGCGGTCGGTGCGGAGCAACGAGGATCGCCCGTTCGCCGCATGGGCAGGCCGCACGGCAGCGGAAACCGCAGAGGTGTTCGACCTCGCCCTCGCGGCGGTCTGACGGGACACGACAACTGAAGAAACGAAAAGCCCCCGGCGAAAGCCGGGGGTTTTTTATTGCTTTTGCATAGCGCAATGAATAATTGCTATGCAATGCAAATCTTTGATAGGCCGCGTAGAATCCTCGTACCTCGGATTTTATTCTACGCGGCCTATCAGCGCAAGAGAAAAACGGACGGATTTCAAGATTTTTTTTGGGGCCGGAGTATACCGACCTTGGCAGGCTGCGTCAATAGGGAATCCGCCCGGATTGCAAAAAAGTTTTTCGGATAAATTTGCGCGGCCTATCAAACTTCGCGTAGTTTTGCCGGGGTTTGCGTAGTTTTGCGGGGTGGACGGACTGTGGACAAACTGTGCGTAGTTGGAGGGGGGCTTGACAACCCCTGCCGGGTCTGGTATAATGTACGATGGATACCGTAACTCTCGCCTAACTTCACAGAGATCAATCCGATGCCGAATTGGACGCAAAACACTCTCAAGGTCAAGGGATCTGACGCAGACTTGAAGAAGTTTGAGGAGGATATGGATGCCCTTTGCAGAAGGGTTTATCCAAAGAATCCTGAAATAATTTTCTCTTACAATCTTGGGAAGGAACTTCCGGTGGATCTGCGCGGAACCATCTCCCCCCGGCCCAAGACAAGAGAGGAACTTATCGAACTCGCCAAGCAATACAATTGGGAGCCTGCCATCCTTGATTCAAATTTGCAGATGGCTCTCACCCCGGATGAAGCCAAGAGGTACGACAAACTTCTAAAAACTTACGGGGTCGATAATTGGTACGATTGGTGCTGCGAAAATTGGGGTGTCAAGTGGGATGCCGTAGATTCATCCAAGGAGAGAACTCCCCGGATGCTTGTTTATAGGTTTATATCTCCTTGGGGTGCGCCTGAAGCAGCCATCTACCACATTGCCAATAAGTACCCCAATCTTCAATTCGTCATGGATTCAGTCTATGAGGGAGAGGATCAGGTGTATAGATTCACCATCTCTGCTCATCAGATGGTTCAGACTGCTCTTTGAATAAAAAGGAAGAAAAAGGAATAAAAAGGGTTGTTTGGGGGTTCTATTTGTGGTATAATAGAGGCTCCTGAAAGGATTTACAAATGATTTAGAAAAATTTAGAGAAATTTGACTTCTAATAGAGGCGTTTAGAGGCTTTGCGTAGTTCAAAAGACTCTACGGCCTCAAAATGACTTGGAATCGCTCTGTGAGCCTGTATTGGGCCTTCAAAGAGAGATTAAAAGTAACTCTAGAGGTTTGTTATCTCAAATTTCTCAAAATTTCTCTAAAACCTTTCTACCCTCTCCCTTCAATCTTTCTCAAAGTTTACCCAAACTTATGAGTACCCCTACAAATCAATCTTCTACCGATCTGACTCTCTCTGAATCTGACTTCATTCTTTCAGATGGAACTACTCTATCTGAATCAGATGAAGTCATTATTCGTGATTTCATTCAAACGGTGAAACCTTATACAGATTCAGAATTGAAGTTTCTGTTCAAATTTATGTATTGCCTCATTCATAAGTTTGAACAATCTATTCACTTGTCCGTTCCTTTGCACAGGAATGGAAGATTGCAGAAAGACAAGATAGATTTCGTGAGAAATTACAATATTGATTTGTCAAAGAAATTTGACAGAATCTTTACCATTTGCAGGCAGATTGATCCAAACTTCAATCTTGATCAAGAAATAGAATTGTTCAATATTCTTGACAAATTTGACCTGAACCAAAAAATGTGAGAAAGTGGGAACTTTGGGGGTTGACCCCGGCCTAGCGTTGGTACAATACACCCATGCGAGTCACCACACGAATCCTCTATCACGGTCTTTCCCGCTTGAATGCTGCCCTTGGCACGACCAAGGATCAGGATGATTTCACCCTTCAGATGGCCTACGGGGGCTTTCAGTTGCAGCGCACCCGTGGCAAAGGCAAGGAAACCATCACGATGGGCTTCAGGCCAAAGAAGGAAGTTTACGATGCCATGAACTTCATGGTACTTGGTGTGAAGTTGCTCCAAGACAAGGAAGAAGAAAAGAAGTTTGCCGCAACCGAACAGGAAAGGCTGTTTCAATGAAAGTTGAAAAAATTCCTTTCATCTTTGACGATGGGGGGAGGAGTGCTTCCGGCAAGTTTGGCCGAAAGCGGGTGGGCGACTGCGTAGTCCGGGCCTTGGCTATCGCCATGCGTAGAAATTACGCAGAAGTTCACGCTGATCTGTGGAATCTTTCCGGCTCCAACCCTGACAGCGGGGTTCAGGTGCGGGAAAATTGGTTCAAGCGGTACATGGAAGATCATGGTTTTCTGTGGACTGCGACGATGTGCCGGGGAAGCGGATGCCGGGTTCACCTGAATCCCTCTGAACTTCCTTCCGGCAGACTTGTCGTGCGGGTAAGCAAGCACCTCGTCGCTATGGTTGACGGGGTAATTCACGACAACCATGACTGCTCACGGGCCGGGAAGCGGTGCGTCTACGGCTATTGGAAAACTTCCTGAAAAAAAATTGAGGAGAAACGAAATGAAGTTTCTGCAACCCGGAACGATTTCAGATAGAATTTTCATGGGTGCTGCCACCCTGACGATGTGGTGCTGTGGATTTGTCCTTCTCTACCTCGCAATCTTCAAGGGAGAGACTTGGGGTGATTTTCTCTCCCTGTCGGTTGTCGGGGTTGGAGCAATCTACGCATCGTGGATGTTCACATTCGGTCTTGGAATTTTGCCGTATGTGTTCAAGAATCGTCCTCTGTGAAAAAAATTTCACATTCGGGACACTTTCAGGGTTGACTCCCTCCCCTCATGGGGTATCATTCAGCCATGCCAATACGAATCACAGAGCAAGTCCTGATCGATGTGGTTGAGAGAGTCAATCAGACTCTAAACCTCAAGCCCGGATTCCCCGGAACCTTCTTTCTCTCAAGGAGTGGCAGAGCCTACGGGTTGGGCCGCTTGATTGAAATTCCTGATTCGCCGGAACTTGGCGTTGAATGCGTCACTTTCGGTGGATACCCTTCTCGTAAGGTTTACGAGATGCTGAACATGATTGAGTACGGAATCAAGGTAGAACGCTACGCCCAAAGAAAGCAGAACGATGCCTGATATGATCCGAACCGTGCTTGTGGAACAGAAGATGATCTACGAGGAGCGAATCGCCCAACTCATTCGTGAGCGTGACGATCTGCGTAGGGAAATTTGTGAACTTTCCTCTACCCTGAACGGCGCAGAGAATGGCCTCTCCTGTCCGCAGATGATTGCGGTTGAGAGGAATTGGCCCGATCTCTACGGGGATCAGAAGGATTTCGAGGAAACCAACGATGGCTGATCCCGAAAAATTTACGACGATTGATCCTGCCCCGGCTAGAATCAATCTTTCCCAACAGCAGTACGACGATCTGTACGATCTTCTGTTGGATTACTGTGAAGTTCTGAAAGTTTCCATTCACGATTTGGTGGAATCTGACGATCCTTCATACGAAACTTTGCAGATGCTTACTGAAAAGTTTGCAAAATGCAACGAACTGTTGAGAACGATCTGAAATGATCGAACACGACCCAAAGGCATTTTCAAATGCAATTGCATTGATAAGATTGGTTCGACAGAGATTCCCCAATCTTACCGTGGCAGAGGCAGCAGACATAGTTTTGAACGAACTGCCTGAAACTGCGGAAGAAAAATCTCTGAAAAAGTCCTCCTTCAAAAAGAGAAAGAAATGAAAAAGACTCTTGAGCGCGTCCTGACGGCTGCTTCTATTATTTTCTGTTGGTCGATCATCGGCTTCCAACTTTGGATTGCCCTTGATTCAGACAACGATCCGATGATGCGGGGAATTGCAGGGATGTTTGCCCTGTTTGCCCTTCTCTTTATCGGAACCATGACCTTGGATATCTTGCCCTATATCCTGACGGGCAAGGAATCCCGCTAAATCTCTCTCACAAAAAAATGTGAGAAAAAGCGTGAACAGGGCTTGACAGGCGATACGCACCTGATACCATATGCGTATACGACAACGAGGCGAATGCGCTTCTTCATACTGCTCGTTTGGGCGAGTTAAAATAGTGTAGTTAGGCCCAAAGCGGCGGGGAGCCAATCGGTTGATTGGCGCACCGGATCGGAAGTAAGACGGTTGGTGGCTCAAGAGGCCAATACCTTCCCTAGTTGGGGAGAAACCGCGACCGATCCACCCCGCATCTACGCATGGCGTTCGACCAAGTTCGTACAAACTTGTCGGGCGAAAAATATCAGGGCAATAGGATATCCCCCTGATTTGTGCGGAAGTTTGTGGTAGATGCCTCACAAACTTCATAATCTAATGGATACTCCTTGAGTGCATGGAGCGAACCCCCCGGAGTTTTGCAAGACTCCGGGGGGCTTTCGTTAAATCTGTCCGAAAAAAATTCCGAAAAAAAGTTCACTTCCCCCCTTGACTCCCCGGTAGCCCCTGCTACCATATGAACATGGCAACGAAACAGCATATGGCGACCGCCGCAAAGATTGAGATTGAGTCTGCTCTTTCCATCTACGAGGGAAAGGTTGAATTTCTCTCAAAGGCCGACAACATTGATACCCGCATGGAAGATTTGATCAGGGATGCCGCAAAATCAGAAGATCGTTCCTATGGAGTGATGTTTGCGTATGTGCAAGTTGGTTTGATCACTAGCAAAGAGTACGGTGAGTTTCTAACAAAGCACAATAAGATTGGCCGCAAGCATGAATCTCTCATAACCGTGATTGATCTTGCAAAGAGACAGAACAAGAAGAAAGTCAGCGAGGTTGAACGAATGTTCGACAATCTGAAGAACAAGGAGATTACAGTATGAACCCCTCTGATCTGCAAAACTTCACTCTGTACCCGAACGGGTTTACGATTGTTTTCCCGAATGGCCTCAAGGCAAGTGTCCGATGGGGAATGGGGCATTACTGCGTGAGGAAAGATCCAAAGGATTTCTCCGCTGCGATGACTGCGGAAGTCGCGGCCTTGGATGCTCTTGGTGATTTTGTCCATGTTCCGGGATTTGATTATCAGGATGACAAGGTTCTTCCTTCTCTTTCCCCGCAACAGGTTCTTGACTTCCTGAACGCTCTTTCTGTGATGGTAACAACGAACGGAATGGTAAAGGCATGAACAAGGTCTACACCCGGTACATTTTCGCAAAGAACTTTACGCCTGCCGTGAGGAATGCGTTGGAGGGCTGCGATCTCTTGGAGATTGCATTCCAAATCAAGTGGACTCGCGTTTCCCCGGAGCCGCTTGCAGGGTTTCCCCTCACCCGTTATGAGATAGATTCGATCAACATTACGGAAGTTGTGGAAATCTTCCGCGATGGGACTTCTCAAACTTGGAAGGCCAAGGATCTTCCCTTCAAGGTTGTCGATGATCTTGTCGATCTTGTTGATACCGATATGCCGCAACACATTCTTGATTCGGCTGAAGATGACTACGAATCAAGCAACATGAAGCAGCAGGAAAGTCTTGACAAACTTGCCGCACTTGACGAGGAGTTGGGCCTCTGATGCTGATTGAGAAACTAGATGTCTTTCCAAAAACCCATGAGATGTATGTTGTGTTCAATTACGGAGAATTGAACGAGCAGACAAATTCATGTTGGTTCCAATACAGGAATGGCAACCTTAATTTGGTTGAAGATCCTGACTTGTTCTCATTCAATGACAAGGCATTGGATTTCCTTTCACCTGAAGATCAGGCAGAACTACGCAGGCAAGTTATGGCAAAGTTGGTTGAAGGTTATCAGTCCAACCAACAGTTCGCCAAAATTGCAGCAAAAAATTCTGAAAAAAAGTTCGTTGCACCCCTTGACCCGCTCCCTGCCTCTGCTACAATGGTGATACAGGAGAACGACGATGACTGACGCAGAACGCATGGCACTCAACACCCTCTACTCCCTCCATGCCGTGCGGCATTCGATGGTGATGAGGAACATTCTGACTGACAATGCCTACGATGCCAAGGCTATGGCTGCGGCTATTCACAAGGAGATGATGGCCTTCTTTGACGGCAACATTCTCTTGGTAGGCGATGACTATGATGGTTTCGTCAAGTGGTTCAAGGAGAACACTACTGCGGACATTCACCGTGAATGTTCTAGTGTTGTGATGGGCAACATGGAAGATTGATTCACAAGGAGCAACAGATGAGCAGTTTTCCCCTTTATGACGGCCCGATGTACGAGAAGCGGATCATCGATCTTGACAACGGCGACGATGACTTCACCAATGCCGATTTTGACGGCGACGATGAGGACGAGTTGCGCGATGCAAACAGGTGGAGTCCTGAAGATGATCCTCTTGAGGATCTGATCGATGACTGCGATGGCGGCGACGGAGATTGATCTAACTTTCACTTCAAACAGGAGCAACACAATGTCAGTTTTCAGCGATGCGGAGATTGCGGAATACAACAAGGTGATGGAATACGAACAGGGCCGCGCAGCCAAGGGCTGCAAGCCGCAAATCAGTTCCGTCCTGATGAGCCTTCAGTACGGCATCAGCCTTCCCCTCAACGAGAAGGGCAAGATGTGGTTCAACGACAACAAGATTCGTAATCTTCTTGTTTCGTCTGTCAAGAAGTTGATGAACGACCATCAGCCAAGCGAGTTTTCTCCGATGGAGAAGGCTCTAATGTTCAGCATCCTTCAGACTGCCTTCCTCTACGAGATGAAGGTGGATGAAAGCGATCAGGACGAGGATGACGGCGATGACTCCTTCATGGCGGATTTCGACCGCAGCATGGGGGATGACGAGGAAATCTGATTGCTCCTGCCGGGGGGGCGGGGATGTAGTTCCCCCGCCCCCCAATCCTGCCTCTGTAGCGCAATTGGCAGCGCAGTAGACTTTTAATCTATTGGTTGTGGGTTCGATTCCCACCGGAGGCATTCATGCAAATCTTCATTGTCAAGGTCTGCTACCCAAACTTGAAATACTACTTCTTCAAGAATCTTGAAGATGCACAGTTGTTTCACTTCAAGAAGTTTTACGAGTCCACCAAGACCACAGGGATGTATGTGGTCAAGGAGATTGAGGAAGTCTTTTTGGCTGAATCTGTCGATGATTCGGCAAAGTTCGGTGAAAAACTTTCTCGTTACCATTCAGCCGGGGCTTGACAAGCCCAAACCTCTACCCTACAATACACCCACAATGACACCCCTCCCGACCATGAATGACAAATGTGCTTGCGGTGGAACCCGTCGCATCTCTTTTCCGTACAATCTCATCAGCGAATCGTCTGATTGGGAATGGTACTGTGAGGCTTGCGGCGAGTCGCAATCCATGAGTGACTTGGAAGTCAAGACCGCAATCAACATTCTTCTTGAGGAGATTCACAATTGAACAACGACGAACTTTACGATCTTGCCGATGCAATTCTCACCGACTCCGACATTGAGCCGGATTGGGAGACTGACTTGGGCGATCAATTTGCGGCCTTCTTCCCTGAAGGTACGATGAATTGCGACAAGTGCATCGTGATCTTTCAGAACAACCTGAACGGAGACATTGAGAATGTCAAACTCTTTGATACGGAAGAAGAAGCGGAAGAATTCATCAACAAGCAGCAGGCCAAGTGGGCGGAAGCCTACGCCTGCGAGGAGGAGATCGATGAGTGACTTCAGGAAGGCTCTCAAGCAGGGAGCAATCGTCCAAGTCGTGTTCGTCAAGAAGGACGGCGAGAAGCGCGTCCTCAAGGGAACTACTGACCTCAATCAGATTCCCAAGGTCGATCACCCTCGCTCCACGGGCAAGGCTGACTCCCCCGGCGTTCAGCGAATCTACGACCTTGATATCGGAGAATGGCGCAGCGTCATCCTCTCCTCCATCAAGGAGTGGAAGGTAATTGAGTAGACAACCTCACTCCAACCTGATACAATACACCCATGAGCAATCGCCGTCGAATCGAATTTAGCATGAGTCCGCTTTATGTATCTGATCTTCTTATGGCTGTGGAAGTTGCCTGCAAGACAGATCCAACTTTTTCAATGGCACTCAAGAGATTAAATATCGCCATTCGTGGATCGGGATATACAGAGGAAACTCTTAATGCTGCGATGCTTGAGGAATTGGAGGAGAAACTTGGAAAGGGTTATGTCATCATAGATGAGGATGACGAGGAGGAGTGAGCAACGGGATTGTGGCGGAATCGGCATACGCAGCAGACTCAAAATCTGCCGACCCTTAAAGTCTTGTGGGTTCAAGTCCCACCAATCCCATTAAAAGTGAGGCGAATCTTTATCAAGACCGCCCAAGTTGAGAGAGAGCATAGACTTAATAGAAGTTATCAGGAATAGTCCGTATGCTAAACATTCTACGGCTATGGTTGCCGGATCGTTGACGATCCTTGAATTCCGAATTCTTCCTGAAGATGCGGGTATGGGAGTCCCGCTGCTCAATCGACTATATACCGTGATGGAAGTTTATTAACTCCATCCGACAAGGAAGGCGAAATTGAGGATGCCTAGCCCAAAATAGAGTACCCTTCCGATTTGTTCCCGTGGCGCAATTGGATAGCGCAACGGATTTCTAATCCGTTGGTTGTTGGTTCAAATCCAACCGGGAACGCTTGAAAAAAATGCTTGACAAGGAGACTTCAATGCCCTACAATATGCATAACATGGACAGGCCCGACCCCTCAACCCGGATTCATTTCGATCACCCAATGGCAAAGAACAAGAGCGATACCAAGACTACCATTGAGCGTACTACTTGCGTTGAGGTGGACGGCAAGAACTACGAGGTAATCTATTTCCTCACCCTCACGATGGAGGAGGGCGGGAATCACAATACTTTCGTGAGCGAGGTCTACATTGACCAAATTCCTGCGGTCGATGAGACTCTTGATGCAGACTTGGATGATGATGAGTGGGCCAAGCGCGAGGACAATCGTGACAGGGTTTACGATGAAGTCGAACGGGCTTTGTGCGATCATTACATGGTTCAGCCCAAGTATGGAACGAATACTTTATAAGTGTTTCATGGGGACACACCAAAACTCCCTTTCGTCAGGCAATACGAAATTGCCCGGTTGGGGACTAGCCGTAAAATTAGTTTCCCATTCGGGAAGGTGGCTGAAAAGTAGTTAGAGCGCGCGCCCTATAAGCGCGAGTATGTGGGTGCAACTCCCACCCTTCCCATTGTTTTGTCTTACAGAAAGGAAACAAAATGAATTGGTACACTTACTTTGCTTGGATTTTGTTTGCGATTACTTTGCTTGGATTCTGCTTCCACCTGATGAAGCACTATGTCGATACAAAATTCGATGAGTGCCGGAAGTTCATGGATACGGAGTACCGTTGGATTCGTGATGACATTACCGCACTTGAGCGGGATGTCAACAAGATTGAGGACAATCTCAAGAAGTAATTCAATGGATAAGTCCCTGAACAAAATCCCGTCCAAAGGTTCTTTTGATGATTTTGAATGGTCTTTTGAATCGGATAATTCCATCTTAATTCTCAAGAAAAGTTTCTTCAGAGAAACCGGGAATGATCTTGAGATAGGTATGTGCAATCTGAATGGGCTAGATTTCAATGACATTCAGAACAATGTAATCATTTGTTCAGAGATTCTTGCAAATGATGGCGAGGTTTTTGATTTGTGTGATGATTATGTTTACTACGCCGATTCTTTGTTTGAACATTTCCGAAAAATGTTGAGCGAGGGGCTTGACACAGCGGCCAAGGCGTGATACCATAGTGCATCGACGGCGAACAACAAAAAGGAAACAAAATGGAAATTGACAGCACTCTTATCGGTTGGGTTCTCGCAGGGTTCTTTGGAGTCAGCATCTACCATCTGTATATGCGCTCCAAGATGGAGGCCATGCAGCGTCATGTTGACGATTCCATGCGTGGAATTTATCAGACTACCGATGAGGCGATTGAGTCAACGAACCGTCGCATCAACGAGATTGAGCGAAACATGAACAAGGATTGCTGCAAGGAGAAGAATTACTACAACAGCAATTCTTGAACGAACCTTAAAAGCCCTTGCTACGCAATAGCGCGCCTCTGCTAGTAGCAAACACTTGGGCCGATATCAACCCAAGTGAAGAAAGTTTATCAAGGGTTCTTTCAAAACCTCTGACCCGTTCCTTATTAGGACGGGTCATGTTCTTTTGGGGTGAATTTGTCCAACAAAAAATCTCAAAAAAATGTGACTAGCAATCTTGACAGGGGTGGAAGATTGGTGTATCATGGTGCAATCATCGGAGCGAACTCCGGTACAAACTCAAGACACAGGATACGAACATGAGTGAGAACAAGGTTAACATGATGTTGGGGAGCAACATGACGAGCGACATTGGTACGCTCGTCCCGGCCAAGGATTCGTCCTATGTTGCGTGGGGCCACTACGAGGACATTGAGAAGTTTGTCAGTCGCACCGACTTCAACACCGTCTACATCACGGGTCTGTCGGGCAACGGCAAGACTACGATGGTTGAGCAGGCTTGTGCCAAGGCCAAGCGCGAATTGATTCGTGCAAACATTACTGCGGAGACTGACGAGGACGATCTGCTTGGTGGCTTCCGGCTGCACAACGGCACTACCGTCTTTGTCTACGGCCCTGTCATTGAGGCCATGAAGCGCGGTGCGGTGCTGCTGCTTGACGAGGTTGACCTTGCGTCTGACCGGATTATGTGCCTTCAGCCCGTGCTTGAAGGCAAGGGAATCTTCCTCAAGAAGATTTCGGAATTTGTCGTTCCGGCTCCCGGCTTCATGGTTGTCGCTACGGCCAACACCAAGGGTGACGGCATGGGCGATGACAGATTCGTCGGAACCCGCATTCAGAACGAGGCGTTCCTTGATCGCTTTGGATTTACCTACGAGCAGGAGTATGCTCCCAAGGCGGTGGAGACTCGCATCCTGATTCGTCAGATGATGGAGAGGAATTGCCGCGACGATGACTTTGCCAACTACCTGACGCGATGGGCTGAAACCATCCGCAAGGGGTTTGCGGAGGGCGCATTGGACAAGATCATTTCGACTCGTCGTTTGGTCGATATCGTCCGGGCGTTCAGCATCTTCTCCGACAAGGAGAAGTCGATTCGGCTTGCCCTGAATCGGTTTGACAAGGAAACGCAGGAGGCGTTTTGGAATCTCTACACCAAGATTGATCCGACGATCAATCCTCCTGCCAACGAACAGATCACGCCGCCTGCACCGGAGCAGCCCGTGATTCAGAACACCGATCCGGTTACAATCACAATTTGAAAGGAAAGTCATGCCATACATGAATAAGAGAAATCGTTTTGTCCAAGCCGCAAAGATTTACGCAGAGGCCAACCTCAATGGAGACTTCAGTAATTTCAAGAAGTCTGACTTGGTGATGGTCGCGCAGTCGATCAACATGAAGGGCATTCCCACTTGGGTTATGAAGGAATGCAAGAGTGCGGTCAGCAAGGGCATCTTTGACCTGACCTCGCTCATCAATGCGGTTCCCGTGAATTCTTGAGTTTGTTTTGCCTGATGTTTGTTGGGGGGAGAGAGAACTTTTTTGTGAATGTTTCTCTCTCCCCCCTTGACAGCCCAACGCCGACAGGGTAGGATATAGCCATGAAAACCTCAACCTCTCTCTTTGCCCGTGCGCTTGCCACAGAGAACATCTTTGTCAATTTCGATACTGCTGCACCGTCAGCGTCGTTTGACTTGGATTCTCGTACTCTTACGATCCCCGATTGGAAGGCATCCGATTCCCTGCGCGATATGATCGTCGCGCATGAGGTTGCCCATGCCCTGTTCACTCCCCCGGATGTTCATGCGGAGGCAGTCAACAAGGCCAAGGAAAACAAACTCAAGATCAAGGGGTTTTGTTCCTGCCTCAATGTGATTGAGGATGCCCGTATCGAACGAATGATCAAGGAGAAGTTCCCCGGCTGTCGCCGCGACTTCTACGAGGGCTACAAGGAAATCTTGGACAAGGATATCTTTGGCATCAACGATGTTGATGTCACGCAGTTGTCCATCATCGACAAGATCAATCTTCACTTCAAGGTTGGCATCCTGAACCTGATGACGGTTCCTCTGTCTCCACAGGAGCAGCAGATCATCGACCGGGTGAATCGGGCCAAGTCTTACGAGGATGTTGTTGAGATTGCTACGGATCTCTATGCTCTTGCGGAGGATGAGGCCAAGCAGAAGAAGAAGAAGAATCCTGGCCTTGGGGACGATGAGTTGGAAGTCCGCACTAGCATGGACGATGCCATGCAGAAGTTTGACCGCGAGGGCAAGGAAGATCCGGGAAGGGGGCAGGAGAACTACATTGATTTCCCCTACGCTTCTTATCTTCTGCCCAAGGCCAACAGCGGTGAAGCAATCATCCCATACAAGAAGATCCTGACTGAAATGGATTTTGTTTTGGAGAAGATCCGCAAGGATCATCCCGATGGGACGGATACCCTGAAGGGCGATCTGTATATGATCAGCCAATCTCTTGAGCAGTTCCGCAAGGATACGAATGGCATGGTGCGGGAACTTGCCATGCAGTTTGAGCGGCGCAAGGCAGCAGAGGAAATCAAGAAGGAGCGCATGAAGAACACCGGGGTAATCAACCCGGACAAGTTGTTCCAATACAAGACCCATGACGATATCTTCCTGCGAAACTTGGTGAAGTACGAGGGCAAGAAGCATGGCATGGTCATGCTAATCGATTGGTCAGGAAGCATGGCCTGTTGCCTTGACGGTGTTATCCGTCAGGTGATGATTATGACTTGGTTCTGTAGGAAGATTGGTGTTCCCTACGAGGTGTTCCTCTTTACGGAGGATGCTCCCTTGGGTTCGGAGGGATACGAAAAGATGAAGGAGCGGCATGATCGAATCTTCCCCAAGAAGAATATGCCCAATGGATTCGATCTGTCCAATGTTGCTCTGCGTCAGGTGCTTTCCTCGCAGATGAATGAGGAGGAGCAGCGGAGGATTGAGAATCTTCTGTGGACGGCAGCGATGATGAATGACCGTGAGAGTTGGGGCAAGATTAATAATTCTTATCTTGTTCGTCGGACGATTCCGGCAATCATGGATCTTCACGGTACTCCAACCAATGAAGCCCTGTTGGTCTTGCACGATTTCCTTCCCAAGTATAAGGCAATCACCGGGATCGACATTGTTAACTTCATGTTGATTACGGACGGTGATCCGACCGGGATGACTCCCAACGGAAAGTATTACTACCGTCCGGTCAAGGGAGTCCGGGTGCAACACGCAGCCACGGGCCGCACGATCATGGTTCCCGGCGACAAGGAAGGCTATGTTGCAAGTCTCAATAGTTCCATCCAATACTTCTTGGTGGACGAGATTCGCAAGTTGGGTGCAACTACGGTTGGATTCAGCATCGGCGGCATGGGCAATCTTGCGACTGATCTTGTCAACAAGTTTATCGACAGGAACAGTTGGGAGCGCATTCGGGAAGCCCGCAGTAGTGGAAAGAACAGCATGGAGATCGCTGCTCTTGAGAACAAGGTGACGGCAGCGTACAACGCCTACTACAAGCGGGAGAACTTCATCCCGTCCAACCCGGATCTGACTCCGGGGTTTGACGAGTATTACATTGTTCGTCCGGTCAAGCCCAAGACCGACATCGATGAGATCCCGACCGGGGCTACGCTCGTCCGTATCAGGAATAACTTCCTGAAGGCTCTGACCGGGCGCAAGCACTCTCGCGTGTTCCTGTCTAGGTTCATCGACTTGATCGCGGGACGCAAGTTGCAGAAGTTTAAACTAACCTGACTGCGGCGAGTCAGGTAGAGAGGGTTGCTCCCCACAAGCCTAAAAACTTGTGGGGAGTTTTTTATTGGGCAGCACTTTGGACAAATTTATTTTAAGTTCGTCGGTGCAAAAATTCTGCAATAACTTTCATTTGGAACTTGACGCTTGACTTTAGCATTGCTATGTGGTACAATGTCCCATAACAAATGCGTTATAGGACACAGCATACCAAGCCATCTCCCGGCCATGCCCGACTGTTTATCGGACGCATTTTAGCATACCTAAAAGTTATTTTCCTCCCCATGCGCTCCCCCAACGGGCCACTTGCAATCGCAGTTGCAAGCCGGTTATCCCTTCCCTATGTTCGTTCATTCCCTGTGTCGGGGAAGGGAAGCAAACCAGGCCCGTCGGGGGCGGCGTTTTGAT
>Ga0208005_1000452_pt1 | contig 15451 bp, 15 predicted proteins | sample DEB19_08_DNA_3_FD_184530 | JGI IMG/M metagenome (GOLD analysis project Ga0208005, IMG submission 184530) | Aqueous microbial communities from the Delaware River and Bay under freshwater to marine salinity gradient to study organic matter... | ecosystem: Environmental > Aquatic > Marine > Coastal... | reverse complement strand
TGAGCTACCGATCCCGGGGGGGGGCTTACTGGATCCAACTGTACGCGCAGGCCATGTAGTAAGCGGCAGTCTTGGCCGTTGTCTCAGCATTGTCGAGCCGTTGTCGACACCCCTGCACGGCACCGATGTAGGCGGTGTAGGCCTGATCGGCTGCCACGCGATCGCCACGAATCATTGCCTGTCGCCAGGTGCGCATCCAATCCTGAGACGACAACAGCCAGATTTTGGCATCGTCGCACAGGCGGATCGCCGACTGGGCCTCTTCGAGAGCCGCATCCCGCTGCACGATGTAGGGTGGGGAAACCAGCACGATGGGACTCTGCTGGATCTGCCAGAGCGTGTCGTCGCACACACAGCGGACCCGGTCGTAGCGATCACTCAGATCGTCGGCCTGCACCACCTGGCCAGTTGCCGCCGCCACCAACACCACGAAAGCCGCACCGATCATTCCACGCATTGGTCACTCCTGTTGAGTTTGAAAAAATCGCGGTTTTCCGGGATTTGCACCGACCGCGGGCGGGTCCTGGGTGATCCAGGCACGGATGCCACCGCCAGTTGCCTCAGCCGTCCCGGAGCTGCAGCCAAGGCGTTGCGGTGGAGTCGGAGCGCAAACAACCGACTCCACTCACACCAAAGTCGATCCGACTTTGGTTTGTCGCTCGTCGTCTTTGTCGCGGGCCACCTGGCTGTAACCCAGCTCGGCAGCCACCTCGCGGAGCAGTTGCTCCCATTCGCGGGGATCGCGGGCCAATCCATGAGGCTCGACCCCGTAAAAGTGAGCGTGAATGTCGTCCAGGTCCTGATCGAGTTCCGCACGGCCAAACAGGTAGTTTTTGATTCGTTGGCGCATGGAGCTGGGATAGCTGGCATGCGACCCAGTCGCGGCAAACCGGTGTGCCCAGGCCAGCCACGGCAGGCAGACCACGGGGCGATTGTCGGCCCGATACTTGTCGTGGATGTAGCCTTCTTCGGCCCCAAACTCGCGGAAATGCGGGTTGAATCCCAGCCAGTCCCGCCGCCGGCAGCCGAACAGCCCCAGCCCCTGCACGGGAATCGGGAACGGCTCGCCATCGCGACCGGTGTACCGTGCGTCGAGGGCCCACTGGCCGAGCATGCCACCACCCCACACTGGATTCTGATGGGTCGACACTTGGCCGTTGTCGTAGAGCAACGGGCCCTGAAACAGCCCGTCAAATTCCGGGTGGGCATCGAGCCACTGCAATGTACGCGACAATGCGCCTGTTTCGATCAGCACGTGCGAGTCGATGCAGATCACCACGTCGCCGCGAGCCAGTTGAAACACAGCATCCCGGGGGGCCGCCGTTCCCTGGCGTTCCGTGTACGACTCGTACCTCCCCCCCGGGAGCATGTGCATCAGATTGCGGACTCGTTGACTCGGTGTCTCGGTTTGCAGGTGCGGCTCAGGGTTGGGTCCGTTCCCCTGCAGCTCGGGGTTGTTGTCGACGACCAGGATCTCCATCTGGCCACGCAGTTCGGGGTGGTACATCTCCAACGCCCGAACCGTGAAATAGACCCCATCGAAATCCCGCCACATCGCCATTCCGACCGTGATTTTCGGTCGTGTGGGCAGTCCTTCGTCCCGCTGCCAGTGACCTCGCGGGCATTCCTCCGAAGCCATCGCCAGCTTGTTCCGCAGCGAATTCTCGGAGCCACTGACCGGGCAGCCGCACACCTTGCAGCCGACACCGTCCCATTCGCCCGACGGACACTCGCGACAGATCGCCAGCCGTTGGGCAATGACCTCGCGGGAAGACACCCGCAACCCATCGGCCGCGTGCTTCAGCAGGGCCGTCCCGTAGGACTGAGCCCGCTGCAGGAGTTCGGCGAAATGAGGAAATGACGGAGGCATGCCGGACACTTTACCCGCCGTTTTTGAAAATGCAAGCGATAAGCCAACAATTTTTCGGCGAACCAAATTTAGCGCTGCCGTTCACGGGCCGGGAGGAATTGGCGGGCCAGTGGTCGTCGTTGTTGTTGTGGTTGTGGTGGTTGTCGTCGTTGTGGTGGTGGTTGTGCAGGCGGAATCCGCAGTCACAGTGAGGGTCGCGGGAAACCCTTGGCACTGGAACAGGACCGAAGCGGCATCGAGGGTGAATGTCCCCCCGGTGTCGGGGTTGAAATCGTTGCTGTAGTAGATCGCCGCTCCTGTTTTGAGCTGCGCGTATTGGCAGGCGGTCGGGTCGTAGCCCGCCGGCGGCGTGTAGTAATTGGGGACCCACGGATAGTTGAGTTCCAAGGCGACGGTGCCCGATCCGAAATAGCCGTAGCCGGCGTAGCAATACTGCCCGGAGTCGGACGCAAACCACTGGCAATAGGTCGTCCAGCCGGCAGAGGTGTAGACGTTCGGCGTGTATGGGCTGAACCGCAGGCAAAACGTGCGGTTGAACAGGTTGCACCAGCCTTTCGCGGGAGCCCCCTGACAATAGGCCTTGGTGGTGTCGCTGACTCCGCTGATCGTCACCCGCATGTCGGGATGCGGGGCCGTGCAACTGCAGGGCGGGCGGGTGGTCGTGCTGGTCGTGCGGCAATCAAACGCCTGAGTCGTCAGGCCCCACCACTGACCGTTGAGCGGGTAGGCCAACGTGATGTGGTTGGCGTAGCTGTAGACGCCAGCGGGGCGGGGAATCGCGACCCGGCGAAACGTCGCATCCCGGTCCCACGAGAACCCCAGCTCATTCTCGACGTCGTTGAACAGCGTGACGTCGATGTCATGAAACCTCACCAGGTCGACCCACGCCCAACAGCCGGTGTAGTGGCTGAATGGCGACGGTGGTCCTCCGGTGTAGGTTGGAAATGCCCCGGTGTAGGGAAACAACGGGGCGATGTCCTGCGAAGCGATCGTCTGGAATTGCAGGCTCTGCCCCTCCATCCCGTCGGGGACCGGCTGCGGCAACTGCTCGCCCGCCTCGATCCGCTGCAGCATCTCGGAGAGTTTCACCGCCAGACCCTCGGGGCCGGGGTCGTGGTGCTGGTCGTGCTGGTGGTGCTGGTCGTCGTTGTGGTGGTCACCGAGGCGGCCGGACAGTTGGTGTAAACCGCCACGATCCACCAGTTGCCGTTGACGTTGACTGCCAAGACAACATCGTCGACCGTCGTGGTCAGCGGGCTGCTGGACAACAGCGGATAGGTCTGCGCGTCGTCGCGGGGAACAACCACGATTTTCCGCCAGGCCCCGTAGGAAAACCCGGCGTTGATCTCGTCGTTGGTCGATTGGCCCGCGTCATACTGGACCTCGACGGCGACGCCCCAATGCACCCGCCCCTGGCAGGGCGGTTTGGTAGTGCTGGTGGTCGTGGTGCTCGTTGTGGTCGTGGTCGTTCCCGGGGGCGAAGTCGTCGACGTGGTGGTCGTCGTGGTGCCAGTCGAGTTGGCGACGATCCGGAAAAACTGATACGGCGACCGCTGCACGACAGCGGGGCGGACCTGCTTGGCGGTCGCCTGCTCAATCTGCCGGTTCTGCTCTGCGGGAATTCCGACCGCCGCCGCCGCCTCGAGGAATTTCATCCGAAATCCACCTGAGCCATCGAGGTTTCCAGCTCGGTGGTCTGCTGCAGCAGATCATAGCGGATTCCGGTGACCGGGGTATTGATCCCCTCGAGGGTGTACCGGCCGCCAACACTCGTCACAAGTTGCCCCAGCCGGACGGTCTCGACGACTCCCCGGATCCGGAAAAACAGCGACTGCCGTTCGGTCTGGTACCAGCGGGCTGCCGCCTTGGCGATCTGTGCCAGCCGCAGGCGGTCATCGCGGACGAATCCCCCGGTGCTGCGCTCGGCTCTCCCGTTGCTGATGCGGACAACGGTGTCCGGCACAACGTAATCCAGCCGGGCATCCACCGGGATCAGCAGTCGCCGCCACGGGCGACCGGCGACCGGTTCCTTCCGGATCTTGATGCGGCGTTGTACCCGCCAGGGGAGCCGCAGGCAGAGGGTTGTCCGCAACATGTCGTAGTCGATCCCCTGCTCGCGGCGGGGATCGTTGAACGGTTCGAGGCCCTGAAATGCCCCGGCAACGTAGGTCGCAAGGAAATGTTGCGGGGCTCCCTGGACGTTGATCTCGAGGGCCGGACGATCGGGCAGGATTCGCATTGTGGCCGACCAGCGCCGCAATTGCCGCTCGTTGCTGCTCTGCTCGGCGAGACGTTCCAGCAGGTCGTATTTGGGGGCCGAGGGGGAGGTGTTGTCGGTGATCACGAACAGCAATGGAGGCAGATACTGCCACTCGCGTTCTACAGGGACGGCAGTTTTCCACGAGCCGGTTGCGATGGCGGTTCCCGAGTAGTCTCCATAGTCGACCAACGGCAGGAACGGTTCGATCCCGAGACGAGCCGCCGCATAGTGCGGGACGTCGTTTTTTTCGCTGTAGGGCTGGATCGGATCGGCAGTGGCCTTGGTGTCTCGCTGTGACCAGCCGGTCTTGTCGTCAGTCTGCCAGGGCGGGTTGAAACTGTATTTGGTGGCCGACGATTCGGCGGTCTCGTAGTTCCACGCCAGGCCGTCCCAGAACTCATACAGCCGCCAGCGCCGGAACACCGGTCGCAGATCGTCGCGTTGCCGAAACCGGGTGTTGGCCTCGTACTGTTTGACTCGCGAGAGGGAGTTGTACCCGCTCTGGCCGCTCGCCCCGTTGAGGTAGGCCAACTGCTGCTCGGGCGTCCAATCGTTGTAGATCTGGAACCCGCTGCCCATGTCGTTGGTGATCTTGCCGAAAGACAGCGTGCAGGTGCTGGTGGCAAACGCCCCGATTGCGACCACCTCGTCGTAAGAGGTGGTTACGCTCTCGACGATCCGGGCCTCAACGTCCAGGGCGTTCTCAAAATCGAGCTCGCAGGGGAACCCGTTGGCCGGGAGGATGCGGTCATCCTCCAACGTGAGTTCTTCCACCGAAAAGGAAAACGGCTCGATGGTGACCCGTCCGCGAGGTCCGGGAGTCTCGTCGTAACGAACGGTGTACGACAGCCCGCGACGGAATGGGATCAGATCATCCAGCACGGATTTCACGGTCCGGCCGTCGGTGTTGACCTGCGGGTCGTACCACGAGAGCCGCACGTCTCCGGGCAGTCCGTCCAGTCGCCACTCACAGACCGGCTCGTCGTCGCCGTCGAGGGGAGGATGGTTGTCGAGCAGATACCGCACCGCCTGGTCGGCGGTCCAGACGGCGTCGGTCGTCGGCGTCCGGCTGAACCAGTGGGCCTCGCTGGAATTGTCGTGGGGGTGATCGGTCGTGCGATTTCCCCGCCGGGTTGCCTGAGCCTTCGAATAGACGTTGAACGGCTCGCCGTACTCGACGGTCACCGCCTGCTCGGGGAATTGTGTGTCCTGGCTGGCGTCAATCTGGCTTGACAGGATGACCACCCGTTCCAGCAGCCTGGCCAGCCCGTAGGCGGTGAACCGTTGCCGTCCGCGGGGCTTGTCTCCCAGGGCCCCGGAACCATGCGGCACCGAGTCGTCGATTTCCACAATCCCGTACCAGGTGATGTCGTCTCCCTCGAGGGTCGCCTCGGGGAGCACGACCCGCACGTAGGACCCGATCAGGTCGAGCGGTTCATAGAGTTGGAACCGGTTGTCATCCTCGCGGCAAATCTCCCCGTAGACGTAGCTCAGCCGGCATTCGTCGAGCCCGGGAGCCGCACGCAACGCGAGGTCGTCGGCGTGGAGATAGCGGACCTCCTCCCAGTCAGCCCCAAGGGTGTCGGAGCGGTAGACTCGCGAGCGGACGGACTCGCGGATCTGGTCGCGGGTGGTCTCAATGCGGGTGACCATCAGGCAGCCGCCTCAATCATGGGTTGCAGCGTCCAGATGACCTCAACGTAGGCGGTCGATCCGGCGACTGCCCCCCCTGCCCGCACCGAGACGCGAGCCGATTTTGTGACCACGCAATCCAGCACGGCGAATTTCACCCCGTACACCGCCTGAAAATCGGTGTCCTGCCAGATCACGTTGACGACCGTTCCGATCAGGTTCTGATACGCCTGCGTGGCAACGGGGACCACGGACAGGTTCAGCACATCAACAAAGCCCCGCATCTGAAACGGTTCAGACCGTTTGCCAAGTTTCAAAACGGCGGTGCCGTCGACCCCCGGCCGGTTGATCGTTTCGCACTGTTCCCGGGGGAGCAGCGGTCCGCCGCGAGGATCGTCGACCCGGTGCAGGGACAAAAATCCATATGGGCCCACAAAGGCGTATGTGCTCATTCACCCCCCTCGGGTTTCCTGTCAGGGGCCTTCCGGACATCGCGGGCGATGTTCTGCAGTTCTTCGAGCTGGCGTTGTTGAATCCGGAGAGCCTCGCCGACCGGACTGTCACCGCCAGCAACCTGGGCGGCCGCGTCGGCGGCGGCCTGCCCGCCCAGCCCCATGCCGTCCGTTTCGCCACGCAATTCAAGCACTCGTTGTCGCAGTTTTTCAGGGGGCAACGTGGCCCCTGATCGCTGATACCACGGGAGATCCATCTGGGCTGGGTCGAGGTAGACCCCGGCGATGTCCTCCATTGAGCCTGCGCCCATCATGTTCCGCAGCTCGGCCCGCTTGCGGCGGAATTGCAGCAGCACCTCGGGAACGCCAGCCTCGCGGTTGAGCGACTCGGCTGCCTGGACCATTTCCTCGAAGTCCATATTGCGGGTCAGTGCCTGTTGCTCCTGCAGGAGTTGAACGCGGGTGCGGGCAGCCGCCGGGCCGGACGCCCGGATCGCGACGTCTTGCTGGAAGCCCGCTTCGTCCTGTTGCAGGGCAACGTATTCCTGAATCTTGGCCCGGTCTCGCAGCAGTCCCGAAGCCGCCGCCATCGCCTCCTGACCGAACAAATCCTTGAGCACGCCAGCCTGTTGTTCCTTGGGCAGCTTGTCGAGCGCTGTGGCCAATCGGTCGAGCACCTCGGCTGGTTTTTCCCCAATGGCGTCGACCTGCTCGGGGTTGAGCCCGAGTTGTGCGAGTGCGTCGGCCGAGCTTTTCGTTCCCGACGCTGTTTGCAGACGTTCCCAGAACAGTTTGAGGGCAGTCGCGGCGACGTCGGGTGTGGCCTTTTCCCGCATCACGGCAAATTGCGCCAGCGCCTCTTGCCACGGCACCGCCTGTGACACTCCCTGCACTTTGGGAGCCAGCGCCATCAGGTCAGCGGCCTGCAATGGCGTCCCCTTGAACGTCCGCTGCACGGCTCGCGAGACGTCTTCGAGGTTGGCCAGGTTCTTTTCCTGTCCAGTCCCTGCCAGGAGGGCCGCATACGACTGGGCCAGCAGTTTGATGTCTTCCGGTTTGGCGTTGGTCGCCTGCATGGTTTGCAGCAGACGTTCCAGCACAGGCCCGGTCCCGGCCTGCGCGTCAAATCCCTGCGAGATCAATTCCTCCGAGCCCCGCGCGGCAGTTGCGAAATCAACGCCAGTCCGCAACGCGATGTTGGTGATCCGCTCCTGCGCCTGTTGGCCCTGCAGGGCGGACAACCCCCCCTGGACTCGCAATCTCCGGATCAGCTCATCGTATTTGATCAGCGATTCATCGGCCCGGCGATTGATTTCCTGCTGAGCCGTGGCCACCGACTGCAGCACCGTGGTCAGGCCCACATATCCCGCCGCGACACTGCCGATCTTGGCGGCCCATTGCTCGATCGCCTGTTGGTTGCTCGCGGTGTCGTCCTTGGTACGCTTGCCGACGGCTTTGAGCGACTGCTCGAGCTTGAGGTATTTGGCCTCCAGCCGGGCGATCGCCGCCTCTGCCGACTGACTGTCGGCGAAAAATGTGGTCGTGACCTGACCCACGGAAGGGGCCTTTCAGGAAGGGGACGGAACGAAACCCACCGATCAGGCAGAGCGGCCGAGCAGGTAGACATCGTAGGTCACAGCCCCGCCACTGGCGGTGAACCGCAGCAGGTGATTGGTCGCATCGGCAACGGCCCACGCGGGATCGTTGGTCGATGCCAGCAGCAGGATGCCCGACGGCGGCAGGGTGATCGCTGCCGTGTCGCTCGCGTTCAGGATGGAATTCCACGCGGCGGTGGTGTTGTTGTTGCCGACGAGCAGGTTGCCTGCGGAGGTCGAGCGGTTGAACACGAGCAGGCCCGCGATCTCGGCCACGGTCCACAATTGGCCCAACGCATCCCGGCCGGCGCCCGCTCCCGAGATGTCCAGCGATCCCAGATCGTAGACGTCCAGGTCCTCGGTTGCGGCGCTGGACAGCGTGCGGCCGGTGCTCTGCCAGAACCGGTCCGCCTGTCCGCTGCCGGTGCCACTGGCCGAGAAATTGACCGACTGGGCGACCCCGTGGGAACCGGTGGCGGTGATCACTCCACCGTCGGCGGTCGCTCCCACGGTGGCCCGCAGAATCGCCTGGGCACTGACTGTCGAGAGGCTGCGAGGCATCAGGAATTTCCTTTCCGTACAGGGACGCCGACGACTGCAACCGGTTCGTCCCGTCCCAGTCCAGTCGTCAGCAAATGCAGGTCACCCCGCGAGGGGCGGTAGTCGGGGAGCAGTCCGCGGGCGAACGCCTGCAGCTCGGCTGCCCGGGCAGTCAGGCGGCCGCTGTGGCCGCCTCGGTAGGGTGTGCGGCGGGGTCCTCCGGCAGTTCCCCCCGCAAGATCTGCTCCACGAGTGGCCAGTCCACGACGGACTGAAACACCCGCTGGAATGAGTCGGTGTCGATGGGCTGCAGCAGGTCGAGTTCGGGATCATCGACCCGGTAGTTGATGGCGAGCATCTGCCGGCAGAGCTGGTAAACCTCGTCCCATTCGGCTGTCTGCACTGTGGTCAGCAGGTTCCAGACCCGGCCCGAGGCCTCCCAGACCGGTTCCCATTCCCGCCGCAGTCGCAGTTCCAGCCGCCCCTGTTTGCGGGTCAGGGCCTGCGGGAGGGCCGGTCGGATTCCTCCCCGGCGGACGATCGGCACCTGCCAGACGTGATCCCCCAGTATCGTTTCGTGACCGTCCAGTGGGGCATGCCGCATCAGATCGGCCGGAGTGGGCGGGGCGTCGTTCTGGATCCCCAACCACAACCCGGAATCGACCTCGGTCCAGGTCTGCTGGTCGGGGTGACAACCAACCGTGGGGAGTTTTCCGTGCGGAGGAATTGCCACGACGAGCACGCCCGAACCGCCATCGGGACCACGAGCCCGGACGGTGCGACTGGCGACCCGGTCCCGGATCTCAGAGCGGCGGTCGAGGCAGTCGGCCCAACGGTCTGCCAGTCCCACCTGCCGCAACAGCTCGGGGCTGAGCTGCTCGGCGGTCGCTCCGGGGAGGTAGTAGAGGGGTGCGGCCATTACTCGGGGAGATGCGGGTCGGGGATGTCGGTGCTGTCGACGGGATCAGCAGGCCGGACTTTGGTCCCCTTGCGGGACGCCCTGGCGACCGGCACTGGGCCGACAGGCGGTGCAACGGGAGCAGCCGGTGGGGCCGGGGCGGGAATTTGCCCCGGCAGCGGATCGACCCCCGCCACAACGGCGGGAGTCTCGTCGAGAGCGGTGCTGTAGTGCGGCATCAGGAGATCGCCGAGGCGGTGTTGAGGGTCAGGGGCAGGACCGAGTCGCTGCCGGAAATCAGGTGAACGCGAATCGTGTCACTGACCGGGCTCGAGCGCTGGCCGGTGGTGTTGACCGGGTTGACCACTCCGTTGAGCCCGGTGAATTTGATGTGTTCGGCGGTGGCGTTGCTGACTCGGCTCGCCTTGTTGCTGTATTTGCGAGCGTAGAACACCAGCCCCGTGGTGCCGTTGAGGGTGGTGCCCCGCAAACCAACCGAGGACCAGTTGTACTCCTTGAGAAACTGGATGGTGACCACCGGGGCGCTGTCCTGGATCCCGATGAAGGTGTCGAATTCCTCGGATTCGCCCCCCGCCTGGATCATGTTGATCCCGCTGTCGACGGTGATCGACTGCACGCCACCCAACGCGGTGCCGTTGATCGACACCGGACCAGCCCCGAAAAAGTTTCCGGCCGACAGGTTGCCATTGAGGGCCACACTGCCGGTGTACACGAACGGGTCGTTCGTCCCGTCGTAGGCGGCTTGAATGCGGGTGGTGATTTCACCCATTCCGTTGTGCGGCAGTCGCAGGCTGGTCCAATAGACGCAGCTCGACGCAATGTCGAGTTTCTTGTGGGCGGACGACGCGCGGGCCGTGTTGCCGACGACCGACCCCGCTTTCAGGTAGCAGGTGATCGTGCTGGCACTCAGTCCGGCAAGCGTCACCAGGCTGAGGACCTGATCCAACTGGGGCGTCGAAAACTCGACCATCGGCCGCTGTTGCTGATTGGCCGAGAACATGGGCGAGACGTGACCGGCCGGACGCTCGGTGAAATTCTGGACCCCGGCGTCGATCGTGGCGTTCGTGATGACGTCAATCGCAGTGCTCGACGGCAGCAGGATCTTGTCGAGTTTCCAGATGGAATCGAGGGACATAGCGTGGGTCTCTCAGGTCAGGCGGTCGTTGAGTTCGAGGGCGTTTTGCAGGCGGTCGCCCGCAAATCGCCGGATGTCGGCAGCGTCTTCCGGATCAATCCGCAGGACCTCGGCCGGTTTGTCGGGTTGGCGGGTGACGGTCTTGCGGCGGCCCGATTTCGGATCGATCCACGAGCCCACAAACGGGCGGTCGAAATAGCTCGGGGCCGACATGCGGACAACGGCCCGTTTGGAGGTCCCGGTGATCTGCACGAGATTTCGCAACGCCCGTTGGGACGCCCCTGACAGGACCAGATCGCGAAACTTCCCCTCGCCGACCCCGGCAAACCGCTTGATTTTCTCGGTGTACAGTCGGGACCGGGGAGCAAAGTTGTATTTGCTGCGGTTTCTTGCCCCGAAGTGTCTGGGGAAGATCTCGCGGTGCCAATGCTGGGCCGTATTGCGGACGATCTCGGCGATCAGCTTGCCGTACGTCTGCTGCAGGCCAACCAGCCGACGGCGGGGACGGGTCTGCAGATCGAGGATGATGCCGGGCATCACTCGTCCCCCCAGCGAATTTGCCAGACCGACTCGAAGTCGGTGCCGAGGGCGGGTTGGTCCTCGACGGGTGGCGGACCAAACGCCAGCAGGTTGCACTCGACGATCGCGAGCAGATCGTCCCGGGCAGCCTGGTCAATGAGTTCCTGAATCAGCGTCGCGTGGGCGTCGACCCCGTAGTGCTCTTGGGCGACGACGTCGCTCGCCAGCTCGGGGGGGGTGGGGGTCTGCACGATCAGCAGCAGCGAGCCGCCGGCCCGCAGGTGATTGGCGGACCCGCCGGCCACCAGCTTGTATTGCAGCTCCTGGGCGAGCTGGACCGAACACCACGGGGCGGGCACACTGCCATCGACCTCTCGGAGGAACACCCCGGAGGGTGCATCGTCGGGATAGTGGACGGTGTTGCCGTTGATCAGGGCCTGCCACTGAGCCGACGACGCGATCATCCGCGACAGCAGGTGGGCAGCCTGCCGCGGTGCGGAGAACGTCGTCGGAAGAGTGGCGGGGGCGGGCATGGTTTAGCGGATGCGGGCTTTGTCTCCGGCTCGGACCAGTTCCAGCCGGCGGAATTCGAGGGTGACCATGCCGTTGGCGTTGTGCTTCTGCGAAACGAACGGGTGGCGGGTCTCGGGAGGGTCTTCGGCCAGGCGAATCGCGTCGCCGACCTGCGGGTCAGCGATTCCGGTTGTGGCATCGCTGGCACACTGCACAAGCAGCATCCCGCGCGTCTCTGTGCGGTACTGCTGCGACTCGTCTTTTTCACTCGACCGGTGGACGACGGCCTGCACAGTGCGGGGCCGGCCGGGCTCGGTCTTGCGGTAATAGGTGATCGTCTCGGCGAATTCGGCCGTGTTCAGGAACACTCCGGTCAGATCAGCGGCGATTTCGGAAGCGAGCGACATGGGGCAGACGCCGTTGTAGAAGCCGGGGCGTCGCACCAGACGCCCCGGCGAACAGGATCAGCGATCAGCTCCCGTAGCTGTACCGGGTCTGCCAGAACACCTGGGCGATGGTGATTGCCGCAACGCCGGTCCCCGAAGCCTTCTGGACCTGCACGAACGGCTGCACGTTTTGGCCGGTGGTGATTCCCGACAACGAAAACGTCTCGGCACCCACGGGCTGACCGTCGATGAAGAACCGGATGTCGCCGAGACCCTTGCCAAAATCGATCTCGAACTTCTTGTAGGTCGACCCAAGGGTCTGGCCGGTGACGTTGTCGTCGTTGTCGGTGACGCCGTCGTCGGTCTCGATGACCACCTTGCCGGTGTCAGCGGTGCCGTCGATGCGGAACCAGGCATTGATCGCCACGCTGTCGAGCGTGTCGTTCTGGGCCGACGCGACGCCAAAGGCGATCTGGGTGGCGGCATCCACGCCAGCCACCTTGGCGATGAATCCGACGCGCTGCAACTGGGCCAGATCCAGCGGCAAGACATCGTTCTGGTACATGGTGACGATTTCGGCTTCGCTGGTGGCCGCCAGCGTCAACGCCATTGCACCACCGTCCTCGGTGACGCACAGGTAGGTCGGGGTGCCGGACGCGGAAGTGTCCTTCACCGTCCAGCCATTCATCCCGGGGGTCGTGCTGAGCGCCTGCGCTCGGCAAAAGTGGTCGACAAACTCGATGGTTCCAGCCGCGACGGACATTTGAAACTCCGTGGAGTGTGGTTTTTGAAAGTGCCCGGGGCGAATGACTCGCCCCGGGGAATTGTTGGTGTCACGCAGCCGTCACGCCGTCAGCGTGACAACTATGCGCCGACGTTCTTGTACAGCCCGCGATAGTCAATCGCCTTGGCTGCGAAACACTGGTAGACCCGGAACGCGATCGCGAGGCGATCGAACATGGTCTGCCGTTCGAACGCGGGGGTCTCGAGCCCCTGCAGGTACGCGTACTCGACCGTGTCGACCGTGTTGTTCGCGGCTGCCAGGTACCACGCGGTGTCACTGCCCCCAGTCGCGGCAGCGGACAATTCGACGTCGATCACCGGGGTCAGCCCGTTGCTCCAGATGTTGGCGACGTTGGCGTTCGAGCTGGCCGGGTCGGTGGTGCTGTTGAGCACCTGCAACACGGTGCCACGAATCGCCGGAGGAGCGAGGACAAACCGGGGTTCGACCGCCACGAAAACCGAGCTGTTGAGCCCGGTTTGTTTGGCCATCAGGGCGTACGCCACGTTGAGCGCGGCCACGCTGAAAACAGTGCCGGTCCCCGTGAGGTTGTTTCGTCCGGACGCAAACAACGCGGTGCCGTCACTCAAGGCGGCATTGTCCTTGAGGATCTGGTAGACGATGCGGTTCTGCTTCCGCCGCATCGCCGCTCCCTGCTTGGCGGGGATGTCGGTCAGGGCCGACAGGCGATCATCGACGACGGCTTGCCACGAGAGCGAAAACCGTTCGCCCCAGGTGGTCACAGCGTACGGTTCACGGCCATCGAGGAGGGCGGTTTCCTCGAAGGTGCCGTTCTCGGGGATCGCCTGCGGGTCGCTCAGCTCCCCGGCAATCACCTTGTTGACGGGCTTGAAATCGCGAACCGATTCCCCCTGTCGGGCCCACGCCGTGAAGGTGGCGGTTTGCTCGGCATACGACCTCCGCAGGACCACGTTGGCGGCGTCAAACAGCAGGTTTCCGAACTGGGCCCGGCCGTTGTACGCGGCCGACTCAGCCCGCAAAATGCCGAAATCCTGCGGGTCGGCTCCCATGGCAATGCGGGCCACCTCGGAATCGGCCAGATTGGCGACAGTGCGGGCATCCAATCCACTGACCACCAACGATTGCCGGGCGAGGTTGGGCAGGCTCGCCAGGTGATGGTTCGTGCGTCGCGAGGGATTCCACGCGACGAAGTCCTGCGCGGCGTTCGACCAGATCTGCGAAGGGCGATCGCCGCCGAACACGCGCCCGAGAATGGCATCGCGAGCCACCACGGCGAACTTGTCGACCTCAGCTTCTCCCCCCTCGATTCGCAGACCGGCGGTGGGATTGGCAACGGTCGACCGCTGCTGGATCTGCGACACAACCCCCTGAGTCGTCAGCGTCGCGGCCTGAGCCGACAGGGACTGGATCACCTCGAGCTGGGCGGCCGGGTCGAGATTGCTCACCCGCACCATGGCGATGGCATCGGACAACGCCAGCGGGGCAGTCGCGGTCGGCTGGCTCGCGGGCAACGCCAGCGGAGCGGCCATTGCCACCAACTGCTGAGTCGCGGCGGTCGAGCTGCTGTTTTGCGCACGAACCGAGCCGATCGCCGCCACCTGGGCGTCGACGGCGGCGGTGGCGTCGCAGTTGGCCAGCGCCAGCATGGTGAGCCGGGCGTTTTCCGCCTGGTCAGGGGTGGCCCCGGCGCTGATCGCACCGGAGCGGATGAGGGCGGTCAGGATCGCGGGATCCATCGTGTGACTCTCCAAAAAAGGAAGTGTGGGGCGGGCGGGTGCCCCAGATGCGGTCGGCGAGACCCCACCCGGGGTGCCGTGTCCGCCCAACAGTTCCGCCAACACCTGGTCCAGGGTGGCGATGCGATCAATCATGCCGGCGGCTTTGGCCTCGACGGCTGACAGTGTCCGACCTTGTCCGAAATTCGCGGCAATGGCAGTGACCGGCAGATTCCGGCCGGTGGCCAACGCCTGCAGAAATGTCTGGTGGAGTTCCGCCAGCCGGGCCTGCAGCCGGGCCGCGGCCTCAGCCGACAGCGGTTCGACGGAATTGAGTTCCGCTTTGTAGGCGACCGAACGAAACACGGTGGTTTTGATGCCGTTTTGGGTGTCGGCCTGACTGGTTTCCTGATGGATCGCCAGCACTCCCACAGATCCGACCTCGGCGGACGGACTCGCGACGACCTCAGTGGCCGAGGCAGCAATCCAATAGGCGGCTGAAGCTGCCAGGTGGTTGGCGACGGCAATGATCCGTTTGGACTCTCTCGCCTCGAGGATCTGGGCAGCCAACTCGGGAATCCCCGCAACGGCACCGCCCGGGCTGTTGAGGTCCAGGACGATCGTCGAGACGTCCGGATTGGCGACCGCTTCGCGAAACGCGGTGGCAATCGCTTCAGAGGAGACAAACCCGCCACCGCTGGCGTTGGCGGTGTCGATGCGGCGGGGGACGATCGTCCCGAGAATTGACAGCACCGCTACCGAGCCGGCTCCGGATGTCGCCTGTTGACCCTGTGCGGACCGTGCGGGCAACACCGCCAGCATTTCCGACGGCTTTACGGATCGGTCTCGGAGTTGCTCGAGACGGACGGAGATTTCTTCGCCGGTGAATTCGGCTCCCGATCGTCGCAGAGAAAGCACCTCACAGATGGCTTCGAGACGTTCGGGATCGATGGCCCACAGGTTGCCGACCGCCTGGGCGACCAGCCTCCGCATTGCGTGGCGTTTTTCCTGCGGCATCAGTTGTCTCCGGGGGCGTCGTCAAGGGGGTCGGTGCCGGGTTGGCCTGTCGGGTCGTCGTTGGGGTTGGCGTCGTCGTCCTGCATGGCCACCGCTGCCGTGTCGGCGGGGTCTCCGGCGGGGCCGAACAATTCC
>Ga0208005_1000450_pt1 | contig 15481 bp, 21 predicted proteins | sample DEB19_08_DNA_3_FD_184530 | JGI IMG/M metagenome (GOLD analysis project Ga0208005, IMG submission 184530) | Aqueous microbial communities from the Delaware River and Bay under freshwater to marine salinity gradient to study organic matter... | ecosystem: Environmental > Aquatic > Marine > Coastal... | reverse complement strand
CTCACGGATGTGTGCCCGCAAGTAATGGTCAGGGGGTAGGTCATGGGCCGCCGAGGGCCGAAGCCAGAGCCGACGCCGCTGAAGATCGTTCGAGGCAATCCCGGCCGCCGGCGTCTGAACAAGTCCGAGCCGCAGCCGCCCGCCGATGGCGTCGTGATGCCGACGCACCTCGGCGAGGTGGCCGCCAGCAAGTGGTCAGAGCTGCTCCCTCTGCTCCAGGCCGTCAGGGTAATGACTCGTGCCGACGTGGAAGCGTTGGCCCGCTACTGCGATACATACGAATGGTGGCTTGCCACCCGTGCAAAACTCAAGAAAGAGGGCGACACGTACCCGATCCTGAACGACAAGGGAGACGTTAAGTACATCGCACAGCGTCCCGAAGTCTCGATAGCCAACAAGTTAGCGGCCCAGCTTCGGCAGTTAGAGAGCGACTTTGGCCTGTCGCCAGCGGCCAGAACGAGCCTCAAGGTTGAGCCGGATGCCAAGGAAGAAAGCGTCCTGTCCAAGTTCCTTGCCCGCCGCCAGAAGGCGTGAGTGGGTAGAGGGATTTTCGTACGACCCGACAGATCCCGATCTCGTTATCGACTTCCTTCAGAGCGTCTGCGTCCACACCAAGGACGGGGCGACGGCAAAGGCTGGCGATCCGATCCAGTTGCTGGACTGGCACAAGGAAGAAGTCATCAGGCCGCTGTACGGGTGGAAGGACAAGGACAGCAGGCGGCGGTATCGGGTGGCCTACTTCGAGGTTCCCAAGAAGAACGCCAAGAGCACGCTGCTCTCGTGCCTATCTATCTGGCATCTCGTCATGGAGGGAGTCGGCGAGCTGGGGTGCATCGCCGCCAAAGATCGCAACCAGGCGGGAATCATCTACGACGAAACGGCAAAGATGATTCTTGGGTCACCGGAACTGCGTGGTCTGCTCGAGGTGATCGACAGCCGCAAGACGATTGTGAACCGCAGCAACAACAGCAGCCTGCGTGTCATTTCTCGTGATGCGGGATCTGCCGAAGGGCCGTCGTATTCGTTTGTGTTCTTTGACGAACTGCATGCCCAACCTGACAGGAAACTGTGGGAGGCGTTGCGGTATTCGGGGCGATCACGGCCACAGCCGCTCATCTGCACTATCACGACGGCTGGCAGCGACAGGCAGTCGATTTGCTGGGAGCAGCACGAGTACGCCGAGCAGGTGATTGCGGATCCGGAGTACGACCCACGCTTCTACGGCAGAATCTGGGCCGCCCAAAAGGACGTGGACGACTACTTCTCGCCGGCTGTCTGGCGGCGGTGCAACCCTGGCATGGGCGTCACCATGACCGAGGAGTCTTTTGCGGCCGACGCCACGGAGGCCCGCAACAAGGCCACAAAACTCAATGGCTGGCTGCGTTACTCATTAGGAATCTGGACAGAGACAAGCAACCGCTTCCTAGACCCGGACAAGTGGGCCGCATGTGCGTTGCCTCCGCCCGTCCCGCTGTCTGGCCGCCCGTGCATCCTCGGCATGGACTTGTCGAAGAGCACAGACCTGTCAGCCGTCACGGCTCTGTTTCCGCATGAGGATGGCACCTTCGACGTGGATTGCATGCTGTTCAGTCCACGGGATTTGATCATGGAGCGTGAGCGGACAGACCGCCAGCCGTTCCAGCACTGGGTGGATCAAGGCTGGATCACAGCCACCAGCGGTAACGTCATCGACCACGGCGTCATCCGAGAGTACGTGCTTGAGTACGCCAAGAAGCACCAAGTGGAGCGGGTGCTTATGGACATGTCCGGGGCCGTGCAGTTGGGCGTGGAACTGCAAGGAGCGGGGCTGGCCGTGGAATCATTTGGGCAGGGTTTCCGCTCAATGAGCAGCCCTACCAAGTTGCTGGAGAGCCTAGTGCTCCAGCAAAAGATTCGCCACCGAGGCAACCCAGTGCTGAGCTGGATGGCCGCAGGCGTGACGGTTGAGACAGGAGCGTTCGAGGACATACGGCCCGTCAAGAAGAAAAGCACCTGTCGCATTGACGGCATCGTGGCTCTCATCTTCGCCCTCGGCGGATGGGAGGCCAACAGCGCGCGAAAGGCCGCCGAACAAAACTGGGACATCATCACGCTATGAGCGAAACCGCCACCGACTACCGCATGTTTGAGCTTCGCGGCATCGAGTGGAACGACTCGGCGTCCAACCGCACGCCGTCTGGCATCCGCGTCAACGCCGACAACTCCATGGCCTGCTCGGCCTATACAGCGTGCATCCGCGTCATATCGGATGCGGTATCGGCCCTTCCGCTGCACGTCTACGAGCGGCTCGCGGATGGTGGCAAGGCCAAGGCCCCGACGCACCCGGTGTACCGTCTGCTGCACATGCAGCCCAACCCGTGGCAGACGGCCCAGGAGTTTCGCGATTGGATGACCGGCATGTATCTGCACTACGGCGCGTCGTACGCCGAGATCCGCCCTGGTGCTCGAGGTGCCGTGTCTGAACTGTGGCCACTGCACAGCAGCCGCATGGAGCCCGAGCGGCTTGAGAACGGCACGGTGCGGTACAAGTACCGCGAGCCGAGCGGCAAGGTCACGACCTACTCGCAGGAGCAGATCTTCTGCCTGCGGTTCACGACCGAGGACGGCATCAAGCCGGTGCCCACGTATCGCCTGTTCGCCAACGCCATCGGCCTGGCCCAGGCCCTTGAGACTCACGGCAGCACGTACTTCGGCAATGGTGCCCGGCCGGGCATCGTGCTGGAGAGCGAGAACCCGGTGCCGGTCGAGGCAGCCGAGCGGCTCCGCGAGCAATGGGAGCGGATGCACCGTGGCCCTGACCGTGCGTTTCGCACGGCTGTCCTGCCAAACGGTGTGAAGGCCCACGAGCTCAGCGGTAGCAACGAGGCCGCCCAGTTTCTTGAGACTCGGCAGTATCAGGTGATTGAGATCTGCCGGGCGTTCCGTGTGCCGCCGCACATGATTCAGGATCTCACCCGCAGCACGTACAGCAACATTGAAGTGCAGGGCACTGAGTTCGTGCAGCACTGCCTGCTGCCTCATCTCAAGCGGTGGGAAGCCGCCATCAGCCGCGACCTGATTGTGGACGACGAGCGGTACTTTGCCGAGCACAACGTCAACGGCCTGCTGCGTGGCGACCATACCAGCCGGGCTGCGTTCTATGTGTCGGCTCTCCAGAACGGCTGGATGACGATTAACGAGATCCGCGAGGCTGAGAACCTCAACCCGATCGGACCGGACGGCGACAAGCACTTCGTGCAGCTGAACATGACGACGCTAGACAAGTTGGGCGAGGAGCCGCCGGCAGCGGAGCCGATGCCGCAGGACTCGCCGGAGGAGCCGATGGACGGCACGCCCGAGGACAGTGTTGAAGACAGCACGACCGCACAGGAGGACGTGAGCAATGGAACTTGAACGCCGCTGCCTGACCGTTGACGAGGCCCCAGAGTGCGAGCTCGTCATTGAGACTCGTGCCAGCGGACGTGAAGCCATTCGCGGCCTGGCCGTGCCGTACAACCGTCTGTCGCTTGACCTGGGCGGGTTCCGCGAGCGAATCCTGCCGGGTGCCTTTGACAAGGTGCTGAGCCGCCAGCGTGGCAAAGGCGAGATCCTAAGCTACTACAACCACAACAGCGACATGCTGTTGGGCCGGGAGTCGGCCGGCACGCTTGAGATCATTGCCGACGACCGTGGCATTTCGTACGTGGTCGAGCCGCCAGACACGTCTGCCGGCCGTGACGTTCTGGCCCTCGTCAGGTCTCGGAATCTCAGGGGCAGTTCATTCGCCTTCACGGTGAGCCAGAAGGGCGAGCGGTTTACCACCGATGAGGGTGGCAAGGCGATTCGCGAAGTGGTCGAAGCGTCTGGCCTTTACGAGGTTGGCCCCGTAAACGTGCCAGCCTACGGCAGTGCTACGTCTGCGGTTGTTGCCCAGCGTTCGTATGAGGCGTGGCTGGCGACTCAGGCAGCAGCCGTTGAGGCCGACGCCGACGCTGAGCCTGAAGTGAAGAAGGTGATGCGTTCGCTGGTGCGTGACGCAGCTGCTGCGTGGTCGCTGAGGCTGCGAAATGTCTGAGGCCCGCTGCACCTGCGGCGAACGTCTGCGGTGCCGTTCTAGTCGCCCGTGCGGTGACGAGCGGCAGCGGTATCTGCGTTGCCCGAGGTGCGGTGCTCGTGCTGTTGCGTTTGTGAAAACAACACTTTCGCAAGTCCGCTTCTGCAAGAGGCCGGGCACGTAGCGGCATTGTGGACTCCATCGGCAATACCGCCGGCGGAGATCTCACACAGTGGACAAACTCAAGAAGCTTCAGGACGAGGCGGCTGCCCTCGCCAACCGTATCGACGCCGTGCGTGCCGTCGAGGCCGAAGACACCACCGCTCGCGATGTCGAACTTATTGACCTGAATAAGCGTGCGGACGAGCTGACCGCCAAGATCGACTTCGAGAAGAAGGTGGCCGAGTCGGCCAAGAACCTCCGCAGTGTCGTCGATCGCTGCACCCCGGCCCCCGAGGTGCGTTCGGACGAGCCGAAGGCCCGCATCGAGGCGGTGCCGTTCCGTGGCAAGCTCAAGGCTTTCCGCTCGCACGAAGACGCCTACAAGAGCGGCATGCAACTGAAGGCCACGCTCCTCCGCGACGCCGATGCGAAGCGGTGGTGCGAGGATGCTGGCATCGAAGTTCGTGCCCAGGGCTCGACGGGCTCGACCACGGGCTCGGCGTTTGTGCCGGACATCCTTCTGTCCGACACCGTGCTGCGGCTCGTTACCGAGAACTCGGCGTTCGCGTCAAACGCTCTGAACATTCAGATGCCGAGCGACGTGGTCTTGGTGCCGAAGCGGACAGCCGGTGCGTCCGTGAACTGGCAGAACGAGAACGTGGCAATCACCGACAGCGACCCCACCTCCTCGCAGGTGACGCTGACGGCGAAGAAGGCCACGGCGGCCACGAAGATTGCCAATGAGCTCCTCTCGGATGCGGTCAACCCGGCGGCCTACGCCGACTGGATCGCGGCCGAGCTTGCCCTGTGCCTGACCAACGCGATTGAGAACATCGCGTTCAACGGCAACTCGGGCTCGGCTCCCAGCGTTGCTGGCATCCTGACCAGCAACGGCATCCTCGCGGGAACCTCGGCGACCTACGCCGCGAGCCTCGTGACGGCTGCCGGTGATACGCCGGACGAAGTGACCAAGGCGAACCTGCTGCGGATGATCGCCACGATGCCCTCGCACAGCCGTGCGGGCGCCAAGTGGTACGTCAGCCCGTACTTCTTCGCCGACTGCATGCAGGCTCTCGACGCCGCCCAGGGCGGCTCGGTCGGCCTCGCTCAGGGCATGGGCCTGACGTTCATGGGCTATCCGGTGGTGCTCACGGACGAGATGCCGGGTGCCGGCGACCAGACGGGCAACGTGATGGCCCTGTTCGCCAACCTGGCGAACGCGGCGATCTTCGGAACCCGCCAGGGCATCGACCTGGCCTCGAGCTCCGAGGTGGCCTTCCTGAGCGACCAGACGGTGCTGCGTGCGACCGCCCGCGTGGCGATCTCGTGGCACACGCTGGGCAGCGACACCGTCGCCGGCCCGGTCATCGCCCTGAAGGGTGCGTGAGCCTGACGGCTTGACACCTCTGCAACGCTAGGCGGGCGGCTCCAAACGGGGCCGCCCGCTTTCTTTGCGAGGTGCCCATGCTGGTGAAGGTAGGCGAGACAGAAGTTGACATCCGCGTCGAGGCTTGCATGTCGATGCCTCGGCTCTCTTTTACCGCGAATCATTTCGCGTGGGCGCAGGCGTTTATGCCGCTTGGCATCCGCCCGACCATGGGCGTCGGGTGTTTTTGGGATCAGGTCAACACAAGGGTCATGGAGCAGTTCATTGACTCGGCCGAGTATTTGCTTCTGACCGACTACGACAGTTTTTTTACGAAGCAAGATCTTGAAACGTTGTTCGCGATGGCGATGACGTTTCAGTGCGATGCGATCACGGGACTACAGACCAAGCGAGAAGACGGCCGCCCGATGCTCACGCTCAAGGACACGCTCGACTCGCCGCCCGAGGAAGGCCACACCAGCGTGCCTGCGGCCTGGTTCTCAGAGCCCGTGCAGGAGGTGGACACGGCACACTTCGGATGCACCGTCATCAGCACGGCAGCTCTGAAGCGAGCCAAAAAACCGTGGTTCTGGAGCAAGCCAGACGCCGGCGGATCGTGGCACGATGGCCGCATAGACCCTGACATTTACTTCTGGCGTAACTGGCGAGAGAGCGGCAACCGCGTGTACGTGTCGCCCCGCGTCGTCCTGGGGCACGGGGAGTACGTCGTGACGTGGCCAGGCAAGAACCTTGCCGCCCCTGTCTTCCAGTGGACGACCGAGTTCACAAACACCGGCAAGCGGCCTCAAACTGCATGGAGCGTGCCCTGATGGCGAAACTGAAGTTCAGCCGCTCGTGGCGTGGATACCGCAAAGGCCAGGTGGTGGACATCCCCAACGGGCTCGCCACGCAGCTGCTCGCCCAGCGTGTGGCCGTCGCAGACAACCAGCCGACGCTGATCGAAACGGCCGCCATCGAGCACGACGCCGAAACCGCTGACGCCACGCCGAGGAGACGAGGACGCCGTGCAGTACCGAAGCCTGACTCGCCAGACGCCGCCGGCCGTTGAACCCGTCACCGTAGCCGAGGCCAAGGCCCACCTGCGGGTGGATACGAGCGACGACGACACATACATCGGCACGCTCATAACGGCGGCCCGCGAGTGGTGCGAGCAGTACCTAGACCGGACGCTCGTGCATACGCAGTGGGTGATGCGGTTTGACCGATTTCCACCCAGCGGCGAGGAGCCCGTGGAACTGCCACGGCCGCCCATGGTTACGAGCGGCACCGCCACCGCCGTGTCAGTGACATTCACCAGCGAGGCCGGGGCGACGAGCACGTACAGCACTAGCCAGTACCGGGTGGACCGCAACGCCACGCCGGGGGCTATCAAGCCCACCTACGGCTCGACGTGGACGCCGCACCGGGAAGATGACAACTCCATCAGCGTGACGTGGTGGGCCGGATACGGGGCTGCCGGATCTAGTGTGCCAGCCACGATCCGCCACGCCATGCTGATGCTCGTGGGGCACTGGTACGAAAACCGCTCGTCTGTGCTGGTTGGCTCAATCAGCAAAGAGATGGAGTTTGCCGTGATCTCGTTGCTTGACTCCCAACGCTGGGGCACCTACCGATGAGCATTGAAGGCCGCATCAATGTCGACGTGCTGTTTCACGACAAGGACGGCACGTCGTCGCTCAAGGTGCTTTCCCTGCAGGACTCCGATGCGTACGCCGTGGGGGAGGCCGCGATGTGGTCAGGAACGTGCGGCACAGCCGCCGTCACACTGTCGTTTGGGCCAACGACGTACAGGGATGCCGCTGGCAGCCTGGTCTCCGTGGTGCCTGGCGGCTCAGGCAGGGTTGCTTTTCTCGCATCGGGCAACGGAGGCGTCTTAACCCAGCAAAACGGTTCAGTCGTTTTGTTTTCTCAGGGCCACGCCTGCCTCAGCAACATTGACGAGCAGGAGTCTGTTTCAGTCGCAGCCTTCGCTGGGACCACTCGGTATACGGTAATCGTCTACAGCGAGTCGTGATTTTGGACGCAGGAAAGTTACGCGAGCGAGTTACCGTGCAGCAGGCGTCCGAGAGCCGGAACGCCATTGGCGAAACCGTGCTTTCGTGGAGCACCTTCGCCACGGTGTGGGCGAGCGTTGATGGCGTGTCTGCACGCGAGGCACTGGCCGCCGGGCAAAACGAGGTCAGCATCACGCACAAAGTGCAGATGCGGTACCTGGCAGGAATGACGCAGCGGATGCGATTGCTTTGGCGTGGCCGCATCCTTGAGATCGTCAGCCTGCTCGAGCACGAGAACCGCAGTCGGCACGAGCTCATCTGTCAGGAGACTGCGGCATGACCAGCGTGTTTTCTGAAGGCCCGTCGCTGCTCAAACTGGCTGTCGGCAAGGGTAAGTCCACGAAGGAAGCGTACGGCATCGCAGGCCTTGCTGACATCGTTGCAGCGTTGAAGCGGCTGCCTAGGGACATCTCGCTGAAGTACCAATCGCAGGCACTGAGAAAGGCAGCGAAGCCAGGGCAGGACGCACTGCGGCGGGAAGTGGCCAGCCTTGGGCAAGTCACTGGCAATCTCTTGGCGAGCGTCACCAAGGCGGAAAAGAAATACACCAACAACAAGGCACAGCTGCCCGTCAGCGTCGTCGTCATAGGTTTCCGAAGGCCGACAAACACTAAGAGCCAGAAGGGTGCCACGCCAGCCTTTGCCGGCGGGTCCGTGCTGAAGGGTCCAAATAGGGCCTACCACTCGCACCTTGTGGAGTACGGCACCAGGCCTCGGACGCCAGGCAAGAGCAAGACGGTGGCCAAAAAGCGTGTCGTGCTTGGCGGCAGAATCCAGACGGTCAATCTGCGGATCAAGCAGCAGGCGTCCGGCGGCGTGCTGTCTTCGTTCAAGACGAGAGGGTCGTTCACGGGGCGAGGGCTTTACCCGGTGGACTTTATTGCTCGAGGAACGGTGGCCGGATCTCCGGCCAGGCATCCGCTCAAAAAGGCGTTTGAGTCGTCGCAGTCGCAGATGAAGAGCATTCTAGACATTGAGATGCGGAAGGCCCTGACTAGGGCGGTAAGCGAGTACGAGAGGAAGTACGGCGACTCTGGAGGCATCCTCTGATGTTTCGCTCCCCAGAGGCGGCCCTTTGCCGCGTGCTTGCTGCGTCGCCGTCAGTCGCACGGCTGGCCGGCTTTCGGCAATACCCAAACGGCAGCATCGTGGCCGAACAGATGCCGCTCATCGCCTGGCGTCGCACGGGAGTTGGCAGAACCCAGACGCTCCAGGCCCCTGCCGGAATCCCGCGAGTAACCATTGAGTTTTCGGTATACGCCAGCACGTACGAGGCGGGCCGAGAAGTTGCCGACGCCATGCGGTCGATTCTGGATGGATACGGCGGCGAGGTTCTAGGCTGCACTGTGTCGCAGTGCTCGCTCGAGAACGAGTCTGACGACCTGGTCACGCTTGCTGGAGGCGACCTCCCGCCCGTGTATCAGATCACTCAAACCTACGACGTTTGGTGGCAGGAGTAACCAATGCCCGCAACGCCTCACGATAGTTCGGGAACGACATTCACGTTCAACAGCGTGAACTACACCGTCACGAATATCACGTACACGATCGCGGACAACAACGCTACCGACAACATTGACGTGTCGCACCTCGGCCAGACGACCGGCCAGACCGTTGCGACTCTGAGCCGCCCGCTTAAGGGCTCTGCTGGCGATACCGGCAAGGAAGTCACGATTGACTACTTGGCAAACGCTGGGGCGACTCCGATTGCCCAATCTCAGAGCGGCACGTTGACCATCGCTGGCGGCATCACTCTCACCAGCGTTGCAGCTACGTGCAAGTCGTCAACGATCACGCTTGCCACCAACGATGCCATCAAGGGCTCGGCTTCGTTTCAGGTCGCCTAGTACGTCACGGAGGCCACCGTGGCGACTCACTCATCAGGCATTGCCGTCACATGGGGCGGCGTGCCGTTCGCTGAGGTCACGGACCTGCAATGGTCTTACGGCGGCGGCTCCTCCAAGGGCCGCTCTGTGGCGTGGACTGACGACGCTGGCTCCGTGAGCATTTCTTGCCTCGGCTCGGCCAACATCAGCACTGCCAACTGGGGTGATCGCGACACGCTGACGATCACTGGTGGCGGGATGGACTTGACCTATGTGGCAGTCTTTGAGCAGGTAGCCGCATCTGCCGAACTCAACGGAGTAACGAGATACACGGCAACCTTCAAAATCCTTGATGACGGGTGATTTATGCCGCTGACTCGCGAACAAATCGACAACGCCCCCGACGCCAAGATCATCACGGTTGACGCTCCTGAGCTTGGCGGCGACGGGAAGGTGTGCATCAGGCTGATGAGCGTTGGCGACCGCGACTCCTACGAGCTCAAGGCTTTGGAGTCTGAGAAGCAAGCCATTGTTGATTTCCGCAGCGAGCTTTTAAGCCGCACGCTGTGCGACGAGAAAGGCAACCTGCTCTACCCAGGCAAGGATGGCGTTGAGGCCATCAAGCGTCGTTCAAGCGACGTGATGCACAGGCTGTGGCACGCGGCCCTCAAACACAATGCACTCACTGAAGAGGAGATCAAGAAGCTAGCGGGGGAATAAACGCCCGCCCCACGTTGCAGTTCAAGCTGCGTCTGGCGGGCCACCTCAAAAAAACACTCGCTGAAATCGACGCCATGGACTCGCGTGAGTTCTCCACGTGGATTGCGTGCTCGAGGTGGTTCTTTCCGCTTGATGACACATGGGGCCAGACGGCAATGCTGGCCACGTCGATTCTGGCTCCGTACTCCAAGACGCCGCCCGATCCAGAGAAGTTCATACCCAAGGAAGAACGAGCCCCTAAGCATCCGACGCAGATCGCAGAAACACTGAAGCGGATGGCCGCTGACCTCGGCAAAAAGTGACCTATGGCAACCATCTCTCTCGGTTTCAACCTGTCTGCGTCTGCCGTGCAGATGGCCACTGGCATCAATGCCGGTGTGGTCGAGCTTGAGAAACTGGGGCTGGCTGCCAAGAAGACGCAGCGTGACGTTTCAACGCTCAAGACGATTGAGCTTTCGCGGGCGTTTATCTCAACGATCCAGACTGCCGCTAATGCGTTTTCTGCGTTCATCGGCGGAACAGCCGGTGCCGTTGCCGCAATAGACGACCTGTCGAAACGTACCGGCATTTCCGCCGACGTTATTCAGGGCTACTCGCTTGCGGCCAATCAATCCGGCATCTCGCTGGAGTCGTTCGGGAAAGCCATCCAAAAGCTCACCGTCAATCTTGGTGAAGCACAGACCGGCAACAAGAACGCCGTGAAGTCGTTTGCCGAGCTCGGTCTATCGGTGACCGACTTGGCCAACCTCAACCCAGACCAAGCCTTCAATGCAGTCGTAGTTGCCATCAGTAAGCTGCCCAACCCGGCCCAGCAAGCTGCCGCAGCCGTCAGCCTGTTTGGCAAGAGCGGCGTTGAACTTGTGCCGATTTTCCAAGAGGGCGCAACATACCTTCAGCAGATGACGGCTGAAGCCAAGCGGCTTGGAATCGTCCTGAGCCCACAGCAAACGGCAGGCATTGCAACGCTTGACGACTCGCTGCAAAAGTCCCAGCAGACGATTCAGGCCTTTTCCGCCAGAGTGCTTGCTGAACTCGCGCCGTCGCTGACGGCTGCGGCAGAGAGTGCTTCTACATTCATTGCCAGCATTGACGTACGCCAGGTGGCATCGGCCGTCTCCGCTGCTGTCTCAGACTTGGCAAACGTTTTCGGAGTGCTCGCCAAGACGGCAGCCCCTCTGGCGGGCAACATCTTGCCACTCATCGGCGGGTATCTTGGATTCATCAACCGCCAGGTGCTCGCGTCTGGCATTGCAAACCTGAGCAAGGAGTTTCTTGCGGCCACGGCGTCCGCGTATCGGTTCTCTGGGTCTGCTGGAGTCGCTGCCGTTTCTATTCGCGGCATCCGGGCTGCAATCAGCGGTCTGCTTGCGTCTACTGGAATCGGAATAGTCGCGGTTGTCCTGGGCCTTGCCGCTGGTGCTCTCACCGACTGGGCTATCAGCAGCACAACAGCCGGCCAGGAGGCTACGCTGGCGATGGCCGATCCCACTGATGCAGTGCGACGCCATGCTGCGGAAGTGCGTGCTGCAACAAAGGACGTGCAGCAGTTCGGGTCAGAAACGCGCAACGCACTTAAAGTGCCTACGTTCACTGCTCAGGATCTAGCCCAAGAGGCGATCGACGAAGCCAATGCTGCCATCAAGTCTCTTGCCAAGGAGCTCGGCGGGCTGAACCGTGTTCCGGCAAACCTGCTCGAGCAGTTTCGCGAAATCAAAGGCTTTGCCGAAGGGATCACGACTGACTCGTTGGCGTTCACTGACGCCATCAACTTGGCGAGCCGTGACGCTCAGGCGTTGACAGCCGAGGTGCGACAAATCACAGAAGCTAGGCGTGCCGACGCTGATGCTGCAAAGGCAGTGGCTGATGCGGCCAAGAAGGCCGCAGAGGAGTCCAGGCAGCGCGTGGCAGAGCTGGCAAACGCCGGGCTGAGCGATGCCGAGAAGAGCCGAGTGCAGCTCAACAAGGATCTGCTGGCCATTGTTACGGAGCAACGTGCAGCCGAGGAGGCCTTGGCTTCTGCAAAGCGTGCAGGCGACGCCAAGAGCATTTCCGACGCACGGCAGCGTCTTGGGTTAGCTCAGCAGGCTGCCAAGCAGGCAAAGGAAGAAGACCGGCAACGCCAACTAGACGCACTCGGCATCGACCGGAACCTGCTGAAGCCGGCCCAGACCCTGGCTGAGCAGTTCCAGGCTGTTCGCACAGCGTTTGACAAGAAACTGATTGACGGTGGTGAAGCCAGGCAGGCATTGAACAATCTTGCCCAAGAAGGAATCGCCATTCGCAAAGAGATCGCCGCCGAGTTGTCCAGGCCTGCCGCGTCCGCCCTTGAGGTGAACGACATCCGTAGCAACCAAGGAGCGTCGCAGTTCATGGCGTTGGCAACCGGCCGTGAAGACCCAGCGATAGCCCAGCGTCGCGAGCAGCTGCAGAAACTTGAAGAGATCCGCAAGGGCCTCATCGATGTTGGTGCGAGGCCAGTTGAAATCCTTGGAGGTGCCTAGGCATGGCCGTCATCTCCTACAGGGAAGTCATCCCTCGCACGTTCTCGCACCGCTTTGGCGAAGGCCCAACGGCTGAGAGGAAGTACGTGTGTACGCTTGACGGTGCCACGGCGACGCAGGACATCATCAACGCGGTTGGCATCTTCCATGGTTCTCAGCACCCAGAGTTTGCGTACCTCCTATGCCTCAGCGGGTCTGTCACTGAATCAGACCGCTATCACGCAGAGGTTTCGTTTTCGTACGGGGTAGTCAACCAAGACAGTCAGTCATGGGATCCGAGCCCGCTTGCAAGGGCTGACGTGTGGTCGTTCTCAACGGGCGGCTCGCAGGTGCCTGCACTGATCTACTTTGACGGCTCCACAAAAAAACCGCTGGTAAACGCTGCCGGCGACTATTTTGAGGGGCTCACGGTCAACGAGGCAGAGGTGCGATGCACGATTAGCGGCAATCGCTCTCAGTTCCCTTTGGCTACCGCCGCCGCAGTGACCAACACGGTCAACGCCTCATCGTTTCTCGGCGGAGCGGCACATACGTGGTTCTGTGCTGGAGTCAGCGGCCAGCAGACCGCAGAGGTAGTCAACGGGCTTGAGGTTCGCTATTGGCAGGTGAGCGTTGAGCTCGTGTATCGGCAGAGCGGCCACAATCTTTTGCTTCCCCACGTTGGCTGGCACTACGTGACAGGCAGTGGCAGTACGAAGTTTCGCACGTATGTGCGTGCTGAGGACGGGACCGACATCGCCGCAGCTACACCGCAGCCGCTGAACACTGACGGCTCGCAGAAATACACGGGCGGAACATCTGGCCCGCCAGACATTCTGACGAGACGTGTGTATCCAGAGGCCAACTTCTCGTCCTACTTCGGCAGCCCGCCGTTCTAAGTTATGCCAACCATTCAAGACGTGCGGATTACCTCTGCCACGACTGTACGGGTCATCGTCTCGCTTTGCACAGCGAACACGACGACGCTGGCGATGACGGCCTATCCAGTGTTTTCCGCCTCCACGACGTACGGCACCAACACGTACAAGGCCAACACACCACTTCTTAGGTTGTCGCCATCGACGGCTACCGTTGCCGTGTCAAACCCAAGCGTCTCAACAAACACATCTGCCGGTGCCGCCACGGCAACGCTGACATTTGGCACGTCGTTTGACGGCTCAACGGTCGAATGGCAGAGCGGCGGGTCAGTGCGACGCTATCAGTACATCGTGCACACGTCAGGCCATACGCCTGAAACCGCCTACTCGGCTGCCGTTACCTCGAGCACTGCCGTGCTTGTCAGCGGGCGGATTGACGTTGCCATAGCAGCAACTGTCCCACAGCCAGGCATCAGCGTCTGTAGTGTCGTGGTGAGGTAGTCATGGCACAGAAACCAGACGGCAAGGCTATTCGCACGGAGCGGGTCACGTTCACTAGGCCTGCGGCAGAGCGGATTGCAAAAACAGTACGCACGGTTGAGGCTGGCTCTCGTGCCGGGGCTCCGCTCGTGTTTGGCGGACGCCCGCAGGGGACGCCGCTATCGCTCAGCGTGGCTACGTTCACCGGCTCGTGGCAGAAGGGGGCGTGGAAAACCGTCACGCTACATGGCTCGACAGCCACGGCCAGCGTCTACAACTGGTGCAACTCGTCTGACGGCAGCACGTCTGACACTGCCTCTTCGCAGTTCGTTGTCTTCGGCCGGGCGAACGGCACCAACAGCGTGCTCGAGATCAGCGTGCTCAACACGTCGCAGACGTGCCGCATGTCGATTGCTGGAGTGGATCTGACCGCTTTGCCAGGCTACTCAGCCGGGACGATTCAGCTGCTTGGACACGCCGCAGCCAGCACCAGCGGCACCGCGTGCGCCACGCTGACTTGGTACAGCATCACCACCTGCTCCACGGCCGCATGACCAGCATCGCGTGGAAGAACGGCCCGATTCTTCGCAACGGTGCTATAGGCACCGAGCAGGCGTGCTGCTGTGGAAGTACACCAGAGTGCTGTCCAGTGTCGCTTGAGTACGTGAGCAAGGGCGTCACATTTACAGGCAAGGCACGATTTAACTGCACCAAAGACCTGCAGTCGCCTTATACCTTTGTTTCTCTCATATCGAGAGGCTCGCCGTGCCAGTATTTTATCCAGGTCTCAAACATTTATTCGACACAAAATGTTTCTGGCCAATGCTATTTCACGTGCTTTTATAACTATGAGTACGGCCCGTTGACGATTGCAGGCAGTTGCGGCAACGGCAGTGGGTGTGCTGGGTCTGCTGGATACCCGTCAGACGTTACGCTCACGAGCAGCGATTTTGCACTTACGTCTGAAGACTGCACGTCTAAAGAGAACGCATGCTCAGAGCCATATGAATACTCCTATGAGCCTGAATATTGGTTTCCTGATAGCGTGTCTGTTTACTACAACCCTTTGCCATGATTACCTGCCAGGTGCGTCACTTAATGGCTCGGTGTCGCGAGCGTGGCTACACGTTCGACGACGTGCGTTCGTGCATTGTTAGTCAAGATGGCGACACGATTACCGTTGACGAGACACACCCTGCGTACCCTCGCAGCAAGCCCGGCCTTGGCGACATGGTGAAGGCTGGGCTGTCCGCCATCGGCATCACCGAGGAGCGAGTCAGTGCTGCCATTGGCCGCCCGTGCGGATGCTCGCAGAGGGCCGAGGCCTTAAATGAACTGGGCCGCAAGATCGGCATCGGTTGACGCCCCGGCTACCGTCACCAGGGAAAGGGCGAGCCGTGCCAGACGATCACCACGTCACGATAGACGGCAAGCGGTGGCTGCTCCGCTTCACCGCCCTGA
>Ga0208005_1000446_pt1 | contig 15635 bp, 20 predicted proteins | sample DEB19_08_DNA_3_FD_184530 | JGI IMG/M metagenome (GOLD analysis project Ga0208005, IMG submission 184530) | Aqueous microbial communities from the Delaware River and Bay under freshwater to marine salinity gradient to study organic matter... | ecosystem: Environmental > Aquatic > Marine > Coastal... | reverse complement strand
GCACTGTTCTTGTACTCGACATGGAGTATCTGGGCGTTGCCACGCTGCGTGACATGGAAACGACTCCGCTTGCCAAGACTGGCGACAGCGACCGCACTCAACTTCTGACCGAGTTCACGCTCGTCGTCAAGAACGAGAAGGCTTCGGGCAAGGTCACAGACTGCACAACGTCTTGATCCGGCACTAGCCAATGAAGGGGCCAGCAATGGCCCCTTTTTTCCATGTTTTACGAAAGTGCTGTGCTGCGTATCGTCTAGGGACGCCTAGACTATTCGGGTCATATGGGCCATCTACTGATCCTAAAATAAGCAGGGCAATGGCTTAGGAGGGCAGCAACCTACTCCGAAATTCGCCTTTACACAGCACTTTTTTAAGCCATTGGAGGTATACATGAAAAAGAAAGATTCACGACTGGAAAGGGCTGGCGTTGAGGGCTTTAATAAGCCCAAGCGAACCCCAAATCATCCTACAAAGTCTCATGTTGTGGTGGCCAAAGAAGGTGAGAAGATCAAAACCATACGATTTGGTCAGCAAGGTATTTCAGGATCGCCAGCCAGAGAGGGCGAGAGTAAAGCGGAAGCGGCTCGCCGTAAGTCGTTCAAGGCGCGTCACTCGGCAAACATTGCGAAGGGCAAGATGAGCGCAGCGTACTGGGCAGACAAGGTGAAGTGGTAATGAGCAAGCGATTCTTGGACCATGACCCGTTTACCGGGATTACAACCTACCATTCGTATGACCACAATACGAAGCAGACCACCATTGAGCGTGTGCAGAACATTGCACCAATCCTCGACCGCAACAAGGCTCTTGCCAATGACAGCGAGTACAAGCGCCAAGGGATGAAGGACAGTTTCTGGCACGCTGCTCATATTCCCATGATTGTCATTGAAAAGTGGAGAGCGGAAGAAGGCCTCGATGTCTTCAATCCTGACCACATGAACAGGGTGAAAGCCAAGCTTAACAGCAGCGAGTACGCCTATCTGAGAACCAGCACCGGCAGGATTTGATGCAAGAAAAACTACTGCGAGCCAAGGATCTGGCCGAGATCGATCCAGAATATGCACTCAAACTGTGTAATGAGGTTCTGGAAGACGACTTCTATAACGATATGGCCCTGTTCATCCAGGGATACATCCTCATGCAGTCCGAGAAGTTCGGACTCGCCTATAACCTGTTCAAGCGTTGTGCCGAATTGCGGCCAGATCAGACCGAGATCTGGAACAATATGGGCATGTGCCTAGAGATCGACTATCCGATGCAGGCCATGGATGCTTTCGATAAGGCCCTAGAACTCAACCCGCGCAACCATCACGCCATGATCAACAAAGGTCTGATGTATCTCAAGTGCGGCCAGCCTGAGAAATGCGTCAAGTTATGCAATCAGGCGCTCAAGATCGACCCCAACAGCCGCGCAGCGCATGACAACAAGGCGCAGGGCCTCCTGATGATGCGTGAATGGGCGCAAGGCTGGGATGAATACACCCATTCCTGGGGCGGCAAACACCGCCGTAAGCGCGATTTTGGCCTTCCTGAGTGGGAAGGGCAGAAGGATGCTACCGTTATCGTGTATGCCGAGCAGGGGCTTGGCGATGAAATCCTGTTTGGGTCCTGCATTCCTGACCTGCAAGCTATCTCCAAGCAGGTAATCATCGAGTGTGACCGCCGTTTGCAGGGCGTTTTCGAGAGATCCTTCGGTGTCGAGGCCTTTGGTACCCGGTTTGAGGAGAGATCCCCTATCACCGACTGGCATCAGGCCGATTATGTGATCTCGATGGGCGAATTGCCGAGGTTTTTCCGGCGCAGTCACAGGGCCTTCCCAGGTACCGCCTATTTAGAGCCAGATCCGGAGCGTTGCGTCCAATGGCGGGCGCTTTTGGATACCCTGCCGGGTCTAAAGATTGGTTTGGCATGGACTGGTGGCCTGAAAAACACCGGCAAGAAGGAACGCAGCCTTGATTTGGACGCTTTTGCGCCTTTATTTGACCTGCCGCATACCTTTGTCAGCCTTGAGTACAAGGAGCCAGACCTCAAAGGGTACCCTATCAAGCACTGGTCGCGTGCTGTGGACAAGTCGGTGGACTTTGATGAGACGCTTGCGCTGATCAATGAGCTGGATCTGGTGATCTCGGTAACCACCACGGCAGTTCATGCAGCCGGGGCACTGGGCAAAGAATGCTGGTGCCTCGTACCTGAGCATCCATCCTTCCGGTTCCATCTGTCCGGTGAGATGCCATGGCACAAATCGGTAAAACTGATCCGTCAGAAAGGGTTGTGGGACAACACGATCCCTGAGATCAAGAAGAAGCTGGAGGCTTTATGTTGAGGATCTTTGTTGGCATCGATGAGCGTCAGCCGGTGGCTTACCATGTGCTGGTATCAAGTATTCAGCGTCGGGCATCAAGACCTGTCGCTATCACTCCCCTCTTGATCCATCAGCTTCCTATCAAGCGGCAGGGTCTGACTACCTTTACCTTCTCGCGTTACCTTGTGCCCTATCTCTGTGGATATGAAGGACAGGCCTTGTTCATCGATTCGGACATGATCCTCTTGGATGACATCGCCAAACTATTCGACTCTGCCACTGGTGCGGCAGTCGATATAGTCCAGTTTGTGGGCAAGTTCCAGTTTGAACGGCCTTCTGTCATGCTGTTTGACTGTGCCCAGTGCAAAGACTTGACGCCAGAGCTGATTGAGACAGGCAACCCTCAAGACTTCTCATGGGCGCCGTCAGTCGGGGCGCTCTCTGAGGATTGGAACCATCTGGTAGGCTATTCCCTACCGAATCCTCATGCCAAACTGATCCATTACACGCAGGGCGTGCCGGGGTACAAGGAATGCCGCGATTGCGAGTACAGTCTGGAGTGGTTCGCCGAGAAAGAGGCCATGCTGGATCATTGCTCATGGCTAGAGATCATGGGGAACAGTGTGCATGCACCGTTTGTGTTGGAGCGACTGAGGGCAAAAATGTGACTATCTCCGCATCTTACAAGGCAGAACAGCAGCGTCTGCATGAGAACAACCCCAATTACGGGGTAGCCTCAGTCGAGTTCGCGCCAACGGTCAGCAAGCTGATCAACAATCTTGGCATCCGGAAGGTGCTGGACTACGGGGCAGGCAAGGGCCGCTTGGGTCAGAACCTTGAGGTAAACCATCCGGTGACACTCACCCTGTATGACCCCGGCATCCCCGGCATTGATGAGGTTCCAGAGCCCCATGAAATGGTATGCTGTATTGATGTGCTGGAGCATATTGAGCCAGAGTTCATTGATGCTGTCCTTGATGACCTTCAGCGGCTAGTGGTCAGGCTTGGATTCTTCACCATCCACACCGGCCCAGCCATGAAAACACTCTCGGACGGTAGGAATGCTCACCTGATCCAAGAGGGTCCAGAGTGGTGGTTGCCTAGAATTCTGTCCCGATTTGAACTACACGCCTATAATAGGGTAAGCGCCCAAGGGTTTCAGGTGATTGTATGCCCCTTACTACCTATCTCGGATTGAAGGATGCCATAGAGTCCTGGTCCCATCGTAATGACGTGGCCAGCAGGCTCGATGACTTCATCGACTTGGCTGAGTCCGAAATGCTCAAGTGGATTCGTATCCGGGATATGGAAACCCGGACTACGGCCACCACCTCGGGACGCTATCTGGCGCTCCCGACCGGCTTCCTTGAGATGCGCCGGGTCAGACTGATCTCTGGGGCGCAGTATTACGATATGCTGTCGTCCACGCCTGAAGGCATGTTCATCACCCAAGACTCTGGGATGCCGAAGATATACACGGTCACCAGCCAGTTGGAGTTCGACCGGACACCTGATTCGGCCTATACGATTGAGTTCCAGTACTACGCTGCTCCAACCGCTATCTCGGCCACCAATACGACCAATAGTATCCTGACCCGGTTCCCGAGCATCTACCTGTACGGCTCCCTCTGGGCACTGTACCAGTGGGCGCTACAAGAGGACAAAGCCGAGTATTACTACGGTAAGTTCCTCGCGGCAGTGCAGTCGGCCAACCGCGAGGACAAGAAAGGACGCCATGGTCCTGCGCCTGCCATGCGTTACGGTGGTAACACACCATGATGCAGACGGTTCCGATCAACATAGCAGGCCCTGCGGATCTGTCTCGCGCCAGGCAATACACGCGCCAGACCTGCATCAATCTTTATCCATCGGTCGATCCGGTGGCAAGAACGCCTGTTGCAATGATGTGCTGGCCAGGGCTCAAGACCTTCAGTACCTCAGGTAGCGCAGATGCTGATCGGGGAGTCTACGTCTTCAAGAACGAACTCTACAAGATCAGTGGTAACACGCTCTACAAGGTCAACAGTGTCGGGGGTTTGACTACCATTGGTACGGTAGGTGGTAGCGGATACACCACTTGGACGGACGACGGGTTCCAGATGACGTTTGTGACCGGAGGTCTGGTCTACAACTATGACGGAACCACGCTGACGCAGCTCACTGACCCTGATCTTCAGACGCCAAACGCTGTGGCGTTTCTGAACAACCAGTGGATCTATGACGGCGACGGGGGCACTTTTGTTGTGTCCAACGTGGGGGCACCGGGTACGATCGATGGTCTGAACTACGCCTCAGCCGAAGCCCTTGGCGATGACATCATTCGACCTTATGCCTTCAACCAAGTGCTGTATCTCATGGGCGAGAAGTCCATTGAGTCTTGGTACAACTCTGGTGTTGGTAGCCCTCCGTTTGATCGCATTGAGGGTGGTTTGATCCAGAAAGGCATTGCTGGAGTCCACTGTGTTACCAACACTGACCAATTTGTGTATTTCCTTGGTGATGACCGATCTGTCTACCAACTGGCAAATTACTCTGTAAGGCCGGTGACCACCGAAGCCATGGCCAGAGAGTTTGAGGGGTATGCGACAGTCTCTGACTGCGTGTTCTACACGCTCAAACTGGAAGGACAAGACTTTATTGTCATGTACTTCCCGAGTGAAAATAAGACCTACTGCTACTCGGAAACGAGCAATTTCTGGTTCCAATTGTCCTCCGGAACTAACGGCGGCCAGCATCTTGCGACAAGTTACGTCTACTGTTACGGCAAACACTTGGTAGGGCATGAGGGCAACGTCTACGAGTGGAGCCTGTCCACCTATGACGATCTCGGCGACGCCCAGGTCAAAGAGCGCATTCTTGCCCCGATTGACGGCAACATGATGGGCGCACCCGGTAAGCGCGTGATGATGAACCGCTTTGAGCTGATCATGCAGACTGGCGTGGGGACTGCCACAGGGCAAGGTTCCGATCCTGTCGTCATGTTCAGCCTATCGCCAGATGGTGGCGAGACATGGGGTGCTGAGTATCAGGTCAGCATTGGTCAGGGTGGACGCTATCAGACTAGGGTCGAGTGGTATCACATCGAGTCCTTCTACTCTGGCGTCATCAAGATCCGATTCACTGATCCGGTGTTCATCGGCATGTTTTCGGCTGCGATTGACGCAGACCTTGCGGGGTACTGATGGCGATCAAGGTCAATCCACCACCAGCGCTACGAATTCCGCCAAAGGTCAACGAAGATCCTGAATTGCGGGCTTACTTTGAGCAGATCGGCACGATTCTGTTCCAGCTTTGGACGCGCACTGGCAGTGGCAATGACTCTGTGGCCGACAATGGCATAGATGCCGGAATCGCTGATGATAAGGCCAGTCGGGCGCTAAGCCTGTTGACTCAGTACATTCAGGAGACTGGCGTCGACCTGTCAGTGACGGAGGCAAGGACCACACAGGCCCTGCAATCGCTTGAGGGAATCAATCAGGCACTGACAGCACTTGCCCTTGCGCCTCCTGTAGTCAGTGGCTCAGGGGCCGCTGTAGACGATCTGACGCCACCACAAGTGCCTATGGTGACGCAGACTGACGGGATTGACCCTGCACCACTGGAACTAATCCGGCACGCCTACGGCTCGTTCTATGACACGACAACGCAGACGGCGGCGGTCATCAATACTGCCTACGCCATGACGTTTAACACGACCGATCTGTCCTATGGGGTCTATGTCGGATCGCCAACCAGTCGCATCTATGTCGTGAACGATGGGGTCTATAACTTCCAATTCTCGGCACAGTTGGATAAGACATCCGGCGGCGTTGGGTTGGTGTATATCTGGTTCCGTGTGAATGGAGTAGATGTCAGCAATTCTGCCGGACAGTTGCGCTTGCAGAACAACAACGCCGAACTACTGGCGGCGTGGAACATCATTTTGAACATGAAAGCTGGCGATTATTTCGAGCTCATGTGGTCAGTTGATGACACTAGCGTCATTCTTTTGGCACAGGCAGCGGCAGCACCAGTGCCGGCCATCCCCAGCGTCATTTTGACGGTCACGGACAACATTTCAACGGGTTCACGATGAGGGCTAACCCATGACGGTAACAGTTAAAAACATCATCCCGCGCAAGCAGGCAGAGAACAGCCAGACTACACAGTACACGGCTACCAACTGCAAGACGATCATCGACAAATTCACGGTGACCAACACATCCGCCAGCAACGTGACCTTTTCGGTCAACTTGGTGGCCTCTGCTGGATCTGCCAGTGACAGCAACCTGATTGTGAAGACCCGAACAGTGGTTCCGGCAGAAACGTACCTCTGTCCGGAACTGATCGGCCAGACCCTTGAGTCCGGCGGGTTCATTTCGACCCTTGCTGGTGCGGCTACAAGCCTTACAATCAGTGCGTCTGGCCGTGAGATCACCTGACGTTCTGGTCGCTCAGTGCTATGATTGTGATGTGGTCCGAGCCATCCTGACCCATCCGGACATCTATGACCGGATCGCAGAAGACGGGACACCACTCCGAGAAGACTTTATCCCCTCAATGATAGGGGCAGCCTATGTTGTCGGCATTGTAGGCGCCGATCCGATAGGCATAGTCATGTATCACCCGATAAATGTGATCACTTGGGAGTGCCATGTTCAAGTCCTTCCTGAATATCGCAAAGAATTTGCTAAAGAATTTGCTCATAAAGCTATTCGATGGGCTTGGGACATGGGTGTTCAAAAACTTGTCGCGCAGATCCCATTTCTTTACCCAAACGTTCGAGATTTTGGCCTCAGCGTTGGATTTGAAGTCGAAGGCATCAACAGAAAAAGCTACTTAAAGAAGGGCCAACTCCACGATCAGTGGTATTTGGGCCTGGTGAGGTGATATATGGGTGCAAGTAAAGGTTCACTAGGAACAGCATTAGGCGCCGCAGCCGGGTTCGCAGTTGGTGGCCCTATGGGTGGAGCTATTGGCGCTGGCTTGGGCGGCTCTATAGGCGGCGGGATGGATGCCGCAGCAGCGGCCGAAGACGCAGCCAAATTGCAATTGAGAGGAACGCAGGCGGCGATTGCTGAACAACGCGTCGCCAGAGAACAGATTGCCCAGCAGCTTGCTCCATACATGGGAGCAGGTGGGGCAGCTCAAAGCCAGCTCTTGGAGATTTTGGGCATCCGTGATCCTGCGCAAGCTGCCGCATATGAACAGGCCAAGGCCTTTCAGCCTCAGTTCAGTGACGCAGAACGCAAATCTATCATCTTGGCAGGTCCGACAGGGATGGCTAGAGGTGGCGGTGGCGGTGGATTTGTTCAAGGTTTAAGAGACCAAACTAAACCTGGTAGAAAGCCAACAGAAGCAGAACAACGCTATCAGCAGGCTATTGCTGAGCGTGACATGCTTGCAAAGAACCAGCAATTGATCAGCCAATACGAGTCTTTCCAGCCGTCTGAGCAGTTTGGAATGCTGACCCGTGATGTAACACAGGGTCTACCTTCAATCCTTCCGGCAGACATTGAGAAAGACACACTGTTCCAGTCTCTCAAGCGTCAGGCTATCAGCGGCATTGAAGGCTCAGCAGCAGCCAGAGGCAAATTGATGTCTGGCACAACACCACAGGCAATTGCCGAGCAGGTGCAGAACCTTGCCCTTGGCCGCGCTGGTCAGATACAAGCGCAAAATGTCATGGCGCGTCAGGCACTTTTGGGCGAGCGTATCGGAGAACAAGAGCGTCGATACCAACAACTGTTCAATCTGACAGGATTGGGACAGGCATCTGCGGCACAGCAAGCGGCCAATGTCCAAGGAGCTGCGTCAAATATCGGCAACTTGTTGACTCAAGGAGCAAGTGCACAAGCTGCCGGGCTGGTTGGCGCTGCAAATGCTCAAAATCAAATGCTGCAAGGGCTGATAGGCGCTGGTACAACACTTGGAACAGCATACATGCTGCGCCCGCCGGTTTAACTATTGGTTGAGTAAAAATCATGGCTATAGACCCACGAATTCCTCTGATGGCACAAGGCGTTGACCTTCAACAAGCTTTACTCGGTGGCCTAAGAGGCGCTGCTGCTATCCAGTCAATGCAACAGTCTGCCGAAGCAACACCACTTGCACTTGAAGCGCAACGTCTGCAAAACCTTACAGCACAGCAAAAACTTTCTGTGCAGGGTGGAGCATTGGCAGGACAAAAAGCCCTGACGTATCTTCGGGCGGGAGATATGGCCGGACTTAAAAACTTCATTCAAAGTACAAATTTGCTTGATGAAGAAGATAGGGCGGCAAGCATTGCCAAGATTGATGCCGGCGATGTCAGAGGAATTCTTCAGGATATAGGAGACGTCACAGGCATGGCCCAGCAAATGGGCATCTTTACGACTCCAAGAGAGGCGGCAGACAATCGCACAAGCATTGAAAAGAACCTTGAGGCCGCAGGCTTGACGCCTGGAACGCCTGAGTTCAGAGCAGCCGTAATGCAACAACTCACTAAGCCGTCAGGTACTCAGGTGAGCATTCAAATGCCTGAGCAAAGAGGTCTTACTGCTGAGGCAGAAGCTTTAGGAAAGGCAAGAGCTAAAGAATATGAGGCTATTCAAACAGAAGCACTTGGAGCATCGCAACAGCGCGATACTTTGAGCCAACTTCGCACCTTGGATACTCGTACTGGATTCGGACAACAAACAAAAGCTGACGTTGCTGGTGTACTAAACAGTCTTGGTCTTAATGGCGATCAGCTTTTAAATACAGATGTTGCAAACGTACAAGCATTCAACAAGTTGTCAGGAAGATTGGTTGCCGCAGGTCTTGCAGAGCAAAAAGGCGCATCAACTGATGCCGACATGCGCTTTTTCATGCGAACATTACCAAGCATTCAAGACGATCAGCGGTCATCAAAGTTCATTATTGATTCACTTTCTGCTCAGGCTGAAAGAAAAATTGAAAAAGACCAGTTCTATACTAATTGGCTTGAGCAAAATCAAGGTAGTTTGACTGGCGCAAAGAAAGCATGGGCAGAATACATTGGAAAAACTCCATTGTGGAAAGACAATGTTATCAACCCACAGACTGGATTGCCTGCAAATTATTACGAATGGAGGGATCGATTCTTTGAATTGAATCCAGGGGCAACAACAGAAGACGCTCAAACCGCATGGCGATCTGCTGGCAGAGGTCGATAAATGGCAAAGTTTATAATGCCTTTTACAAGTGAGGCAGAAAACGTCCAACAAGATCAAATGCGTCAGCAAGGACAAACAGGCAATTTCCAAATGCCTGAATTTGTTACCAAGGATCAATTTGCAGAGCTTGAGAAGACAAGGAAAGAAGCCGCGCCAGCTCAAATTGAAGAAGGGCCAACAAGAGCAATGCGTGAACTGCCTTCACTGCTTGATGTTGGCGTGGGCAATCTTCTTGGTCCAGAAGTCAGCAAACTTGACGCAATCAAGGCATCTGCCGCCATTCTTGCGACGCCTGATGTTGAAGGTCAAATAAACATTCTCAAGAACTACTCAAAAGAGCCGGTGAGTGTTGCCTACGATGAGAGGGGCAACCAGATTGTGAACATCGGCGGTCGTCTGGCGATGGTAAACAAGCCCGGCGCTGACCTGTTCGATGTTGCTCAGTTCACAGGCATGGCCGCATTGACTGCCCCAGCAGGCGTAGCGGGTGCAGGTGCCGCTACTCTTGGTTCGGCAGCTCTCCGGGCAGGATTGGCGTCTGCTGCCCTTCAGACTGGCGTCTCTGCTGGCACGCAATTGGCTGGCCGACAGGCCCAATTGTCTCAGCTTGGCGGAGAAATAGCGGCGGCTGGCGTAGGCGGTGCTCTTGGAGAGGTTGGAGGTAGGTTGATAAGCGCAGCCCTTGCACGCAGGGCAGGCGCAAGCATCAATCCTGCTGATGAGGCTGCTTTGCGTCAGGCCGCGCAAAATGCTGGATTATCAGTTGATGAAATTACTGACGATCTGATCCGTCAAGCTCAAGGGCAAGCCACTGCTGCTGTATCACCTGAGCAACGTCTTGCGCTCCAGGCTGAGCAAGAATTCAAAATACCTCTGACAGTAGGCCAGCGTATGGGGCCTGTAGAGGGAGCGGCTCAGTTGTCGCTTGAGGAACGGTTAAAAACTGGTGCCATGGGCGAGAAAGCGCAGCAAACCATGCTTGAATTTGCTGGTCCCACAGGCGAGCAGATGAAAAGTATTGAAGCTGCTAGAGAGGCGCTGGTCAATCGGCTCACTTTTGGCAGAGAAGTCCCAGCGGGGCGTCAAGCCGTTGGAGAAGTTGTGTCAGAGGCTGTTCGTCAGCAAGAACAAGCAGCCAAAACCATTGTAGACGAAGCGTACAAAAGCGTCGGGCCTGCTCAATTGAGTGGAGAAGGCTTTATAGACCTTCTTAAAGCCACCAAAAATGCAGTCAAAGGCATAGAATTTCCAAAAGGAAAGACGATAGTTCCTGCCGCAAATGAATTGGCCAAGCAAATTGATGGCGCTTTGAAGTTCTTTGGTGGAAAGCAGATCAAAGAAGTTAAACCGGCAGACCTTAGAAGACTGGATGACGTAAGAAAGTCCATTAACGCCTACTACAAAAGCGCACAAAATCCTACTGATAGGCGCAGTCTGCAAGCTATGTCTCAGGCGTTTGATGACTACCTCGATTCAGCAGTGGCAAAAAGCCTGTTTACTGGCGATCCGACCTCCCTTGATGCCCTGAAAGCAGCTAGAGGTACCTTTGCCGACTATGCTTCTAAGTTCAGAGAAAAGCCGATCAAGACGCCAAGCGGAACTATACAAGACCCTGTTGGCAAGTTTGTCGAAAGGATCATTGCAGAAGACCCCAACGGAACCCAAGTGGTAAACGCTATTTTTGGCGCTGATGGCTTCTCTGCCAAAGCTGGTCAGAAGATGGCAAAACGCATGAAGACCATCCTTGGCACTGATTCTGATGCCTGGATAGCCCTCAAGAGGGAAGCCTTTGAACGCTTAATGAAGACTGAGAAGTTCCAAGGTAAGGACTATATCAGTGGGTCTAAGACACTCTCGGCAATCAGCAAAGCACAGGAACAGAACTCAGAGCTTTTGAAGGAGATATTCACTCCTGATGAGCTTCAAACGATCAAACGCTTTGCGCTCCAGATCAAGAGAACACAGCCTGACTTCATTAAGAGCAGGGAGAATCCATCTGGAACTGCTCAAGTTGCGTCAAAGCTATTGATTGATGCGTTTAACAAGATCAGAAACGGTCTTAATTTGACTGGTGATCTTAATATTGCAGCCACTAATGCCGGGATTGAAATGGTTGGTGGCATGGGCAATAGGGCAAAGGCCAGAGCCGCCATCAAGCCTTTTAGCGAGACGATGAAAGCCCCCATGGTAGCGGCTCCAATTGGGGCAGCGGCTGGGCTACAGAATCCTGACATCATTAACCGCGAGCAGGCCCAATAGCCTATACTTGAGACAACAGATTCCGGAGTGACCCATGGCTTACGTCCCCCTTACCAAGATCCCCCAGCAGTTCTTCGATAACCTCGGCAACCCTCTGGTCGGTGGGACACTGTATGCCTATCTGGCAGGTACCAGCACCCCGACCAACATGTTCTCTGACGACACTGGGACAGTAGCAGGTACCAGTGTGGTACTCGACAGCCGGGGCGAACCGACCACGTTCAAGCTAATCTGGATAGACTCGACCAAGAACTACAAGTTCATTTTGAAAGATTCAGCGGGAACCACGATCTGGACCATTGATGACATCAGCGGTGACGATACTGCTGATGCTAGCATGGTTACCTATACACCTGCCGGTTCCGGTGCTGTACAGCGAACTGTCCAATCCAAGTTGCGCGAGACTGTCAGCGTCAAAGACTTTGGCGCGGTTGGTGATGGAGTTACAAATGATGCGGCTGCCATTCAGGCAGCAATTGACGCTGTTTTTACAGCAGGTGGAGGAACCATTTATTTTCCCGCAGGAATCTACATGGTTGAGGCTTCGCTGACTTGGAAAAGCAATGTTCATTATAAAGGGCAAGGTAAATCTTCTCTTCTGAAGGCTAATATTTCGTCTGGAGCGTTCCGAATCTTTGATCAGTCGTCTACGAATGTAGACGATGTGGTGTTTGATGGCCTTGGGTTCGATGGTTCTATCAACTATCCTGCCAATAGCACGGTTTACAAACAAACACTTGCCAATACCACTACTGCAATTCGCACATCTGGCATTAAAGCCACCAACGTCACGATCAAGAACTGTTACTTTAACGAACTGTCATTTGGTTCGATTGACATTAACGGGTTTGAATCCTCTAACATTAATGTTCAGGATAACTATTTTTACAAAGGATCGTATGTCTGGAAGGTCATCAGCTTCAGGTTACCATCCTCGACTTACACAGATGCCCAGCGTGTAGCCAATATTCGTATTAGCGGAAACCAGATCGAAATTAACGGGCCTCAGATTCATTGGGATCCTAGCAAAGAAGATTGGATTTCTTCTGCCGACGGTATCCAGATCGACAGCGGTAAAGACTGTGTAATTTCGGACAACATAGTTGAGAACGCCGGATCTGTCGGCATTCGCATTGAAGAATCCGTCAGAATAACGGTTGCCAACAATAAGATTGTGGAACCTGGACAGGAAGGGATCACGTTCTATAAAAATTGTTACGATTGCTCTTGCGTTGGAAATACGATTGTCAATTGGGGGAGGGTACCTAATGCTTATTGTATTCGTAACTACAGTGGTACTTACGTTGTAGCAAGAGAGTTCCCAAGGGCCGCTGGGCCAACTTTACCAGCAGACCCGACATTATCTTCGTGGTTTGAAGTATGGCCTTACTCGACTACAACAATTGATACCACTAAGATAATTGCATATTCAGCGTCTGATTACTACACAACCGGGCCGAGTGTTGGAATACTACCGTTCCGTGGTTATGCGGCAATCAGCATCACCAACGAAAGTCAAAAAGTATCGATTGTTGGAAATAACTCTTTAGGTAGCTTGGCGTTGGACGGCAGCAGTAAATACCTATATGCGTCTGACTTTGGTATTACCCCTGTTCATTCGGTAAACGACGCTACCGCAACTTCGGGTTCAGACTGTTTAATATCGAATAATGGTATTGTCGATTCTCGCGTGTACCGGATTTATCATCCCGAGTATCATGATCGTATCAATTCGAGGGGTTTGTTAGGAACCGCCATTTATACAAACAATCGTGACAGCAACTCTTTGATTTTTTCAGGCAATGTTCGGTTAAGTCAGGGAGGACAGCTTTTCGCTATTACTCGCAGCGATTTTATAGCAAATGGTGTGAATTTTCCTGCAACTCAGGTGGCATCTTCTGATGCAAATACCTTGGACGATTACGAAGAAGGTTTGTGGCAAGCATCTCTGGTGTCAGCTGGTGGGTCTATTACGACGGACACCGGTTTTAATGATTGCAGTTACACAAAAATTGGACGTCTTGTCACTATTACTGGAGAGGTACGTGCGTCTTCCGTTTCGTCACCTACCGGTGCGCTGACGCTGACTGGCTTACCTTTCCCAGTGGCTAATCTACAAGACCGTGCAGAGTACGCCGCGTGTATCTTGCGCCCAAGAGGTACATTGGCAGGTACTACGTCAGGAGTGTTTTTCATGGAATTGGCAGCATTGGCCACATCAGGAACGATCACTAGGTTTGATGGTGGAATCCACAACGATGCCGCTGCAAACATCCAAGCTGGTACGGGCTTTACGTTTTCCATGTCTTACGTCACAACTTAATTTAATCGGTCAAGCTGACGCCAACCTCACGAGGAACTGACAATGATGAAGAACGGTAAGAAAGGCAAAATGCCAGCCATCATGATCGCCATCGCCATGCCTGGTAAAAAGGCCAAGACCAAGGCCGAGATGAAAAAAGAGAAGATGGAAGACAAGGTGGAAATGGCCGCGATGAAGGCCTACGCCAAGAAGTCCAAGAAGAAGGGGAAGTGACATGAACGAGTACGTCAAAGAGCGACTGAAAGAACCTAGTACTTGGCGTGGCCTTGTGCTGATCTGCACAGCCTTTGGCGTACCCATCGCTCCCCAGATGGCCGAGGCAATCATCACCATCGGATTGGCGCTCTCGGGCGGCATAGGTGTCATTACCTCGGACAATTCAAAATGAAGTCGCTGCTTGAGATCATCAAGAAGTACGAGGGTTGCCATCGGCGCATGGCCGATGGGCGTCTGATAGCCTACAAATGCCCTGCTGGCGTGTGGACCATCGGCTGGGGTAGCACTGGTCGCTACGTCCGTGAGGGCACCATCTGGACGCAGGAGAAGGCTGACGAGAGACTGGAGAAAGACGCTCAGGCGGCTATCGATGCAGCTCTCAAGGCCTCTCCGATCCTCCAAGGTAAAGAGTTCAAGCTGGCGGCTATTGCTGACTTCATCTACAACTGTGGCATCGGTAACTATCAGTCCAGCACTCTCAAGAAGCGGGTAGATGCTGGGGACTGGCTATCTGCTGTCTCCGAGATCCGGCGCTGGAACAAGGCTGGCGGCAAAGTACTGGCAGGATTGACCGCTCGTCGGGAAGATGAAGCCAAACTGCTTCAAAAATAAGCTAAACTGATCATATCCACATTAAGGAGCGTGTCATGCCTTTGAAGTCAGGTAAGTCCCAAAAGACCATCAGCAAGAACATTGGCGAGATGGTCAGCAAGTACAAAAAAACCGGCAAGATCGGCACCTCTAAGCCCAAGAGCATGGAAGCTGCTATCAAGCAGGCATCTGCTGCTGCCTATACCAAAGCCGGCAAGAGCCGCAAGAAAGGTAAGATGTAATGGCCAAGCCAGGACTCTATGCCAACATCGCCGCCAAGAGAGCCCGCATCAAAGCAGGCTCTGGTGAGAAGATGAGGAAGCCAGGTAGCAAGGGTGCGCCTACTGCCAAGGCCTTCAAAGAATCGGCCAAAACGGCTAAGAAAAAAGGCAAGTAATGTGGAAGAGCATTATTACGACGGTCCTGATCGCCGTAAAACGCCTGTCTTGACCGACGAGCAGATTGAGCATATCGCACAGAAGGCCGCTGATTTGGCAGTCCAGAAGATGACCACTGAGGTCTATGCCACGGTGGGCAAGTCAGTGCTACAAAAGATCTTCTGGATCGTGGGGGTCATTGCCACAGCTATGGTGCTGGGCAATGCCTCCATCAAGGAACTGCTCAAGTGATTCAGTTTCGGTCTTGCCACATCAAAATGACCAACCCGGCCAGCGTGCAGAGGATCAGTAGCCCGCCGGCCATCGCGTCGGTGTCAGTCATATCTCAAACAGCATCCTCAACTCTCGGCGCATGGCGCTGACATCGAGGTCAGGGTATCGGTCCTCAAGCA
>Ga0208005_1000442_pt1 | contig 15691 bp, 24 predicted proteins | sample DEB19_08_DNA_3_FD_184530 | JGI IMG/M metagenome (GOLD analysis project Ga0208005, IMG submission 184530) | Aqueous microbial communities from the Delaware River and Bay under freshwater to marine salinity gradient to study organic matter... | ecosystem: Environmental > Aquatic > Marine > Coastal... | reverse complement strand
CCAATATCAGGAGCACCAAGATAAACGGGAATAGTTCCTGTAGCAAAGCAATCAAGAAGTTTTTCTGTGAAATACGTTTCATATTGTCCGTTCTCAATTGCTACAGAGAACATATAATCACAAAGACCTTCTTCTTTCAGAGCAACTTCATTAAACCCTCGTCCAAACAAATCGACCTGTCCCCATAATCTTTCCACCCACTCAAGACGAAGACGATGACCTTCGCACATTCTTTTATTAGATGCAATCATAGAAATAATTTTTGATTTATCATAAACTTTAGGTTCTTTAATCCAGAATCCTTGGGCAGGAACCCATTTAAATTTGGAATCTATTTTCAAAAGATCTTGATTATGAGTAAAAATAATATCAAATGTATCCAGATATTTTTCTGGAAACATTCTTACACTATCAACAATCTGAGGAGTAATATACTTTGATTCTAGTAACCATCCATATTTTGGGCCTTGCACATTATCAATATGTGCTTGTGTAAGGGTTGAATCAATATAAAAAGTTGCCTCCCCACTACCATCTTTTACCCACTCAATATATTTAGATTCTTTTCCGTGAACTGAGTATCCTTTGTTTCCATCTGTCAAATGAGTAAATGTATTACCCACTAGATTAAATTTATTTTTCATTTGATTCCAAAACAAGATTGATAAATTTTAAAAAACTCTTGAGTTTTTTCAGGAAGATATGAATTGTAATTACTCAAATTTTCTATTAAACTTAAAGTATTTCTATATCCAATAACTTCTTTTTCCAAATTTGTGATTAAATCTTGCACATTTCTATCCTGATATACTGATGCTTTATTGTAAATTACAGAATTTGGGAAATAATTTTGCATTATATATGCTCCCCAAATATCATCCATTCTTCCAATATGAGGAAGAACAGAATAAAAAGGAATCACTTCACGGGATAAAAACGTATTTTGACTATTAAAAGGAGAAATCTTATTTGAGCAAAAAGGTTTTTCAATATTATACTTAACAATTGGTTTCATTGTAAGTCTAGCCATAGCATCTATATCAGGATCTCCATCCCAAAGATCTGCTTGAACTAATACTTTTCTTTTTACTTTTCCCTTATATTCGACACGATGGCGTTTTTGTAAGAGTTCAATTGGATATCCTCTATGCCAAATATTAGGAGTATTAGTAACAGAAAGAGGATCAAATACATTTTCCTCTGGTTCATATAAATCACATTCTATTTCTTGTCCAACTAAAACATCTTTTCCCCAATCATCGTAAGGAATATTATCATCATCTACTGTAGCAACAATATCTGCTCCTTGCTGATATGCAAACAAAAATCCAAGGTTTCTCCTTTGAATGCTTTTCCATCCTATTATATCGGATAATTCCTTACTAATATTTTCTTGAATGTCTGGTGTCAAATAAATACAATTCAGATCTTCATACTCAGAATGAGGAGTTTTAGTATCTCCAACAACTACAAGTGTCCAATCTTTTTTCTCTGCAAATTTTCTTGTAGCTTCTGTTGGTTTATTGATTGTTGTAGTTACAATAAATTTTTTCATTTGAATATTATTTCAGTATTACTATTAATATTTTTTTTATTATATTTTACAAAACCCCAATCATCTTTATTTTCGTAAGTTCCTTGGTGATAAAAATTATCCCTCATTGGTCTAGGACCATGAAAAATATGATAGTAGTGCGCTTCCAAAAATTTTAACTTTTTTCCTTTATTGTAAACATTCCAAAGAATTTCGCCGTCCATAGAAGATTGGTGAACATTAGTTCTATGTCTTTGTTCACCCTCATTATATCCAGTAGCTACATTAAAAAAAACTTCACGAGAAAACATTGAAGCATCACCTGAATACAGTCCACAAACACAAGCATCAGGAAATTCGGGATGATGTAGATCTTCTACTGGTGTATTTTCTTCGTCAGGAACCGTTCCTAAAAATATCTCTCCTCTATATCGAGTTCTATAAAAATAGTCATTAAGGTCTTTATTTTCCAATTCTTTTTGAATTTCTTCAATTAAACAATCCGTCATTAATATGTCAGAATTTGTAACAAATATAAATTTTCCTGAAGAATTTTTACACCCCACATTTTTTGCAAAATATTCATAATAAGTTTTGGGTCCAAGATTCTCAGAAATAATTACTGAATTATCAACAATAATATTTTTAACTTTAGGGTGAGATAATACTTCCTTTAAAAGATCATTCTTATGCAAAAATTGTTCATTTAATGGATTAAAATCTACTACTATCATTTCATAATCCAAACCATATTGATCTAGTTTAGATAAATTATTTTCTAATGCTTGTTTTAATCTCTCTATAAAATTTTCTCCATAATTATCATCTCTACCACCAAGAACAATACTTAAATCCATAATCAACCTCTACTATTAATTTGTTGACAAATCCAGTTATAAGTTTTACGAATTCCTTCTTCAAGAGTTTGAGAGTAATCCCAACCAAGTTTTTCACGAATCAAATCATTGTTAGAATTGCGACCACGAACGCCAAGAGGACCATCAATATGATTTTTCTCTACGGTCTTACCAGAAACTTTAGCGGCAGTATCAACGAGTTGATTGATAGTTACCATTTCTTCTGAACCAATATTCACAGGTCCAATGAAATCAGATTCCATCATTCTTCTAGTAGCTTCAATACACTCAGAGATGTAGAGAAAGGATCTAGTTTGAAACCCGTCACCCCATACATCAATTGTTCCTCCTTCCTCTGGGAGGTAGGCAACTTTACGACAGATTGCTGCTGGTGCCTTCTCTCTACCCCCTTCCCATGTTCCTTCTGGTCCAAAGATATTATGATAGCGAGCAACCCGAACAGGGATCCCATAATTACGATGATAAGCAAAGTATAGACGTTCAGAGAAGAGTTTTTCCCATCCATACTCTGAATCTGGATTTGCTGGATATGCTGATTCTTCACGGCAGTCGGGATTATCTGGATCAAGTTGATTGTGCTCTGGATACATACATGCCGATCCAGAATAGAAAATCTTAGTTTTGTTTACACCTTTAAGTTCATTAAATTGATGCTGTTCCTCAAGAACATTCAGATTAATCGTTGCTGAATTATGCATAATATCAGCATCATTCTCTCCAGTAAAAACAAATCCAGCGCCGCCCATATCAGCAGCAAACTGATAAATCTCATCAAAAGGTTCTGCAAATTTGTCTACAATCTGCTTATAGAAATTTCCAAGATAACCAGTAAAACGAATACAACGCCGAACAAAGTTAATATCTCTCAGGTCTCCCTGAATAAACTCATGTGCTTCAGTTTCAGAGAACTCTGGACGCTTAAGATCTACACCGCGAACCCAATAACCTTCTGCTCGCAGTCTTTTTACCATGTGGGATCCAATAAACCCACCAGCACCAAGTACGAGTGCTGTTTTCTTATAATCACTCATAAACCAATAAATTACTCTTAGTATATATTATACAAAAAAAGAGGAGTTTATGCAACTCCTCTCTTAAGGTCTTTTCATGCACGCCACCAATTCTTTGACTGGAAATTGGAAACCAGGCGGGAGAGAGTCCCATCCGCACCACTTGCTCTTTAAGGAAGCAAGAAACCAAATAGGGTCATATTTGACTCCACCAGTGTAAGTTTTAAGTCATTCCAGGACTAAAATAAAGTTGGGATAACTTTGATATTTCGGAGATACCAAAGAAGGCACATAAAAATAGTACATCCCAAAGTTTAAGTTTAATAGCAAAAGGTACTGTGAGTAATCCCCCAATAACTTTTAACGTTAAACCATATTTAAAATCTCCCCATAACATAGTTTGATAACCAATCATAAGGAGAAGATTACCAAGATATCGTAAGATACTTGTTTTAGACATTAGGGGTTTGCTCCCGACCAGGGCTAGTTTTAAGTCATACCGAGACTATTTAATCATTATCTCTTACATAACAAGAAACTCTATCAGGATCTAACCAACGGCAATACTGGTGGTCTTCCATAGCAGTCAAGCACTGCATTTGGTTATCAAAAAGATAAATGTCATTCCAGCGTTTGGTATAGTAATTTTGTTTCTGTAAACGATAATCAGGTTTACCGTTGATTTCAAGAATACCTGCTTCAATAAAGCGATATCCTTCTCGCTCCAAAAGAACCTTTGTCATGCAACTTCAACAGATTCAAGATCACTGGCAACGTATTCCATAAGCATTTCATAATCATCCAGAGGATCACCAGAGAATACTACACCTTCGTTTTCATAGTAGCGGCGAACCTTTTTGTAGAGTTTCGGATTCTTTACATCAAGATAAAATTCACCATTTGCTGCACCACGAAGGGTTTGAACATCTTTCTTGAATTTTGCTGTGAGAGTCATTGTTTTGATTGTTGACCTTGTTATTATAGAGCGTTGATATTTGAAAGTCAAGTAGGACGCTTTGGTAAGTGTCCAGTGCTCGTTGTCAGGATTGAACTGACCTCTGCCGATTTATGAGATCGGTCCCTTCAACCAGATGGGTAAACGAGCAAAGTAGGGATGCCTGGACTTGAACCAGGATGACTCCGTTATAAGCAGAGCGCATTGACCTTTATGCGACACCCCCTTAAGACCAAATCATTATAGGAGATTTGGAACCCTTCGTCAAGACCCTTCTTCGTGGTCTGTGTGGATTTTAACTATCTCTTCAAAATCCACTTTTGCTTCGTTACATATACTAACCACTTCTTTATAAGGAACCATTACTGCATTTCCGTGTTGACTTTTAATTAGTAGTGTTTCTCCGTTTTCTACTCTATTCATAAGATTATCAAAATCTGCTTGAAATTCTTCAATTGTAAAGGATGGAAGTTTTTCGATTTCTTGGTTCATTTTCATAAAGTGATTTTTATGAGTCGGGGTGACTGGGATCGAACCAGTGTCTTCTTGCTCCCAAAGCAAGCCGTCTACCTCTGACTTACACCCCGTTACTTGTCTCTATGTATAAACATAATACCAGCAAATGGTACGATTGTCAACCCGCACCCGCAGAGAAAAAGAAAAAATGGATTCGCTGCGAGTGCTTCTACGATGTGGAAAATCATTTTATATATGCGTGGTCTAGGGACCAAATGATTAACAACCCTATTATACCAAAGATTGTGAGTGCTGTATAGATGCGGTCATTCATCGTCTTCATCCTCGTATGTAGAAGGTTCTTCAAAAAGTTCATTCATCTTTTGCTGTAAAACTCTTTTTAGTAGTTCTTCTAAGTCTTCCTCTGTCATTTGTCCTTTAATAGTTCCTCTATTCTTTTTCTCATAGCACTACTATCTTGCTTCATATAGTCACGAAGAGAATATCCACGTTGTCCTCTTAAGATACAAGTTCCTTGATAGAACATTGTAGCAGCAAATACTAACAGAAAAACTATACCTATTAGTTCAAAGTGATTTTGAGCCATGGCAGTAAAGGTGGAATAACGCCAATCAATCTCAGTAGTCCCTCAGCAAATAAAGCAAGAACCACCCAACCGACGCACATACTAATGATAGAAGCATTACGGTTGTGTCGTCGTATTGCTGCATCAATCATCTCCTGAACTTCAGAACGTGTAATAAATTCGTCTTGAGGTTCCATCATTTCTCATCTCCAAGAAATTTGGCAAGGGGATCAACTCTAGTTTTAACTATTTCAACTGCTCTTTTGTAGAACATATTGTCGGTATTACCAGAAGTTTCGAAAGTTTCCTTGATCTTCACCCAATTTTCATAGGTACGTTGATCCATTTTTCTAAAACATAGTACTACTATATACTAGTTCTGGAACTTTCATCGTCAACGTTTTGTGTTCAATGCGTAACACTGTTGAAGAGAATCTTAAATTTTTAATGCTTCTTAACGGAAAGGAGAGGATTCGAACCTCCGGAGGATTTCACCTCTTTTGTTTTCAAGACAAACGCCTTAAACCACTCGGCCACCTTTCCAATATTAAGTCCTTAACGGACTTCAAAATCAAGTCGTCTCACTTTACGTTGACGACGTGCCTCTTGCCAAGCAATATCTTGAGAAGTCAGCACACCTTTCTTTTGATTTTCTTTTAAAGAGTTTAGCATAACAATTCTGGATAAGTCAAGTGCTGAAATCTTATCCCCACGAATTGTTGCCATATTTGGACAACCACAAGTCACTGTTTTTGATGGGTGTCCTGTTAATTCTCTATTACAATCTTTGCATCTTATTGATAACATTTTCTTTCGTCCTCATTCTGTAAATGATCTTAAGAACCATATAAATTTACCGTGTGCTTCATTTAAATCATCAAGAAGATTAGTTGTTCCCCTTGACTTAAGTTCTTCAGCAACTTCTGCTGCTTCACTAAACATTTCTACAACCTTTTTATGATCATCCAGCAAATCTTGAATCATTTGCATTTCGGAAAGACCACTCTTTGCTTCAGTTACTCTTGATACTTCAGCAACTCTTGTCAGAGAACTAATAGGTTTAGCACCAAGAAAACGAATGTGCTCTGAAATTCTATCAATCTCCTCAAACAGAGCAGTGTATTGCTCTCCAAATAGTGTATGGACTTGATAAAAATCAGGTCCAGTAATATGCCAATGATAAACCCAAGTCTTTTGGAAAAGGACAAAAAGACTTGCCTGAGTATCAGAAAGTATTTTATAAAGTTTTTCCATTATACCAGTTTTTTAGGTATTTATGCAAGTGGGAGCAGAGGGATTTGAACCCCCGACATTCTGCGTGTAAAGCAGACGCTACTACCTCTGAGCTATGCTCCCGTTGTCCTCTGTCTAGGAATCGAACCTAGTTTCCAAGTGCATTGTCTGCCTGTCCTTACCAATAGACTACCAGAGGATGTGGTAGGTGTTGAGAACTTTACCTATGTTCTCACTCTTGACATTCACCCAAGCACCAGTTTAAACATCGACCTGGGGAGAGGTTTTGGCACCTACATTTAAATGAGTAGTGAGTGCCCACCACTCGCGGAAGACACTTTCCGCAACTTTCACTGCATTAGAGGGCAGTGAATAAGAGGTTTCCAATAGCCGTTCTTATCTCCCATAAGGAAGATGTAGGTATCGAACCTACAAAGGACAGTCCCTAAAGGAACTGCTGGGAATTCCACCCAGAACCAATATGAAAGAATCGGACATTTCCAACCCTTTCAACTCCCCAACCTCGATTCGAACGAGGGACAGCAAAATTAACAGTTTTGAGTTCTACCACTGAACTATTGGGGAATATTTACAAAAGAAGGTTTGTGATAGATTGTAAATCCAGCGTGGAGTTCTCTATGACAATTGGCACATAACATATAACATTTATCTGCTTCTTTCTTTTGTTTTTCCAAAGATTTTGTAGAACCAGAAATTTGGAACTCTTTTGTAGTTTCGTCTATGTGGTGAAACTCAAGTGCTTCAAAACATCTATTATAACCACAAAATTCACACTTGCCTCCTTTATATTCAACAAGCAGTTCTTTAGTTCTTTTTCTCCAGTTTCCTACATTTTTCTTTAGTTTTTGTTGGTCTCTCATAGTGATTAACTTAATATGTTAATCATATTTATAAGAGAATAAGAACCCGAAGGTTCAGAGCGGAGTATCGGAATCGAACCGACGACATCTAACTTGGAAGGATAGCGTTCTACCGCTGAACTAACTCCGCTTATGAGACAATCATAAACTATTTAAGTTTGATTGTCAAGTGCCCCTGGTAAGATTCGAACTTACACTGTATGGATTCTAAGTCCACCTTCTCTACCGTTGGAATACAAGGGCAAGATGGAGTAAGTGTGATATACCTCATAAGGATATAACAGGGACTTACCCTCTATCAGTTTATATAGTAACAAACCTTTGAGGGTTTGTCAAGCGTCCTTTGAGAGATTTGAACTCCCGACACATAGGTTCGTAGCCTACTGCTCTGTTCCACTGAGCTAAAAGGACAAATTCTGAGAGTAGGGATCGAACCTACGAATGGCGGAACCAAAACCCGCTGCCTTACCACTTGGCTACCTCAGAAAGGGGTGTCGTATGGGAATTGAACCCATCTAGGTAGTTCCACAAACTACTGCCTTAACCACTAGGCTAACGACACAGCGGAGGATGTTGGATTTGAACCAACGGATATACTTAAGTATATCGGGGGATTAGCAATCCCCTGCATTAAACCTAACTCTGCCAATCCTCCAAGTAGGGAGAAGGTGGAATCGAACCACCATTGCCAAAGAACGGAATCGAACCGCCTCTAACACCGTCGTGCTCACCGCCAAGGTGCTCTCCCAAGTGGAAACAACTGGACTTGAACCAGTGGTCTTTCGATTATCAGTCGAATGCTTTACCAACTAAGCTATGTTTCCAAATAGTCTCAACGGGACTTGAACCCGTGTCTTCACTGTGAAAGAGTGATGTCCTAACCACTAGACGATGAGACCTGGCGACCCTAACGGGATTTGAACCCGTGATAATACCGTGACAGGGTATCGTGATGACCACTTCACTATAGGGTCAAGGTGGGAGGAACAGGATTTGAACCTGTGAAGGCAGAGCCGTCTGATTTACAGTCAGATTCCTTTAACCACTCGGAAATCCTCCCACGATGGGACATCTGGGATTTGAACCCAGGACTAACCGATTAAAAGTCGGATACTCTGACCTGACTGAGTTAATGTCCCATTAATGTGGAAAATATTCAGTTGTCGATGTTCGGTGTGGTCTCTCAACCACTTGTATAGAATACCACCATTTAAACTCTGGAGAGAGGTTGGTGGGCACTTAGGAAACTGGCACAAACAACAAAAAAGGGGAGGAAACTTTTGGTTTCTCTCCCCTTTCTTTTGCTTTTATGGATTACATCTTACATATGTCTTTCCATATTCGCAAACAGGGGATTACCCTCGATATGCCAATAGCGGCAATCGCTTGTAATAATCTGTTTGTTCATTTGGTTAGACATTGTTTTCGACCTAAGTGTGTTTATTTATACAAGTATTATAGCATTTTTTATTTTAATTGTCAAGTCCATAAATTATGATCATACTCCCAATGACAATTGGGACATAAAGGCATTATATTTTCTTTTGAGTTTATGGCACTAATCATAACTTCTTCACTGAAAGAGGATATTGGTTTTATATGTGCAATTTCTATATGTTTATTATAACCGCATTTAACACATTCTGTAAAACCAAGTTTTTTACCAACTGCTCTTGCTCTTGTTCTTACCAAAGCAAATGCAGATGACTTGTGATGTTTTTCATATATTGCTTCCTTAAGTGTCATATCCTTTACTTCTTTATTCTTTGACCATATCAAATAATGTTCTTTACAACGGGAACGATTTGCTGTTATTAATTTTCCACAATCAATGCACTTATGTTCTGGTTTTCTTTTTGGTGATATTTTGTTGTTGTAGGAAGCAGCACAACTTCTTCCACAGAACTTTGGATTCTGCGTTTCCTTTTTACAAAATAAACATTCATTCATAATTGAACCTATTAGTAAAATTATTTATACTAATAGGTTCCAAATAAGCACCCCGTGTAGGATTCGCACCCACGACCGATTCTTTAGAAGAGAATTGCTCTGTCTCCTGAGCTAACGGGGCATAAGAGACCTCCCTGTTTGTGCATCGTTGAGAGGCATGGGAGGGGCGGGACTTAAACGGAGTTTGGACCCCCGCTGCCCATAAGAGTATTGTACTACTGATTGGGTTTTGGTGTCAAGCCCTATTCTTTATGAACAATAACTTCTTTATTTGGTCCAAATCCATTATCTTTTACAACGTACTTTTGGTAGTGGTCGTACATACCTCTAATAAGATTACTACCAGAAATAAAGAATAAAATGAGAATTAATTTTTTAATCATATGAAGGTCTTTTGATACCTTTTCATCGTGTTTAATTTTCTCAATAATTGATTGTTGATGTAGATACGGGATTGAAGATATTGGTTTTTTTGAGTACTTATATAAAACATTATTAATTTTTATTGAAGATAGTGAAGAAGAATTTTTTTTATTTGGTTTATCATTAAAGATTCCAATTACATATGGAACTCCTTCTGCCCTTCCGAAAACAGACAAATCAATAAGCAAAGGAACTTTAGTTTTTGTTATCAATGCCACATGATTTTGCATATGATCCACATCTGTTTTTGAATTGTGCTCATAACCAATCATAGTTAATTTTGTTGGTGTAAAGTTTGCATCAACAACTAACAAAGAACACTCTACTAACTCACATTCAATATCATTATAAGATAATATTTTTTGAAGTAAATCTGACATTGCTAAACAATATCCAGCTCCATTTTGAATAGAACCTGCTTCTAATAGATCATTAATAATCTCAAGAACTAAACTTATCTTATCATCTTCTTCTAATGAATATTCTGCAATAAGTTTATTCAAATAAGCATTAAATTCGTTTTGCATATCTATAAGTCATTTTTACAATCAGGCATCCAAGGAGAACAAATTCTCATTTCTCCTCCTAGTTTCTTACACTCTTCAGTGTAACACTTAGAATTATCTGGAGCCTTCTCTATCAACCTCGGCAAAGGTATTCTAGGGGTTCCGTAGTCCCCTGTCAAGCGTTCATAATCACGGATTGCTTTATCTACATCACGTTCTACTCTTCGCTTTATAAGGTTTGGATCCTGCCTTATAACATCGTTGATTATGGTCTGAGGGAACAGAGTCCTTTGTAAGTCGTCTAAGAGGTCCCAGAGACGCTCAGAGGACGCTCCAGTGCATTGGGAGAGTGTTGCTACGATACCACTGAGTATGACGCTTACAAGGATTATCTGGTTTCTGTCTGGACTCTTCTTTCCGAAGTTGAATCTAAACATAAAAAAAAGAGAGAGTAGTAACACTCTCTCTTATTTATCAAGCAGTTGCTTTTGCTTCCTTTCGGGCAGTTTTCACTTCTGAAATTTCTGCTCTACGTGACTTTGCAAGTTTAGTCAGTTCTTGTAGTGCTTTACGGGCTCTGGTGCCAGCAGCACTGTTTCCTTTCTCAAACTTAGCATCTTCATTTTGCCAAGTCGCAAATGCATCAGCAATTAGTTGTGTAGTTTCAGACATAATACTCCTCAAAAAATAATTAGGATTAATTATATATATCATTTTTATATTAAAAAGGGGAGTTTTTACACTCCCCCTAACATTTATTTAATTTTTCAAACTTCTACCTGAATCAGTCGGTTGGCATAATCATAAGCATAATTAGTTCTCGCTCCATGATGTCCCCATCCCAACCAGGTGTAGGCATAATTCATATACCTATCAATGGATTTTCCGGGAACTTTCATATTACGTTCAATACTCTTCCACTGCGGTTCAGTAACAATATACCGAAGTTGAGTATCAAGTGTTGAAGGATTACCTCCTATTTTTTTAGCAAAATCACCCAATCCATAATAACGAGAATCAGATGTAAATTGAATCAGTCCGTAACCACGACCGCAGTTATGATACTGAGTTCTGCTACCACCTTCGCAAATATTAGGAACAAAAGTTGATTCTTGTCTAATATTGCCCATAATGGTAGCGAGGGCGTTTCTGTCTTTAATACCACGTTCCTGGAAAAATGCCAGGGTAGCATTCTCATGTTCATTACACCCTTTACAAATTAGCCTTTTCTCTTTTGGCTTTTCGGGAGCAACCTCTAGGATCGCTGTCTTCTCTGGTTCAAACTCCTTGATAATAGAATATTTTGGAGCAATTGCAGATGATGGCAGTGTTGCCGTTATGGTTGTAACCGATGCCAGAAGGGGCAGGGCTACAGTAAAGAAGTTAAGCATTAAAATTAATAGAACTCTACATCCGTATAGGGAAAGCGCACTTCCCTCTTCTCAGAGGGCAGACCCCACGGCTCTAAATCACTTTCAAAATCTCATAATAAAAAACCCTGCTCATAACAGGGATTTTAACATAATAAGTTAATATTTAGGATTTGTCAATCCTCAGGTTCTAGAGAAACAATCTCAAGTTCATCACCTTCAGGTTCAATCCATTCATAGAACTCTGCAAGAATGGCACGAGCATCCTCTTTATCAATACTCATATCTGCGGCACGATCAAGAGACCAGGTTCTTACGTGTGCGACAATATCTTCAGTCGTTGTTTCCATAATAATCTTTCCTGAAGTATCTGTTGAGGATGTTGCTATTATAGTACCTTGGGGTTCCGTCGTCAAGTCCTTCGGTGAGGACGTTATGTGCAAATAACTGTCGGGTTTCTTCAAAGTTTGTTTTGCCCTTTGTTTTATGTAATGATAAGATAGTTCTACTAAAATTTTCTCTGCCAAATTTGTCAATGTCTTCTTTAAGTTCCGGACAAGACCCATAGTATTCCTTCCAGTTAGATTCTGATTTTACTTTACGTTTTTTTCCTTTCGGAGTCCTAAACTGCCAAAAATATTTTCTCCCAACATATTCCCTACCATTAAGATTATTCTTGATGTGATAAACAAAACCAAAATGATCTTGAATATCACTTGAACCAAACACTTTTCCATTATATGTCCAAGGGTTTTCATAGTCAATATCTGTACTCATCAATAATATCAAGAACTTCGTTCAGATATTTATGGGCAAGTCCTTTCATATCCATATCATGTCTGATATGTTCATTATAAAGATTATTTTTCAACTTTAAAACGCGAACCTTAAGTTCATCTTTTGTTACTTGATTTTTAGACATTAAAAAAGGAGGGTTAACCTCCTTTATCTATATTAAATTATTCATTTACACCTAGCCATTCATTGCAAAAGTCATAATCTCCAAACATAAACTCATCGCATTCTGCTGCCTCTTTATAGGCATTTATGATTTCCTGTTCACACCATTCATCATAGTTGGAATCCTGCGAAAGTATTTTTGGTAACATCCTGCTTAATGCCTCCGACTACATAGGATTCTACCTCAGTTTCCTGCGGAGCAACCTGAAGACCTTTGGAAGAAATCCAGTGCTGGGTCCAAGGAAGAGGATTATTGTTTGCCGAAATATCATACTGTGGTTTAAGACCGATTGCTTTTAATCTACGATTTGCAATCCACTCTACGTATTGCTGAAGAAGTTTATCATTAAGTCCAATCATAGAACCATCTTTGAACAGATAATCTGCCCATTTCTTTTCTTCATTTACAGCACGATCAAACATCTTATAAGTCCACTCTTCTTCTTCCTTCATAATCTTCTGCATTTCCGGATCATCACCTTCCCTCCACTTATTCAAAATGTTCTGAGTAAGTGCTAGGTGCTGATTTTCATCTCTTGCAATAAGAGAAATAATTTTTGCCGATCCTTCCATGAGCTTGAGTTCACCAAAAGCGAAACTACAAGCAAAACTAACGTAGAAGCGAATACCTTCAAGAATATTAACGTTTGCGACTGCTCTGTACAGTTTTCTTTTGACATCGTTAAGCGTTTGTTGTGCGTTTTGTACTCCCTCAAGCCTAAACATCCAATCACTAGATGTCCCATAAGTTTGTGCCGATTGAATAAAGTCATCATATGACTCAGTTACACTCTTAGCACGTTCTAGAATACGCTCATCTCCAATAATAGTATCAAACACCTCAGATGGGTCAGAATAAATGTTCTTGATGATATAAGTGTATGAGCGACTATGAATCATCTCCATAAATCCCCACACCTCCATACATGCTTCCAGTTCGGGAAGTGAACAATAAGGAATGAATGCCATACCAGGACCACGACCCTGAACAGAATCAAGCATAATCTGATACTTCAGGTTAGAAGTATAGATATGCTTCTGCTCAGGACGAAGAGTTTGATAATCTCCACGGTCCTTTTGGAGGGATACCTCTTCGGGTCTCCAGAAGTATCCAAGTTGTTGAGTAGTCAGTTTATCAAAGATAGGATACTTGTATGAATCATATCTTTGAACTCCAAGAGGTTTTCCAAAAAACATTGGTTGCTTTTTGGTGTCTACTTTTTCGGTATTAAAAACCGTCATTCCTTGAATATTTGTTTGTTGTTCTTCCACAGAAGACACTTTGAAATCAAACTGCACAGGATTCACACTCTCCCTCCTCTACTGAACTTAACTCATTAAGAAGATCTTCCAACTCGGATTTCTTCTCTTCTACTACCTCATCAGTTTTAATATCATAAGTATTTTGATAGTATGAAGTTTTCCATCCCATCTTGTATGTAGTCAGAAAATCATTTGCCATTACCGAAGTAGGAACTTCATTATTGGCATAATTTTCTGGATTATACGACCAGTTTCCAGAAATTGCTTGATCAAAGAATTTTTGCATAACAGCAACAATATTGATATAACCACGATTGCTAGGCATATCCCAAAGAAGCGTATAATTGTTCTTAAGAGTATGATACTGCGGAACAATCTGCTTGAGTGGCCCTTTTTTGGATTTCTTAACGGACAGATAATCTCTTGGGGGTTCAATTCCATTAGTGGCATTTGACACAACGGAACTGCTCTCCGATGGCATCTGTGCGGACAATGTTGAGTGCCTGAGACCATACTCCAGGATAGATTTCCTAAGAGATTCCCAATCGTGTTCATATGCAATGGAAGAGATTTCATCTACATCTTTTTTGTAAGTATCAATGGGAAGAATTCCATCAGCATACTTAGTACGTCCAAAGTATTCGCAATGACCCTTTTCTTTTGCAATCTGATTAGATGACTTCAAAAGATAATACTGGAATGACTCCGAAAGACCGTGAACAGCATCCCAAGCTTCTTGAGAATCATAATTAAACCCAAGTTTGGCAAGATAATGAGCAAGACCAATAAAACCGACTCCAAGAGACCTACGTGCCTTTGTAGCAATCTCTGCTGCTACTACAGGATACTTCTGATAATCAATGAGTTCTTCAAGACCACGAACAGAAAGATCGCAAAGTTCTTCAAGTTCTTCATCTGACTTTACTTTACCAACATTAATAGCAGAAAGAATACAAAGAGCAATCTCTCCAATATTATCATCAATATGTTGAATAGGATCGGTTGGAAGTGTAATTTCCTGACAGAGATTACTCATATTCACTTTATCTTTGAAGGAAGAATGTGAATTGCAATGGTCAATGTTCATAATATAGACACGACCCGTTTCCGCACGTTCCTTAAGGAGGTTAAGAATAAGTTCCTGTGCTTTAATAGTTTTTTTCTTAATGGTCGGATCTTTCTCATACGAAACATAGAGATCATCAAAACCAGGGAGTCCGAAGCTATCATATAGTCCAGGTACATCATGTGGGGAGAAAAGTGTGATCTCACCATCCTGAATGAACCTCTCATAGAAGAGTTTGCTGATTTGAATGCTGTAGTCAAGTTTGCGAACACGATTATCCTCCGTACCTTTATTGTTTTTCAGCACTAGGATGTCTTCGATTTCTTGGTGCCAGATTGGGAAGTGGACAGTCGCTGATCCACCTCGGATGCCATTTTGAGTGCAGCATCGGACAGTTGCTTCAAACTTTTTGAGGAAAGGGACAACACCAGTGTGTTGAACTTCTCCACCTCGGATCTTACTGTTGATGCCACGGATGCGACCTGCGTTGATGCCGATTCCCGCCCTTTGTGCAACATACCTGCCAATTGCCATATCAGAGCTAAAGATAGAATCGAGGGTGTCATCAACATCAACAAGAACACAGCTAGCAAACTGTCGAAGTGGAGTTCTAACCCCTG
>Ga0208005_1000440_pt1 | contig 15773 bp, 22 predicted proteins | sample DEB19_08_DNA_3_FD_184530 | JGI IMG/M metagenome (GOLD analysis project Ga0208005, IMG submission 184530) | Aqueous microbial communities from the Delaware River and Bay under freshwater to marine salinity gradient to study organic matter... | ecosystem: Environmental > Aquatic > Marine > Coastal... | reverse complement strand
GTTTTTCTCTCTCCGTTCATTTTTCTAAATTTGGCTTAAATACCGGCTTTACGTCCATTAACTTGCAATAAGTCATAAATGCCACGATTCGTCTCATCATACGGGGAAGTAGCGAAGCAGCTTGGCGTAAGTCGTCAGGCCATAGTGAATTGGCGCAAGGCTCATCCTGACTCTCCGGCGCAGTTACCGAACGGCGACCATGATGTAAATAAATGGCGGGAATTTGTAAAACTAAAGGGACTAGGGCAAAGGAGCGACGAGCTACCGACGAACATTCGCGACACGGACGACGATGACGACGAAGGCCCGCAGACAAAAGAGGATTGGAACTGCGCCCTTATCCGAGAGAAGGTAAGGCGCGAGCGAATCAAGGCGGATCTCGAAAGCCAGAAAGCCGTGCTAGTGGATGACCTAGAGCAGAACCTCGGTGGGCTATTGGCCGCAGTCCAAAACGGCATGGACTCGTTCCCAGATAGAGCGGCTCCAATGGTTCAGGGATTCAGTGACGTTCCGGAAATCAGCCGCATCCTCCACGGTGAAATGCAATCGACCCTTGGCGCGTTGCAGGTTGCCGACTTTGAAAAGGCAGTCGAGGAAACACCGGAGCACTTACGGGAAGAAGTTCTCGCAGCTTTGAAACGGATTGGCGGGTTTTACTTACAGCGGACGCAAATCATTGAGACATGATAAACTACCGCCCAGCGAGTGACCTACTAAAACGCCTGTTGCGCGAGATAATCCGCCCGCGTCCGCTGCTGAAATACTGGCAGTGGGCCGACAAGCACGTATCCATTCCGCCCGAAGCAAGCGGACCGATGCCCGGCAAGCTCAACACCGGACGCTTTCCAATCTTTCGCGGATTGTTTGACCTAGCGCAGCAAGGGCATGTTCATTTCATCAGCCTTTGCGCATCAATTCGCGTGGGTAAAACGCTGTTTTCCATCATCCTTATGCTTTATTGGCTCGCGGAAAAAGCTGGCAGCGTGGTATGGCTTGACCCGTCCGGAGCATCAGCCAAGAAAGTCAGCAAAAGCGAAATTGACCCATTTATTCAGTTGTGCGAACCCGCTAAACGGCTTGCCATTGTAGGGCGAACTACTTGGACGAGCCTTTGGAAGACATTTAAAGGGAAGATATTGCGTTTTGTTGGAGCGGGAGAAGAGGCGAACTTGCACGGATTCAACGCGGAGCTTGCAATCATAAACGAGTTTGATTCCTGCAAGCAGGCAATCGTAAAGAAATCAGCAAGCGAGGACGGAAAAGAGGATTCATCGAGCGCAGACAAAATCATCGGACGCACGCAGCTTTTTCCATTCACGCGGAAAATCATCGAAAACAGCAGTCCGCGTCAGGCTGGCGAGTTTTCCCCGATATGGCAGAGCTTTTTGCGCGGCTCGCAGCATTATTGCTACCTGCCATGCCCGCATTGCAGCGCGGAAGCTAAGGCAAAAGGTGAACCGCGACCGATGCCCGACAAATGGCCCGTTGGATGGAGCGAAGAAAGCCGTGACCCGTATTTGGCCGGCTGGCAACGGCTAGTTTTCACGAACGATCCAGCGTATCAGCCTGTAAAGCACGTTCCGTTTGACCATGATTTGATGCCGATAACCGGAACGATGGAGGAAAAGCTCGGGCGCATCGACTTTTCGTGCGCTGAGATATGGGCAGAGGCACCGGCACCGTATGACGCTACGAAGATGATTCGCGTCAAAATCGGATACAACGAGGATAAAGTTGAGAACGAGACGACGTATCAATGCGGGCATTGCGGAAAGCAAATCGAACAGCAATCATTGCGATGGATGTTGAACCGTTACCGCTGGATGGCGCACAATCCAAAAGCGTCAAAGGACCGCATCAGCGCACACGTATGGCGAGGCTACGCACCGCCCGAGCTTGGCGGCGGGTGGAACCACATTGCGAAGGCTTTTTTAGAAGCGAAGAGTGACATTGGAAAGCTGATTACGTTCACGAATATGTCGCTCGGACTTCCGTTCATCCGAGCAGGCGCAGCGATTAACGAAAACGACCTCGACCGCGTTCTTGCACGCACTCCGATTCGATATATCAAGGGACAACTTCCGCGATTGCCGGAGATGCTGACGATTACAGCGGATAAGCAAAAGGACATGCTGTATTACACGATAAGGGCATGGGGTGTAATATGGGAATCACCAGACCAGCCGACATGGAGCGCACTTGTGGACTGGGGAACGGCGATGACGATGGACGAGTTAACTGTTCTCGCCGGCGAAAAGCCGGACGGAACTGGGAAATACCGCACGTTCGATTACACCGACGACAAAGGCAAGGTGCATCAGTTCCGGTGCATCGCTGGAATCATCGACGCAGGCAATGACCAAGACGTAGTTTTCGAGTTTTGCCACAAGCGCACACGCATTTTCGACCCATACAAGGGAAGCGGACCAATTCAGACGCAATGGAACCGCATCCGCCCGCGTAGCGTTTATGACGACCAATTAACGCTCCTGCTTTGCTGGAGTAGCCACTACGCAGAGCGGCTGTATTACGATGCAATCAAGCACGGGCAAGCCGGAGACAACGCGGTTTATTGGTGGTTGCCGATTAACATCGATGACGATTACAAAGCGCAGTTGACCGACGAATACAAAGACGGGGACGAGTGGGTGAGTCGTAGAAAAAACAACCACTTAGGCGACTGCGAAAAGATGCAGGTTGTTTTAGCGGACATTATGGAGAGCCGCTTGACACTAATTAAAGAAAGGCGTAATAATCCGAAAACAGAAACAGAGCAGACATGAGAAACCACGATTCCAGCGACGATCCGCGAGCGAGCTACACGCCGGCAATGGGCATTGATTCCACGGCGGATTTGTTGCACGAACCGTTCGCGGAATACGCTGGACAGTTGCCGGTAAATCGCGAGCAATGGCGCAAGCTCACGCGGTATTTGGTGGAAAAGGGGATTGAAGGAATCGACCCGAACACCGGACGAGACGGGAGCCGGATGGCAATGGAACTTTTGCGAGCATTCACGAAAGACACGGACAAACGTTTCGCTATTCGCGCCGTTCTTTATCTTCGCCTTTTTGGAATCGAGGGCCGCAGCTTGGCGGAAATCGGGAGTGACTTTGGACTTCATCGGGCAAGCATCAGTCACACTTACAGACAAATTAAGGCGATGCACCCAGGCATCGCGAACCCGGCTGACAAGTCAGAGGAATACTGCGAGGAAGCAGCGCAACGGAGGCAGGGGACGCAGAAGATTCGCGAGAAAACGAAGTGGCGACCGACATACAACTAAAATGAGCGAAAAACAACTCAGCCTGTCATTCTACGACGACGCGGCACTGAAAAAGATGCCGGAAACGGATATTATTGCGGCGATTCTTGGCCGGTATGAGCCTCTGGAACGCGAGATTATGCCGCAAGCAATGGCCGCAATCGGAAGCGCGATTCAATCGACAGCCGGACTCGGGCAGCTATTGGAGGAGCTTTACCAGCGGCACAAGGGAGCGAAATGGGAAGAGGTCTATGATAAAATCGGACTTCCGTTCTCGTTTGTGCAGGCGAACAAGTTCCGGCATCAATGGAACAATCGCGACAAAGTTATAACAGCCGTTGACCCTACTCCGCTGGCACTCACAAACGCATTCCGGCACGCGGAGCTATTGCCGGAACCGGAACCGCAGCCGAAAAGCGAGTTGCCGCCGATGCCGTTTAGCTTGAAGTTCTCGTTTGACACAAGCCGCGAAGTCAACACATGGGGCCGCGAGAACGTTGTGGACTTTCTGACGCGCACGGAAAAAATCGAACTGCTACGGATGAAAGCCAAGGCGTTTATTGCAAGCGGAGCACAATGAAAACCTTCACCAAAAAGTCAGTTGCAACAGAGTTTTCCCAAAAGTTCCCAAATCACGGGAATTTGACCGTTGCAAAGGCAATTATTAAAAAGCACCCTCAGCTTTTCCCATCACTAAACGCAGCTTATTGTTGCATTCGATTAGTGCGCGGTTCAAAAGGGAATGAGGAACGCAAATGTGCGACAGACAAAAAGCCATTACGGTTCATCGAATCCATGCCGAAAAGCGTGAACGGGGTTCGCGAGACGTTCCGGATTGATGGAAAACATAGAATCCTTGTTCTATCTGACATTCATTTCCCACATCACGACGAGAAAGCACTTGCGGCGGCGATTGCTTACGGGAGGAAAATCAACCCTACAATCGTGTATTTGAACGGCGACACGGTGGAAAACTACGCGCTTTCACGATGGGAACCGGACCCTAGAAAACGAGACTTGGCGGGAGAAATCAAGTCAGTCAAACAAGGGCTTGCATATCTTCGCGAGCGATTCCCGAAAGCCGTCATTGTCTTCAAGCACGGGAACCATGAGGCGCGGTCTGAGGATTACTTGCGGCGGAAAGCACCGGAGTTACTTGGCGTTGAGGATTTCAAACTAAGCCGACTACTGGATTTTAATGGCAAGGGCATCGAAGAAGTCGAACTGTTGCAATTCGCACAACTGGGCAAGCTCAACATCATTCACGGGCACGAACTTCCGAAAGGAATCAGCAATCCCGTGAATCCGGCGCGAGGAATGTTCATGAGAACTGCAGAAACGTCCATGTGCGGGCACTTTCATCAGACTTCACAGCATACCGAAGCGAGAGGAATCAGGAAAGAAGTCGTTTCGTGTTGGACGACAGGATGCCTTTGCGGACTTCAGCCGGATTACGCAGTCGTTAACAAATGGAACCACGGATTTGCCGTTGTCGAAACCGACCGCAACGGGGATTTTGAGGTCAGCAATCTGAAGGTTATTGGAGGGAAGGTGTTTTGAAAACGCAGAACGCGGGCGATGAGCGACTAGCTCCGCGCCGAGAGACTTTATGAACACAACAGACAAAATCGCGGAGATAGTTCGCTCCATGCCCTGTTCTGCGCAGGTGGCGGGGGCGGTGGTGGCTCTCTTGACCGAGCGCCAGAAACAGCACGCAAAATGGGGAGAGCAAAACCACGACATGATGACGTGGCTCGCGATCCTCCACGAAGAAACCGGGGAACTCGCCGAGGCGTGTCTGCATCACAAATTCGGCGGCCCCGAAGCTGACAACGTGCTCAAGGAAGCCGTGCAAGTGGCGGCGGTGGGTTGCCAGATCGTAGAATACCTCCTCAAGAAACCGATGGCGTGGGGCGAAGAAGCGGAGGCTGCGCAGAACAATCAAGCTCACCTACCCGCTCCGGCGGAGACGGTGGAGCGCAAGAAAGACAATCTATGAACACAGACACATCGAACGCAGAACAGCAGGAGCGGGTTAGGTGCAGCGCATGGTTAGATGCCTGTAAGCGGCGCTACGAAGCAGCAATCAAAGCGCACTCGAAAGCACAAACAGCGGACGAGGAAAATAGACTGTTTGACGAAGTGGTGGCTGCAACCGACGAATACAGAACCGCGTCGGCATCTAACAAGGATTAGGCGATTTCTGTTCGTATTATATGCCACGAAAACCGCAAATCGTCGAACGCAATTTTCTAATGAATCAAAATCCACCATGTGATAATTGCGGCGGAGTAGTCGGAGAAGTAGGGCCGAAAGACGGATGGCAGTTGCCAAACGGTTCTACGGTATGCGAGGCATGCGTGAAGCTATGGATTCGCGGATTTCACGATGATCTTGAAAAAGAATCCCGTGAATATGTAGAACGCAGATTGAGCTATGCCGAGGATATTCTTTCCGACTTGGCAACAGGATATTGGCATTGCGTCTTGAATCAGATGGATAATCCTGTTGAGAACAAAATTGGAGACAGGGTTTTGGAATACTGGCGTCAATTCAGCGGAAATGAAAAAACCTCCTAAAATCATCGAACGAAAACTAGGCCGCGAACGGGCAGACGGGCTTTGCCATTCTGACGGCTTGATTGAGATTGACGAGCGGCTAAAAGGCAAAGCGAGGCTCGACACGCTGATTCATGAGCTAGTCCACAGCTTTGACGGTTCACTTACGGAAGAATACGTTACGAAGCTGGCGACTTACGTTGCCGATAACCTTTATCGCAATCGCGTCAGGGTAATTGAATCGGATTAGTTTTGACAAGGCGGCGTCAAAAAGATGCCGCTTTCAAACGCTGATTTCACACAGTTTCTCATCGACGAGATTGACGATGGGAACGAGTCATTTGTCACCGACTTATTGACGGCGGCAAAGGCGAAGATTGTTGCGGGCGGTGGAGTGATTGATTCGATGACAAGCGGGAGCCGAAACGGGAAAAGCTACACCATGCAAATCGGCATGGACGCTGCGACTGTCGCCAAATGTTGCCGTGATGCGTTACGCACGATGGACGCAGCCGACGGCAATCCGATGTTCACAGTTGCGAGCTTCACAAATGTTTTACCATGAAGCCTAAAAAACAGCCGAAAAAACTAGGGGCAGGCTCGACGAGCTACCGTGAAACAGTTGATTCGTCTATTGACCGCGCAAACGTTCAATTTCTCATTCCGCAGGACTCGCGGCTTTACCTCAGCGCATACACTCGCAAGCGGATTGTTGAGAAAGTAGAGTGGTGCCGTCAAAACTTTGGAATTGTGCAGGAGTGGGGCCGTGGAATCGCTCGCCACACCGTAGGGCGTGGAATCTTTGCGAGCTTTAACACGGAAAATGCCGATTGGAACAAGGCGGCGAACCTTGCGCTTGAGAATTACTGCATGACACCGACGCAATGCGACGTTACCGGACGCCGCAACGCTTACGAAATGCAGGCGCACATTGCGGAGCAGCTTGCAATCATTGGCGAGGCTTTCGTCCTGCATTCCGAAAACCCAGACTTTCCCTCACCTCGTTCTGGCGTTGGCGATTGTCCGGCATTTTATGCGATAGAACCAAACGACATTGCCACGCCGCCGCAGCAAAACGGAAAAGCAACGGAAGGCATCCACGACGGAATCGAACTTGGCGACTTTGGACGGGCGCGGTATTACCACGTCAGGCTGGCAAGCACAGAGTTTCAAGCCTACGACGCACGGGATGTTTCTCACATCTTCCACGCGCAGGGCACAAATCAAAGCCGTGGGATTTCACCACTTGCGCCTGGAGTAAACAATCTAGTTGACATTCACGAGCTAAAGCGTCTCGAAACCAAGACCGCTAAAACGCAGCGGCTTGTTTCGCTTATTATCAAGGGAACAAAGGCAGCAAAGGGACGCGGAGCAATGGCGGCACTTGCGGCACCAGTTGAGGGAGTTGACCAAGTGGACACGCAAGCCGTGGAAAACCTTTACCAAGGCGCAGGAGCGGCGATTGCCCGCATGGGAGACGACGGGAAGGTTGAGCTTATTACGGGGAATACTCCGTCGCCACTTGTCAACGAATACGTGACGGACCTTTTGCTTCGTGACGCGGCGGCAGGCACCGGAATCCCAGTTGAGTTTTTCTGGAGTCGCGACAAGCTCGGCGGCGCAAACGCTCGCGGAATCTTCGCACAGGCTGACGCGGCTTTCTCGCTTCTCGCGGACAAAGTAATCTACGGATGGTTTGAACGGTTCATCATTCGGTTTATCGAATGGCGAGTTGCCTCGGGCTTGCTCGCGGAACCGCCCCAGAATTGGAGAGACTGCATAGCATACCGCCGCCCACGTCGAGTCACGCTTGATAACGGGCGCGACTCAAAAGCACGCATTGAAGAACTCAATCACGGGCTGGCGACAATGCGCCTAATCTACGACGAGCAAGGCGAAGATTACTTGACGCATATCCGGCAATGGATTCGCGAGTTTCGCGAGTTTGAAGATGAAGCTGTTTTGCAAGGTTACACGCCGGAAGAGGCGAAGCAGCTTGCGAACCGCTGGCGGCCTCTCCCGCCGGGAAGCGCGATGAGCGCAACGCAGCAAAAAGGAGCGATGCCCGCGGAGCCGATTGAAGCGGAAGATTCACCGGAAGACGCAACCGAAGATTCGACAGAATCAGACAACAATAACGCACAAAATGATTCCAATTCCTGAGACAATCTTGACGCAACCGCTGGCCATGCTGCCAACGGCAATTCCGGCATTCGTGCAACGCTTTGCAAACCTTCGTGCGAAGGCGGAAGCGATGCCGAAAAATCTCACCATCGGCGACTTCGTGAACCAGCGCAAAGATTACGCCGTGTCCGACGGAATCGCAACCATCCACGTCAACGACGTGCTCGCTCAAAACACAACCGGAATCGACCGGATGCTTGGCATGACTGATTACGGGCAGGTGACGGAAGAGATTGGCCGCGCAATGTCCGACCCGAATGTTTCCGCCGTCGTGCTCGAAATCAACTCGCCCGGCGGCAGCGCAATCGGAGCACCGGAAGCAGCGCAGGCTGTCCGTGATGGACGGCAGACTAAACCCGTTATCGCATACATCGGAGAAATCGGCGCATCGGCAGCGTATTACCTGGCGGCAGGTGCATCGGCAATTGTAGCTCAGGCAAGCGGAATGGTTGGCAGCATCGGCACGCGCATTGAGTTTCTAGACTTTGGAAACGCACTCGCGGCAATGGGAATCACGCCACACATTTTCACGCCCGCAGCTAGTGATTTGAAAGCAGCCGGAACGCCTATGCGAGCACCTACCGCAGCGGAAACAAATTGGTTTCAGTCGCACATCGAAAGTATCAACGCTGCATTTACCGGATTCGTAAAAACGAACCGGAAGAAAGTCGGAATGGATTCGATGCGCGGCCAAGTATTCACGGGAGAACAAGCGTTGCAAAACGGACTTGTGGATTTCACCGGAAACATGGCAACGGCTCGCAAGCTAGCAACTCAACTGGCGGACTATTTGACAACGCGCAAAAACAAATGAGCATTGAAGAAATCACGCAGGAACTCGAAACCGCAAACGCATCGCTTTCGACTGTGACCGCTGAACTTGAGGCGGCGAAAGCTATTATTGCCGCGCAGAAAACCGAACTCGAAACAGCGCAGAATGCAGCAAAAGACACGCTTGCAAATCTCGAAACCGCGAACGCCGAAAACACGGAGCTTTCCGCAAAGCTCGAAACGCTCACCGCTGAAAACGACGCACTGACAAAAGAGCGCGACGAAGCTAAGATTGAAGCGGCAAAGGCGCGTGAACAAGGCGCACGCTACGGAGCTAAGGCGCCGGCAGGCGGCACCGCATCAAACGGCCAGAAGGAATTTACAACCTCGGCACAGATTAAAGAGCATTACGCTACGCTCACCGGAGAAGAGCGTTTTGCATTTTTCCAAAAGAACAAGAAGACTTTGCTCTCCTAAACAGGGACGCAGAACCAACAACAACAACACACACAATAAAACATCATGGCTAACACACTCTCAGCCGACCTCGTAGTGGATGTAGTACGCGACCGGGTTCTCACAGTCCTCGGAAGCAAACTTGCATTCTTGTCCGCATACTCAACCGATTTCACCGCCGACACAATCGCGCCGAAGTCCGTTGTCCAAGTCGCCAAAGCAACCGCCGGAGCGACCGCACAAACCGACCCAAGCAACTATGAATCCGGCGACACTACGTTGTCGAATATCGCAGTTACGCCTTCCGAATTGTCCGTCTCGTTTCACCTGACGAGCGCACAACTTCAGCAGGGCTTCCGGCTTCAGAAGCTCATCGACATCAACCTCCGGCAGCTTGCTTACAAAATCGCGGATACAGCCTTGGCACCAGTCACGGGCGCAGCCGCGCTCACTGTAGCGGCAGCCGATTTCGGCACTGACGACCTCGTAACGCTCTACGCCGCCGGGAAGGATTTGGACATGAAGCACCTCGTCCTCGACGGCAGCTATGTCGCACGCATTCTCCCGACAGACCGCAACTCGTTTGCACTTGGCGAGAGCGGCGCATATGGATTCGACCGCATCCTCGAAAACAACCGCTGGACTGGCGCGCAAGCGAACGTCACCGGGTTCCTTTGCGACCCGCAGGCAATCGCTGTCGCAAGCGGACTGCCGACAATGGACGACGGAGTTGCGAACGACATGCAGAGCAACGACATTGTAACGATTGATTCGCTCGGGCTTTCCGTCCGCTTCTCGCGCTGGATTAGCCGCGCAACACGCGCGCCGTGGGCATCGTTCAACGTCATGTTCGGCGCAGCAAGCGGAGATTCCAGCCGACTGAAAATCATCAAGTCAGCCTAACTTAATCCATGAAATTCATCACGCTTGAAATTGACGGAAAAGGCTCGAAACTGGTTATAGGACCAGACCAGCCCGGCGTTGTCCACCGCAAAGCCGTGATGGACGCACGCGGAAAGGTAAAAGCCGGAAAACGCATTGCTTGCTTTTCTCTGACCCCGGTATGTGCCGCAACCGGCTCGACTGAGGCTGAAAAGCCTAAGTCAGAAAAGGAATAAAACAAAAGGGGAATCATCATGGCCGCACTTGGGAAACTGAGTGCGGCCTTTGTTTTGACTAAACCAAGAAAGAAATGGCGCGATTCGACACATTCATGGCCGCAGGATGGGAGACAAGCAACGACGTTTTCGGAACGGTCAATTTCACCTTTCCGGGCGTTAACGGGAACGTGCCGTGTGATTTCAACTCACTAGGATACACGCAGCAAGTCGAAGTCTATGGAAAGGTTGAATCATTCACAGCAACGATTGAAGTTGCAATCACCGACCTTGCGACGGCTCCTGCACACGGAGCACTAATCACCCGAGTAAGCGACGGAAAGGTTTTCCGTGTCATCGGACAAACGCAGACCGACGGCGACACGCATCAAATCAACCTTGATTCACGGAACGTATAATGGCTTACCAAACGCTCGGAACTAAACTAGAGATTGCATTCCGCGATTACCTTGAAGGTGTTCGCGCTCCGTTGTTGGATGGCGTGGACATTGTGACTTCCGTTCAAACTGAAGTTGTGAACGTGCCATATCTGGCAATTTTCACGGGCAGCATTTCGCCTTTTTCAGACCCAGACAGGCGAGGACTAATACGAGGCCCGCAGCGTTGCGTTGTTCGCTTTCGGCTAGCTGAGGAAATGACCGGACAAACAATCGACCAATACGCGGCAGAGTTTGAGAACATCATTAGCCGCCCGCGCAGGATTGGAAAAGTAAACGCACACACATCAAACAGCGCATCGTTCGTGCTCGACTGGGAAGTCCCCGGAACGGCTCCAACATTTTTAGCGGCAAACGACATCATACAACTTAACGGAACAAACCGCACCATTTCCAGCGTCTCGGCAGGCAGTGGGTATCATTACAACATTACGCTTACGGAATCCGTAACGCTTGTTGCGAATCGTCCGGTGTATATTGAAAATGTCTTGAAACAAGCGGCAGAATACACAGACGTGATTGCAGAAATAGGGCAGACTGGCGGGAGTTACAAGCCCGCAACTGGGTTGACAATTTTTGGCATGCGGTTCATTGCGGCATCACCAAACGTAGAGGAAAACTTGCGTATTCGGGACTACGAATTTGAGGTGGATGCTCTGAATTGTAACGATTTGACATAAGCACGAAAGTATTATGGCAGACGTTACCCATTCTTTCGGCTATTTGAAAGCCCTACCGCTGACCGGCGCAAATATTACGCTTGATTCGCAAGGTGCGGCACTAGGCACAACTTACCGGATCGTCGGTCCGTTCACCTACACTCCAAAGTATCGCAACAAAAACGAGGACATCAACGAATCCGGGAACCTTGTCGGGGAACGGCGTTTTGATTACGAAGAGCAGCTTTCTTTCTCAATCAAAGTCCCATCCGCGTTCTCTAACACGGCAGACTTGACGCCCGGCTCAAAAGTGACACTTGCCAGCGTTACGCCTTCGCTCTACAACGGCGATTACCAAATCGAAGATTGCACGCACACATACACAAACGATGACGCGGCGGTTTTTGCTCTTACGCTCAGGCGCAACGCCAACTTGACGGTGACGGCACAAAACCCTAGCTAAAAGACTTCTGTTTCCCGTGAGTTGTTCATGTCTCACGGCGATCATAGCCCGATTCGGTTTTCTGTTCACCGGGTCGGGCTTCTTTTTTACAACCAATGACATTCGCCAAATTCAGCCGATATGAGATAGCACACACCGCACAATCGCGTGCGGACGCTGGCGAGTTTTCGTGCATGGGTCGCGTATTGCGTCCGTTGTCATTGTTTCACGCGGAGCTTTTGAAAGAGGCACTTGGAGACGACTTCGTTTTCTTGGACGACCTAGCGGACTTTGCGCTTCTCGAAATTGCAACCAAAATTTGCAGCGAAGAAAAGCCGTGCTTAGACCTCGGCATTCCGGAGACTGATGAAGAGTTTGAAGCGTTCCGCGTAAAATGCGAAGCGTTCGATTTGGACAAGGAAAGCGAGCGGTTTGGAAGATACGTGCAGGCCTGCTATTGGTCCGGACCTCGGCTCCGCGACGTGAAATCCAGCGGCACGCCAAAGGAACTAAACGCGCCATATCCGCACATTGTAATCAGCCAATTACTCCGCATGACAAAAGGCGGAATATCGTATGACGATTTGCTATACCGTTGGCCGGTTTCGCAAGTCCTCTGGCTGTATTGGAGCCTTCGCGAGTTGTATGACGACGTTTCGCACATCGCAGAAACCGATGAGCCGATTGAAAAGACGGCGGAGGAAATCGAAGCGGAGAACCGCATTGCAAACCTTGTAGGAACGGCAATCGCAAGGCAGCAAAAGAAATCCGCTGGAATCGTGGACGATGCAATGCTCGCGGAGATCCAGCGCGAGACGGACGAGTTGATTAAGCGCATCGAAGCGAAAGAGCTAACGGAGGTTCCGGCATGAGTGACTTGCAAGTAAGAGGCGACGTTTATGCCGCCGACATGCAAAAGAGTCTGCGGACCTTGGCTGAACTCACAAAAAAAGACGTGAATCAGCTTGTGAAAGACCGTGCGCCGACTATGGCGCGTTACTTGGCAAGCTGGACGATGCCGGTTGCAAACTTTGGTAAGAACGCGGAAGGCAATCCTGACGGCGAAAGCCTAGCCGCTCGCAATCTCGGGCAATCGGCTGTTTCGCGTGACATTGGCCGCGTGTATCTAGGACCGGAAAAACTGAAAAGTTTTTTGAAAGGAAAGCGCACGCCAAAAGAAAAAGGCGGCGTTTCTATCTCATCGCTTTTCACAAGGTTCGTGAGCGAAGGGCGACTTGATAGAGCGCAAAAGATAATACGCACGCAAGCTGAGTTTGCGAGCGTTGACGTTATTCCGTGGGATGGTGGAAAGTGGCACCAAAGCAACAGATATACGGGCGGAAGCTATGGCGGGCGCGTTCGTAAAAATGCACGTCAAAAGATTGTAGCTGACTCGCAAAAGCTGCGCGAATACGTCAGGCAGAAACGCGAGCAAGTCGGATTCACAAAGTCCGCATGGATAACAGCCGGACGCATGGCGGGCGGAAAGAACGGACTACGCGCAAAGTGGATCACGAAACACAACGCACCAGCGCACGGAGCGTTTAAGATGATTGGCGCAATCGGTGAGGCGGTTCTTTCCAGCCGCGTTCCGTGGATTGATAAGAAATTGAACGAGACGGGAGCAATGGAGGCATTTGACCGTAGCTTCCGAAAAGAAATAGACACCGCAACACGAAAGATAGTAGAGCGCGAACAGCGCAAGAAATGACATGCCGGGATTAACTTACACACTCAAAGCGGATTCACGCGGGATTGAAAAAGGAATGCAGACAGCGCGACAGGCTGTCGAAAAGTTCCGTGCAGATGTTCAAAGGCCAATGCAAGTCGGAGGGCCAAAGGGCATTTTCGGAGATGTTCTCGGCGGCAATTTAGCAGCGGAAGGAATTAAGCGTCTGGGCGGAGCAATGGCAGACGCGGCAGGCAAGGCAGGGCAGCTTGTTGACGCGGAGGACCAAATCGGAATCACGGCTGAAGAACTAAGCAGGCTTGAAAAGGTTTTCATGGGAAGCGGCGTTTCCGTTGAGACGTTGCGGAAATCAATGTTGAACCTAGTGCAAGCGCAAGCGGCAGTGCGCAACGGAAGCGAGGACGCTGCGAAGAAATTCGCGGAGCTTGGAATCACAACGTCAGAAGTGATTAACAGCAACACGCTTGACCTTTTCTTCAAGCTGTCAGATGGCGTTCGTGAACTTGGAGGGGGAACACAACAAACGGCGGCGGCAATGGATATCCTAGGCGTTAAAAACGCCAAGCTAGTCGGCGGAATGAAAGCCGGTTCCGAAGAAATCAAGTCCGCAATGAAGGAAGTAAGCGGAGTTATTGAGCAGGATAACGCAAAGGCACTTGATAATCTCACTGACAAAATCGAAGAAGTTGGAACGGCGGCAAAGGACGGATTGATTAACCGTGTCGGTGCATTTCTTTCGGGAGCTTCAAAAGGATGGCAGGCTTACAAATCCGATGTTGAGGCTGCGAAAAAAGCAACGGATGAAATCGCTGAAAAAATTGATGTGAGCAAAGCCCCGAAAGATTTAGCGGAGGCGAAAAAAGCATCAGACGCAGAAAAGAAAGCAGCATGGGAAAGGCGCAAAAACGCACTGGACGAAATAGCGTCTAAAAAGGCGGCGATAGAGGACGAAAAAACCCGCACGGAAGCAGCGGAGCGATTCACAAAGGCGCAGCAAAAACAACGTGAAAAGCTGGAAGAGACACTTTCACTTGATCAGCGCATGGCATTGGCTCGCGAGCGCGTAAGAAAAGCGCAGGACGAAAAGAACAAAGCCCGCGAGGGAACAGCACAAAGGCAAGTTGCGGAGGCAGACCTAGCGGAAGCACAGTCAGGTCTACAAGACGTGCAGGATGAACAAATACAGCGCATCATGGGAGGCTCTACAAGCGCAGCGGCGGCACAGCGCGCAGACCGAAGAGAACAACGCGCACGGGCACGGGCGAAACGCATTCTGCAAAAGCGGCAGGACATTAGAGACGCAGACGCGGCGGCGCGTGATGGCAAACAAAAAATACCGCCTATGCCACTCCCCCCAGAAATGCCAAAGGCTGAAAAGACAAAAGATAGCGATGAGATTAAAAAGCAGACTAATTTGCTAGATCAAATCGAGAAGGAAATGACAAAGCTCAACCAGCGTTTGACCGTAGCGTAACATTATGGACATTCGACACGGGACTTTAACAATTTTACCGCAGGCCGGACCATCATTCACGAGGACCAAAGGCGGCGGGTTTGACGAGGGGCAGCGGGTATATAAAGTCGCATCGTCTAACGCTAGAACGTATCTCGAAAAGGTATTCAAGCCGGGACGCAGTGACAGGGACATTGCACAACTCGCCGGACTGATTAACACAGCGCACGGAACGCCTCGCGAGGTTTTCAAATACATGTGCGTAGACTCGGCAGACATTACGTATGACGATGGAAGCACGGCGCACATCACGGCGAACTTTCTCGGGCTTCTCGGCACACAGCCGAAAGAGCCGACGTGTATTCGTTCAACTACGTATCAGCAAAAGGCAACGATTAAGCCGGGGACTAATTACGTCAGCATCATTAACGAACCGAAACCGACGCTAAGCTACGTTTTCTGTCTCATCGGCAAACGGCCTAGCTTGGCGCAATCTGGAGAAGAGGTAGTCAATCCGCTCGGCACACAATCCGTGGAAAACGCAGCTATTGAGACGGCTTTTAATGGCTTCTATCCGGCACTCACTCCGCTTTTTCAAGGATGGGTGAGAACCGATTTGAACATCCGATGCCCCGGCGATATTGCGGAAGGGCACGTTTATGAAGTAACCACAAGCCTGCAATGGATTGTAGTGCCAGCCTTGGAGTAATATGGAAAAACCGCACTGGCAGGATATCGAC
>Ga0208005_1000435_pt1 | contig 15879 bp, 24 predicted proteins | sample DEB19_08_DNA_3_FD_184530 | JGI IMG/M metagenome (GOLD analysis project Ga0208005, IMG submission 184530) | Aqueous microbial communities from the Delaware River and Bay under freshwater to marine salinity gradient to study organic matter... | ecosystem: Environmental > Aquatic > Marine > Coastal... | reverse complement strand
ACCCCAAAACCCCAAAACCCCACACCAAAAAGAATATTTCAAAAATAGGTGGACCATAAATATTGTTGGCGCCTTTTTCAAGATCAGCGACAATTCGACCCGTTCCGGCCAACTAGGTAGTCTCGTTTAAATATCAGCGGGGACATGTGAAGAAGGCAAAGGATAGTAGAGGTAGAGTTTGTTAAATAGTTAGTTGAAGAACAGCGAAGTGAGTCAGTCTAAGACTTTGTCAGGCGTCCAACTGACGATTTTTGGGAGTCTCATCCTTCCTGTCGAATTCGTCTTAGTACTGTGAAGCGACTATCAGAATTTCGTCGGGGTTTATGGCTCCAGTCTTTTAGCTTGCTTTGGCGGAGCGCCTGGTCTTCACTGAAGGCTGTGGGGTTTGCACGTTCATCGCCTGGCTTGACTTTGCCGTTACAGTACCTTCATCGTTGAGATTTAGGACTTCGTCTGGTCCGCCCTTTGTCTGGACTTCACCCTCTTCGACCTTTTACTTCTTTTAGGTCTCTCCGCTTTTCGGGTCGTTTCTTGTTCGTTTCCCGAGTACCACGTTGACGGTGAGGTGATTGTCGGCGCCCTTGTACTCTTCGTGTTCGCCGTCCGCGACAGGCGATTTCGCATCAGCCTTTTCTTGCTTTTAGTCGGTTAAGTCCCCGTGTTGGTTGATACGACCGAGTTCGTTTCCAGCGAGCAGCTGTTTGAGACGCTCTCTAAGGGTTTCAGAGGGTGCGTTAGACGACATCGACACCCCTGATTGATTTCTCTGGAGTGACGCCACTCCTCCAAATGGTTGGGCAGGCCCTTTAGGCAGATAGCCTTTGTAGTGCTCTTGTCTGGTGAGAATGTCGCGGAATCTCATCCCCACGTCTTCTTTGAGGTGCTTTGTTTCAGCGCCTCTAGCTGTGTCGATCAGCTTGTGCAGTTCTACCTGCACTTTGTTGTCGGTGCTGGCTTTTATGTTGTGGGTTAAGTGCTGTTAGTAAGCACTCAGTGCATCCGATCTTATGAGGTAGTCTTCCTCGGCGTGTAGCGTGTTCGGCACGAGCGTGTCCACTGGCACAGGTTATTCGTTATAGTCTACGAAATCGTACTCCTCTGAGGAAGAGGCGGGTGTAGATGATGAAGAGGAAGATGATTGCGATAGATTCATGTGGAGATTAAGCGAAAGGCGAGCGATTTTATTGATTATAGTTCCAATCATACTTACAAATGATAGAGGACGCTTCCAGAGCCATGTAGTATTTAAACTCGTGGTGAGTTGCGTTGTTGATTTGTCTTGTGTCCTCTTTCGCCACGTTGAGCAAGTACCCCGCTGTCTTTGGGTTCCCAAGAGCTGGTGTGGGCATCTGGTCTTTGTCGATGAAGGCTTCGACTTCATGACGGACCGCATTTTGGAGGATGGTCACCATCAAGTTTCGCAGGTGATCGTCGAGTTCGGCCTTGGAGAAGAGTTTGACTGGGCTCATCCACAGTTTTGCTTCACGGGAGTGGTTCTCCTTCGTGATGAGGTGCTGCTTCTGCGTGAGCTGCATAGGGTACATGAACTTCTTCAATATGTCGTCATCGACCTTGGTTTTGCTGAAGTACAACATTCTGTCAGTGTACTTAGACTTTGCGTCTTCTGGGGACCCCGATACGTATTGAGACGCAGAGGTGTACTGCTGTTGGTTACACCTCTCATACACGGGATTTGAGATGAAGAACCCGTGTTGTTTTGTGTCGAAGAGAGGGTTCTCCGATGTCAGCGGCGTTTTCTTGATGACATCTAAGGGCGTGTGGACGCTTGGTTGGCTCAGGTCGAAGAGCTTTCTAGTGCTGTAGAGACAGTCAACACCAGGGTTTCTTGACCATGTTGTGCAATGACTGCGCGGAGCCAGCTCTTGATCGATCAAGAATGTGATCGCCTCTTGGAATTTCTCTTAGAGGTTTGCTCTTGGGCGATCTTTGTTCCCTTTGTTCTGGGGATTTCGGTCCGCGTATGTGTAGGCGAACTCTGCCGTGAATGACAGCGATCTTCGTATAAGGGCGGCGAGCTCGACACATGCTGCTCCTTGTGTTAGAGGAGTTTTGTACGTCGTTGAGTAGTATACCGACGTGAAGTATCTGGTGGCGAAATCGGCGTCGGGAGTTTCTACTTTTGCGAGTTCCTCGAGCGTGTCTTCGACCCTCTGCCTGAGGAGTTCTGTGTATTTGGGACACATGTACCCGAGGTTTGGTCCCGCGTTTCGTTCGATCGCCTGGACCCTTAGCGCATTGAGGGTTAGGAAGTGTGTGGCGAGAGCAGGAGAGTACCCGATGCTGTTGTCATCTTCCACTCTGGCATACCCGTGTTTGATACCAGTTGTGGTATAGTGTTCGAGTAGGTTCATGACGACCTACAGCATGGGGCGGTAGTGTCTTACGGCTTCTCCGTAAGTCATTTTGTTGGCTTTTGCGAACGCCGTGAGGTTTACGTGTTTGCGTGCCAGGAGACACATTTCGACGAGTGTTTCGACAAGGTCTGTGTCGCTCGTGTACTGAGGCGGGAGCAGGGTTTTTAAGTGGAAGTAGTCTCCCCATTGGCAGTTTGGGTCTAGCGCTGATTCTAGACATTTTCTGAATGCCTCAGTTGGTTTGTACTCGCGGTGTTCGAGTACACTTCCTTGTAGTTGTCCTGCGGTAGGAGCGGGGTTGTAGAGGTAGTCTCGTGAGAGATGGCTGAAGAGACTTGTTGTCAGCTGCATCTCAGTGTTGGTGTGCAGGTTTTCTACCCACGTGAGGAAGAAGTCTCTCAATGGAGCTTGGCTCTTTGAGAACCTCTCTGCACAACTTGAGAAGGACTCGTATGCGAACTCGCCGTTCGAGAGTTTGAAGCCCTCAAGCAGTTTGTCGACGTCGGCGAGGTGTGCGTTGAATCGCTTCCCGATTTCTTCGGCGATCTTAGTCTTGTATGTTTTCATGAGGTTTCGTCGTTCGTCTTAGCCCGGGCCGTAAGGTATCATTGGCGTAGCGGGGACATGACCAACTTTGGTGATGTTCACGAGGGCGTACTTGGGGTCCTTGAACTCCGGCTCTTTGAACAAGCTTAATGGGTTTAGGACCGAGAGAGAGCCTAGGGCTTGGTGGCTTTGGTTTGTCGACAGATCTGCGACGGGGACGCGGAAGATGCCGATTTGGTGCTGGAGCTCATTAATCGTTTCGCGACTTTGGTCGTCACTCGCGTTGAAGAAGTTCAGTTGGTTTGTGACTGAATCACTGCGAAGGTTGGCGTAGGTACGAATGTCGACTACGGAGGTCTTTTGAGCGATGTCGTTGTTGGCGTTCATCTTGTTTGGTTGGTTGAAGTTGTTGTTGTTGTTTGTGGGGGTTGTTTGTGTCTTGCGACTGAAGTTGTTAGTGATTTTAACCAACGGTTTAAATAGGTCATAAAACCCGTTTATAATAATTATTTGGCCAACTAGGTCGACATTTTAACGATTTTAAGGATTTTTCGTAAATTTCAAATATGCAAAATCAGTCGTTTTTTGGCCAACTAGGTAGTTGGCATAATTATTATAAATAGGGGCTTCGGCAGGCCTTAATAATTCGAACAAACCTAAGCTAACCCGCCAAAATGGACCCTATTTTCAGAGTTGAACGCAACGCGCGCTCTTCCGCATCTTACAGAGACTCTCAGGCTTCCCAACAAAGAGAGGGCGATGTCCTGAGCAATGACGAGCGTGTTATACACGCAGGCAACAGATCGAATCAAATGTCAGCTTAGCAAGCTGCACATAGCATCACCACGAGGGGGCGGTCGATTCAAACTAGCTCGCCAATCGTGGAGTTTGACGACCTTTTTATCCCCTATGATTTCCTAGTCGAGAGCCAGCAAAAAGGGGACTTGAAGACACTGTTTGACTACCCTCTCCTGCTCAAGGTATCATTTGACGTAGCGCTTCCTCAGCCTGCTTTGATTAAGGATTAGACAACTGACATTTTCACCGACCAGATTTGTCAGTTGATTGGGGAACACCTCGACAAAGTGGCAACATTTTGCATCGTCAGACCGAACTTTCAGCAGAGATTGCTCACGGCGCAAACATGGGTTGTGCTTGTTGTGTCGACGACCAGGTTTCGTTTGGTCAGGTCGAAATGGCCGCTCTATCTGAAGACATTCATTGCCAGTGCATTGAAGAGAGTCTCGACTGTGTTCGGTGTCTCGTTGGCCGGGCCTGTTCAGGTGATGAAACCTACGACATTTCCTAAGCTGTATGTCGACAGACTCACGTAGGCATGCAGCGCTGATGTGGACCCTAAGGTTGTCGATTAGGCGACCATGTACTTGTTGTCCCATCTACAGAAGATCAGACCTCTTGCCAGGATTGGAAGTCCGGTGGACCACACGTTCCAGCTCATCAGATGTCTGGAGGATTACTTTATGACGCCCGACGTTCTCTTCAGGTCGTTGAAAGGGAGCGGAATCAAGCCGAAGCCTCACACCCGAGACGGAAAGTTCGACTGTCACTACGATTTCGACTTTGTCGTCCGAGGGCACACAGTGGACACTACAAAACTCAGCGATCCAAAGACTTAACGGCCCGCTATTGATGTTCTCGCACAGATGAGACCTCTGTTGCTTTCAGGAGTGGTGGCACATCCCCTGAGGGCGTAAGCTGGTCACGCAGTTGACCACAACGAACGTTTGATCTATGTGAATGGGCGTTCCATCAATGATTTCTCGCCAAACACCTCTGCTTCGTTGAAGAAGGTGTATAGAGCTCTCCTCCACGAGTTGATCCCTATCATAGTGGATGGATAGCGAAAAACGAAGCGCTCTCAGTTCGTCGATTTCGTTAAGACGACATTCTTTGAGCCAGGAGGCAGAAACTTGATTAGCTGTGCTTTGGTCAGCAAAGAACTTGGCTTGAACATCCAAGCAGACCACCAGCTCTCGTTCGATTAGCTGCACGTGGAAACCATCGACACGATCCACAATGTCGGCATACAGAACTTGATGATGCCGTTGTTCGCGCAGTTGTATATGTCGGTGAGAGACAATCAGACCAGCCGCTTTGTGGTTTACTCGTCGGGGTACTGTAACGTCGACTATACACTTTGGGGTGCGGATATCTGTTCTGCGCCGTTGTAGATGACACCTCTAGAAGATGGTCGATTCTAGAAGAGACTGGTGAGCTCACTTTCCCCCGAATAAGCCTTGGGGTATTTCCAGGAAAGTCTCACTAAACAGGTCAATTTCAGTCCTTAGAGATTGACGAGAAAGCTGATCAATCGTTTGATCGAGCAGTACACGACGGTGCTTGACGTCCCTTCGATTCCCTTGCATTCCCTGGATGAACAGACACAGATGGTTCTTGTCGCGTTAGCGTTAGTGTTGTCGGACTTTGTCTGGCATGCAACTCCTTCTGGTAACCACACTGCGTTCATGCTGTTTGGTGAATCGAGTACGGGCAAGTCGACTCTCTGCCGTTTTTTGCAAGGGCTTCTGTCTTTGCGGACGATGACTCAGGACTTTGTGACAGCAAAATTCCAAGGACCTCCGTTGATCATTGGAGAGTACGGACTCCTGGCTGATGAGCAAAGTCTTGAGGCGTACATGCCCACTAGACGAAGCGTCAGTGGATTACATCCCTTCGAACAGCTAAAGTCGGTCTTGAGTATCCCTAGCGAGGGTTTGACGATTCAGACAAAGAACAAGAACAATCAACAGTCTGGTTTTCCTCGGGGCAGTTTCATTGCCTTTGCAGGGAATCTCCCGCTCGAGAGTTACTACATGACATTGTATAACTCGTACGGTCACAGGGGACTTGGCATGTAAATGCCTCCTATTGTTCCTATGCTGAGGAAGTCGACTATCGTTCACACATGTTGGAGGATCTCAGAAGGCAACAGTCTCGCCTACAGAGTTATTCCATCTCAGGACGACTACGAGAGGGCAGACTTGTCGAACACTCTGTCCGTTGATAAGTTCTTCCAGTCTAACCCTGAGGAGCGTCACTTTTAGATGCTGACTAAGCAGTTGATCGAGCTTACGTTCTTGTATGCTCACGTGCGTTACGCTGGCAGAGCTACGCCTCCTGATCACGAAAGAGCGATTCATGTTAGACGCGACGTTGGGAACACACTGACACAGATTGCGACTAATGTTGAAAGAGGGCAGTGCATGTACAAGAAGTTGCTTCTGCAAGACCAGTATACCGGTGTGACTGATGCTGTGCAACAGCATGTTCAATCTCTGTAGAGTGTTCTGAGAGAGACTCACGTGGAGCAATTCAAGAGACATCAGTTGTTCAGTGGTTTACTCGAAGAGAATCACGCACCCTGGTTTGAAACAAACAAAGTGAGCCCTTATTGGTCGAGGTAGCTTGTTGAGTTCACCCATGAAATGAGCAGACTTGTGCCTTTCCAGCCGCAAGTGGCGGGTTTGGACACGCAGTTGTAAAACTCGTCGCCTATGAAAGACTTTGTGTCTCGAGGGAGGATCAAAACTTAGACCTCGAACGTTATGACTCTCTAGAGTTTCGTTTCCTCTTACGTACTCGGGAATTGCGAGCTACATTGCCTGCACAAGTGTTTCGAGCCGCTGTTGAAAGAACTGACAGCAAACAAAGGGCTTGTTACTCCTTCGTACTTTCTCTCGCGAGCCTACTATAACATGCGTGCCATTCTTGGGCTTTTCTCGCAGATGTACAACTACTGTGAGAGAAGAGACTCGGGGGCTTCGCGCCTCTCGCCGCCTCAGATTCAGTCTTTTGCATTGGCTGATTTCTTTGAGAGGTTTTCGTTGATACGAGTCAACAGAAACAAGTTCAACTTGTTCTCTATGAGATGTGCTGCGCTTCTAGCGTTGAAGAGACTCTCTAAAGATCATCCAGCAACGACACGGGTATCCTAGTTCTCTGTGTCAGACTTTGTGTTGCTTTCGTCTTCCCTGAACGACTTGTTCGATTGCATGGAGAAACTCGTTGTTTCCTCTGACGGGGAAGTCTGCATGACTGCTGAGCTGACGAGTGTCGTGGACTTCTGTTCAGCCTACATTTGCTCACCAGCTAGACTTCCTGACTTTCTTACTGTGTACTCACTTTTCAGAGGAGTGAACAAGAAGGGTATGACGACCGAGATGATTAACAAATCCGCCAGTGCGTACGGTACAGGGAGCGAAGCTAGTGTACCCTAATCTTCTTCTGATCTGAGACGGTCAGTTTGGAATATTGGGACGTACTTTGCTTGCCTGTTGACTGCGTTCTTTGAGAGAAAGATGATACTCATAGACGTATTGAATGGTGATTGTGCTCTCTACGGCGAGATCGTAAAAGCTGTGGTTGAAGACATTGACCGACAGAGGTTGCACCCGGTCGAAACTATGTCCCCGCTTGACGTTACGTTGTTGTAAAAGAAGATTCTTAGTCATCAAACTCAGCAGTCTAGAGAGTGGAAAGACAAAGATGACAGCGCACAGTTCGTCTCGGTCTCGTACAACGACAAAGAACACGTGTGGTGGTACGACAGAGCTTAGATTACAAACGACATTGCTAACAGGCATGTTTAGATCTAGCATACTGTCGTCGACAACAAGTACTAGGGCCTCCTTAGTAGTGGTTCTTAGGATCCCTACTAGCAAGAGACAGAAGGTCTTTAAGCGGTGAACATTCAGTCGTTGGACATGATACGTGTGCCTCCTTTCAGGGCTGACGATCAAGAAGAAAGCAAGGTCGGCTTTAAACGTACGTTTTCATAAATGTCGGCGTTCTAGAATTACAACGAAGAACGTTTCCTTCTCAGTTACGATAGAGAGGATGATGACGACAGAGAGCCCTCGTATGGCATGGAGCAGTTGTCAGACAACAGTATAATGAGACGTTGAGTCAACATATTTTACTTAAGAAAGTTTTAATACAGTCACATATCTGTGAGACACAGCATCGTGACTCTTGTGGAGATGTCACGGTTTGATTAATGACGAGATCGTGTTTTCTACTCCTTTGATCACGTAGTCCATGGCAACTTTAACTAGAGGATGACCTTCGGGAAAGTGATCTGCTACTAGTTTGGCTCCTTCGTTTAGGAGACCTTCTTTGATGTCGTTGACGTTTTTTGCATTTTTGATCTGGTTGTTGTTCCGAAGAGTGCCGATCGCTTGTTGTATTTCCGTGATGGGAAGATTGCGAACTACTGTGTTGACTTCCTTCGGAAGAATCGACCCTAGTCCTAACTCTGTTAGTTTCTCCTTGGTTAAGATTTGTTTTGCGATGTTTGTTAGCTGATTTCCGACTATTTTCTTAGCGGTCTAGGACGTATAGACGGACTTGCTCAGCGGCGCTTGGAACTTCCCTCTGAAGCCTCTCTGACGTTTCATGTTCCAAGTTCATGCAATTATTAATTATAAATTAGAAGTGTGGACATGAAGTCACTTGCGTAAATCAGGAGCATGCTGATGTCCGACGTGCCCTCGCCGGAGCAGCGGCAGCAAATTCTGCGGATGGCCATGGAGTATATGAAGGAATCGTAAGAGGTGAAGGACGATTACTTGATGGCGATGTTGTTCCCGGAGTTTTCGCCGAACGTGCGGATTCCGTCGCCCTTCGGGCTGCCGTCAACGCTACACACATAGAAACAAGAGGCTTACCTTACGACGAATGCCTCGGGCGAAGGCACACTGATCTTCACGCTCGCAGACCTTCACTACAACTTGGTGTACTCGACGGCCAAGGTCGTCACTGGTTCGTCCGGTATGGGGAATTTTACGATCGATAACTACACCGAGCCCTTGTACACTCCCAAGATTTATGACTAGACGTACTTGCATGATTAGTTTAGTCACTGCAGGGTTGTGGGTGCCTCGGTGCGGATTTCGTATATCGGTCAGCACGACGAAGAGCAGGGGTTCATGGTTGGTTCGCAGATTTTTAACCAGTAGATCCCGGGGATCACGGATCGAGACATCGAGGAGGGGTACCACGTGAAGAGAGTTCGGCCTCACGAAGGAATACGTCTTGCGTACACGCCTTCGGACGAGCGTGATTTTGAGTTCACCGAGATGAACTTCCGTGTGGTGACAAGGCAAGGTGTCTAGTACACGAACTGGCCGACTTCGTCTACACCGTATGCTGGGACGCCGTGTGTTCAGCTGCTGCCTTACGACTTGATGTATATGTCTGTGTCGCCATCAAACAACCCCTCTTCAGGTGACGCGATTGCGTAGACGAACGCTCTACAGGTCTAGATGAGGTCGTTGTACCGAGGGACTACTAGTAACACAGACCCTACGTCTGACGAGAACGCCTAGATAATCACGACTCTTAATACGTCAGAATCGTTGGCTTGGGTAAACCTTTCGCACCTCGAGTATAACAGTTAGGGGATTCCGCACTTGCCATAGATAGGTCCGGCCAATTTCCTCGGACTCGCTGCAAAGGCGGGGCAGTTCACGAACATGACGCCGCAGATCGCGGCTGTGTACTACAAGGGACTCCCGAAGAACGAACAGTGTCTCAGAGTGGACATTGTGCGCCACTTGGAGTGCATTCCGCGACAAGAGAAGCGACAGTTTATGACGCTGGCGCGGCCTCAGTACTGCGACCACACACAGAAACTGGCTGCACAGATTCAGCACAAGCAGAGCAAGTTGCAAGTGTCTTCGTTGATAGAAGCGCCTCACGTGGCTGCCTCGACGAGCGTGGTGCTGCACAACACTAGGACACCCGACGAAGTGATGGATCGAATAACGCACGTGGATACGCCAGGGGTGATCCAGACGAGAGCTCAGGGGTCTGACAGGATTATCTATGACTAGACGCTGCAGCAAAGCCAGCATGATTTCATGGGAACCGTTGGGGGGTACCTAGGCACAGGATTGGGAGCGATGATAGGAGGAGGTCCGTTGGGAGCCTCGATCGGAGGAGCACTCGGCAGCGCAGCAGGGATGATGTACTCTGCGTATAAGACGCCGGCGGCAGAATCTTCAACGACGGCATAGACTTAGTCGTCCTACGTTGGTAATGCTGGCACTAGAGGTCGTCTTTTGCCGATAACTTACTGACTGAGGTTTAATTGTTCATAAAGTGTGTTGTTGTCGATTATCATTATTAAAAATGGTTCGTAAAAACTTTGGCAGACAGAAGTCTGTTTACTAGTCGAAAAGCGCTAAGAAATGGTCGAAAGCCGATAAGAAGAAGAGAGATAAGGCAAATTTATTGTCAAGATACTATCCTCTTTCAGGCAAGATCTATGGTTCTGTGGGGACCACGGCGGAGATACACAATTTAGTGTCTACCAAAAAGTAGTTGCAACGAAGGGAGTTGAAGTACCAGATTCGCGCGTTCCCGAAGTACTACCTCTCGCAAGGACGTAAGAAATACTAGACACAACCGAGGATGATGCCCTAGATACATCAGCAGATCCCTCTTGCTACGTCACCTTGTATTATCAATGTTATACGCTAGGGGCAGTCTCACGCCGCCACTTTGGGTTTACCCCAATTGGGCGCTTAGACTTTTCCCGACTTGATTCGGAAGTGCATGTAGCTTGAGGCCAACATCGAAAGGTACCTGATTTCTGATGACCAATAACCATCATCGTAGCTTTAAGACGCAGTCCTAATGTACGCTTAGTAGATCGGGTGTCTACCGAGTGTGTTACACTATCTGGGTGTCGTTATGGACCCACACAATCAAGTACTATAAGACCCGGTTACACTGTTGAAAAGTATGATACCCTCGTTAACGATCACTTAGTGGTATGAGTGGATCACCTATATGAGAACTTTCTACGAGAATTAGATGCATTTCATGCATTTGCTTCTGTTGTATGGTATTTCTTGGGAAGTGTCCCCTGATTTGGGAGAAGCTATCGTACAATTCGTTGGATATTGTGGTTACTACACAGAGAGAGCTCAACGAGTAGTGAGGTTTGCTCCAGTCGAAGATAAAGATTTGGCATTGGATTAAGCACAAACTGATTAGGACTCATTGATCACGAGACTCACCAGAATAGCGTAAATACGCAAGAGTTTACACTAGACTCAGTACTATGTTGGCCTAAGCAAAAGCCGTGCTAACAACGACGTCGGGTTTGTTGCGTTTCACTCAACGAACGAAGCGAGTCTTTTCGAGGTGGACGCGGTGCAAATGTACTATGCCTAGTCTACCTCGTCTAGGGCAGCGTTGTTAAATGCTGAAGTGGCTCCTGTACCTATGATGTCTGTTCTAGCGGATCCGTCTATTTTCGTCAAAAACACACCTCATACGGCTGTCAGGCACACTATACACAGTGAAAAGTTCACTTTACGTGAGATCATATCCTCTTGCACAAGCTTGAATGAGTCTAGGATTTGGTACGAGAGAAATGGCTACGAATTGGTAAAGAACAAAGCAACGATTGTTTTGAAGCCGTTTGGGCATTAGTAAGATCAAGGAAATTCTTTTTCCCACACAGATGATTCCGACGTCACCCACTTGGTGGGAGTAACAGAGATATTTCAAAGAGTTGACCTGTTCGAAGAGTTCGCGACTTTAGACGCCCACTCGAAAGCTATGGTGGGTAGTACACAAGTTTCTTCTGCTGGTGTGCGCCAAGATCTTGCAGCTCTTATGATAAATGCCAAAAATCCTGTTCTCTTAGAGACTATGGGCACTAACGGCATTACTGTTGCATAGAAAAAGACGCTCTTTGAACAGTTTTCTTTGATTCAGTTGATGTACGTACAGAAGTATGTGCCAACAACGTTCGTCATCGACTATGACGAGAACATGCTGGCAAACTTGGGGCTGCAGCCCTCAAAAGTAGATAGAATGTTGAAGGACCAGATAGTGACGTTGATCCCGGACGTTGTTCGGATTACGAAGGATTTGATCGCTAAAATCAACGAAATTTTCACAAAGATCGGTTAAGAGGGTGTATACAATGAGCCTAACGATGACAAAAATTTTGCAGAGAGATTGTATGACTCCCTGGTGGGGATTCTTCCGTAAGGCGGTCAGAATGATGGTGCGAACTCGGCATTGTATATGATCATATACTCGTGCATAAAGGCCGTGCGTATAAACTCGAGATATGTTAACAAAGAGTAGGTTAAGACGTCTTAAGCCGTCTAGCTAGCAGCTCTAAAGGAGTACTTTTAGTTACTCCAGTAATACTGTGAATACAACAATTTAAACGACCTCGCCATCGATATACAGGTTCCAAAGTTTAGAGTAAAGTATGCAGAGTGCATATCAAGCATCACGGCCCATTACATGGGTCCCTTTAATTGGGTGCAATCACATGAGTAACGCGACACTACCATAAATGCATTCCAGAAAAAGATGGACAGCGGAGGGACGATCGGTACATCATCTGAGGTATTGAATGATACGTTTTATGGTTTGTCTATCGGAAATAGCCGTTCAAAACCAGGAACATTACTTTCTCTCCTTCAGTAACAAAGTGCAATCACATTACAAAGCCTTGTTACCTAGAAGATCTCCTAGTTGAACGGTGAGAAGATGACCGACTTCTATGGTGATGACAGTTTCCTTGTGCTTCCCAAGTTTGACATTACAACGAACTTTGTGTATCGGCGCAAACAAGTGATACCTGGACTGCATTTATTGCAGTTCTTGGATCGAGGAAAGTACACAATGGAGATTTCGGGTGGAATTAGAGCATCGTTGAAACCACACAATGCGTTGTAACCTACAAAGATGTTTGGTATGTTGAGTGAAGCAAAAACGTTGCTCACAGGAGTCAATTACAAAGCGTTTATGAACGAAGATTTGTCAACGTTGTCTGCGCGAGTGACTTCTGTGTCCAGGTTACCTAAACTGTACATAAAGTCTGTTCATTTGAACCTACTCTCAAAGACGTAGATTCGTATGATGCAGATTGTACATAATCAAGGTGAATTCAGTGTAAAGACCAGTACTGATGCAGGCCAAGCCGTTTGTGCGTGGAGAGACGTCATGGACAGCGTCGGAGTAAGCGGTATCAGTATGCATAATGACCACAAGAGCGAGAATTATGTAGTACCGTTTTCGTTGATCTTTGCTGCTGTTGGAGGGTCTTCTACTTGGTCACCGCTCAGTGAGGAATCGATGGCTTTTGGAAACACTGATTACACGCATGAATTACTGCTTACCCCTCGTACACTCCATGTACACTTTGGGATCGATGGCGTTCCAGCAGGCTAGACTTTGATAGCTTTGTCAGTCATGCATCGTTTGAGAACACTGATCGAGCAGAGATTGCGCATGAATGGTAATTTTGGAGAATTGGCTAAAAAACGGACAGATTCTGATCTGCAGGCCGTCCGTGATAAAGTGATGTAGGAATTGAACCCTTACCTTCCGTTGTTGCCGCGGCCTTCTCGTTTTGACGCACTGAACTCAATGATTTGTTAACGGAATCAGGCTCTTATTACCTTGCTGGTTTACAAAGGAGCGGCAGATAAACCAGGAGTTAAGCTATTGGACGCTTTCAAGACGTTTGTGAATTCTATCAGTATTGACAACAATGAGAGCATGGTGGATTTGTTGACCTGGCTTGACAATAACAAAGAGATGCGAGTGATTGGTCAAAACCTCCCAGCAACTGCCTATCTCAATAAGTTAATGGCTTCACTTGATATAGGCGAGGAAGACTCTGAAGTTAAAGCGTAGATCGTTAGGTAGTACAGACTGAACACCTAGGCGTCGTTTGTAGCAAGTGCACTGCAGCAGTTTAACAAAAGGATTAAACGATTCTACAGTCGCCATTCTTACAATCCATACTGGGTTGACTGTTATTTTGGAACTTATTTGTCGCTGGGTGAACAACTAAACTCAGACGTATAGGCGGAGATGTTTGGCACATCTGATTGGACGAATAAAGACAGGAGTCACATCATCGTAAATTTCCCTTCGTTCGGTGGGAAACCGTTGGGTGACGTAGACTAGTATGTCTAACTTCATTCTGCGACTACTACGAGACTAAACGAGGGAGCGTTCCGACTTTTGGACTAGCAGATAATGTAAGCAGTCATGGTGGGTGTTCCTTTAGATCCAGCGACTGCCGTCAGGGTGACCTAGAATTTGATCGATATTGGTATTGCTTCGACTGCTCGTAGAGTAGAGCAATATGCAGTGTTTGATCAGACCTATAAAGCGGCGACACAGATTATGGAAGGGAACTTTACTGTTTCAGACCCTTCGTGTGCTAAATTCACTACAGACATGTCACATTACGATGTGCCTCTTTACATGACTGTGAAAGGAGACGCAAATCCTGTCCATATACAATCGAAGTACACATAGAAGATGCACGCCAGAGCTCAACCCAAATCTTCAACTGGGTAGCGGTATTTCTATGAGAAGTCGAATATTTCTGGCAAGTATTACTAAGCTGCGCTTACTGCGCCACTGTGGGCTTTGTATTTGCCGCAGGATCAAGTTTACGACCACGCGCCAGGAGGGTTCGTTCCGCTAACCATATTGGAGAGACTTGCGTTCTTTTTTATTCGATCGAATCACATATACGAGTTCAAAGTTCAGGCTGTTTTGAGTTTCAACTTGATGTACAAACATTTCTACGACCTGTGTGAAATGTACGTTACGTGTGCATACAAGAAGATTAGTGATTACGACCTGTTCTTTGTGTTGTGTCACATGCAGACTTATTTGAAAGAGTATACAGCCGTTTTACAGACGATATTAACGACGGGTCCTGAGATTCTAGCTAAGTATGAAGACGACAAATTGTTGCATGGAGTTCCAGTTGGTATGAGAGCGAGAATAGAAAGTGTGAATGAGGCGATGAAGGTTCCGAATAACGATTAAGTTGTAGAGAGATACAACTATTTACTCAAGCACTACGAAGAACAACATATGCTGCGTTTTAACGGTGTCTACGGGGCTATGTATATGCAAATTCCGCATTATCGGACAGCTGCAGACAGATTGGAAACTACCAACAAAGAACACTTTAAGATGAAGAAGCAAGTTACTAAAAAGTAACGACAAGTTATGAATTCGATAGTTAAGCAACCGGCATTGTTTGACGGCAAAGGCGATGATTTTGGAGATGCAAACTAAAAGGTGAACTCCTATACTTAGTTCACGACTAGCTTTGAAGCTCTGCAACAGGCTCTGTTGCGGTAAGCTGGACAATAGCCTGATGAAAGGGACGCATTGATGGCTATAGAACAGTAGGAGATCTATGAAAATTTGGTTCCTTAAGTCATGGATGTGAATGTCGATGACCGGCCCTAGAATGCGATGCAAATCGAAACCGGTGTACGTGATAACCAGAACGTTCCCATGCAACCTAGTTCTGAAGCAATATAACGGGTGAGGCGTTAACTCGCGCTTGATTCTTCAGTCGGCAATAAGAAACGACAATCAAAGCCGAAAGCACAATGGGGCAAGCCAACAAAACAAACCCAAATTGATGAAATGGCTTAATTTAGACCCAGACCTGCAGCGTAACCTGGCCAGGTATAGGTTCAGACGCCATTGACGCAACGTCTGGCGTAGTTGCAGCAACTTGCGATATAAGATGCAGATTAGCAGAGGAGACCAAATGACGTCGATATGGGTTAGTGACCTGGAGATTATTGTAATAATTTAGCGACTACCTAGTTGGTCAAAATCGCTGTAAATACTAGAATTAGAATTTGGAGTTTTATTGGGAGTTGAACGTTAATAATATATTTGTATAATAATTTCGTTGCTACTTAGTTGGTCGAAATGACCGTGTATTTGTGAATTCAGAAAATGTGTGTCTCGATGCTGAAAGTCGCGAATTGTCGACTTAGTCGGTCAAGAAAATGTTATACGACAGTGGGCCCCGAACCAAAACTTCCCCAACACTGTACCCAAAAAAATACCCGAATAGGAGCTCTAAATATTTATATTGCTCCGTGTGAGGGGTTTTGGGGTTTTGGGG
>Ga0208005_1000431_pt1 | contig 16013 bp, 20 predicted proteins | sample DEB19_08_DNA_3_FD_184530 | JGI IMG/M metagenome (GOLD analysis project Ga0208005, IMG submission 184530) | Aqueous microbial communities from the Delaware River and Bay under freshwater to marine salinity gradient to study organic matter... | ecosystem: Environmental > Aquatic > Marine > Coastal... | reverse complement strand
CACCATTAATCCACGAAACAAACTTCGCAATTAAACCAATCTTTGTGTTCTCCGAAAGCGTCTGCACAGACTCCACTGTATCATCTACAATGTTTTTTTGCAAATCCATGTTGCCTCCTATATCTTTGCGAACAATTTTACCATTCTCCATCGTGTAATCCGTTTCCGAAAGACGATTGAGCGCAGCAATAATTCTTCTACCAATAGAAGCCCACTGAGCATCGTTATAACCACCAGCACTTTGCTGACCACCTTGATTGTAGTAGCGGAACGCCGCCATTACTCTCTCAGCAGTATCGAGCGGATACTTGTAATTATCGGGGTCAGCATACTGACTACGATTCTCAGGGAACCCCTTCGGAGGAGTCTTGTGACCGTAAGCCACTTCCTTCTCCATAACACTATCTTCCTCTGAGCCCTGAAGGGACTCAATCTCCGATAACATATCTACCTTGTTCATTCTATCGGCAATGGAATTAGCCCAAGTTCTTCCAGCGTCTCCGCCCCAAAGAGCCCAAGCAATGCGTCCAGCAGATGGGTAACCATCTTCACCGGGCGACCATCCCTGACCTTTCTTGTCTACCTCATGTCTTGCAAAGTAGCTCACCATTCTATTGATAGTACTAATAGATAATTCCTTACCATTGGAGATATCACGAGCTCGCGCTACTCCAATAGCAGTGCCGCCGCGATTGAACTCACGACGCCACTCAAGACCTCTGCGGGCTTCTGTGCGGGCACCTTGCGGTGGCACAAAACCTTCAGCAGCCTTGACGATTTCCGTTTGCACCATCTTTACGATTACGTCAATATCTAATTCGTCAACAGAGCCAATTTCACGCATGGTGTCACCATGCTCACACTGTGTTTCATTGATTCTTGCGACGCCGTGACGGTCGCAATAAAATACTTTGTACTTAGCCAGATCGTAGTTAAGGGAACCATCAGAAGCCATCTTTACCATAGTAACGACAGCAGCCGGGTTCCCCATGTTGTCTACAAGTGACAGTTCATTTAATTCATATTGCTTAATCCGACGAATTGTTCTATTGCTTGATTTGTCGATGTCTTCTGAAGCTTTTACGATTCTTCCACCGACCGAGAACCCTTTAAGTGTTCCGTCCAGAATCTTCTCCCAAGTATCCTGAGCACCTTTAGAGATGTAGGCGTCAACCTCAAATCCACGGTACTCACGACCCTGATAGGGGACTATCACCGGACGGTAATTAATCGCCTTGCCAACAGCCTTTGGAGCGTGCATCTCTCGGATGTTTCCCACCCAATTGCTGAACGCTTGCTCAGATGCTGAATATTCGATTAAGTCACCAGAGGGATCAATATTATCAGCAGTAGCGTAGCCCGTCACAATGCGACGGGCAGTATCTACCTTGCTGAATGGGATTGATAATGTAATATCTTCTGACATATATTTAACTCCCAAAATTAGCGTGTGGCGACGCCAATGTCATGGGATAGCAACGGCTATGTTGTCTATATTACCATATCAGATGATAGTAAATATGTCAATTAGCCGAAAGCAATATAGTCAATGCTGTTGCCAGATGCTGTCATTTTTTGATAATTACCCGTGATTTCAATATAGGCTGTATTATGCTTACCCAGATGCACGACATAACGATCATCAAAAGTTGCAGTGGCATCAGCGGCGCCAGTGTGCTGGATAATCATCCATCTACCGGTGCGGCTGGTGAGCGTAACCGATGCTCCATCGGCACATTCTCCCGCCGCAATGATTTGTTCATCTCTCATATTAACCTCTCTCCCTTACTCGCTCAGTATCTTGAGCTTCACCATTAACCTTGCCAGTTCCATCATCTTGTGGAGTGGCATTGGAACCATTATCTTGCCCAGATTTAGGTGGAGTTCCAAAAATTGCATTTGTATTGCCATCCCCTGTCGGATTCTTATTTTCCGCCATTTGCATCTTAGCATTTGTGGGATAAGGAAGAACCTCGTCTCCACCGGGGATAGCTGGTAGGCTAAGCTGCCCTCTTACCTCATTTGGCGTTAACACTTCTGTACGCAGGTATCTGTCGTTAATCCTTGAACGCAGATCCTCATCGATAATGTCCAACTGCTTGAAGAAGAATAAGAATAAGTCACTGAACTCAGCTACAATTCTATTAAGTTTCTTCTCAGCGATAACTTGGTCTGGACTTACCACTTGAGTCTTGAAGGTCTTATCAGCGTCACGCGCTACTGCCATGTTTGCATTATCAAACACACCTACCTTGGTAGGTGGGACACGATAGGCTGAGATAATTTCGTCACGGTTCGACTTACGGTACTGATCGAAAGAACCTTCCTGCACTCCCGTCTCAAGTTTTTCAAATCTGATGTCCGCATCATTATTTGCTCCAATAGTAGCAGGGATAGGTACCACGAGTGTTCCGTGATTTCTTCCTTTAACTTCTTTCTTGAAGTAGTTAATAAGTTCACGCTTGGAAGCTTCACTTAATTTAACCCCCTTGAGCACAATCGCATAACGTGGAATTGCCTTATTTTCAAAGTAGTCGATATTGTATTCTTTAGCAAATTTATCGCCCACAATAGCAGATATAACAGATACCGAAGGTGGGATACCATAATACGTATGATTAGGGCTGTACATCTTAAAATGCAACACCTCATTCGGAGATGGGTCATCATTGATAGGGTCTGGGGTCGTAAAATCCTCAAAGTTGCGGAAAAAAATAGCCATACGATTGGCTAACTGCACGAAACCATCTCTATCTTTTCTAACACGCATCAGCTTGCTGGGAATATGCCCAAGGTAGCCGATCTTGCCAGAGTTGGTGCGACCAATTTCAATATATCCATTGCCCGTCACGAGAACATCTGTCCAAACTTTAATCATAGTCTCCGTAAGAGTTTCTTCCTCATTGAGACTTTCAAAGATAGTTTCCAGTTTGTCCATTTCGGTTTGGTGCATCTGCCGAACGCGCTCGGCTTTTTCTGTATTAGAAGCAGAGCGCGATACTCGTTTTTGAGCCTTGCTCGTTGGCTTCCAGTCATAGCCCAAACCAACGGTATTCATCACGCGCGCATCCACAGTAGCATGCAAAAAACCACACTCATCATACAAAACTGATAAGGAGTCAATATCGTAGGGTGGGACGGAAACATTAAATAATCCATAGCCATCAATCATCAATGGATCTTCGTACTTAGTGGACGCGCCGCCAACTCCAGTTAATCTTTTAGCTAAACGCTTGCTTTTCTTAGAAAGGCTATCTAAGTCAATCTTGCGAAATGGGTCTGTTGTGACCTTTTCTAAATGTGGCTGAATTGAATCAATATCAATTTCTGGCAGGAATACAACAGTATCCTGAGTATCATCTACGAGTGATACTTCATGTTTCATTTAGCGTACCTCCGCATCAGCTGCTGAGCGGCGTCATACTCATCTGGGATAAGACCGTCACGAAGTCTGGCACTTTGGTCATCATATTCATCATCCGTAACTTTCCTCGCTCCAGAAATCCAAGCTGGCTGTCCTTCGGTGCTCTCAAGCCAGTATTCTGCGGCCTGTCGCATCTTCTGTTCGACGCGATAGTCACCAATTACACCCTCAAGTGAGAGATAATGTCCATCACTGCCTAAATAGGAACCGTCTGGCATCTGCCAGACGCACACTCCATACGCAGATTCTGGTACGGCAATGACTCTTTTGGGGTTGGTTGCGCTCATACCTTTATATCCTATCACGAAATTGATGATAACTCAAGATTTTTGCGATTTTTTGGTTCTTTTGGAGGGTTTTAGGATAAAAGTGTGTACGGTTTGACACTCATCACAATAAATATTGAGAGTAAACCGCAGATTTTTTGCCGCAGTCTCAAATTCAAAGCTTTCATCGCACTCATATGAGATATATAAAGACTTCAATCTACCTCTCCAGTAACCAGTGATATGTTAACCAACCCCAAAACGCCCATAAAATAGATCTGCTTAACTGATCATTCCTCAGATTTTTTATCATAGAGGTAAGAGTGGGACGTTTTCTAGTTTTATAAGCAAATATATCATATACAATTATTGCCATAAAAACAGCCCACCACTCATATGGAAAATCTTTTTTGACCATCTAGATATGATAGCACTAATCACATTTTGAATACACGGTGCCGTCTGGGAGGTAGGCGATTTCACAAGCCCCTTGGTGGATAACTTCGACGCCATCCTCGATGGGATCTGCCTGCTCATCAATAGCTGACAGTACTTGCTCATGCCTAGATTGATCTCTGTAGATGGTGACACCCTTGCAGCCCATCTGATAGGCCAGACGGTAAAGTCGGTCTGTTTGTTCAATGCTGTAGTGCGAAGGGGCATTAGTAGTCTTGCTAATAGCCGAGTCTGTCCATCTCTGGATAGCGGCCTGCACTTTTACATGATCTTCTGGGGCTAAGTCCTGAGCTGTAACGCAATACTCTGGAAGATTCCCGAGCTTGAGTCCCAAGTCCTTAATTACAGGCACCACCTCAACATGAACGCCAAGGCGAGATGTTCTGGTGTACTGCCACGAGAAATATGGCTCAATACCAGTGGAAGTGCCCATCATGGTACCCGTCGTTCCAGTGGGTGCTTGTGTAAGCAAGCAAACATTGCGAATGCCATGCTCCTTAACTCGCACTCTCACTGATTCAGGCATAGCCTCCATAAAGCCCGAGCGTAAGTATCGCTCATCATATTTATCGAAAGCGCCTTTCTCAATGGCAAGGTTGATAGAGGCATGATATGCCTTTTCTGCAATGAATTGGTAAAGGGTATCTACAAATTCCACGGATTCGTCCGAGCCATAGCGGATATTCAGGCGCAGCAGAAGCTCACCGAGGCCCATCGTGCCAAGCCCCACGCGTCGATTAGACCTATGATTTTCCTCAATCTCTGGGAGGTGATAGTTATTGATATCAATAACGTTGTCGAGGAATCGCACGGCTGTTTTAATAACTGAACCCAGCAGCGACCAATTCATGCCACGATCCCAAGGAGAAACAAATTTGGATAAATCAAGGGCACCCAGCGTGCATACACCGTATGCTTCTAAAGGTTGCTCTCCACAAGGATTGGTCGCAACAAGCGGAGCAAAGTACCACGAATTCGACATCTTATTGCTGCGCTCAAGAAAGTGCAGGCCGGGCTCAGCAGATGCCCAAGCTGATTCAATAAGCAGGCTCCAGATATCACGAGCTTTTACTGTGTCATAAACTCTGACCTGTCCACCGTCTTCTTGCCATTGCTGTAAATTACCTGTCCATAAATCATCATAGCGTGGGTCATTTGTGTCAGGAAACACTAAGTCCCAATCTGCGTCAGCCTCTACAGCCTCCATGAAAGCATCAGAAATACAGACACTCATATTGGCATTCTCAAACTGACCGGGGGTTCTCTTTACCTGAATGAACTCAAAAACATCTGGGTGCCAGTCATCAATCATAAGCATCGTAGCACCTCGGCGGGACCCACCTTGTTCAATCAGCCCGGTAGAAAGATTGAATACCTGCCCCCAAGAAACGGCACCAGATGAGATACCATTGACTCCCTTAACGTGAGCATAGCGAGGTCGCAGCGATGAAAGGTTAACACCAACTCCACCACCACGACTATGCGTTTCTGCCATTTCCTTGACCCTATCGAAGACACCAGTTCTAGAATCCTCAGCGCCGGGGAGCACAAAACAATTCTGAAGCGTAAGAACATCTAGGCCCGCACCAGCAAGGATGCGACCACCGGGGACGAAGTAGTCAAGAAGAATCTTGTAGAAGTCATCCTCAACTGATTCTCGAATTTCCACATCCTCGCATGAGGCGAGGGCGTGAGCAACACGACGACGAACTTGCTCTGGCTGCGTCTCAAGCGGCTTTGAGATTAAATCAAAGTCTTGATAAATTTCCTCGCCATTGTAAAGCTGAACGGTTGCGCCCTTGCTGGCGATGTCAGTAATCCAACCTAAATCTTTCTGCGGAAACTTGGGGTCTTTCTTGGTAATAACGAGGACGAGATCCCCAATAGCAAGATCGCCCTTCGGGGCTTTCTTGGTGTATCTGTCTAAAAAGATTTTGTATCCTTGATACCCTGACTTCGAAAAAAGCGCAGGGATCTCTAAGGTTCTAGATTCTTCCATCATTCAATTCTCCTTCTGTTGATTTGCCCGGATTCGGGGGGAAAGTAGATCTACTTTAGCACAAGCAGAATTCCAATTCAACACGACACATTAGGAATTCACTAAAATTATTTAGCAAGGAGAATTGAAGTAATGCAACTGCATTTATTCGTCTCTAGAGTTCCACTGCGAATAAGTTAGGCTAGGATTGTTGTAAGGATACATGAATGTCTCCGAGCCCGGGGGGCCGCCCCATTTACCGATGTAGTAAATACGGTTTAACTCAAAAACAACTGGTGGTACTACAGGGATATCGGCATTGGCATTTTGCGTCTGAGAACCGTAGTGATAGAAAGGAGATGAAACATCATTAAAAGCATGCAGTCCAGCAAGACTGATGCGGTAATGATAATCATTATCTTCAAAGTACGCAGGATAGAAGTTTTCATCGAAAAACCCAACTCGTGATGCAATGGTGGGTCGCACCATAAAACACGCAAAATCCGGATTCTCCTGCAAGGCTCTGACATCAGTGCTGTAGCTCAATGTGTCCAGCGGATTCTCGAAAAGGCCGCGAATATTATTCGCAGTAATCATCGCACACTTAAGACGTTTCTCTGCGTCCAGAAATGTCTTGACCATATTATCGATAGTCTGGGGCGCAAACAAGATATCATCATTGATGATTAACGTAAAAGAATGTCGCCTGTCTAATGACCATTCCAAGCCTTCGTTCCATGCCGCTGAAAGTGACTGGTCTTTACGGTAGTTTGTTATGATTTTCACTTCATAGCGATATTGTGTCTGAATTGACGCAATAGCATCTACCGCTTTGTGAAATTGATTTAAGACCGGGATAACAATTCCAATATTCATCATTACATCTTACCACGGATCGAACACGAGGCCGGGCTCATTTGCCCATTCGCGCCAGACACTTGCAAGTGCAGATTCATCCATTGCGCCATAGACTCTCCAATGCGCACCAATACCTTGATCGAAGCCAGTCATCTCAAGAGCAGCCTTGCCAGTTTTTACTTTTCGTATGAACTGAGGGAGACTCCGGTACTGATAGTGTTTTACTTCTAGTAAGCCATGCTCTACTCTGCCCGCGGGCCAATCAACGCCATGATTGCCAATATGAATTGATGCCTTATCATTCCATCGAAAAGCAATCACCGGGAACTTTTCTGGATTTTCCTGCCTCCACTGAATTTGCTCAAGAGGATTGGTAACTTCATTGTCCATTTTGGATACCATGTGCCAGACTGGTGCCATTACCACATCGCAATTCGCAATAGCTAGAGCCTCTTTAATAGAGGCCCCCCGAGCAAAAAAGAATTCATCGGCATCAAATGGCATAACCCACTCTAGGGAGTCGTCAATTTCTTTAGCCGTGTGAAATAATGCATTCATTTTTGAGCTTTGGTAGTACGCAGCTTCTTCATCTTTAATAAGATGAATTTGAGGATATATATGCGTTTTTTCCATTAAAAGTTCATATGTTCCATCTGTGGATAAGTTATCCGCAATAAGAATATTATCAACTTGAGTAATCAGCCAATCAATATTGTAACCGATTACGTCGATTTCATTTTTGACCATTGCAATTGCCCAAGTGCTCATAATAACCTTGCCGGTGTGCCAACAGCTTTACTGTCGCTAGGAATGTTAGAGATAACTGTAGCGCCTGCCCCGATTATAACATTATTGCCTACCCTCATCAAGTTAATGACAGTAGACCCTGCTCCTAACATCGTGTTGCTGCCGATAACACAGTCGCCGCAAACGTTCGACCCCGGACTAATCGTCACAAAAGCATCAATAAAAGAATTTTGACTTACCGTGGCATTAACATTAATGTGGCTATGCCTTCCGATAGAAACTTCTGTTGTGATTACCACTCCAGCAGCTATGACTACACCTTCCGCAATTTGACAATCATCGCCCACATAAGCCGAAGGGTGAACAACAGTCGCAGCCAGAAAATTACTTGGTATGCGCCGATCAATCGCTTGACGTACCGTGGAACTATTGACCCCAATCACATAGGCTAAATTCGTGGTTTTTATGAAGTCATCAATAGTCCCTAAAGTATCTTTAGATACGTCGTCATCATAGAATCCGACAAAGTTATAATCTGCGGAGTCATTGATAATAGAACGAACATCCCGTCCGTGGCCCCCAGCCCCTAAGATACAAACATCAATCATAGTTGCCACCCAGTAGCTCTATGATGTCCAATGTGATGAACTTGAGGACTAACGTCAATATCGCCTAAGTAGGCGAATCTTTTATCGGCCGATAATAGATGGTCTGTGAACTCTCGTTCGCCCCAACCGGACATCCAGCCCATATCCATGACCCATTTTGGATATAAACAAGGATTGAGGGTAAACAAAATTTGATGCTCAAGCCAGCGGTGTTGACCGCTAGGGCTATCGATTGTGTGGTCAACAAACTGACCCACGTATTGCTTCAGTACTCCACCGCTAGCGATTTCAGAAGAATTGAGGGGCTGCCTGACTAAAGCAACTTGCGATATCTGAGCATTAGATTCAAGGATTTTTCGCATTAAGTCAATATCAACATGATGATTGAATGTAAAATCTTCTTCTAGGTGAAAAACAAAATCTGAGTCGCTACCAAGAAGGCTCCAGCCGTGAGCAATAGACCCAGATAAGCCAGCCTTGCTTGCATTGGGGTGAACCTCATAGTCCCCGTAGTGATTACGCAGCCATTCGTGATATCCGCTATCCATTGAGTCATCAACAATAATTTGACGGTCAAAAACATAGTTTACCACCGACTCCAGCGAAGCAATAGTCTGCTGGATGTACTCTTGTCTGCCATTGGTGATAATCAACAAACTTACGCCCACTTTGCGTGATACCTCCGAGCAGCTTCAGCGAAATGAGCAGTCTTATATTGTTGATCTTCGGGTGAATCAGTTGACGGAGAAGAGTGAACAATACGAAATTCTTCTTCTGAGTAGGCTCGACAAATTTTGCCATGCTGCTCCGTCATTCTTATAAAGTCGGTTTCTTCGTGCGACCACACAAACTGTTCATCAAAGCCACCCATGAACTCAAACCAATCTCTTCTGACGAACATCGAGGCACCACACACCCAATTTTTCAGACCCCACCCATGAATCTCTACGGGGTTTTTGCCATAGTGACATCCCGTTATCACGACATCATCTACTAGAGTGTTGAGAACAAGATCCATAAAATAATCATCGGCAAAAGCATCGGGGTTTAAGAATCCGATAATTGGGGCAGTACCCCTCTTGCTTGCCTCATTGCATGCCCTAGCGAATCCAATGTTATTAATGCTATTATCATGAACAATAAATTCATATGGATAATTACTATATTTGTCTAAACTCGGCTTTAGGCGATTATGTGCTAATTCAGTGTTAATGTAGTTATGTACTACAGTTACGATATCAAACATCGCTTTGGGGCCTCACATGATATCCAATATATTCTGAATAGGCAATGTTGACACCAGCACTCCTATTCATGGCCAGCCAATTATAATCTTCTGACGGGGGGTCGGGGAACTGTATCGAGTCGAATAGGTGCTTTTTAGCAGCAAAGCTGATGCCAACAAATCCGTGCCTTATATCGCGTGAAGGCGGAAGCACTGCTCCATAATTGTTCATCTTGAAGATGAGAATATCGCATGTGTCCTTAAGTTGCATAAAGTGCTCAACGTACTCCGGTAGTAAGATGTCATCATCGTCAAGAAAACCGACCCAATCAGTAGTGACTAAATCAATAATCTTATGGCGAGTTTTAGACTGATTAGATGAGCGATCGAATTCATGATAAACAACCCTATCATCATAAATATTTTGGTAATCACCCAGAGGACGATCGATAAGCGGATTCATTCCATCGCCACCGACGATAGCCAGCCAGTGTGGGTTGCTCTGATTAATCAGTGACTTAACGGCTCGCGGCAGAGTAGTTTTTCCAATAGTGGGGATAACAATAGTAATCAATTTAAATCACACTGCCCTAACTCCAGTAAACGGTGTCGTACCGACCCCGAATGAAAACGGTGAATGTCAGTTACACATCCTACAGGATACATCTTCTGTCCTAATTTTTCAATTCGCTTCCAGAAGATACCATCAGCACCACGCCAATACTCTGGGCTGTCGTCCCAGCCACCGCACTGCGTAAAGATATCTCGTAAGTGCATCACAGAGCAGTGATCTACGACATCATAGCCAGAATCTAGAATGGCTGTATGGGGGCGGATGAAAGCAATATTTTCACCATCATATGTGCAAGCCTGTCCACCATACACTACGCTATGCTCGGATAGCAACTCAACCATATCAGCAAGTCGATTGGGTAAATATATGTCATCATCCGTGAGGTATGTAATGCAATCACCGCTAGACATGGCAAATCCTTCATTGATAAGCGTCGCATATCTGGCAGTATTCATTCTTTCGGATGCAGCGATATTGCTTTTATAAATTTTAATCTTATCATGATGCCAATATTTAACAAGCTGCTCAGCTACACTGGCTTGCGAGTTATCATCTAATATTATTAGCTCATAATTCGCATATGTCTGGGAAAGTACGGACTCGATAGCCTGTGGGAGAAACTCAGGAGAGTTATACGAAGTAAGCAGTATCGAAACTTTAAGCTCGCTCATAGAGCGTATTCCCTAAAATATCCATGACGACTTTAGCGACGTGATCCCAAGTCTGCGTTGAGTGAATAATTCTCGCTCCGTGCATAGCTTTTTTCTTGTGATCTTCCCAGTTATCTACGGCATCCCGCATCAAGAAATGTAAGTGCTCCAAGTCAGGTTCGGCCCACTGCCCCAGATGTAAACCTTGACCGTCAGTCCACGATGCGTTGAGCGGCATAGACAAATCTGCAAAGTCTGCTGTAGCAGTAAGATTGGTAGTGATGGTAGGTAATCCGGTAGCGATTCCCTGAAACGGAATGAACCCGAATCCTTCACCGTTTGTGGGGTATACCAAGCAATGCGCTTGGTGATAAATTCGAACTAAGTCTGTTACTGACAAGTCAGATGTAATTGCCGTGACCTGCGGATGATGACCGATGTTGCCACCGTAAAAATCACCTCTACGCCATCTCGCTTCAGAAGGGCCGTTCGACTTAATTATCAGATGCTTACTTTCGTCGCCATCATATAAGTCTAAGAAAGTATCGGCTACTTTCTGGGCTCCCTTGCGTTCGGTGCTACCGCCGATGTGAAGGAAAACAAACTTATCAGCAAGGGTCCGGTCGTTTATGGTCCAAACTTCCGGGTCGATTCCGTGCGGCACAAGCCGGATATCATCGTGAACGTTAAAACTCTCAAATACATCTACGCAGAATTGAGAAGTAGTCCAGATTTGGTCTTGCTGCTGCATGTAATATTTCCAAGTATCTGGGATTACTGTTGACTCCCAAGGCGTATAGCCTACCCGAAACTGCCTATCGGTTCCTTGATACCATTCTGGCTGCACAAAGGAAACATGCACTTTAGGATGAGGATGATTGTACCCCACGAAACACTGATTGTTCATCAGCCCCCGGATAAGCCCTACTGCCGCTACTCCGTAGCCCATCATAGTGCCGAGAGCTGGTGTGAACCAAGATAAAGCGGCTGTACCCTCTTCAATAGAGGTTTCGCTTACAATGCTGGACGAGCCAATCCCTACTTGTCCGCTGCTATCGGATATCATCGACTTCGATGGGCTCTCCTGAAATCCAAGAGAGTGCCTTCACTCCTTTTTTCATCATATCTTGCGCAAGTTCAGTAGTGATTTCTTCCACAACTGGCCGTTCGCAATGTGCGCAAATAGCAGCGGCTGTTATGCCGTCGGATACCAGTAACGATACGTAAGTCGGATCAATAATCACAGACTTGCCGCAGTCATCGCACTCTACGATACAAACAATTTCTAAATCCATTAACATATTATACCATTCCATCTGGAGCCGAAGATCGGATTCGAACCGATGACCGCCCGCTTACAAGGCGGGTGCTCTGACCTACTGAGCTACTCCGGCATAAGTCTATAAAAGAATATGAGAGTTTAAATTTCTCAGTAGCAGTTCTAGCATCGTTGCTAAATTGTGATTACCGCCATCTAATGCTTGTTCTACAGTTTCGTAGTATCGAGTAGTCAAGTTTAACTTGACATCACCGACACAAATAACCGGAGAATAACCTCCACGGCTATCCTCAATAGCTTCTACACTGATTTCCAGTTTTCTACTTGTTTTAACTCTACTTGCCATTTCTTAAAATCTTCTTTCTGTGCTGTAGGTAGACACTTAGAACACACAAACTTAATCTTAAATTGATAGTCATTACGTAACTCAGCTTTGGTGGCTGCAAAATTGCCACACCGAAAACATCGCATAACATCGGCCTCCGAAGAGATTATAGCATATTACTTCGATTCGGGAATCCACTCCCCGTCGAAATTTTTCGTAGCCGGGCCGACGTACAGGTAACACACAAAAGTTTTTTCTTCGTTTATCGAATGCTGTTGATAAAGATGAACAATATTCTCTTTATCCCGATAGACAATTTTTTGACAGATATTAAGCTGTGTCACTGTCTTCTTTTTATTTAGCGGACCATTGATAAAATAACTTGTGTGTCTCACATTATCATTATAATGTGATTTCTATCAAATGGCTACCATCTCGTTGGCAAAATTCTTGACTGTTGTCCACGCTGGCTTCTTAGTGCCGTCTTTGCGGATTAGTCCAAGTCCTTGCTCTACAGATGTTGTTACTGACTGGCCGTCAATGAGTGTAGCAATGCACATGCCACGTACCTTAATTCCAGCAGCCTCATGTTGACGAATCATAGTAAAGTAAGCATTAAAGCAATCATTTTGTCTTGCTTCAGTCAATGCAATATTACGAATCACCGGGGCGTTGACTGCAAAGCCCGGCGCACCAAACTCCGTAAGCCAGACCTCGCCGGTCATCCCCCGCTGCTTAGAGGCAGAAGAAAGTGATGGAACCTGAGCCATTGGATTCCACTGAATCGGATTGGTAGTCGCTAACTCTGGGTAGCAGTAAGGATGAACACCTACACCAGTCCACTTTGAGGCAGCCATATCGGTTGCCCGACAATCCCAAAACTGGGGCCACCAAAGATAAGGATTCTGCTGATTGGCTTGCGGACTCATGCCATTAGTGACAACGGGAAAGTTAGGATATTTAGCCCTTATCCCTTTAGCAATTCCCGTAGATACTTCGGCCTGTCGTGCCGGGGGCATAATGTTATACGCTGGAGCCAGCCAGAATGGACCGTGATTCCATTCGTTGCCTACTTCGATGACATCTGCTCCAGCAGCAATACAGTCAATAGCAAACTGCGTAAGATTAGTGATATCGGCAGCACCACCGTCGTATCTCTTACCCGACTTCTGCACGCACTGGATAACTTTCAATCCCCGAGCGTGAGCGGCATCACAGGTTGCCTTGAGAGCCGCCACGGTGCCCGTCCAGCCGAATTCATGGGAAACCCGCACCCAACCCAAGCCCAATGCTACAACGCCGTCTAAAACAGCAAGAGATGCTGTAGACCCTGCGCTGATTCCCATACGGGTACCACGACGGACTGTCGTAGGCGGTGGCACATACCCAGCAGCTTTAAGGGTTGCAGACTTTTGATAATCCGCAGCGGCAGTTGTGCCGCGGGCCTTATCTACTGCTGCTTGCTCATCTAATGAATAGGAACTTGTGATATCCGCCATACTTAAATTATAGCAGATGAGTCGGGGCAATAGGATTTGAACCTACGACCTTCCGCTCCCAAAGCGGATGCTCTGCCAAGCTGAGCTATACCCCGTGATAGAAAGAACCGCTGTTGCCAGCGGTTCTTCCTTCCTAACGTAGCGAAATCGTTAGATTTAATTATGAAGCCTGCCAGAACGAACCTGTCGCATTCGTAAGACGAGCAGCGAAGTCTGTCGTGGCAGCCACGGGGACCGAAGCAATACGCGTTGGCTGGTAGCCAAGCGTAACGATGTCTACGTGGGTAGCAGACCCGATAGCAGTATCCGAAGCAGCGGCGGTAGCCGAAGTTCTGTGGGCCGTTGTAACGGCTGGAACATAGCCAGCAGCCGTCTTGTAAAGACCTGTAACACCAGCGTAAGTAGCCATATTATTTCTCCTAATATCTCAGACAATCTGAGTTGTTCATATCCTTCATCCGATATGAACCGTTAACGTATTTTCGTCAACACTACAATCTACCACGGTTGACCCGAAAAATCAAATCTGCCGGTAAACGCGAACGTAATCTACCGAGTAAGTGCCGGTGTCAGAACCAATCGTATTGGTAGGCGACCAACCGTAGTAGGAAGGCCCTGAGCCGCCCATCGCCATATTAATAGAGATAGTGTGTGGATTTGTAAAGAAGTTTGTAGAAGGTGCGGGGAATGAACGAGACTTCGCCACTCCACCCTCAATCCAGTTCATTGTATTATTGGTTCCATCGAAGTAGAACATAACTTTTCCATTGATATACCAAGTCAGCCTATTCGACTGCCAGTGGAATCCATATGTATTATATGTGCTATTGATGGGTCCTAATGACGAACTACATGTTCCTTTGCTATTGGCCGTCGATGTAGCGATATTATAAACATCAGGACTTGTTTGAATATGGCCGTTAGAGGCATAGTGGAGAGTACCCGTTGTCATGTTTTGACATGCTGGATATAGCTCAGTAACATCAAATTCTCCGTATGCTGGCCAAGATGGTCCTGCGTTCCAGCCCTGAAGCCACAAAGCTGGCCAGAAGATGTTGCCAACCGGAGCCTTGGCTCTCATCTCCACGAAGCCCTGCGTGAAGGAAAACTTCTCGGTGCCACCTGTTGCTTTAGTTCCGGTAGCAATCCAACCAGAAGTATATGTCTTTCCAGCGCATCCGCCGACACCGGGCTTACCGACAATATTGAGGAAGCCACCAGATGTAGTGACATTGCCACTCATGTAGCATTGAATCTCATTGTTGGATGAACCATACGATGAGTTATTTGCTACATTCCATTTGGCGGAGTCGATAGGGCCGTCAAACTCATCTTTAAAAATAGTAGTCCAACTACCGGACATTCCCATCGGAGCAACTGTTGGGACGACCGTAGTCGTCGTCGTAGTCGTTGACGTTGTTGTTGTCGTGGACGACGTTGTGCTCGTAGTGGTTGTCGTAGTAGGGCGACGCTTAGGACTTAAATTAGATTGCACTGATGGGGCGGCGGCTGTAGACAAGGCTAAGCCGATGGCAGATATCCACAGGATTAACTTATCTACAAGAGATGTCTTTGTGTTCAATTAGCGCATTTTACCTTTTGAAGGCCGTACTGTCTGCACCTTCTGAGGTGTTATATCTATCGCTCGCGAGCCTTTAGCAGAATTACTCTGCTGCGGCTTCTTAATTCCCCCGCCACCAGCGCCAATTGAACCTGTATCAATTGTCATAGCTTAAGGTTAACATATCTGTTGTTATTTGTCGAATAGATTTATTCATCGGCCTGCCTCCTGCTGCCTGTAGGCATCGCACAACGGGCACTCACCCGCAGGAACGAGAGCGTCGTTGTGCGTACTCGGGTGTCCTGTGCCAAGGCGACGAGCGATAGCAGCCAAGGTCTGGTGCCGACGCGTGCGGTCGTTCTCTGCCTCACGCTTCGCTACTTGCTCATCGCTTCGGTACCACTCCGACTTTATGCCGTGGACCTGACAGTCGGGGTTCCAGTTCTTGCTGCCGGTCCGTTTACCACCGACCATCAGTTCGGCACACGAACAAGTCATCGGCCTGCCTCCTCACGCAACGCGTCGTATGCCCTGTCGCACCGCTCAATGGCTACGTCGTACGG
>Ga0208005_1000428_pt1 | contig 16028 bp, 23 predicted proteins | sample DEB19_08_DNA_3_FD_184530 | JGI IMG/M metagenome (GOLD analysis project Ga0208005, IMG submission 184530) | Aqueous microbial communities from the Delaware River and Bay under freshwater to marine salinity gradient to study organic matter... | ecosystem: Environmental > Aquatic > Marine > Coastal... | reverse complement strand
GTCCCGAGTCCGTGCGATCTCTTTCGATTGCTCCATTAATCTCCAGAGTCGGCCAGATAATGAACGGACGACCCATTTTCAGGGAAAATCTTCCCAATGGGGGTCGTGGGTTTCCGAACGCTCTCAAAAAAGGTAGGGGTCATTCGATCGCGCTTGCCACTGTTGCATTTAGTACAAGCTGCGACCATATTAGTCGCTTCATCAGTGCCACCTTTGCTAATAGGTATCAAATGATCCACTGTGTTGGCTTCCTGTCCGCAGTAATGACAAGTGAAGTAATCGCGTTGTAGTACCTCAGCTCTTACTCGCTTGTAGTACGCAGTGTTATATCTCTTGTGACTCAATGCCAGCCCTTAGTTTTAAAGTGTTGCAGGGCTTTACAACTATCACCATATCTATGACGTATGTATTTAATGGATGCTCTTATCTGTCCTTGAGGGCTAAGGTCTCTATACCAAGTAGATCGCATTTGGCCCAGCCCATAGTGAGAACCATTTTTACTGTTGGGATTCCAACGAGATTCGTAATGTATAAGCCAGTTAAAACATTGGAATTCTTGCCAAGTAAGAAGGTTGTAAGCATACAGTTTTAAATTCATATCTGCTTTTGATGGCGTTGTATTTATTATTGTTAGTAGAGCTGCAATTAGCGTCGTAGCCATCAGGCGAAGACAATGGCCCTCCCTCGACCTCCGCTTTAGGGCCAGCTCCGCGCCCGCGCTATGGCGAGATGGTAACATAGTTGTCAAGTAGGATAACATAATCGCAGGTCAGAGGCTTTCTAACTTCTCAATTGCGTAATATGCTTGTTGAGGAACTACCCCATTACCCAATAGTTTAAGTTGTTGTGATCGAGATATATCCAAATCCGTTACCCAACCAACTGGCAATCCCATCATATATTCAACGAATTTAGCGTTTAATTTGTTGTTTATATCCAATGGATTCGGCGTATCTTGCAGTCGCATTTGAGCCCGTGAGTTAAATCGCCGCGATGATCCCGACATTGACCCGAACCCTCTTGAGTCGTTGGCGTTGGTAGTAGAGCCATTGGAAGTGTCATTTGTCTCGTTCCAGGCCCTTTGTAATCTCTCGCTGTTGGAGTTGGTAATAATTGAACCGCTCCCGCCAAACTGAGGTTGTGATTTCCCTTGATTCCCCGTCGTTCTATCCCCTCGAAAGTTCCCTCGCTCGCCGTTGGAGTGGGAAGGTTCAGCAACGACAAACAATCGTTCTCTTCGGTGCGGTGCTCCGACGTCACTAGCTCGAACAATTGCCCATCTTGCGTCATACCCAATTTCGGTAAGGTCTTTGAGAACCTCCTTAAATCCGAGGGTGAGATGTCCTCTGACGTTTTCCAAGATGACTCGCTTGGGTTGTAATGTGCTAATAATTTCCTTGATATACGGCCAAATATGTCGCTCATCTTGTAATCCTTTTCTTTGTCCAGCGGTGCTAAATGGTTGGCAGGGATAACCAGCTGTAAGTATGTCTATTGGTTCAACTGCAACCCAATCAACTGTCTTAAGATCTCCTAAATTAGGTAATTCCCAGCGCTCTTTGATGACTATGGACGAGTATTTGTCAATATCACACATCCATACAGTTTCAGCGTTGTAATAGGCTTCTACGGCCATATCTAGGCCACCATAGCCAGAGCAGAGCGAACCTATCTTCACTCCAACTCCAATACTTTATGAAGATCTATTTCATTAGCCGCATCCCATCCAATAATGGCATTACGCAGCTTCTCTCTACCGTCACCGTGGAACTTTGTAGTCAGATAAGGCTCAGACTCGCTACCCTCCAACCAATCAACTCGCTCACCATTCGAATCGATAACTATGTCATCAAAGTAATTGAACTTATCCAGTATCGCATCAATCGATGAATCTCTTACTGTCTCAACTACTTCACTAGGCACATTGGCTTTTACCCACTCAACGAACTTTCTATCTGATTTGATAACCCACTTGAATTTTGGCTTTGTGGTCGTTATGTAAGCAACCACCTCATCACCTAATTCAGCCTTTACTCGATCAGCGCCAATAGCGTTCATCTCAGCTTGTAACTCAACCCTTAACTCATCTTTCAAGCGTTTTGCTTGGTCTGCTAACAGGCTAATCGCTGCTAGTTTCAGACTCAGATCCTTGATTGCCATTCTGCTCCCTTTTCTTCGCTCTATTTAATCTGATTTCTAACGATGCCAGATTCACACCCATATCTCGGGCAATGAACTCCTTATCGAAGCCCCACTCCAGCATTTGCCGGATATATGCAATGGAGTGGCCGCTTCGCCTTACTTTGTCTTGCTCGCCCATCCATCTCCCTTGAAATGTGTCGGTGTAGGTGTCCAGATACGCCACATAATCACACCGCAATTGTCGCAGGTTACTTCTTTGGGCTTGTCGAATCCAAGCGCGACATCCTTAACGCCTTCGCATTTATCGCACTTAAACTCATATATCGGCATCAATAAACCTTTCAAGTGTCGCATTGCCATTCCAGTAACGCTCTTTGATGCGCTCCTGCCCACTGGCTATTTTACAGATTCGGCATTTAGCGGCCTTCATTTTGTAATTACCGCATTGGTCGCATCGGTCAATTTCATCCTCTCGACTAATCACTCGGTCAATTGGATCAAATAAGCGCTGCTCAAAGCAATTCTGACACTCCATCAGCCAGACCATTTCGCCCTCTTCAATCTCGGACTCGTAAGCGGTAATCCCTCGATGAGGCGTCACCTTCTTACAAGGGCCGCACTTAAATGGGTGCATTTCATTAATCACCGCTGAAACGCCCATTTACCATCTGATCCGATTTTCATCCATCGAGCTGGATGGCCGGACTTGGGGACTGGGCAGACCCATCCTCGATATTCTTTGCCTTCCTTTGTGCCTTGCTTGAGAATCATCGGGCCGCAACCTTGTGCGCACAATGGAATCTCATCAATTATCTCAGCACCGAATTCTTTAGCCATATCGCTTACATCCCAAACAATTGGCTCGGGATCATTAGGCCGTTGTTCTTTTACGAATTCAGCCAGTTCTGGCTTTGTTGTCTGAATTGGTTTCTTTGGAGCAACAGTTGGCTTTGCAAAGTAGCCAGCGAGGTTAAGAGCTCGACCAAGAGCACCTGTTTCCGCAAGTTCCAAACTATATTGTTTAGACTTCGACTCTGACGATAATCCGGTTGTCCAAGCCGCAGCATCAGCTTCAGTCCGAAACAACTCGCATTTAACAATATAGACATCACAAGCACTTGTAAGCGATTCTTCAAGGACGTGGGTCTTAATTCGGTAATCCGGATACGCATTAATAAACTCCTTTAAGCGGTCTTGCACACTTACATAATCATCAAGGTAATTCGACATTTAACTTCTCGCTCCCTGCGAACTGTTCGATCGCATAATCTAATTGTTCTTTTAACGACCAGAATGTTCCGTCCGGCCAGTTCTGCACCTCATTGGCGCAAGGTTGGCAATAGAACCGCACCTGCGCCCTTCGGATTGGTGTTTCAGATTGGACTTTCCATACTGCTGGACTTTGTGCCAATGGATGCCAAGATCCATCTTTCAATTGGCCCCATCTACTTTTACAAGCATCACACCACTGTCTTGGATTAGAGTTGCGAGTCAGACTCAACGTCGTCCCAATCTTCTGGTGTAGAAAATCTGCATCGACCCAAGATAGCGGCGTATCCAATGAGATCGAGATACGAATCTTCGCGCTCTGGACTTTCCACCATTCTGCTGAGTTTGGTCGCGATAAAGATAAGCGCCACGTCAGCTGGGTCTCTGAGCTGAATACCGAGCAGCTTTGAGATTTTGTAAATGCGTAAAAGATTGTGCCTCGGGTCGCCATATTCCATCCCTCGGTCTTCAAGGGTGTCACCAGCGTCCGAGAGCCAGTCACTTAACGATCTCTCTGACATTGATACTCGCTCTCCCTCGTTTATAGCCTTCATTGAAAGCTTTGGCTTTAATGCCGATATATGTCCGGTAAATAATCCAGACGGATGAGCAATATGCGGCCCAGATAATTGCATCTGAATATCTACTCCACATCAGCGCTCACCCCGAATCTATCTAGCCAATATGAGGATATTTCTTCGCGACTCAAACGACCGCGAGCAGACTTACGTCCAAGCGACTCAATTGCGTATCTACGGATTATCTGGCCTTTAACGTAATTAGCGCCATCAGACCAAGCACCCGAAGTTGAATCAAATCGAATTACTTTCGGATTATTTATCACTTACTCTCCCTTCTAAACCCTAGAAAATGGATTTAGTGGGATAAATGTATTTACTTAAATCTATTTAGACAAGTAGCAGCTCGGCGTGGCGAATATCTAAGAAGGCGCATAGTTTTTCGACTGTGCCTCGATTGGCAAAGTCGGTCTTATCGGGCAATGGCCTTACAACCCATTCTACGGCCTTTATAGCCCCTAAATCGAACTGATAGACCCCTTGTGGGGTTGAGTTGATATAAAGCGTCCTGGCGCCCGTTCTAGCCCTTATAGCGGCCAAGTAATCCCACTTCCGCTTCTCAATCAGCAATGTGGGGTAATGAGTGCGCCGACACTTAAGTTCGATGTATGCGTCGTGGGTGATGCCGTCGTGCTTGTCGGTCGGTGATACTGGCGTCAGGTCTGGATAAATGGCCTTTAACGCCTCGAATAACTCGACCTCGCGAAGATAAATTAGTCGTCATCCTCATCGAAATCATCAAGCGGATTCTTGATGGGGTCTTTCGGATCAACTATCCAATCGGGATACGAACTGCGATCCATTGCAAAAGCCAAAGCTGAACCCTCGTCCATACCGGCTCGACGGCAAGCGTCATATACTTCTTTGGCAGCAATAGCCCAGAAATCCAGTTTTGTAAGAATTGGCTCTTTAGTCGTCTTGCGACGTTTAGCCACCTTCTTGGCCGGCTTCTTAGCGCGCCTTGTTGCCACCCTTTGCCACCTTTCGACTGAGGGCCAATTCTAACTGACTCTCCATCTTGTCGAGGCGCGACACAATAGGAATGTTTTCAAGTTTTATGATGTAACGAAGCCCAGCAATGAGCAAGGCAATTGATCCGAGGACTGAAGCGACGAATCCAGCGATTGTGTTAGCGTCCATTACCGGACTTTGCCGTAACGCTCGTAATTGGGGTTTAGCCAGTTAATCACGGAAGGCAACACACTCACAAGTGCCGCATTGAGAATGTAATCGGGTTGAAGACCGACCGAGAGGTATGTTGATAGAGCCGTCGCGAGGAAAGTCTTCGCCCACGTTTCCGCCATCTTTTTCAATTCGTTCATTATTGTCTCCTTCGAGGTTGAACCAAGATCCGTCTTTATCTCCCAAAGTTGTAAAACTGATGTGAAAGTGATGCCGGTGAGGATTGATGCCTTTGTATTTGCGCCATTTCCAATTCAAGATTGGCGATGAAATACGACCATCAAAAATTAGATACTTGATGCGCTTATCGCCTCGCTTTGCGCATTTGCGGATTTTCTCGACTAGCGCGTGAGCTTCTTCCGGATGACTTCCCAAATCGCTCGTAATATCGATAGCGCGAACGATTCCGTTTTCATCAGGGTTATGATCCGACTTCCGAGCCGAATGTCTTGAGTCTCCAATCGATCCGTCTGACTTTCTGCTGCGCTCGATGTAGAGGTCATCTATTTGCTCCCGAAGTTGTTGCCCAGCCTTGCATAATTTGGGCATTATTTTCCTAGTTTAAGACCTTTTGGAAGTGGCTTTGGATAATTCCATTCGGCAATAAAATCACCGAAATCATCGCTATCGTTTTGCAAATGAATACCTTCGCGCTGAAAATCCTTATTTGCTAATTCAGGATAAAATTCAATAATTTGTTCTGGCAAAGTCATATTAACTCCTTATCCAAACGCCTGCAAAATAAGTTTTTGTTGTTCCATTGTAGAAAAATTCGCTTGGCGTTCCATCTCTGACATATCCATAAAGTTCGACGTAATCGGTCGTTCCGTTCATATAAATCAAATCACTTACGATTGATGTCCCTTCATCCTGCGGTGCAGGGCCTTTAATGCCTTGACTTGCTAATGAGCCGTTTAAGTAAATTGCCGCCCAAACATAATAAGCAGAACCTTCTTGACACTCCGCAGTAATTTTCCCAGTCAAGTCGTAATAACCGGCCGTTGTAGGTGTGAAACGATAATTTGAAGTGCTATCGAAACAAGATCCGGTGTCAAAAGTTTCAGCGTTCAATTGCACTTTGGTCCAAGTGTTTCCGGTTACAGATTGAGTTGTTGTATTTCTAAAAGCCCTAAATGCCGGACCACTGGATGAAGCTGCAGTCGCCCACTTAACCTTATATGGGCTTACTGTTGTATCGGCAGTTAAAACTTGACCTGTCGTTCCAATTGGCAGATTGTCAAATGTGCCGGAGCCGGTTCCAACAATAATGTCACCAGCAGCAGTTATTTCGGTCGCCATTGAATTTGTAATGGTTACCGCGCCAGACGTCCCACCGCCACTGATACCTGTTCCGGCAGTAACAGCAGTTATGTCTCCTTGATCGTTAGCAATCCAAGTAAAATCCATATCCGTATTGGATGCTTTAGATAAAATCTGACCAGTTGTGCCACCTTTGAGATCGACCATCGATGTATCGATGCCGTTGCCCAATGTGCGGATGGCTAAAGCACCATCTTTAACAAGGTCGGTGTCAGCTGGGGTTGTCCAGCCAAAATTAGTTGTTGTTGGCATTAACTAATCACTCCAATCGCGTCCTGCCATTCTAAGGTGTTAAGGATACTATTCCAGCTTTCTGCCACATTAACTTGATCCCAAGTTTGAGCAACTGCCGAGAATTCCGTTGGTGAGGCCGTGAAAGTCAGATTTAGGCCATTCTGGGTGCTAGTCCAAGTCCAACCCTCGATATAGCCAGTAAATTCGCCGCCATAGATATTCAATGGCAGATTGGTGACTTTGACCGGTTGTCCCATAAAAATACCCAAAAGCGCATCGCGGTCGGCATTGCCGATTTCTGGGTTTTGTAGGGGATAAGTAATGGAATCAAAATAAGCTCGTGGATAAGCTCGTAGGGCAACTTGGCGGTCGGCGACTGCTTGAGCATCTGTCGCGTCGTGAATATAAGAATTTTCTTGCACATCGTAAAGGCCATAAAGGTCAATTGAATCTTGATCTAAGGCTGACTTCGAACTATTAAAATTATTGCCATAGTTGATTTGATATTTATTGACAATTTTGCCAGAACGGACCGATTGACGAATCCCTTGAGCAAATGCCTCGCGGCCGTCCAATTCTGTATAGCCATTTGCCAATAGGTAACTTTGGCGGTGCGCTGCGTCGGCATACCCGATTTCGCCATTGGAATTCTCATAAACGTATCCAAGAGCTGAATTGGCAATTTGGGTGACGATTGAATAATAGTCAATTGGGTCGGCTGAACGTTGTTCCATCTCATACTGGCCCGGCCTATCGATTTCACCCAGTCCGACGTCGCCAGCATTATTCCAGTCAATCGTAGGATCATAGGAAGACCATTGTTCGGCTGGTGGGACTTCATTCCAAGAAGCCAAAAGTAAGCCACTCAGAATTGTGTAGATTTGGTCGCCGTCATCGTCTTTAGCTAAAGAATCAGTCCATATAGCCTTGTAAAGTTTAGATAGCGCGCCAATAGCAACTATTTGATATGAGGTGACATAACCAGTGCTGCCTGCAGCTTGGACGCTTGTCGTAATATCCGATAATCGACCACCAAATAAAGAAATCCAACTTGAACTGCTATCTTTAATCTCTATGGTGACTGATGTATTCACAGTCCAAATATAAGTCTCGTTATCTGTATTAATTAAAGTCAAATTGCAATAACCGGCTTGTGCTTGGCTATTAATGTCAGTTCTTCCGGATTGAATTGTAAATCCGACCAAAGTTAATCCAGTTGCATTGGTTCCATTTATTAAAATTCGATATTCAGGAGTCCAGATACTCATAAGGCAACAACGCCTCGAAGACCACCGCCACCGCCAGTTCCTCGGGCATTGGATTCATTTAACGCATCCACAACGGCTCGACTAAAGTTTTCCCGATCAATAATTGATGGAGCATTGACATTAATAGTTACACCCGATGCAGCTGCTATTCCTGCCAACGTCGTTGTATTTACGCCAGATTGAGCAAAAGTTGGCATTGTGGCAACTTCTTCTACAAGTGTTTTTTTAGTGGCTGGTGGTTGTGCGCTACTTGCTAATTGGCCTGCAATACCACCTGAAAAACTTGAACCCCCTGAAACTCCGCTTGCTGCCGCGGAAGCGGAAGTTTGCACCTTTCCACCTAAAGGTCTGCTTCCAAGATTTGTGCCGCCTACCGAAGTATCAACTTGTTCAACATCGCCTGTCTTTGCAAGAGCATTAGCGCCAGCCAAAATGCCAGCTGCCAAAGCGACTGCACCTAAACCAAGAGCAGGATTTAATGCAAAAGCTTGAGCGATTCCGGCGACTATTGAACTAGCTTTAAGAGCGTTATAAGCTTTAATAAGACCATTGATTAATGCAATAATTCCTGCGACGCCTGCGGCAATTTTGCTAACAACGAAAGCGCCAGCCATAACACCGGCCATAATTATAATTTCATCTTTGAGTTCAATAACAGTATCTATGAAACCTCGAACTTTGTTACCCCATTCGACCGCAGTTTTTTGAGAGTCAGTCAATGCCTTATTCAGACCGCCCTTACCAGTTAAGCCGGCAATAAATGCTTCTAATGCTGGTATAAAGTTATTGAGGATCCAAGTTGTCAATTGTTGAACAACTGGGAGCAACGCTGCACCAATTGATTCTTTGGCTTCATCAAGAGCAATCTTGACTCTTTCCATTTGCTTTTGAGTGCTTAAAGCTTCATTTTCTGCAAAATTACCAAAAGTATTAGTTAAAGTCTTAAAAATTGCATCTGTATCTTTTGATTTAATCAAATTGGCATCTAGACCAAGACCAAGTTTATTTAATGCAGTTGTATTTCCGTCATACGCCTTACCCAAAGCATTAGCTACAGATTCAAGAGGTTTGCCGGTTGCCGACGCTATGTCAAGTGCAAGATTGAGCAGTTTTTGAGCATCTTCAACATCTTTGGTCGAACGCACAAGTCGAGCGAAAGCCGGTCTTAATTGATCGTCCGTAACCCCAATCGAAATTGAAGTTTGTTTTATGTATTCTTCTACACCAGCAATCTGTTTTGCCGTTGCGTTAGTTGTGGCTTCAATCGTTGCCGCTAATTGTTTTTGAGCAGTTTCATCTTCTGCGGCAGCTTGAACTGCACTAACGGCAAAAGCTCCAACGGCGGCGCCAGCGGCAGCAAAAGCGATAGCCGCTTTTTTGCTAAAATCTGATATTTTATCGCCAATTGATTCAATGTCTTTAGAACCAGCTTCTAATTTCTTTTGGAAGTCAGCGGTATCAGCAAGAAGTTTGAGCGTTAAAGCTCTTGAATCAGATGCCACTTATGCCCCACTTATCTAGAATCCGATTAAACGCAGCAGTCCATTGTGACACTATGTTTCGTTGTTCAGCGCGTAATGTCGGGTAAATAAACCATCCGCGTGAGCCGCGTCCCTGTCGTCCAGAATAACTCGGAAATTGTTTCCATCGATTTGATCCGAACTCAAATCCTGCCCACAATTGCTGGGTATTTGCTCCACCACTGAATTTTTGTCCGGTATAACCATATCGAATTTCACCGGTAGTGCTGGTTTTTGATACTTTGGAGCCGGCCACAATCCGCTCAATAGCCCTTTGTCCTTTGACGCGAGTCTGAGATTTTTGGGCTATTTGGCGTTGTAAATATGTAGCAAGATTATTGGAAGTTTCTCGAGCTTCGGCTTTTGCTTCATCCCCAAGAAGATTAAAGGCTTTATAAACTTGGCGTAGTTCTGTTCTATCGAACGCCGCCAATTCTTCAGCCATCTTTATTCATCTCCTTAATAAGCTCAACTGCCGTTGCTATATCATCCCAATCATCCCAATATTGCATTGGAATTCCGGTTTTTAACGCTACTGTTACCAACATCCGCCTTACGGAGTCGGCGGTGTGGCTTTTGGGTCTTCGCTTGCAGTCCTAACATCCGAAACTGTTTCCATCCAAATCTCGAAAGACTTGACTGGCTTTCCGGCTTGTTCTCGCTTGTAGGCGTTATAAGCCAAAAACAGAAGATCCCAAATCCCTATGTTCTCTTGCGCCTTTGTGATGGTATGACCTGTGGTCTTTTCCCATTTTGCCCACTCCGGCGGCTGAGCTATATAAGTTGCAGTATCGCCACTGTTATATTCAATTGTGATTGCTAATTTCATTGCTCCCGATCCCCGATCTCTTAACTAAAGGTTTCTGTTGGTGTTCCAACAACTGTCATCGTCCAAGTATCGGTAAGCGCTCCTGGAGCTGCTCCACCGGCTGCTGGGAAGATTGGCAAAACGTTGAACGCAAAAACTGCGCCCGTTGCGGCAGTGAAAGATACTGCAAGGGTTGTGTTTGGTGCTGATTCAGCATCAGCCCACATTGCCTCAAATAGGGAGCTTGCTGCGCCCCAATCTTGTAGCAATTCAATTGTGAAAGTCCATTGCTTATCAGTGGATTTGTAAGCGCGACCATCGAGAGTTTGGTATGTCTCAATAATCGTTTCGCAGCTGAGAACTGCGCTTGTTGCTTGGGCATCGTATGTTGCGCTATCGAGAGTGAAGGTCACATCGCGCCCAGTAATGATTGTCGTTGCCATCTGGTCTCCTTATGAAGTTTGCTCGTAGCGGACGCTCAAGCGGATGTCGGATACTAACAAGTTAGTTGTTCCGACTGTTGTTATCGAAGGTCTTTCGACTGTTGATAACTCATACTTGGACGCGTTAAGAGCGCCAAGAATACTAATAACCAATTTCTCAAGATTATCGAGAGATGCTGGATTTGATAGGTAAGCCACTGCTGCAGTGACTGTGTAATTTAGTTTGACGCGCACTGGTGACTTGCCGATTGTTTCCAATTCCATATAAGGCGAATCTGGGACTATGACAACTGCGGGGACAATTGGAGCCTCTGGTGCGTGATCATAAACGTTAGCATTGATGGAAGCCAGAGCAGTTTTTATTGCTCCGCGAACATCTCCCGAAATAGTCGATGCTGGCATCAGCCCACCATCGCATCGATGTCGAGATAGGGGCCAAGAAGTCCAGTTACTTTAGCAAGTAAATTCTTAGATAGACGATAAGGCGAAACGCTGAAATCTATTCCTTCAATCGCTCCGCCGGCAGCGGTTCTGGCTTGAAAGATTTCGACAGAAATAGCCAAAACTGCAGCTTCGACATTAGCATTTCCGACATAGGTTGTGAGGCCAGATAGCGCAGCGTTTCCGGCTGGGATAATGTTCTTTTCCAGTATGTCAGCATTTGTGATGGCGGCGGTAAATACATAGGGGCCAATTAAATCATCTGTGACTGTGTGAGTGCCGTTAAAAGGTGATCCGCAACCAGTAATTATTACAGATTGACCTTCGGTAAATTCGTGAATTGTTGCCGTGTGAAAGTAGGCGACATTATTTTCAAGCTTTACTTTATTTACTCTACTTTGGAAGGTGACAAGCATCGGGATGACTATGTTCTCTGATGCGTCACAAATATCATCAAGATAAGCGTCTGAGTAAAGGGAGGACGAGACGCCAAGAATGGTTCTCAGCTCTGCAGCCGTGACGATTGTTGGCATCTCGTTTCCTTTCGATCTAGAGGGTGACAGGCCAGCTCGGGAGCGGACTGGCCGTCACTTTTAGGGATTTAACTACGCGACCATCCAGCGGTATGCACCTGCGCCGACCTTTGTAGCCAATGCGCCGTAGCCGTAGTAGGCAACTTCGATTTGACCATTGAGTGCGACGTTTGTCTGAAGACGGAAACGTGAAGATTCATACCAAGTGTATGCATCTGGGTTGATAACGATGATGGTGTTGTCGCCAACGCCTGAACCTGTTGTGAGGTTACGATCAACGCGGAAGTTCAATCCGAGAAGGTTTCCAACTGCTGAAGTGCTGGAAAGATTTCCGCCTTGATTCATATTGCCAATCAAGTTCTGATAAATCGGACGTCCGTTATCAGCGAGGTTCTGAATCGCGCCCCATTGCTGAGGTGATGCGATGATGTTTTGAGCGAATCCAAGAGTTCCAGCGTAGATTGAAACGCCAGCATCGGATACGAAGTCGAGAAGACCAGCAGCATCGAGAGTGCGGTTTCCGCCGTCAGTTCCGCCAGCGATGAGGCCAGTTACAACTGCAACGTCGGTTGCCTTTGCGTATGCGTATTCCATTTGACGAACGAGTTCATCAAAGAACGCTGGTGAAGAACGATCAAGAAGTTCAACGGAGAAAGTTTGTCCGCCTGCATACTTCTTAACGGATACTGAAAGGAATTCGTTTGTCATTCCTGTTTCATCAATTGCAGCTGCTTCGGCTTCTTCGCCTACTGTTGGAACTGCGGTGATTTTAGGAATCTCGAAAGACATTCCTGCATCTGGAAGAACGCCGCGAGATACCGAATCAACGGCTGGGCGATCTGCATTGGAAAGTGGGTTGATGATTTCGGTCAATTGACGCGTTGGGATGAGACCAGCGTTGTTGCTTGTGGTGTCATCTGCAGCCATTACATATTGACGTGCAGCATCATCGCCGAGTTTAGCGCGAACGCTATTCTCGAGATATTTCGCCTTTGTGAACTCAAGGCGAGGAGTTGTGTAGAACGCTGGGCGTGATGCCGAGACAGATTCTACTTTAGCTGCTTCTACCGCTTCATCAACGGCAGGAGCAGGAGCGGTAGTGTCAGACACTTGTTCTCCTTTGGTTGGTTTGTCTGAAGCAGCGGTTGCGGCATCAGAATCTTCTTTAGGTGCTTCATTCTCGGAAGCAGCGACTTCGCTCACTCGAGCGGAATCAATTGCTGGATCAGTAACAAGAGAGACTTCATCAAGCGTTGCTGAGGTAATCTGCATAACGCCTTTGTTGTTTGTCCATTCGTTTATTTGTGCGCCTACGCTAAATCCGTCGCGCAATCCTTCGGTGGCCTCAACAAGCGCATCTTCGCCGGCCATTGTGTTAGCAATCTTAAATGTAGCCACAATGCCATTGGCAGTTACTTCGTGACTCATCATCTTGCCAATTGGTCGAGTGCGGTCGTGCTCGAGAAGCAATTTCACCGGCTTCATTTCAATTGAATCAGCAGCGAAAACAGTTGGGCCGACAGAGGTATTTCCCTGCTCGTTCCAAGTGACAATTGTGCCGCTAATGGTGCGCTTTACTGTGTCCGCAGCCGTGACAGTCATTGGCATATTGATCTTCATCGGATCAAGTCCTCTTCTTCTTGGATTTGCTCAACGCTCATCGCGCCGATGCGGTTTAGGATTTCATAAACCTGCGCACGTTCTAATGGGTTGCCGCGCAGGAAGTCGTCCAAGTCAAAACGCACTTCGGTTGTTGCTGGGACGAAATCTGGCATTGATAGACGCTTTTCAATTGCAGTCAATAATGGACGAAGTGAGAAATCAACCAAAGAGCGCCGCTCACTAATTGAATTTGAGTAAGTCATCGAAGTAGTTTCGGCGCTCAGGAAGTATGCTGGAATTCCAGCTGCTCGAGCCAATTCTAGTGCGACATATTGACGTGCTTCGGCGAGTTGTAATGATTTTGGATCATAACCAAATTCTTTTAGATCAACGTCAGCATTGAGGAAAGCCGTTGAGCGAGTTTGGCGAGCAGTTCTCCAAGCTGAGAGAAGCGATGAAACTCTTTCAGCAGTTAAATTTGTTCCGTTTGATTTAAGAACCATCGACGGATTAGGTTCTTTGGCGTAATTAACCGCAGCGTTCTCGAGATAGACCGCAGCAGCAACAGTTTTACCTGCGCGATGTAGAAATCCTTCGTCGTAACCATCAAAGCGAACAATTGAACCAATTCCCGAATTTGGCACATCCATTCCATCGACTTTGTATGACTCAATCATTGTGTTACGGAAATTCGTATCTACAGTCACTCGATCAGGTGAAACGCGAGTCCAAGCGCGAACTTTTCCGCCATCGGTTGCAGAATACATTTCAAGCACTTGTCCGTAACCAACGCCATAAAGCCAAATATCTTCGGCGAGCCAAGTGTAGATAAGTGATCCTGGCACTCTTGGGTCGGGTTGATTGATAACGCGCAACGGATCAACGTGTTCGCCGGTAAGTTTGTTATATTGCTCGAGAGGTAATGAACCAGTCGTTCCGCAAATGATATTTCTAGCGCGAGCAATTGAAGGGACGCTCATTGCAAGCTGACGAGTTGTATTTGTTGCGCCGCCGAGAATGTTATAAACGGAATCGCTAATCTGAACAGGAGTTAGCGCGGCAGTCACGTCGCTGACCTTCTGCGGTGTCTGCGCGGTTATTTGTGGAAAGAAGAAATCTCTGATAGCACCCATTGAGCCTTTATTGTAAAGGCCTTGTGTTACAAGATAACAATATCGACGCCATCATTTGCTTTTGTGGCGTAATGAGTTGCCATTGCCGAAGCGACCGCTCCACAGATAATCGCATTGGATACTTTACGACCCATTACCCATCCGCCATCACCGAAAGGCAATTTGACGGCGGATAGGCATTGTTTAGTCAGCTCATCTTGTCCCGAGTGAGCCAACCGCTGAGATGAAATTGCTCCCAGTAATTCATCGCAGCTCTGGGCGTAGTCGATGCCATCTATCGGCTCAGTCTTAATCCCAGCCGGTGCTAATCGCGCAGCAACGGCTGATGCAGTTCTGGCTGAATAGGCAACCAGTTGCACCGGATATTTGCGAACCCAATCGGCTAAGTCATTTGCCAAAGATTTATCGTCGAGGTTAGACGGATTAAACCAAGTCTGCAGAAGTATGACTTGGAACTTATCCCCTTCGAGTTTTTGGCTTGCGACTAAAGCCGCTTGCTTTCGGTCTGGACTGAGATCGATGGCCAACCAAGTGTCCATCTCGGAATCAAGTCTGAGACCCTCGACTCGACAAGCTTCCCATTGAGTAGGACTGATGACTGGATTGATGGTATCGACCCATTGACATAAAACTTCTGTGCGCACAATATCTTCGGGGTCTGACAGGACGGCTCGGATATTGTCCGGATGAACTGTGTGACCCAGTGACGGATTGGCTTGGCAGACACCTAGCCAAAAGTCTGCTGAGTTATCGAATTTAATTCCATTTGGCGCAGACCACTCGAACCAGCCAATGTCGTCAGTTCCGCCGTGAATGGCAGCATAGGCGCGTTCTCTTAATTTGTTTAGAACGATTGAGTGCTGATCTCCAGCATTGGAATAAACCCATATTTGAGGATTGGGGCTAGCCATTTGGGTATAGCGCAAAGCAGACCACACATCTTCGTCTTTATACTCTCGAGCTTCGTCGAGATGAATAGTTTCGGGTGCGGCGATACCTCGACCGGCTGAGTTATTGGCTCGGACGATATATCGACGGCCTTCCGTAAATTGCAGTTCTTGAAATCCTTTACTTTCCAGCTTTTTAGTAAATTCAGCAGCTAGTCGGGGAGTCTGCTCAATGATTCCATAGATTTTGTAAAACAATTCAGCTGAGGTGGTTAGTTTGTGGGCCGTATGAACTTGTAATTTTTCCTTGAGAACGTAGATCCGAAATAAGATTTGGAGCGCCATAAAAGTCGATTTACCCTGCTGGCGTGCGCACAATAGGGTGACGACTGGGTGCGCCCATCGACCATCCGGCTTGTATTTGAGCGAGTGATGAGCCAACCATTGCTGCCAGGGCAGCAAGGTATAGCCGATTTCCTCGCAAAACTTAATCATTTGCTCGCCGTGAGAGGGTAAATCGCTAAGTTTTGTGTGGATTCGTGGGTTTGGCACACCCCGGTAAGCCGATTCGTCCCGAGTCCGTGCGATCTCTTTCGATTGCTCCATTAATCTCCAGAGTCGGCCAGATAATGAACGGACGACCCATTTTCAGGGAAAATCTTCCCAAT
>Ga0208005_1000426_pt1 | contig 16057 bp, 22 predicted proteins | sample DEB19_08_DNA_3_FD_184530 | JGI IMG/M metagenome (GOLD analysis project Ga0208005, IMG submission 184530) | Aqueous microbial communities from the Delaware River and Bay under freshwater to marine salinity gradient to study organic matter... | ecosystem: Environmental > Aquatic > Marine > Coastal... | reverse complement strand
GCGAGGTGATGTTCGTCAATAAGACGTTGTATACCCTTATCAGAAAGAGAAACCACCGAGGATTTGAAGTGGTAATCCCTTCGTCTTAGAAAAAGATGCGGATGGCGGGCGGCGTCGAGAATACGCGTTTTAGAATACTTCCCCCGCTTGGCTATTTTCGCCAACCATTCCACAGGTAAATAGGGATAGTCAATCTCCGGGTCGAGCCGGAGCCACGTTCGATAGTCGTGCTCCCCCCATTCGCAGGGGCGATCAGGGGCGGTGCGTGAGAAACGGGAGAGGGCCATACCCTATAAGTATGGCACACATTCGGGATTAGTAGCGCTTTCGTGACTTGGGCTTTTCGTCTGGTATGTCCGGCTCTGGTTCGCTGTGAGCTGCTATAGGCTCGTCTTGCAGTGTGCGGCGCAACGTCTCACCCAATGCAATGCGCTCCGATTGTTCCATCTTGGGTTGGTTGTCGAGATAGCCAAAGGGTAATTTGAGAGTAAGGGGTTTGTTGGTTTTGCCACTCACATAGAGCTGGTATTCGAGGTGGGTTGAGGGTTTGGGTTTGTAGATTGTCTTTACGTCGCAGTTCATGTGCTTTGCGAGTTTTTCAGCATCGTCCAAGAAGGGTGATGCCGTTATTTTTACATCCGTCTGGCCGAGCAAAACATCCACAACATCCTTTGAAAGCATGGACATCTGCTGGGTAAACGAGCGGATAAACAGCGCGTACTTTCTACACTCGGTGAGTATTCGCTTTACTTCTTCATTCCCCTGTAAAACGAGCTGGGCTTCGTCCACATAGAGGTGGATAGGGTGGCGGTCTCTCTCTGGGATGCGCGAGCGTTTGAACGCTACCTGCATGCAGGACATGATGATGAAGCGAAGGAAGGTAGCCGCTCCCTCGTTCAATCCCTTCGCGGTAACGATCACTGTTTGCTTCTTGGTGTGCAGGGCGTCGTACAGATCGAGTTTATTTTTCCGAGCATTAAAAATGCGCTTGAATGTCTTATCCCGATTGAGGATGTGCAAGCGTTGCGATATGCCAGTTCTAGGGTGCTCGCCTTTGAAGAAACGAGTGAGGAAGTATTGCTGCGCGGTGTCGTCTAGTTTCTGAATATAGGGCCAGTAGGGGCCGCTCTGCACCGTCTTGGGGTCAGCGTCCACGAGCATGAGCATGTCGGTGAACGTCGCACCCTCTGCCTTGTGTTTTTCAAGCAAGGCTTCTACGAGGTAGCTGAACGCCACGCTTTGTAATCCGGTCATGTCCGCGCCTTCGGCAGCGAAGATGTAGCCGTACATGGAAGCAATCTGGTTGATGTCCGGCAGATCGAGGGGATTGATTGCAGGGAAGGCCGAGGGGTCAACGATCAGGAGCCTGTCAGGATGCTTTTGCCAGTATGCGAGCTGTTCGAGCTTCGATGCCAGATCCCCGTGAGGGTCGATGATCACTTGTGGATAGGGTTCGGCTCGGGAGAGGTTTTCGAGAATACACGCTGCAAGGAATGAGGTCTTGCCGCCTCCGGTATTCGAGAACATGCACCAGTGGGTGTTCACATAAGGAAGCATTGAAAAGGAGAGAGAGCCGCGCGTGAGGTGTATCAGTGGCGTCTGTTTGAGGTATTTCTCGCAATTCCAAGCGTCGTCGTACTCGGGGGTCATGATCTTACCCCCGTGTGTGCAGTTGTCGTTGATGATGGCGCGAAGTGATTTGTAGAGGCCGATGGTCTTCACCGGATGGTGCATGAAGGCAAATACCGCGTACTGCATCCACTCTCGTGTGATGTGCGGCTCAATGGGTGTTCGGAATGGTCCGGGTGGGTAGTCCGGTAGTAAGTGTAGGTGTGTAGAAAGGAGGTCGAGAATAGGGTGTGCCGCTTCGGCGGTGTGGTCGTAGTGGTGTGGTTCGGTGAAGGCGTGGGATAGTGTGCTGCGGATGAAATCAACGTAGATGCGGGCAATCTCTGGCGAGGGTGCCAGCTTTTCTTTTCTCGCTCTGGCGTCGAAGTGCCGGGCGATTTGCTTGACTAGATCATTCACAATAGCTAGTCCAGTTTCCAGTATTGTAGGGTGTACCGAACGGCTGGCCGTAGCAGATGTGGCTTGGGTTGTTGTAGGAGCTTTGAGGGTGGTTGTAGTAGGCGTTGCGTCTGCCGGGAGATAGTGCGCCAAGTAATGCAAGGCCGATAAAAATGACCATACCCCATCCGACAATGTATTCGGCGGTACTGGTCGTCTTCTCTTGCGGAATTTCTTTTTCTTCTTCGCGGGGATTTGCGGTCAAGTCTTCGAGCTTCGCCATTGGGCACCTCCGGGGATTAGTGGTAGGCGTATAGGTGCGAACGCAAGGCGAAGGCGTCAAGGGCTTGCCCCTTGTACGGCAAGCCGACCGCGCTACCCTGCCAGAGCATCATCAACGAAGGCTTGATACCCCATAGTGTGTGGTGTCAGCCCTCGGTATGCTGCAAGGGTGATGGCGTCCTCGTAAAGGACACCATGTGCTTCGATGTCCTTTATCAATAGGACATGTCTTTTAAGCCGTAGTGGTAACTCATCGAGGTAACGGACACCGGCTAGTAATCTATCTTGTCTTATAAGATTGCTGTGTGCTTCGCGTCCGTAAAAGCCAAAGTCAGGGACAATGAGTTGTCCTTTATAAAAGGACATGAGGACTAAGCCAAGTATTAGAGCGTCAAAATCACCAAGTTCTGCGCGGTTTATTCTGGCAAAGATGGCTCCGTTGTCCTTGAAGGAAAATGTCCGTTTGGAACCGCAGAACACGTTGTAAAGGACAGGGGACACGAGTATGTCCTGTATCATGTCCGTTATCTCTTGTGATCCGGTGATCTTTTTGAACGATGTAGTGGTAAGCATAGCCTGTAGCAGCTCGCGGCGGCCGTTCCTAACCGTGAGTGTGTTCTCGCCTTGTGGATAGGCGGTGTAGAGTACATCCGCGAGTATGCGGGCTTGTGTATAGGTGATCCCTTTGAGGGGATTGAATGAGTGCGCCATAGGGTCAAAAACCCTTGAATATGGCGGTAAATTGGGGAGCGTGTCGTGTATGTATAAAAAGTTGCCCGCTGGTACGGGAACGGTCGCATTAAAACCGAGAAACAGTCCATTCATAGTATGGGCGGTGAGCCGCTGAAAGTAGAGCCTTCTGTCGGAGGATGCTTTCTAGTTCACCGCCGATAAAGGACAACCCCTTTAATTGTATCGTGTAGTTGTAACGTCCTATAGGACAAGTGTGAAGTGTCCGGCCTTCCGTCTGTCCGTAAGGACGACCGCGCGGCAAGCCGATGTCCGATAGGACGCGGGTAGGCAACGCCCTTGGCGTGCGGTCGTCCTTTTCGAGGCACGAGAAAGGACGCGGAAGTGCCGGAATTGTATGTGGTTTTCTGCACCACACTGTCCAATACATGACAAGGCAAGCGTTAGCTTGACCGTATTGGTGTGTGATGGTGTGAGTGGGGAGACGGTTGGACCCGTCCCCCCTGCTCGTCCCTCATGAAGAGGGCGGGCAACGATGGTTGATCCACGCCAGCACTTCGCTTTCTCGCCATGTCACCCTAGTCGGACGCCCATTGATGTCGGTGAGCAGGACGTGCCGTTTTGGGAAACGACCTTGCATCTCCAGTCGATCAATCTGCGCGTAGGACAAGCCGACGAGATCGCGTACCTGCCGCCTGTTAAGCAACCGTTCGTATTGCATCGCGTGTCTCCTTGTGGGGGAGCGTCGCGACGCAGCTACAGGGGGCTGTAGCTAACCTGTGCAGATAGTGTCAGCCTCTAGGAGCGTCAAGAGGCGGCTTTCCATAGCCAGCATCGCCTCTCTGCACTCATCTTGGAACTCGTAGCGGTTATAGATGGCTCGGATAGGGTTGGCGTGGAAGGCAGTACGGTGGTTCTGCAAGCGGGCTGCGATGTGCTCCGGTATGCCCCAGCGTGCTGCAAGGCTCGCCCATGTTCTGCGTAGATCGTGGAGCGTCCAGTTAGTTACCCCACTAGCTTTGTCGAGGGCTGCTTTGCTTTTTGACCATCCTGAGAAGGGTGTCGAGGAGCTGTGGCGTGATGGAAACAGAATTGAGGTCTGGTGAAGTTGTTGGGCTATCGGGAGAAGAATTGAGGCCGCTATAGCACCAAGAGGGATACTGTGCTCCGTCCCATTCTTCGTGTATTCCTTGGGTATCGTCAGGGTGCATAGGTTAGGTGAAGAAGTAGTCAATGAAACGGAAGGCGAGTGCTCCGAGAAGAAATCCTTGGACGTATGGGCTGTAAAAGAAATCCATGACCTTTGTATATTAGCTATCTCGCCTCTTCTTTGACCAGTGAGTATTAAAAGTTGAACTATGCGGGAGAAGGTTGCGGGCAGGCGGGGAGATACAGCTTCTTCGGGGCCATCCAGGCTGACTTCCGAACAGTCTGCGCTATAGACGAGTGCTGTACTAACTGTTCGCTCCCCCGCTTGCTCACAAGCCCGCCATATCAAGCGTAACTCATCATCGGTCAGTATCCTAGAGCGGGCTGTGGATTTAGCCTTTTTGAACTTAGGAAAGGGGCCGCAGTAGTCCCGAGCATGGCACCAGTTGATAAAGGTTCTAAGGGCAGAGCGGGCGTTAAAAGCCATCACAGGCTTGTCCGCGAGGGTGTCTAGGATCTCGGAAATGTCCGTGCGTGTGATGGTGCGGAGGTGTCGTTGATGTAGTGGTTTCCAGTACAAGTTGAGGATGCGGTCTTGCTCTGTCCGTGTCTTGGGCCGCATCGTGCTCATGTGTGTGGTGCGGTAGATGGCCAGCGCGTCTGTGAAGGCGAGAGATGCTGGCGTGGCGTCCTGCGTTTCGCATAGCAGGCGCTTGGCCTTTAGACGTGCGTCGGACAGGCTTAGTGCGGGCCAGTGCCCCAGAGTGATCCTCTGGCGGCTCTTGCCGCGCTGGACGGTAAAGGTGCGCTTCCCCTTGGGGGATAGGCGAATACCGAAGCCGGACAGGGTACTGTCCCAGACGTAGGTTGTGCTTGGTGGGGTCGGCATCTGCCGGATGCCAAGGTCTGTCAATTTTGCTCGCATTTTGCTCGCCAATCGTTGTCATAGACGGTAGGGGCTATGAGCAAGAAAGATGAGCGCGCCGCCGCAAAAATCAATGCTTTCAGTGTCTTAACTTCGGATAGAGGAGCTTAGAGCAGGGATTTTATCTGCTCCCAAAGCAGGTGCTCTACCAGGCTGAGCTATGCCCCGACACTAGAGAAATCAAAGACTTAGCGGATGGCTGCTTTCTTTGTTGCTCGCATTTTGCTCGCGTCGCCGCTTAGATGCACTGGATAGCAGGACACAGGCTCTCTTGCAAACAGACTTTCCCACCATGCCCGTATCCCGGCGATCAGTGGGACACGAAGGTGGGTAACTTATGCTATGAACCAGCAATACGATTGACAGTAGCTCCTTAGCTTCCGCAGAAGTCAGAGATGTCTGAGAGTAGTTCGCTGCCGCTGTCTAGATTTGCTCGATAGATAGCGACGCCCGCTGAACCTTTGCGCGATGTCTGTTGTGGGGTGGTCCGGTTGGTCCCTCGCGCCCATGCAACTCTCGTTTCCTCTCGGTCGGCCACCAAGAGAGATTTATTTCGGCGTTTTTTTCTTTAAGTGCTGGATTGGCTTTTGGCCTGTCACTCTGCACACCTTTAATAAATCCCTCGTGGTGAGCACCGAGAGGGTATCAGCCCAGTTTAAAGTGATGCGCTGAATGCACTTGTATTGCTGTGAATGAGCTTGGAGATGTAGTGGTTGGAGGGCACCGTTACCAGACTATTGCCGTGATCTAGAAGTTCTAGAAAATTGGGCTCACTTCGCTTTCGCGGATTGCTTGCGGCAATCCAGTTGCAACGCTGCTACTCGCTTTCTCGGCTGGCTCGCGCCACTTAAGGGACGGCGTTCTACTTCAAAGTATCGATTAGCCGCTCGGCAGCCCATCTCTGGGCTCGGTGTTGTCACACCCGCTACCCTCCAATCACCACACCTCAATGAACAAAGCCGCCCGGATGGACGGCTCTAGTTGTTTCCTATAGTTGCGACAGCGGTAACTGTTGGCACAGAATACGCCGCCGCCGCTACTGCAAGAAACAACATCTTAAATGTATTCTGTGCCATACCACAAGTATAAGCCATTCTGAATAACAAGTGAAGGGGTGTGCATTTAAGAATTGTGGATAGTGCGGTATTTACCGTATTTGCGATGATCGTGTCGATTGTAGTGGCACTTATGGCAAAGAGTAATCATGTTAGATAAATCTGTTGTACTGTCGTAGGCTCTGGTTTTCTTGCCACACAGGCCGTTGATATGGTGAACATCGAGGCTTTTTATTTTTCCTTTAGCGGTGCTCTTTTTAGAGTTAAAAGCTGAGACTTGTTCAGGTGTTCGTTGTAAGCCACAGTCTTGGCACGTGTAATTATCTCTATGACGTACCAGTGCGCGAGCACGCCCGCGACCTTTTCTGTGGTGGAATGGTAGTGTTAAAAACGCAGCGTGAATTGGGGGTTGTTCAATAGGCGCACCCCTAATGATCCGCGCTCTGACGGCTTGGCGAGTGATGGCATACAGGTCTCCAATTTCTGCTAGCGACAAGCCTTGGGATCTGAAATAGACAAAGAAGGCATATCTAAGCAATTGCTGATCATAGGAGGGCATAGTCTACTTCGAGAGGCTATCTACTACTTCATAAATTTTGCGGCGCTCCCGTGCTGCCTTGACTTTTAATCGAGCGCGTGTTGCTTCCTTGATACGGATAACAACGAACTTTTCTTGGTTTTCAGCCATATAAAGCCAGTTTATCACACGCATATAAATATGCAATGTAGACTATCCCCATGTATGCACTTGCATATAAGACAGGGTATGCTTTACTTACCCTATCGCTGATATACGAGGGCAGCGACTTAGAAGTAAATCAAAGTCATATGCAGCTTCGTGATCTTAGCGGGAAGTTCCGATCAGCGTTCAAGATGACGCCGGTACGGAAAGCGAGTGCGGGAGTATTAGTAGGGGTTATGGGGACAGTGGGCGTGGGGTCGTACATGCCCGAGAACACCGTGACCGCAAAGAATGTGTTTGCGGACGAGGTGAAGACTGTAGAAAAAAAGGAGGCAGTATCGGTTGAGGTCTTGGAAGCCAAGCTCATTGACATCGTGTGGAATGGAGAGAGCCGCAAGTACACGCCGGAGAACGGCGAGATACTGAAAGTGTTTGACCCTTCAAAGTCAATGTATGGCAAGTGTATTCAGCAGTTCAACCGAGACTTGGATTGCATTAGCTGGGGGCCGATGCAGATAAAGATCGGCACGGTGCAGCACTACTGGCCGCAGTTGTACGGGGTGGAGATTACCGAGCGGGATGCGTTGGAGGTCGCGCTTGATCTCAAGAAGTCGCAGCAGTTCTTCGTAGATTGTTCTGTGAAGCTCAAAGGGTGCGCTTGGAATTGGACAGCGGCGATGAATAACAAAGCACAGGTGCAGCTTTACATCGATCTTATTCGCGAGGCTAAGGGAATTACAATGTAATGTATGGGTCGCCGAAAGGAGATATCAGGGTATAAAAAATGTGAAGTGTGCCCAGTGGAGTTTCCTTTCCGCAGTACGTTGCTAGTAAGAAGCAAGAACGGTGTTGCGTCGGCAAAGCAAAGGTTCTGCTCTTGGGGGTGCAGAAATAACTGGTTGGCGAAGGAAAACCATTCGAGGGAGTTTACACAGGAACAAAAAGACATTCTGGCCGCGAAGGCACGAGAGTTCTTTACAGGAAGAAAGCTGACGCTAGACCAGCGGAAACAGAGAAGTGAGCGATATCGAGGGTCGGGCAGTCATTTCTGGTTAGGCGGCGTTGCGAAGAAAAATAAGCTTGAGAGGGAGCGGCTGGAGTATCGCCTGTGGAGACAGGAAGTATTCAAGAGGGACGGCTATACCTGTGTGCAGTGCAAAGAGAAAGGCGGAAGACTGGAAGCCGACCACATTAAGCCATTCGCCTTATATCCTGAATTGCGGCTGATCGTAGAAAACGGACGGACGTTATGCAAGGAATGTCATAAGCTCACAGCGACGTACGGGTGGAAGGCCATTAATAATTTAAGAAATAAACATGGACTGGATGGACAACGACGATAGCGTGGGAATGATCGTCATTCGATGGATTGCCTACGGTATCTGGATGGTGGGGATAGCGGTGATTGTGGGGTTCTGTGTGGGGTATCTTAGATAGGTATGGACGAGACAGCGTTCGGGGAGTTGGAGCGGGGATATTACGAGACTAGAGACATGGAGACGTATGAGCGAGACACTAGAACAAGTCAGGACTAGGTTGAATGGTGAGGCGGGGGAGATAGAAGATAACGTGCGGGAGTTGGACGGGTGGGCTGAAAGGATTATGGGTAAGATCATCGGCATATGAGACTAGAAGATAAAAACATCGAGGTGGTAAGTGGCGAGGTGTACCCGCTGGACTACTTGCTAGAGGATGCAGCAGAAGGAGACAGTTTTGCACAGCGGGAGTTGATGAAGAATGGGTGGTGTGATTACTCGGAAGCAGACGCGGGTGAGGTGATGGAGCCGCGCGATAATCAATAGCGTATGGAGACAAGCAACACTATCGGAGAGATTGCAAAAGCACTAGGACAGTTTCAGTATGAAGTAGGGACGATCAAGAAGGATGCGAGCAATCCATTCTTCAAGAGCAAGTACGCGACGCTTGAGAACATCATTGAGAGCATTAAAGACCCGCTTGCTAAGAACAAGCTCACATTCTCACAGTTCCCAGACGGGGCAGGACTGACCACCATCCTCATGCACGAGAGCGGGGAGTGGATGAAGGCCACGATGCCTATTCACATGGGCACGAAGGCGCAGGAGCAAGGCTCGGCAATCACCTATGCCCGACGCTATGCACTTTCGTCGGTTCTAGGGTTGGCAGTAGACGAGGACGATGACGGCAACGCTGCTTCAAAGGCCGCTACAACCCCAAAAACGGCCTCTAGCGCGACGAAAGCAGCGGCAACGGCTCATGGACTGACTGAACGCCAGATGGCAGCCATAGACCGAATTAAAATTGGTCTGGGGCACTTGGGAGAGCCGAACGACACGAAGACGGAGGTAATCGCATCGGTGAAGAAGGTGACAGGCAAGGAGTTCCAATTAGCAAATCTTGGCGTTATTGGTGACGAGATTTGGGCAAAGGTAGAAGCAGAAGTTGATCCAACTAAATAAAACAATATGAAAAAGTACAACATCGTTTCGGCAAAGGTTTACACGAAGGACGGGGAGCAGAAGAAAGCTTGGAAGCAAGTTGGTGAGCTTATTCACTGGCCAGCGCAGGGAGACAAGCCAGAAAGCTTTACAGTAGAACTGAACATGGTGCCTAACGAGAAGTTCTACGTCTTTGAGCAGAAGGCGCGCGAAGAGAAGCCCGCTACCAGCGAAGATGTAGTTTGGTAGGTATGGACTTCACACAATTTCTACAGAAGTGGCACGTTGATACTTTCAACGAAGAAGCCACGGCAGAGCATTATTACAACTGGCTCGCGGAATTAAACCCTGACGAGTGGATAGAGCTGGTGTCGGTGTGGCGGGAGCAGGAGATGGATCGGGTGAAAGGAATAGTCATGTAGCGTATGAAGGAGAGCTTAAAAGATCGGATACATAAGTATTTCAAAGGCCGCCCGCAACAGTGGATTGCAAGTACGGAGATTGAACGGCTGGTGGCGGCACATACGGAATACAGCGCATCAAACGGTGCCCGCCGCTTGAGAGACTTATTCGAGGAAGGGGAGCTGGAACGTGAGCACAGGCCGGTAAACGGTAAAACGCTCGCCTATTACAAACTAAAGTCCTTCAACATCGCAGAGGTACAGAAGTCAGCCTTTGCGATGTGGGATGGGATCAAGTGATATGAACGACAAAGACTTGGAGGTGATGGTTGAAGCGCTAGATGATAAGTTCGGCAAGTTCCTCGGTCGCTTTGACTACGAGGAAGAAGGAATGTGGCCTATTCGAGAGTTCATAATGGCCGAGGCAAAACTGCTGGCCCGCGCCTACGGAGACGAGAGAGAGCGGAGGGGGAGGGATGCTATGGCAGAGGAGACTTATAAGTGGGTCGGACAAAACTACAGCAGGAACGCGGAGCCGCTGTATGCTCATGTTGATTTACAGGAAATCGCCAAGTTCTTGAAGGGTGCCCGCACCACTCAGGCAGAGGACACTAACAAATAAGGGGGTGATAGAATTAATGCAGTTGCGCGTTGCCGTTGGCGGGCACCTTCCCCCGCAAGGTTATCTCCTCCTAGTCACCATTTTTCAGCGAACGTCTCCTCGCTCTTGACTAGGACAAGACCCGCCAACGGCAGAGCACAACGGCTCTGCGTGATCTTTGTGGAGGTAGACCATGAAGCGTTGCGCCAATCCTCTCTGTGATCGGTTGGTCAGTCTCAATCGGCAGCATGTGAGGATCGACGAGCGGTTTTTCTGCTCTGACGATTGCCGCAAGGTCTGGATGAAGGACAACGACAAGCTGGAGCGCGTCGCGCATCCCCTCCGGTATTCCGCGTGGACGGATGAGTGTACTTGCAAGAAGTGTGCTCCCCCACCTGACCCTGGGGACCCGAGACAGCTCTCCTTGCAGTTCTAAAGCACTACGGGGGGACACCCGTCCCCCTTCCTCTTCTTCCCATCAACCATGGTGAGAAGAAGGAGGAAAAGATGCTCGGAACTTGCGCCTGTTGTCATGCACCACTTGGCATCCTTGTGTGGCGAAGACCGCACTCACGAAAGCAGCATTGCTCGAAGGAGTGCACTCTGAACACACGAGATGACAATGTCGTACTATTTGCGCGTCGCCTTCCCGCCGCAGCTCACTCCGGCTCAAAGGATTTTCCTAGAAGCCGTGTGCCGCGAACTCCGCGTTCGAGCCTCCACAGGTTATTCTAGGAGGTGAGAGCAGTTTGGGGGGTTCTGCTTAAAAATCCCCACCATGTATGAAAAAGATACTCTGTGCGGTCTGTGGGATTGATTGCTACCGAGACAATCCGGGATCACGTTGGAAATACTGCATCAAGTGTGCGCGAGATTTGAATAAAGAGCGTGCTAGTATGAGGAAACTAGCCCGCAAGGGATAGCAGTATAGAGGCCGCCTGTGCGACTGGGCGGCTCTTTATATTTAGGGCTTCCAAAAGCCACGGATACGCGGATCGTCGTACCTGATCTCCCGCTCGGTGATCTGACAGCGCTTGTAGTTGCTTTCTATGATCGAGAAGCTGTTTTCATTGATCGCGGTGATGACAGCGATATGGTGGACGGCTCCATACTTTAGAAGGACAGCAGCTCCTACGAAGGGGGTTGTGTTGGGTGTGATGTCGCCGGGGGTTCTGATAGGTGGGAGGGCGGGGATGTGGCGCCTGGCTAGCTTCACACAGCTACATAGCTCGGCTTGTGATACTTGGGTCGGCTCCGGCTCGGAAGGGGCCTCCTGCGCCAATTCTGGGGCTTCTGGAGGGGGTAGGGCGGGGGACTGTGGCAGCGATTGCGCTTCGGACCGCTGGTAGAGCAGGAGGGGAGCAACGGCAAAAGCCGGATACATCGTTCCGGTGAGTGCGAGGGCTATTGCCAAGAAACTATGTAGCGCACGTTTGAATGCAATATGCCGAGCTTTCGCTGGGGTTCGTCGGTCGGTTTCTGACAGGTGATTGATAGAACGGGCGAATAGACCGTTATCGTGTCTAATCGGCTTTATCTGCTAGTTCTGGTGGGAACGGGGCGTCTAGCTCTTCTAGGATTTTACCTGCCCACATCTTTGCTTCTTGCAATTTCGTGCGAACAAGCGAGATTTCTCGCGCGCAGGATACATGCAATAGGTTGACGGGGTAGACTTCGAGCATGTTCTCGGCCTTCTGAATATTGGCGTCAATTTCTTTTCGGAACTGCTTTACATCCTTAATGTACCGTTCTGCTGCTTCAAGGGCTAAGGTGGTGTCGTCTTTTTGTGACATAGAATTATCGTCTTATGTCCACTCGCTCCGCTCTATCAATCAACTGTCAAAGAACGCGCTCTTCTCGCCATTGGCCGCTGCGACACAGCGGCATGGGCTTTGCCTTATCGGGATTTACGGAGACCAAGAAGGGAGATATCACCCTTTCGTAGTCGATCTGCCGCGATGCCGAGGGCGAGTATTGCTGCGATAGCTTGTTCAAGTGTACCTGTATCGGTCACTTCAAAGCCCACAAGAGGCAGCACAGCTACCAGCAGGGATACTATCGCCATCGAATATGTCTTGGACATATAGAGTAAGTTTAGCATGTAAGGCGCACGCCCCACCACTCGCCACAGCTCCCAGAATAGCCGACACAGATCGTGGGACTATATGTTGTGTGCGTCCATTGATCTGATTGGCAGACGAGGGTACGTTAGCCGGTCAGCCCCAAGAACGGGTAGAGTGGTGGGACATGTTATACTGCCAAGCATTAGTAGCTTGGTCATTGTGCGGGTTGCCTACTACCAAGCGGGCTACCCGTACAGTGTTTGTATCTATGTTGAAGGACATACCGGGATATGAGGGTTTATACGCTATAACGGAGGATGGTCAGGTTTGGAGCTACCCTAAGTTGGGTAGCACTAAAGCCGGGAAGTGGTTGAAGGCGGGCAAGCATTACAAGGGGTACAGCCAACATTTCCTGACGAAGGAAGGTCAACGTAAAACGATATTTACTCATAAGCTTGTTGCGACTACCTACATTCCCAATCCAGTTGGATTTGGTGAGATTAATCACAAGAATTGCAATAAGACGGACAACCGAGTTTGCAATTTGGAGTGGTGTGACCGCAGAACGAACATGCGCCACGCGAAGCTTGAGGGGCGTCTTGTTGTAAGAAGATTTGAAAAGCACAGCATGGCCATTCTTGATCGGCAGAAAGTTGTTGAGATACGAAACAAATACGCCAGTAAATTGCGAAACCAATACGAGTTGGCGCGGGACTATGGAGTGACGCAGAGTGCTATATGGTGCATAGTCCATAGAAAGGTGTGGGACTTCTAGACAAGCTGCTTGAGAGTAAAGCTTGCAGCATTGACGTTGAGGGCTTTGGCTACTGCCTCGGCGTACTGGTTCGGGTTGTTGTGATCTGCGGCGGGCGCGTAGACCGAGAAGAACTGATAGAGGTTCATGTCCGGGTAGTAGACGCGTGATTTGCCGGTCGCGGCGTTGACGATCATGTTCTTTAGAGCTTGGAAGCCGTCTTGGTAGGTGGCGAACTTCGCAAAGCCTTTGTCGTCTTTGCCGATAGCCTTTGCTTGATTGGCAAACTTGAGATTGCCGGGGTTGTTGTTGCGGAAGGAGCGGGAGCCGGTAAACCATCCCTCGTGGCGTTGAATAGCAAGGCAGAAGGTGTTGAGGAGGTTGTTTGGAGGAGGTTGTTTAGCTGGTTGCGGGCGGGTCGCAACGTATGCAGCGAGCTTCGCTTGTATCTCTGCAATCTTTGCTTTGATTTCTTCGATGGTCATATATTGAGTAATTTTCTTATAAGTCTGATCTTGTCTGCGATGAGTGCCGCAATAGTGTTTCTGTCCGTAACAGGCACGCGGGTGATCTGGTAGCCTTTGAGCACTTCAAAGTTATACGTCCAGTCGATGTGTTTCGTGGTTTGAGAGTATGTATCATAGGCCATCCAGTAGTCACCAAACTTGTAGCCGTAGATAACCACCCAGTGATCGTCTGGCCCCATTTTTACAGCGTGTCCGGTGCTGTCGTAGTACCACGCATTCACTGATGCGCCGATTGGGGTGTATTTCAGGGCTTCGATCATCTGCTCGGGTGAGGCGTCGATGTAGTCGTGGTAGAAACGATACTCAAAGGTGAACTTCTCAGCTATGCGGGCGAGAGAAGCGGGGGGTGTTTTGTAGTAGTCCTCAAAGGTGCGGATATCGGGTGAGAAGGGCCAGTCGATCTCGCGTACCGCACCGAGCTTTCTGATGTACTCGGCTACGGTGTGGGGGGAGTTGCCGCGCCTAAATTCAGTTCCACTCATCTTAGCCGTCCAGCGATCCGACCAGTTCTCAGTCTGGCCGTACTGACGCTTTATGAGGGTTTCAATGGCGTTGAAGGTGCCAAAGGTAGCACAGGCATAGGGTTCTACACCGTAGAGGTTCTGTAGTTCCTCGGAAGGAAGCCACGGCGTCCATTGGCCGTCTGGTACGAGAACATCTCCCTTGATATTGCCGCCGCCAAATACCCAGTCTTCGGGTTTTCGCGGTTCGACAATGAGGCCGTAGTTAGACATGGCAGCGGTTGCAAGTGTCCGAGGGGTACTGGTATTCATACCCATCAGCCTTGACGTAGTAGTAGTGATAATCGTGCCCGAAGAGCCAGCAGAGTAGTTTGGTCATACGATAAGCATATATCAGTATCGCACTCCGCGCCCCTGTATGGTGTGGATACGTCCTTGATAGACACGGACGGTGGAGGTTCCTGCTGGAGCAGCAGCGACGGCCTCGCCGTCTGCGATGGTGTCCCAGTAGACAGAGTAAGAAGTAGAGCCGGACTGGTTGATGTAGAAGATGAGGCCGTCAATCTGTGTCTCGGTAGTGCGGAAGTTGTACCATGAAGAGAAAGCGCCGTCGTCGATTGAGACGCGGTATTGGTCGGTGGTGCAGTCAATCTCGATGTCTACCTTGTACCAAGTGTTTGCGGAGTATGCTTGAACTTGGCTTTCAGTCGAGCCGGATTGAACAAAGAAGCCAGCGTTGGCGCCTACGCCGGACATTCCCACACCACCTACGCGGTTGGTTACGTCGGGTGTTGCTCCTTCTGTAAACCACAGAATAGGCGTGTCAGCGTTTGTGCTGGTTACAGTCTTGCGGTTGTAGAACGAGATGATGCCCGAGGTCATAGCTGTGAATGAGCGGGCGATTTGTTCTTCTACACCATTGTCAGTGTAGATGACAGAGTTAGCACCTGATTGGGATACGGCAGTCGTAACGTCGTAGGCAGTTGAACCGGACCATGCACCTCCCCATCCAGAGCCGCCATTCTCTCCGGTGAGGTCGCCGGTGCCGTAGCTGTCGAAGTCGTCAGAGGTGCTGAACGCCGCCCATGCGTTGCCGGGGAGAGCTAGGAGCAGGATGAAGACAACGAGGCGCATCATAGAGGCTGTGAGCGGCCGTAGCGTTGCAGGTCTTCTTGGGCGTTGAGTAGTTCTTTGGCGGCTTTGATGTTCTGGTAGGTCTGTATGCCGTCTGCGGTGATGGTGTTGTTGGTGATGAGGCCACGGCTTTCGAGGAAGGCAATTACGGTGTCGAACTGTGCGCCGGTAGCTAGCCCACGTTCAATGAACAGCTCGCGCACCTTGGCGATGTTCACAGAGCCATCGGGGTTCTTCACCCGCTGAACGGTAGGGCTGGCGTTCCATATCGGGTCGTTCTTTTGCAGCTCCATCTTGGCAAGGAAGCGAACGACACGGGCTTCGGGGCTGTCGAAGTCGAGATTGGTGAGGGGGCCGCCAAAGGTCGGTTCTGGTTTCGTCTCCGATTTCGGTTCTATGAAGTACAAAGCCACGCCGAGGACGGCGAACAGAATGATGAAGGGAAGCGCTGCTTTTAGTCGAGCCATATGACGTTGTGTGGATTAGGGAGTGCAGCTCCGGCAGTAATGGACGAGACGGTGAATGTCCCAGATGTTGTGAAGGTGTGGATGCGGTAGATGCCCGAGGTCGTTTCAGTTCCTCCGGTCGCGTCTACTTCACTGTCCACATAGATGATGCGAACTTCACCACGGCAGCCGTTTCCTGCTCCGGTTACTTCACCACCGCCAGAGCCTCCACCTGGTGCGCCACACGTTCCACCTCGGAAAGTGTCGTCGCCACCACCACCTCCGCCACCTCCGACGATGTGATAGGTCGCGGGTGTTCCGGCCGAGCCAGCACCTCCAACGGCGGCACTTCCTCCCGCACCTCCTGCGCCTCCACCACCAGAGCCAGCAGTTCCGGCCGTGGTTCCCGAAGCATTACCGCCCGCTCCACTTTCTCCGGCTCCACCACCACCGCCGCCGCCAA
>Ga0208005_1000425_pt1 | contig 16079 bp, 17 predicted proteins | sample DEB19_08_DNA_3_FD_184530 | JGI IMG/M metagenome (GOLD analysis project Ga0208005, IMG submission 184530) | Aqueous microbial communities from the Delaware River and Bay under freshwater to marine salinity gradient to study organic matter... | ecosystem: Environmental > Aquatic > Marine > Coastal... | reverse complement strand
CCTTAGACTCGCCGCCTTCCTTCATCATGCGACCAGCCATGCCAACCGGAGCCGCGGGAGCAGCAGCAGCAGGCATAGCCATCATTGCACGACGACGGGCAGCAAGCGATGGCTTCATCGGAGAAGCAGCAGGAGCCATTCCACCACGAGCAGGAGCCGGGGGAACCCCGCCATCCATCATCTTGTGGCCATGCTCGCCTTTAGAGGCCTTCATGGACACATGACCGCCCTTCTTGAGCTTTAGCTCAACGGACGGCTCGGTGGTAAACATCTTCACCATCGGTTTGAACTGACCCATGATGATGCTCCTTAGACCTTCTGGGCATACACCACGGTCAGACGAATGATCGACTGAGTCGTGGAAATAGTGCCATTCGGATCAACCGTGATGACGACCGATTGACTGGTGCCAATGCTAGCCATAGCGGCCAACTGAGCAGCAGTAAAGGTCAAAGCAACGCGACCACCAGAGGCAGTATCAGTTGACGACAGGTACTGAGTACCAGCCGCAGCCGTGCCAATCGTGACGGGAACGGTCGTAGCAGTACCACCACCAACCACAGCAAGCTGAACCACATCAACAAAGAAGTTGATGATTTGGGAACTTGCAGGCAGAGTGATCGTAGAGCTAACAGCGGTTCCTGCCGCAACAGTCGTGACAGTAGTCGTCTGGCTCACAACGACGAAACCGCCGTCGGTAGCATCAGTCAACGTGCCAGAACCAGTGCGAAGCGTTGAACCAATGTACGTTTGTGCCATTGTCTTTCTCCTTTAAGGAGTGGGAGCCGAAGCCCCCACTTAGGTTTAGACGCCGGGAGTGCCGTACATCGCACGAGGATCGGTGAAGCCGACGTCGTAACGCTCGGTGGCCTTGTAGCGCATCGAGTCAGTCTCAAAGTCGCCTTCCATCGTCTTCTCGAGACGACGGCGCATCATCAGCTTCATGCCTTCCGGTGCATCGGTCTGAACCCACCACGCAGTGGCAGAGGTCAGACGCGACAGAACAGCAGCACCCTCGTCGAGCAAGCCAATCGACTTGATCGGGTTGATGTCGTTGTTCGCATTGCCAGAACGCAGAACCGACTTCAGCAGCACTTCGGCTTGGAAGATGTTGCCGGGAGCCACCACCAACTGGCGGGGCACCAGACGAATCTTCTTGCCGTTGTTGTCCACAGCCTGACGGATCTGGATCAACATCTGCTCAAGAGAGGTCTGCGACAGGTTAGCAGCGGTCGTCAGCAGGTTGCTGAACGTGCCGTTAACGATGGGGTGCGAAGCGCTGTTCAAAGGCACGCCGTCGCCGCCAGGATACGAGGTGTTGAAAGCGCGGTTCAGCACGTTGGCCGACAGCGTTTCCTTGGTCTCGATCAGCGACTGGGCGAGGTGACGAGCGTACACCTGACCAATGCGGATATGGTCGCCGTCTTCCACCAGCACTTTGGTCAACGCGAAGGCCAGGCCATAAACGTTGTACACATAGCGCTTCAGGAAGAGCACGCCACCCTGTTGGTAGCTGACGGGGGTGCCGTCAGGCAACTGGGGAGCCGCGCCAAAACCGTACAGGACGGGTTCTTCGTGGTAGTTGCGAGGAATACCTTCTTGTTCGCGGAAAACACGCGACCATTCATCGGTACGTTGGTCATAGACTCCGTCAAAGCATTCGTTGAGGATTGGCTCAACGATGGAACGAAAGTCGGTACTGCGCATCGGGGCTGCCATGATCTACCCCTCCTTTACACGGCTACCGGCGTGTAGTTCGCGCCGGAGACGCGGACTTGGCCGTATTGATGTTGAGCGATCACAGCGCGAACGATGACGTAGTCGTCACCCCAGGCGTTGTCCGGGAACGGAGCGATATCAACCACTCGCATTTGGCCAACGCTGTTAGCGCCAACCAAAGAACCCAGCGTGCATTGCGACAGACCAGTGGTCGTAGAACCATCGGTCGTGTTGCTGAGATTGGCTTCGTCGCCAATAGCCGATTGGGCCATCGTAGCAGCGGTTTGAATCTCATACACAATGTTGGGATCGCTGTAGAAGTAAGCCACCACGGAACCAACTTGGAACGACTCATTGGCCGGCCAGTAGTTGGACACGCGACGGCGGCCAGTCGAGTCAGTCCACTCGACGCCAGCAAAGGCACCGAGGAACGCATCGCCAGCAGCAGCAACGACGATATAGCCGCCAGTGTCCATCTTGACGGGCTGCCCCTTCAGGATGTTCGTGGCATAGCCAGCGGATACGTTTCCACTCGTGGAAACAGCTTGAATACCATTCGCCAACGCTTGAGCGCGATCCAGACCAGAGGGATGGAACGCAGGACGCAGGCCGAACGGAGCACTAGTAGAAGACATCTTCTAACTCCTTTTTGTCCTACCCGTGGAAAACTGGGGTCGGAACGTTTCGGTCAAAATCGCCAAAGCCCTCGCCTTCAACCTTGCCCAAGCTCTTGCCTGAACTATCGCGTGCGCCCTGAAGATTCTCAACCTGGACGCGGATCTTGTCCGCCTCCTCATTGGGAGCCTCATGGTGCATCTGCAACATAATGTCCTGATAGACCTCCATTGGGATCTTATACAGGCGCATTTCATTACAAGCGATAAAACCTACGTCTTCGCCAGCTTTTACGCGGTAATTCTCAAACCCAGGCAACTCATCTGCGCGAACAGGAACGTAGCCAAGGCGGATTCGCTTATCAATACTGTCGTAGCTGTTGGTGGTCGATAACCAGCAAAGGTGCCACCCAGGAACTTCCGGGGTCTTTGGCAGCGCACTTTGTGTCCATTCATCGCTCCACATCTTGCGACGTTCCTGCGCTGACATGAACTTTTCTTCAGGAGCGGCGCGACTCAAATCTTGCGAAGATCTTTGTTCACGGCCACCGGCTGAGAGATTTTTTTTGAGACGGGCATCCATAATGTTTAGCTCCTATTGTTTCGTGCTTCTTGGGCGTAGCGTTTGATCATCCTGGCGCGTTTATCTGGGTCATCCCAGAATCCCGCTTCTTTCATGGCTCTAACCTGTTCAGGCTCAAGCACAAAAGTATTGCCACTTCCGCGGCCACCAGTTGACTCACGCCCCGACCCAGTTACAAAACTTCTAGGTTTGCTCCTTCTGGAAGGTTCGTCATGACTTTGATTGTACCTATGAGGCAATCTCTTTTGCAAGCGATTGTCAAGTTCTTCCCAATACTCTTCTGTGGCCGGATCCCAGCCCTCCCGAACTAACTTGTTGTCGATGATTTTGGCAATTTGACTGTCCTCATCATCGCCATTCGGGTCATACCAGGAGTTACTCTCCATCCAAGCATTTGCGTGACGCATTAACTTGGGGTTCACCGCTCCAGTTTCTTGATTGGCAGATTGAACGGCCTGTTGTTTAACAGCCTTCATGGACTCGACTTTGCGTCGGGCCTCGTACCAAGCGTCTTGGGCCTTATTAAAAGCGTCGCCATCAGAGTTATTGATAGCCTCACGCTTCTTGGCCTCAAAGTACTGAATCCGAAGTTCTTCGTCATCAATAGCTTTGTCCAAGCGGGCAAGATCAGAGCTTTGGGTCTTGCGCTCAACGACAGACAAACGCTCCATCAACTCTTGGTTCTGCCGCTGGAGCATCACCAATCGCTGGTCTTTTTCCTCGTTTGTACGCTTGATGTACTCTTTCTTGGCCTTGCGCCGGTTGCGCCTAGCCTCACGAATCGCATCAGTGTCATCGGGCTGATCGTCATCTGCACCGTCATCACTAGAAGCCTGAGCCTCTTGATCGTCAGCCTGAGGCGACGGGATGTCGTCAGGTAATTGAACAGTTACCGACCCGTCTTGTTCTTCAGTGACAGACAGATCGTCAACTTTAGCTTTATCTTCTGTGCTCATAGAAACGCCTTCATTGCCAGGGGATCACCCGTCACCTTTGCGATGATTTCGTGATCATTGAGAATCATGAACAACGCCGGATCCTCAAGCTCGTCGTCGCCGGGGACTTTTACTTCCCAACGGTCGCCGCCCCACTTAGGGACACGGATGTAGTCACCAGCCACGCACCAGGAGCCTTCCGGCCAATCCTTCATCGTGTCACGGTGCTTAAATGCCAGCGGGCCGATCTCGACCACTTTGGCTACCATGTTGTTCCACTTCTCGGTTTCTTTGGTTTCTTCAACCAAAATAATCCCGGCACTCGTCGATTTCTTCTTTGTACGCCGTAGTTGCACAAGAATACGGCCACCAAGAGGTTTCGCACCGGGGTCTACGCTCGGAAATGCCCAAGCCAATTCAGCTTCGTTAGAAGCTACCGGTTCACTCATTTTCTTCATCTTCCTTCATCAGGTTATGCAATATCTCCAAAGACTCCTGTAGCCCTTGGAAATGACCGACCATGCGGTGGTAAGTCTCCCAGTTCGCTGCATTACCAGCAGCAAGGGACGCGGCTATTTCAGCCTGCCTAGACTTAATCCCACCAATCAGATCGCTTAGGGTTTTCACTTATTTGGTCTTTGCTTGTGATAGGCCTCCTTGTTTAGGTTGCTGGGCTTGGCCCTTGGGTTGCATGGACTGTCCATCCAGCTTCTCGCCCATAGCGATGCGCTTGTGCTGGGGGACATTGATGCTCTTTTGCTCTTGGTCACTGGTAGCCATATCGGCCTCCTTCTTTGGTTGAAAACTCCATGACGGTCTTGTCCTGGTCGTGTCTTAACCGGGCGGCATCCCGCGTGAGGCGGGCCGTCTCGATGCGCTCTTTGGTCTCCATGTCGCCAGTAGCGATGGCGTACTTGAGTTGCAACTCCTCGATGGCCAGATCTTTCTCGTCCATCTGCTTTTGCTGGGCCAACTGCAGCTTTGCCTGCATATCCTGACCCTTGAGTTGCATTTCCGCCTGGTCGCGGGCCTGGCGGCGCTGGGTCTCTGCCATGCTGGTCTGCAGCAACACCTGGCCATCCGGCGTGAGGTCAGGCTTCGGCTTGAACTGCTCGACTTGTTTGATCATCTGCTGGATCACAGGCAAGATCCCAGCAAGGGTCTGCTGGCTGTCCATCGTGACGTGCTGCGCTGCAGCACCAAACAGCTTGTCGATAGGCTTCGGATCGTTGAGCAAGTCGTAGTCGTCCACTTTCTGTCCCAGACTCTTCTCAACGTAGCCGTTCATGCGGTTCAAGTACCACAGCGCCAAGTGTTGTTTTATGTGCTCAACCGCCTTAGGCAGGAAACTCGGCGCAATCACAGGGTTTCCACCAAAGACCGGATCTTTAGCGAAGTCCAGGTGCGTCTGCAGGTGGCCAAGGTGGTCTTGCTCGGGGTAAGCAAACGCAGCCTGACCAATGGCCATCGCCACGTTCTCGTTAGCGGCGTCCATCTTCTCGGGAGCGGGCACGTCAATCATCAATTCATTGACGCCAGGGACTTTGATCTGCTTGAGGAAGCGCTGAACCACCGCTCTGCGGTTAAACAGGTCAGGGTTATCTTTCATCACGGCCATGACGGCTTGCGTCTGGGCCATGCGCTGGGTTTCGCTGAAGATATGCGGGTCAGAGACCGGAATAACGTCAGTAACCCGAGCAAAGTCCTCGCGCTTGATGTCCAGATCCTCAACGACGTCACCACGCTGCATATCATCCAGATACCAGCGGTTGATGCGCTGCAAAATCCCCAAGACTTTGCCCTGAGACTTGTGCAAACGGGCGTGAATCGCAGAGAACACCGCGGCGCCCTGCTCAATCAGCGCCTGAGTCGTGCCCACAGGCGTGTTTTGGCCCACGTCAGCGATCTTTTCCTCGGCTGTGGTCACCACACCCTTAGCTGCATTGGTCAACCAGCCCAGAAGCTCAAACAGAACCGGCGATGGCGGGTTAAATGGCATCGGCATGGCCAACTTACGCACATCATCCACGCCAGGAGCCGCCTCAATCTCAGCAACCTGCGTCACCTCGACCTGTTGAGACTGGCCAGACACCTTAGCGCCCTTGAGCTTCAGGAGCGTCGCAGCGTTATTGATGTGGGCAGAGTCCAAAAGGGCACGCAAAGCGCCCGTAGCAGCCGCGGAGAGGCCTCCAACGAGGTGCGGCAGGCCAACAGCGTACACGCCACGCCACGGGATGAACTTGAACTCGACAATCCAGTCAAGTTTCGTCATCGTCTCGTCGCCTTCTTCCCAATTCCGGTACAAACCAACGACTGTCGAGTCCAACTCGTCAATCATCAGGATGTAAGGCGCCATCTCGCCCTTGGTAATCGGGTCGTCTTCTAGCTCGAGCCAGGTGTAGACGTGATAAACACGGCGCAAACCGTCTTCGTTATCGTTGGGATTGCGCCCTTCAATCTTGTCGTTGGCTTTCTGAGCCGCAGTCGGCTCTGGATCCATCGTGGCACGGATGTAATTCGTGTCTCTGTACAGTCCAGACGCAATCCGGCGCTTAAATTCGTAGTCGGAGATGTCATCAACCTCCGTTACGCGCTGCGCTGTATAAAAACTTCCCGCCGAGAAGGGCAAAAGTACGTTGTCAATGGGCAGAAACTGGGCAGAAGGACGCTTTTTGCGCTCGTCGTACCACATCTTCAGGTACTGAGAGCCGCCCAAAGGTAGCTGAGTCAGCAATTGCTCCTGCTCATCGGCAAATTCTTCAATCTGCTCGCTCAACTGCCAGTTCATGAAGTCCCGTTTGCGCTCGGCAACCGCAGTCTTCTCCTCAGTCACGTCACCCAGGATCTTCGTGCGGGTCGGGCCATCAGGTGGAAACAGTTCTTTGAAGGCTCGAGCAGCGAAATCCACGCAGGCTTCGGCCATCACGGGGTGGACAACCTTGCTGGCGCCGTTAAAGTTAGCCCCGCCAGGCGCGTCTTTGCCCAAACCAGTGCGGCGCAAGCCCTCTTCGTACTGCTTGTCGCGCTGTTTGCGGGCTTCCCGATCCTTCTCAATCAACTCGATGTAGCGCAGAGCCAGCCCGTCAACGTCCATGCTGTCCAAAGCATCACTGTCGGCCAGGTTCTGGTAGAAGTCTTCGTCTTCCATGGGGCCTTTGGTGTTCATGCGAACGACCACAGAGCCATCGGGAAGCTCTTCGTACTCTGACTCTTCAAGATCAAGGTCAACTTCAATAGGCTGGTCGCCTTCTTGAGACTGAGGGCCAACGAAGCGCCCAAACTCTTGATCAATAGGGAATTCGGTTGCCATGTTTATTTCCTAGTTGCTTGGGCCAAGCCGCCCTCTTTTTTCACCGTGCGCACATCCGGCAACGGCGCATTCTTGAACCAAGGCATCATCACACCCTCACCAGTATCAATCATGTTGAGGATGTAATTTCTGACGGTCTTTGGCGTTGGATTGATGCCCTGACCCTGCAGGGTATACGCGGCTTGCTTCTCTAACAAATCCAGCGCATCGCCTCGAGGCGACTTCAGCCCCGTCAGTTCTCCGCCACCAAACCATCTACCGGCCTGAGCCATGCCACCAGGTATGCCCATTTCGCCGGCGATGTCTAACATCTTGTTCTCGGCCAACCCGTATTCGGTCGGCCCGAAGCCACCCTGCTCCGTAAAGTAAGGGTGATACTTGCTGCCCTGCGTTTCTCCGGCAGCCTCGTGAACGTCAAGAACAACAGACTTGCCAAAGTCCCCCGCCTTTTGGGTGCCGTAGGTCGGGATCTTGTAGTTCGTTGGAATGTCAGCCTTGACGTGCTCGCGCAAATTAATTGGCCCCTCAATAACTTGCCTGACGCCCTCTCTGTGGATCGGCATCAACGGCAGACCAGTCCCATACTTTTGCTTAAACGCGGCCATCTCTTGTTTGACAGTCTGCTCATCCAGCGGCAAACCCCTGGCCTTCATGTCACGCAAGAACTGGCCAACAGCCACCTCATTCAAGATTGAATTTCTAGCTGATGCCGGAGCAATGCTGTACACGAACTGATTGAACTTCTCTTCCGGGATCCCGCGCTCAAGCACGGCCAACTTCAGCGGATACAAAGAACCATAGAAAGTCTCGCCGCCCAAGGGCAATCCACGCTCAATCTGTTGCTTGATCAGCCCGCGGTTTACCGGGTCACCATAGACCTCTTCAACGTGACTCAAGTCAGCCCTGGCCGGCTCATATCGCGGGAACTTTGTTTGCTCAACACCAGGGAACCCCTCAAGAGCATCTTTAATCCGCTCACGATCAAACGCCTGCAGCTCTCCCGGCGGCGGCTGCCACGGCTCAGTCGGTTGGGCCAAGAAATCTTTAGCCTTCTTGATGCGCTCCTGCACCACCGCCTCAACATTCTTTTGGCGCTTTTGCAGCGGATCGCTGTACTTGGACTTTTCTAACTGGCCATAGGTCTTTTCAAGCTGAGGCTTGTCCTGGCGCTCCCAGGTCAACTTCTTGTCTGCCTGCGTCAGCGCCTTCTTGGCAATCTCTTGCTCAGTAAGTTTCGGGTTCGCTTGAGCAATCTTCTCCGCGATCTTCTCGGCCTGACTTGCCAGCACCTTTTCTGTGAAAGCCGCGCCTTTTTTTGCGGCGATTGCGGTCTTGGCGCCAGATCCAATTAACCCAGAGACAACACCACCAACCTGGAACTTCTGGATCACGGCATTCTTGAACTCTTCAGCACCCTCAGGCACAGACTTAGGCTTGACCTTAGGAGCATCCTGTTTAACTTTTGCCATCCTCACCGCATGGGTCAGGGCTTTGTCTTTGTCCATGCCGCCTTTGGTCAGGCTTTCAGCGATCTTGTCAGCATCGCCAACAAAGCCGCCCTTCTTCATGCCGGTCTCTTTGACTGGGATGATCTGGCCACCGTCAGACATATCAGGCGTGGTCTCGAGGCCAACTGCACCGCCTTCTGCGTAGGCAATAGGCTTCTTCAGGCGCTCACGCATCTCAGGCGTGATGTCAAAGCCAAGCTGAGTTCCTACAGAGCCTTGTTTAGAAGCTCTTTCAAATTCTCGCCTTGCGCTGTCATCCGCCAATAGTCTGGCGGTCAAGTCTTCCAATTCAGCCTTGCGCCCCGTCATGCTGGCAATAACGCCATGGCGCAAGCTATAGGCAGTCTCTTTGGCCGTAGCCGCATCAACGCCTTGATCCATCAGCTTTTGCTGCGCTTCTTGCCGCATCAGGGAAATTAGGTATTCACGCTCACCAGGCTGAACAGTCGGAACAAAAGGTTTCAGCTCACCAGCGCCTGGAAAAACAACTTCTTGCATCTTCTCGCCGCCGAACTTCTTCAACAAAGCCTGAGCCTGTGCCGGCACCAGCTTGTCGTAGAAGTCCTCCATGCCCTTGTGAGGGACGCGCAGGTTCTCACCCTCAAACGTGCCGCCACCTGCCTTGGTGATCCGATCAGCCATCTCCTTGCCGACGTACTCATCCAGCTTTCCAGGAGGAACAGCAATGCTCGTTTCACGCCGCCCATTACGGTCAACGGTTGCCAGAGCAAACGAGCCGTCCTTATTAGGCGTAGCCGTCACGCTGCTGAGGTACTTGCTCAGGTCATAGCGGTCTGCAGACTGTGGGCCATTGATGAAAGCCACGCGGTCATAGCCTTTGTCGGCTGCGTGCTTCATGATGTGCTTCAGGCCAAGATCCACCCAGTCGTTGGTCTTGGTGACGAAGGGAGCTTTTGAAGTTTTATCAAGCTGCGATTGCGCAACAGCACGACCCCCTTCAGTTGTTGCTTTTGCAAGCGCTCTTTCTCTTTTACTGTGCTCTTGCCCCCAGTCTGACTGCAACTCCTCAACGAACAGGACTTTCTTGCCTTCGTTGTCTACGCGGTCATTGAGGCGAATGTGGGCTAGGACGTTGGGTTCATCCCAGTGGGAGGAACGGTAAGCGGGGGTGCCAACCAATTCCTTTGCTTCTTGCTCTGACCTCACAACAGCGGTATCGCCGTTCTTAAATATAACGCGCCAAAATCCAGAGGGTGTTTTTGCATAACTACCCGCGTGCTTATCCTTTGCGTCCGGCAACGTCAGTAGCACCTCGCGGTAGTTTTGTCCACCAGGTAATTGATAGTTGCTGTATTTAGGCTCTGATTTCCTAATCTCATTGGCCAACTTGTTGGCGTAGTCCGTATCAAACTGGTTCAGGTTCTCAGACCAATGCGGCTCGCTTCCAAACCCGCTACGCTTTACGCCAATCGTGTGATGTAGGGGCGTCACATCATCTAGGATCGGGTCATATTGCAGGCCCAACTCTCTAAGCTCATCCTGCTTGGGGTGCTTCAGCAAATCCCCGCCTAATACCTTCGCCTCGACCTGCGGCTTATTCTTTGACACAAACTCCTGAACCTCTTCTCGAGTCAGGTTTGGATTGCTCCTCAAATACTCCGCGATACCCGTGTGCTCAAGCTCGTTCTTGCTTGCCCCAGCCTTTTGCATCTCATTAAGAAACGCCTGACCTGGGCCTGCCTTACGTTGGAAGTTAAGCGCCGCCTCTTCCGCGGGGCTGTAGAAACCAAGCGACGACGCAGGGGCAGCAACTCGAGCAGGCTTGGCGCCCTCAACTACGCTAGGCATGAACCCCGCTCTTTGCAAGTAACCCTCAGCCATCTCGGCAGCTTTAGGGGCCAGAGACTTTCCGGCGCTCTTTGCCACCGCTGCACCAGGCTTTGCAAATGGAATGGCAGACAGTGCGCCAAGACCAGCCTTGAGCGCAGCAGAGCCATATTCACCCTCACCGGCGGCTTGTTTGGCCTCGCCAAGCATATAACCGGACTCTTCCGCCTGATACGGGGAGCCGACAGCAATATCAGCCAAACCCAAACCAAACGGCAGATTACTTTGAGGGCCGCCAATTAAAGACTGAGCAAGCCTGTTTGCTTGATACTTGTCAACGCCCTTATCCGCGAGCAATTGCTGCAGCTTCTGCGCATGGCGCTCTCGCAAAGACGGGGTGTATGGCTTGGCCTCTGCGACCTCCTCCGACTCCTTCTTGCGTCTTGGGGCCAGGTCGCGCTCACGCTGAGGCGTCAGGTTTGTTGCGGCAGCCTCGAGAGGAGAATCAGGCGCCCGCCGGATAACTTCCATCTCGTACCCAGGATCCATATACCCGCCTGACTGCATACGAACCGCGCCGCCCGAGGAGGGGTAGATGCCGAAAGCCGCGCCCTCGTTATCCGTGTTCAGAACGTCGCCGCTGGCCAAACTTGATCTTGATTTTGTTGCCATCTTTAATCAGACCCTTGACGCCTGTGTTTAATTTGTGGATAATCAGGGTTATGCAAAATCAATCACAACCAGTGTCTTTGAGCCTGTCCTACCCGTGGGGATCCATTGAGTGGGATGGCGGCTTTACTGTTGTCAATAAGCATCATAGAACGGGTGTTTCAATTGGCAAGTTCTCAACCCGAGAAGAGGCTAATGAACTTGCCTTCAAGTTGAACCTAGAAATCACCGAACTTGAGATGGCATCCATCGCTGCCAATCCTCCAGCATCTTCTTGCGAGCCTCATCAGCCTCTCGGATTTTGGGGAAGAGTTCGCCGTATTCTTCAGTGGCGTAGTTGACCGGCTGCCACATCGTGCGGCCCTGGCTCTCCCTGCCTATCACGTCGGTTGGATACTCTTTGCCACGCGACCACGGCTGAATCCCGCCAACAGGCGCCGACTGGACTTGGCCAGGAATGCCCTCAACAGACTCTGGGAACATCTTGCGCTCGAGATACTTGAGCCTGTCTCTCACGCTCGCCACCTCTTCCGGCGTAGGCTGCGCTTTTGGCAGCAAATACTTTTCACCCTTAATGTCCGTGGCTTTGTAGCCCTCTGGCGTTTGGTAGCCATAGATGCGGTCACGATTGTAGTCAGACGTGCCGTAGTGAATCTTGGCTTCATTGCCCAAGACATCCTTCGCCGCCTGCCTGGCCGCCAAGAATTCGCTAGGCACCTCACCCTGCTTGACCGCCCCAAACGGCACCACAGTCACGCCACCGAGCCGCGGGTTGTGGGACAACACCATATTTTCGCCAAGCATCGTAGAGAGCTTGATTACCTCTTCGGGACTTAAATCTCGCCCCTTTGGTTTGATTAACATCGCCGACGCATCTTTGATGTTGTTGGTGATTGACGGCAAGAACCTAACCGCCCCCATGCCCTCTTGCTCAAGAGCAGAACCCGCAGACGTCAAGTCTTTTAAGAAAGTCCTGTGGCGGGAGATATCAGAGATGCCTGGCACCTCAAACGAAATCATGGGGTTGGTCTCGAGAATCCCCGTGCTTGGACTCTTAAAAACGCCCTGGCCGGGATATCTAGACGTCTCGTGGCGCCCCATCTCTTTGATGGGATAAGCGCCCTCTTTGCCAATAAGGCGCTCAGTCAATCCCTCTCGGAAAGCGCTTGTGCCCTTTTGGCCCAGCTTCGGAGAAACAGCCTCAATCGTCACGGGCACCGGCGTAAAAGGCCGCATGACATCAGCAGACAGATTGTGCAGTTCGCGCCGCAAAGAAGACGGCTGCACAAGCCACTTAGAACCCTTCACGCCCCCGGCCAACGCCCCTAGGCCAGAAAATAATTGACCAGCAGGAGATTCATCTCTGCCAGGGATCATGCGCTCAATTCTTTCGCTAGTCGGCAGCACCGCCTCCGGGGAAACCTTGACACCACCTAGGCCAAATGAAAAATTGGCGATGGCTCGCAGGATGGCTTCTATGTCGCCAGGCGTGCCAGCAACTCCCGCTCCAGCACCACGAAGAAGCTGAAGCGGCGCATTGACATTGCGAGAAACATTCAGCGCTTCAGGGCGCCGACCAGAACTTGGATATCGCCCAAATACCGCAGAATCATCAGCCATCATTTTCCCCGCGAAAGGATTTGGGGCGCATCATAACTTGAGGAAGCAGTCAAGTCCATCTCTTACGCAAACCCCAGCTGGTGAATCCCTGAGCAAAGCGAAGCCCAACCGTGACCGCGCCACGTTTCGCTTCGCCTGCAACGTTCCCCAGCATGGAGCCACCCGTCGCATTCGCGTCGTCCAGACTATTCGTACACCACCCGGCTCTAGACTCAGCCCACCGCCCCTGCTTTGGCCCGCTCGTGTGCAGGGTATCCCTTGCCTTGACCACCGACGTTCCGCATCGAGGCAGTCCAAAAGCAAAAACCCCGCAAAGCGCTCTGTGGTCTTGGCTCTTGGCGAGAGCAACAGCAAGGCGATTGAAGTTACTCAAAAGACTCGCTTGCCGTCGGGCAAGACCACACAGAACTCTGCAGGGTTTTCTAGTAACTTCATCGCCCAGATGCCACTCTGGACGGTTGCAAGTATACAGCAACTCACAACAAGATGCACAAGTATTTAAACCCTCATACAGCATACGGGTTTTCCCTACGCTTCTTACCGCTGTCGGCGTAGTCGTCTTCGTCCCAGTCGTCATCAGGCGGTGGGTCAATCTCAAGCCAGCCTGAGTCACGCAAGAACCGCAGAGCCTGCGTACAGGCGTCCACCATGTCGTCGTGAGTCGTCTCAGGGAATGAGCAGATCTGAGACACGAAGCCTTCCGCCCAATCCCTGACGTAGCCTTTGCGCTGAGAGGACTCAGGGATCCAGACCCGGCCTCGAGCAATGATGTTTGAGACGATGTTCAGGCGCTGCACCTTGTCAGCATTTCCAGGGTTGTACGCCCTGACCGGCAAGTGAGCACGCTGCAAATCCTGGATCAGGCTGATGCCGGCGCTCTTGTCCTCAACCAGGATCAGATCCACCCGTTTGCGTTCTTTGCCCTCGCCAAAGACGACGTCGTACTCCTCGATGACCTTAGGGCGCAGATCAGGGTACTGGAGCCTGTCCTGCCAGGCGTCGATCAATAAGACGCTCATAGGCCCATCTAAGGGCTTGAAGACGCCCCAGGTCAGGCAAGCAGTGGGATCGTTCTGCGTCTTCTCGGTGTAGGCGCAGTCGTAAGACTGGACGATGTACTCAAACTTCGGGAAGGCCTTGCCGTCTGGCCAGAGTTTGAACATCTCCCGCTTGACGATACCACCCTCTTCAGGGTCAATGATCTCGGCGTAGATCTCCTGCCGGCCTAGCTTCGTGCCCTCGTACTGCAGGATCTGCTTGCGGAAGTTATCCGACAAGTTGTCCAGATTGGCATAAGTCGAGGCGGTCGTTACAGCCACGTCATCCCCGTCTCGATTGATTAGCTCGAGCACCAAGTCCTTTGGCCGCGGCGTTGTCGTGATGATCGTCCTGGTCTTCTTGCCCAACCGGACGCCGAACTGGATTTGATCCCAGGCTTCCTGCAGGTACTCCCAGGCGGCTAGCTCATCACACCAGGCGCCGTGGAACTGTGGCCCCCGGAAGCGCTCAGGCTCCGACGCCGGGATGCCTTTGATAAGTGAACCATTTGTCAGGCGAAGCTCGTGATACGCCTTGTTGTAATCAGCGACCAGGCACTTTGGGATGACGTTGAGCAAGCCAGAGTCGCCCTCAAAGCAGGTTCCCCGGACGTCAGCGGAAGTAGGAGCCGCCACCAGCCAACGGGTTTCTGGCTCATTCCAGGCCCACCAGCCAATTTGTTCCGCGGCAGTTCTGGTTTTACCCGCGCCACGTCCCGCCAGCATTAACCAGATACTCCACCAATCTCCTGGAGGCAATATCTGATGTTTATGTGCAGTCTGTAACCATAATGCACGCCAGAGATATGCCGCCTGCCTTTCAGGGGGCAATAACTTGAGTTTGGCTTGAACGTCGGGCGACTTAATCGCCTCGGCTAATTCGCTCACTGCTGCTTCTTGAGTTCAGCGTTCTGCAGCAAAGCCTGCATCAGCTTGTCAGCCTCTACAGATGCCTCTATCTTGAGAGGGTTCTCAGCATCTCCAGCCAACTGAACCCTGTCGCCGTACTTCTTAGGATTCCACTTGGCCAGTAACTTCAGCCGAGTTTCAATCTGCAGTTTGCGGTGGCCAAGCATATCCTCCACAGTGGTATATGTCTTGTCATCGCCCATTACTTGCTTTTGCCCCATCACTGGAGTATCGGCAATCCTCAGGCATTCCTCGGCAATTGCCTCATATCCAGTTTCGCGAGCGTGCGCGATGGCTCTGGAAAGACCTACTCCGCGCTCACCCAACTCATCATCCCGATACATCCAGTCATAAATCGTTTGCCAGGCGGGGAATCCATCCTGTCTGCAGATCTCTCTCAGTGGTATTCCATCACTGAGCATCTCGCATATCTTCTGCGCTATCTCTGGGGTGTACTTTGAGGGTCTGCCGATCTTTGGCTTATTTGGGGCTTCTGGCGCGTTTATGGCGCTTATGGCTACCTGACCCTTAGGTTGTGTCTTTGCGGCGCTCTTGAGCCGTTTTGGTGGCTTTGCGGCGGTTTCCGGCATGACCGTATTCCTCGATCCGTTGAACTTGAGTCAAATTGTAGCCTAACACGGCTGGATCCTTGGGGCCACCCGCCAGGTACTCCCAGCGGTCAAAGATCCATGCGTCTTGGGCTGAAGGCCTGGGCGCAACCCCAGGCTATTGCGTTCCCGTCGCTGGGAAGTAGTTTTGCGCTCACCGGGCTTCCGGCCTTCAAGCATTCTGCTAGCGTAATGCCATGATGTCTGGAGCCAGTGCAAACAACACCACAATCCCTAAGAACATTATCGCAGTTATTGCGTTTACAAGCAAGTGTTTGATCATTGTTCCCTCGCTTCCAACATAGCCCTTGCGTACTGATAACGCCAGTCTGCAATCATTTTTGCCTCTCCTTTGTATCCCCGCTCCAATGCATATTGGTGGATCCATGTTTGATCTGGAGCAGGAGCATGAGCGGCAAAAAAATCAAGCAAAGTCATGCCCCTGGCCCCTTCAACTTTATCTCCCAGGTCTACTACCCAAGGAAATGCCGATCCTCCGTCTTTCATGATCAATCCCTCCTCGTTCCTTCAATGCTGCGGGCCAGTTCTTTGATCTCGTCCTCGTAAGACTTCAAGATCCGCTCCTTCAGGATGTACCGGGCATCGCTAGCGGCTGAGTCAAAGCCATTGACGATGACTGCCAGGAGGTGAGCGGTGGACTCCTCTCCCGTAACTTCGTCGTAGATCTTGCCCACCGGTTCGTCACTGATGTTGGCGAAGAACTCGAGCAAAACGTCAGGGTTCTGCAAGAACTCGTCTTGCGCCATCTCGAGCGCCTC
>Ga0208005_1000424_pt1 | contig 16085 bp, 36 predicted proteins | sample DEB19_08_DNA_3_FD_184530 | JGI IMG/M metagenome (GOLD analysis project Ga0208005, IMG submission 184530) | Aqueous microbial communities from the Delaware River and Bay under freshwater to marine salinity gradient to study organic matter... | ecosystem: Environmental > Aquatic > Marine > Coastal... | reverse complement strand
GCGTCCCCGATGTAGAGGTGGTCCGGGTTCACGCATCGCGGCACGTCGCACGTGTGGAGGACCCAGGCGCCATCGGGGATCGGCCCGCGGTAAAGCGTCCACGACGCGCGGTGAGCCATCTCGAGCCGCTGGCCGAGCGAGAAGTGCCCGTAGCCCATGTGGCCGACGGTCGCGCCGGTCCACAGCCAGCATTCGCCGCTCTTGTCGATCTTGCGCTCGAAGCGCGCCAACGGGTCCTCGCGCTTAGGCAACCTCGGACCTTTCGTTGATCTCCTCGTTGGAGCGCCAGCCGGCGTAAGCGATGGTCAGGGCATCGGCCGCATCCTGGGACTCGACGCCTGCCAGGAGGCCCCGGGCGAACTCCATGACCGCGGCCTTGGGGGCGTTGCCGGGCAGACCGGCGAACCGGCGCCAACTCGAGGGCTGCAAGACCTCCCGGGGCGCCCAGGGCCAGCGGGAGCCGACCTCGTCCCAGGCCGCCTGGAAGGCCCTGCCGGCGTTGAAGGCGCTGTTGCCGCCGGACTTCGGGGGCAGGGCGGGCTTCTCGAAGTAGACGAGCTGGACCTCGCACTCGTCGTCGAAGCCGTTCTCGGCGGCGTACTCAACCGTGAACAGCGCCCGCTTGACCTGATCCTCGGCCCACCCGTGGTCCGGGAGGTCGATCGACTCGCAGCCGCACGCGACGGGCTCGCCGGTCACCAAGTCGCAGAGGCCCCAGCCGAGCCGGCGCGGCGAGACGTCGAGCCCAAGCACTAGCGAGGTCACGCCACCCATGACTCACCCCTGATGATCTTGCGGGCCTGCGGCCCAGAGATGCCGCCGAGGACGAGGGAGCGGACGGTCATGCCGTCCACTCCTCGACGCTCTTGATGCACCCCCAGCAGTCGCCGCCGCAGTTGCGGTCGTCGCCGCGCCCGTACTCGACCATCTCCCGGCCGCACGTCAGGCACGTCTCTCCGAGCGGGCGCAGCAGCTCCAGCAACTCCCCCTGGGCCTCGCGCAGCGCCCGGTTCTCGGCCTCGAGCGCCTTGACCTGCTCGGCGAGGGCGTTGTCTGTCCGCGTCTGTCCGCGCCCTAGGGCGGGTTCTCCCTGCTCACGCAGCGAATCGGACGGAACCAGCTCTTCTGACGTTGCACCCTGATCCCGCTTGGTGAGAGGGTTCTCGCCGCCGTCTGTCCGCCGTCTGTCCGTCACGACTTGACCCATGCCCAAGCGGTCCCGTTGAAGATGCGAGCGATGCTGCTGTGATGAAGCCCCAGGCTCCGCGCGATGCTTCGCTGCGACTCGCCGGCCTCGTGGCGCCGGATGACGTCGAGAACCTGCTCTGCGGTCAAGCGGTGATGAATGTGGCGCTCGCCCCTCATGGTGCGCCCCTTGGCCGCCGCGTCGGCGAGGTTCTCTGCGTGCGTACCGAGGAACAGGTGCGCCGGATTCACACAGGGCGGGTTGTCGCAGCGGTGGCAGACGCACATCCCATGCCAACCTTCGCCATTCGGGATCGGCCCGTGGGTTGCCTCCCAGGCGAAACGGTGCGCTCGGACAGCGCGCCCCGCGTTCCAGAACTGGCCGTGCCCCTCGCCCGCTCGACGACTCCCGGTCCACTCCCAACACTCGTCCGGGTCGCGCTTGTCCACCTTCGACCAGAACCTCTGCTCGACGGTCACTGATGGCCTCCTTGTGCAAACGCTGCCGCCACCCCCGGGAGTCCTGGGACTCCTGCGGCTGCCAGTGGCTGATCCGCCGGCAGGTCAACGGCCGGGTCGTCTACACGAAGGCCGGGAACACCCGCGCCGCGGCCGAGCGCGAGCTCGCACGGCTCGACGTCGAGGCGCAGGAGACGGTCAGCGAGGCCGTCGAGCGGTTCATCGAGGGCAAGGCCCGCGACCCGAACGCCCGGCCGAACTCGCTCCACGCCTACCGCTCGCGCGCCAAGCACCTCGACGCCTTCTTCGGCGACATGCGCGTCATCGACGTGCGGCCCGAGCACCTCATCCGGTTCGTGGACGAGCAGCTCGAGGCGGGCCGCGCTCCCGCCACGGTCCAGGGTCTCTACGCGCTGCTCACGGCCTCCCTGCGGGGCGCGGTGCGTCGTGGCGTAATCCGCCATCTACCGCTCCCACCGGAGGGCCCAAAACTTCCCGCAGTCGCGGCACGAGATCACGCCCTTTCGCTCGCGGACGTAGAGCGCGTGATCGCACGGATGCCCGGGGTGTGGGGCCGCGTCGCCGAGCTCATCCTGCTCACCGGACTGCGATGGGGCGAGGCCGTCGCCCTCGAGCCAGGCGACGTAGAGGGCCATGTCCTCCGCGTCCGGCGCACCCGCAACCGCTACGGCGGGGTCAACCGGCCCAAGACCAAGAGCGGGGAGCGAGTGGTCCCCCTCAGCAGGGACGCGCGCGCGATCCTGGAGCATCTGGAGCTTCCAGTGTCCGGCGACTACCGCCGCGCCCACGATGCTCTCGTCCACGCCCTCGGCGACCTGCACCGCCCGGGTATGGGCTGGCACGTCATCCGCAACGCGCATGCCGCGCTGCTTGATGCCGCGGGGGTAAGCCTCCGGGATCAGGCGAGCCGCATGGGGCACGGAGTCCACTTCGCACAGACACTCGCCTACGGTCTCCGGTCGCAGGCCGGCTCCGCAGACGCACTGGACGCGGTCAGGCAGCACGCTTCGCGCCCCTCTTCGGGATCACCCGCCCCGGTGGCTCGACTCGACGAGGCTCGCGCTCGTCGGCGCGAAGCTCCATGACGAACACCAGCCGCTCCAGGGCAGCGGCGATGCGCTGGGCCGTCTCCTCGGAGAGGTAGGTCGTTCCCTTGCTCTTGGTGCGGTTCGTCCGGATGTTCGAGGAGGGGCTCATCAGACGTCCTGTCCGAAGAATCTGCGCAGCCTGATCCGCAGCGGCGCGTGATGGAGGCACCACGTCTTTCCGTATGCGCCGTATGCCAGGTAGTCCGGGTTCACCGCGTCACATCCGCGACGAGCGCATCCGAACCACTTGATCCGTCGCGAGATGTACCGCTCGTCACATGCGTGGTAGTCACTCACGCCGCACGCTCCTGGGGCGTCCGGCGCTCGGACTCGATCCACGCCTCCAGCTCGTCCCGGCGGACCTTGATGTACCGGGAGCCGCCGATCCGGTAGGTCGCGAGAGCCTGCCGGGCACGGTCGATCTCGGCGCCGGTCAGCCCGTAGAAGTCGCGCATCCAGCCGGCGTCGAGGTAGAGGGGCGGCGTGTCGGTGCTCATCGCCCCGCCGCCTCGTCGTCTGCGCGGAGGGCGTCGCAGAGCGCGGTGCGCTGCGTCTCGATGGCCGCGTAGGACCCGTCGAGGTCGTCGGAGGCCACACGATCCCCGATGTCGTCGTTCTGGCCGATCCCGGTGCGGATGGCCTGTCGCAGCCGCTCCACCCGCTCGGCCAGCGCGTCGCGCTCGGCGAGGAGTGCGGCGTACTTTGGCGACGGGATAGTGACGAGCGACCAGCAGCCGTCGGCGGCCATCTGGCGCTCGAACTCGTAGACGCCGCTCATCGCCCCGCCGCCTCGTCGTCTGCGCGGAGCGTCGCGGTGACCTCGAGCCCATGCGCCATCGCCTGCTTGACGAGGTCGTCGAGCAGCGTCTCCAGCCGCTTCACCCGCTCGGCCAGCGCGTCGCGCTCGGCGAGGAGCGGCGCCATGTCGTAGGCCATCGCCTCGCGCATCGCCTTCACCCGCTCGGCGAGGGCGTCGCGCTCCTTCTCGGCCTGCCACGCCCGCGTCTCGGTCGCGGCGAGCATCTCGCTCATCGGCACGCTCATCACAGCTCCCCCCGCCGGAACAGGTAGACCAGGCTCGCCAGGTCGTCACCGGCCAGTCCGGCCAGGTAGGCGAAGCCGGCGCGCGCGCCCTGCTCGGCGACGAGGCGCGCGTACTCGCGGAACAACTCGGCCGGGTCGTTCATCGCCCCTCCTCGGTGCTCGGCACCTGGCCCACGCCGACGCACGTCCCGCAGATCCGCGGGTTCGGCCACGCGCGCGCCTCCGTCTCGCTCGCCCACCCCTCGTAGATGCGCCCCTGTCCCCAGCACGTCGGGCACGGCCGCCAGACCCCCAGAAGCGCCACCACGACGACCCGGCGGGGGTCGCGGGTGTGGCTCGTCGCGTCCGTCCAGCCGTTCTGTGTGGGCTCCAGCACCGCCGCGCTCACGCCGCCTCTCTCGTCTCGGCCAGGCGCTCCCTGATGCGCTCCACGGCGACAACCCATTTGCCGTCGCCGAAGACGTTGGCGACGGTGGTGGCGACCGGGTAGCCGTCCGAGCGGGACTTGCGCCAGTCGAGGTAGGTCGGCTCCACACCGTGGCGGGCGACCCACCGCTGCCAGGCGGACAGGATGCGCTCGGGCGGCCACTTGACCGGCTTGGGCTGGCGCTTCCTGCGGGCCTTCGGCGCGTGGCCGGCCGGGAGCGACCAGCGGCCGTCGGCGGTGCTGACCGCACCGATCCGCCGCAGCGCGGCCCGCGTCTTGGTGCGGGCCGTGGAGTGCTTGTCCACCCCGGCGTAGACGTAGGAGCCGAGCGGGGTGATGGAGAAGTCCTCGACGCTCGCCAGGTGGACGAGCAGCGGCTCGGACAGCCCGCGCGGGGCGGCCGACAGCGCGGCCTCCACCAGTGGGGCGATGCTCTGGGAGCTGATGTAGTCCCCGCTCGATGCCCGCATGACGTTCTGGTCGCTGCTCATCGCCCGGCCTCCGGGTCGATGTGCAGGCCGCAGGTGCACTTCTCGCCGAAGTGGTAGCCGCACCAGTTGTCGTGGCGGACGTACTTCTCGACGTGGTCGAGGCGGCGCCTGAGCGCGTCGCGCTCGGCTTCGGTCGCTCGCAGCTTGTCGACGATGTTCACCCCGCCCACCACCCGAACGCCATGCCGACCAGGCGCAGCAGCGCCAGCCCGGCGATGAGGCCGAGGGCGTACCAGGCGAGCGCGGTGACCCACGCCGCCACGCTGCGACGGTAGGGCGGCAGCACCGGCGCGGGCTCGCCCAGGTCGTCGTCCACGTCGTAGTGCTCGCGGTCGATCATCCGAAGTCTCGGATCGCACGCGCGAGCACCTGCTCGCTGGTCATCGACTCGCGCTCGTCCATCCGGTTCTCGTAGTCGTCGAGGTGCCGGAGCCGGTTGGTCGCGTCCTGGTGGGCGCGCATGATGGCCGCGGCGAGCTCCGCCCGGCCGACGGGCGTCCAGTTGTCCGAGGAGCGCCAGAGCCGCTCGACCTCGGCGAAGAACCACTCGCGCGGCCCCTCGGCCATCCGCATCGCGGCCTGGACGTGGCGGCAGTTGCGCCGCCCGTGCTTCCAGGCCGCGCACGGCGGGGTGTGGATCAGCATCCCCTGGCCGTCGCCGCGGTGCTCCCGGGCGATCCGGTAGCTGCGCTGCGGGTCGGTGGAGGAGGGGATCTCGACGTCGAGGGGGACACCCATCGGGGCGCCGTCGGCCTCGAGCCAGGTGTGCTCGACGGGGCAGGCGATCGTCATGGCTGCTCCTCCTCGATCTCCTCCTTGAGGTGCTCGTCCTCCAGGTGCCGGAGCATCGTCCGGCGGGTCCGCCTGCGCTCTCCGCAGACCGGGCACGTCCGGCGCTCGACACGAAGCTCCTCGCGCTCGGCGTAGACCTCGTCCAGCGCCTCGCCCTGCCACCGGACCGTCCGCTTGAGCGACTCGATCTCTCGGTCGCGCGCATCCGGCTTCGTCTTGAACGACTGCGGGTGCCCGGCGTGGCAGTAGAACGTCGCGCCCGTCTGGCGCAGGGTCGCCTCTGTCTCCCGGTCGATCCCGATCGGAACCCCGCATGACGCGCAGCGCACGCTCACAACAGCACCCCATGGCCCTCGGGTGCCGGCGTCGGATCGTCGGCTGGCGGGTCGTCCGGCTCACGGCGCGTCGGCCGGGCGTCGCGGATGCCCTCGGCGATCTTGCGCGCCTTGGCCAGCTTCTTCTCGTCGGCGAGGTCGGCCGACCCGATCTTGGCCTCAGCGAGCGCCTTGGTCAGCGCGTCCCTGTCGCCGGCCGTGTCCATCAGCTCGCGAGCGAGCGCCTTGGTGTCGGGCGCCCCGTCGTCGAGCCACGAGAGGATCGCCTTGCCGAACTCGTCTCCGGGCTCGCGGTAGAGCCGCTCAATCCGGTTGCCTGCTCGCGACTTGACCACGATCAGGTTGTGCTGCAGGTCCATGTCTCCGACGACGTCGAACTCGAACTCGACCCCGTCGCGCGCCTGCGGCTCGGTGCCCTGGCGCTCGTACTTCTTGGACCCGCCCTTGCTCTCGCCCTCGACCCACTTGGTCTTGGAGCGCATCGTCGCGATGACGTGCATCGGGGCGCCCAGGATCTCGTCGATCAGGCCGCTCCACAGGGGCGTTCCCACCGACCACGCGGCCCACTTGTTGCCGCGGAAGTCCGACATGGCGGCGGCGTCGACGATCTCCAGCACGCCGCCCGGCCCCGACCAGGCGTGGGTGAGCGAGTCGATCACGAGGACCGCGTAGCCGCCATCGGCCGCCGCCCGGATGCCCTCGATGTAGCGCTTGGGGTGGAACGGGGCCGACAGTTCCATCACGTCGAAGTCGAAGTCGCTCGCGTACTTGGAGGCCGACCCCCGCTCGGAGTCGATGACCGCCACCCGGCCCCCCGCGGCGAGCGCCGTCGCGGTCGTCAGGGCCGTCCATGTCTTGCCGGCCCCGCTCGGGCCGTCGAGGGCCACGCGCGCCTTGGCCTGCTTCTTGGTGGCCTTCTGAAACCCGGCCATCAGTCGTCCTCCCCCATGTGCCAGCTCATCGCCTCGGCGACCGTCGGCGTGCTGTCGTAGGGCAGCCAGCGCCGGACGTAGCCGCCGGGCGTGTCGGTGTCGGGCGTGCAGTTCGGGATGGCCCGGGGGGCGGGGGACGGGTCCATCAGCCGCCCCCCGTCGCTTGACGCCGTTGCCGCGGCGGAGCGCGCTCCCACGCGCTCATCCCGGAGGGGCGTTGCCTGCGCCCCCTTGCGGTGGCCGCTCATGCCGCCACCTCCTCGTCGTCCCAGGCGATGCCGTCGGCGCGCATCTCGGCGTCCCACTCGGCGCGGATGCGCTCCAGGTCGGCCGGGTGCTCGGAGGCGTGGCGGGTCGCGATGGCGTAGCCAGCCTGCCGGGAGGTGGTGATGAGCGGGGCGGCGAACAGCGTCCCGACCGTTACGTCGAAGCCGTAGACGTTCTCGCCGGCGGTCCACATCCCCGGAAGCTCGCCGAAGAGGGCGACCAGCTTGGTCCGCATCGCCTCCATGAACAGGCCGTTGATCTCGTGCCCCGGCCGCGGGCCGTCGAAGGCGCCCGGCCAGGAGCACTCGCACCAGCGGCGCCCGCAGATCTCGCAGGCCGAGGGGACCTCGTCGTCCCGGTCGGCGCGGTCGCCCTCGATCGGGGTCGTCGGGTCGATCACGACGCACCCCCTCGCCCGGCCAGCTCGGCCAGCAGGTCGCGGACCTGCTCACGCGCCCCGGTCAGCTCGGCGCGGGTGATGTTCAGCTCCTTGAGCGCGTCGGCCTTCTCGCGCCAGAGCTGCAAGTTGGCGTTGACCGCGTTCTCGTAGTCGAGCGTCACCCGCTTGACCTCGCCCCGCAGCAGAGAGATCTCGGAGGCCTGGCGCTCGTTGGCCCGGCGGGCGATCTCGAGCGCGTACCCGAGCGAGTCGGTCAGCGACGCGGGGCGGCTGGCCCGGACGACGTAGTCGATGGCGCTCATGCCGCCACCGCCTCGGCCACCAGCTCGGCCGTCTCGCGCTGGACACGACGGCGGTCGTAGCCGTGGCGCCGCTCGGATGTGCCGTCCCAGGCGTTACGGCGGTGGCGGCGGACCGCCGGCGCCTCGCGCACCTCCTGGCAGGCGATCCGCGTGCAGCTGATCGACACGCCGATGACGCGCTGGGCCTCGGCGATACGCGAGGTGGCGGCGATGATCCCCTGGATCGGGGCGAGGTCGCCGCCACCGGCGTCCACCAGACGGCGGACGTGGCGGACCATGTCGGCGACGCTCTCGCCGATCGCCTCGTTGCGAAGGGCGATCTCGGTGAGGTGCTCGCCTGCGTCGTCGAGGTACTGATCGACCTTGGTGATGACGCCCTTGGGCATCGCTATGCTCCTCCTGATCGGCCCGGTCCCCTCACCGCGTGGCAGCAGCGGGGACCGGGCTGGTGTTCGTTAGGGGTGCGGAGTCGACGGGTCGGGTACCGTCGCCTGCGTGGACGAACAGCGAGTCCAAGGACACCCCGTAGACGCACGCCATGCGCGCGAGCGCATCGGCCTGCGGCGTGTGAGCGCCCGACTCGGCGTTCTTGATCGTCCCCCGGGCGACGCCGGCCGCGATGGCGGCCTTCGCCTGGCTCAGTCCGGCGGCCTCACGGGCCTCGCGAAGCCTGTCCGGGGAGAAGGTGATCGACTCCATGCCAGGAGTATCGGTCCAAGCTCTTGGCATGTCAAGCCCTTGGACCCACGAACTGGGGTCGCGATTACATGACCAGGGTCTTAGCCTATTCGGCTATGAAGGGACTCCCCGGCCTCAGGCGCCTGCGCACGGAGCGCGGCTGGTCGCAGCTCGAGTTGTGGATGCAGATGCGCCTGGAGCTGGGCGAGGGTGCGCCGGCGCGATCGAGCATCGGCAACTACGAGTCGGGGGCCACCAGCCCGAAGATCGAGGACGCGATCGTCTTCGCCGACTTCTTCGGGGTCACCCTCGACGACCTGATGGACCGCGGTGCCGATCCGGTGGTCGTCGAGGACGGCGCTACGCCCGACCACCCTCCAGCAGGCGAAGCCCCGGACGGGCGTCGGCTCGACCCGGACGAGATCGCCCGCTCGTCTCCTCGTAGTCGGCGACCTCAGACTCCAGCCGCTCGACGCAGGTCCGCAGGCGCCTGAGCAGGTCGTCACCGACGTCGTCGGACACTGGCGACGGAAAGGTCTCGCCGAGCATGATCGCCGCCTCCAGCCCCGCCTTGGCCACCTTGGCGATCGCCAGCGCGCGGTCCGCCGGACTGTAGACGGGCGTGCATGTGGCCTCTCTCCACGGCACCCTCTTCACCCCCTTGCTGCATCCTCGGGCACTCGGGCTAGTGCGAGACGGTACTCGGCCCACCGGACCACGACAACCCGCAGAACCCCCGCACATACCCGTATTCCGATGAATCCATACCGCATGGGCACGATAACTATCCGGACGGCCAGGCTCGCCTCCGCGTCAGCCGCGACCATCGTCGCGGTGCTGCTGGCCGGGTGCGGGGGAGGCGCCGACAACGCTCCCACGGCGCAGCAGATCAGCGACGCCGAGGCCGCCGTGCGCTCGGTGCTCTCGGCCCAGCAGCAGCCGATCTGGACCGAGGCCGCCTACACCGGGGTCGCCCAGGGTGGCGACGTCTGCGTCGAGGTGGACACCGGCGACGCGCTCGGCCCCGAGGAGGCGGTGCGCTACCAGCACCGGATCGTCGACGTCCCCGGCATGGAGGTCGGCCCGCCCCTGGAGGGCCGGTGTTAGGGGTCGGCGAAACCTCCCCCGGCGTTGGCCGGGGGAGCGTGGGGAAGGCGGACGCCCTAGTGCAGCGCCCGCCAAGCGGCGTGGGTCGCCTCCGGGCCGAGCCGGCGGCGTAGCGTGGAGACCGCGTGCCGCAGCTCGTGCTCGCGCGGGCCACCAACGGCCACCTCGTAGCGCCAGAGGCACCAGGCCCGGACCCACTCTCTTTGCGCGTCGGACAAAGCACCTTGCGGATCTTGCTGCAAGGGCCGCAAGGTTGCTTTTGCCGCGTCCATGATGAACCTTTCTCTACTCGTCGAGCCAGAGGGTGTAGTCGGCGGTGATCCGGCCGCGCTTTGGGTCGATGAACACGAGCCGCTGCGATGGCCAGCCGCGGGCGGCGACGAACTCGCGGGCGTATTCGTTGTCGGACTCCGGGGAGCCGACGACGCGGATCATCGCCCCGTTGGGCATCGTCAGGCTCATGGGCGTGTGGAAGTGGCCCATGTAGACGTCGGTGAACTCTTCGCGGATCGCCCCGGACGACCAGCCGGTTGACTTGCGGAGGATGCCGAACACGGGGGTGTTGCCCCCGAAGTTCTTGATCTGGTCCCCATGCACCAGGAGCGCCTTGTACTCGCCGGCCGTGACGACCTCGTACCACTTGTCGGGCTCGTGCCAGGTCAGGCGCGGCTGGTTCTCGAGCTTCATCCGCGCGATGGCCCCGGCGATATGGTCCCAGTTGTCCTTCCTGGGATGCTGGCCCTTCTTGCCGATGCGCCCGTGGTTGCCAGCCACCTCCCAGACCTCGACGTGCTCGAAGCCGTCGAGCAGTGAGATGATCGCCTGCTCCACCAGGGCCACGACCCGCATCACCTGCTCGAACGCGCCGGAGTCGATCTCCCACTCCTGCCCCGGGAAGATGCCGACGCCCTCGACCAGATCGCCACCCAGCAACACCGCGCAGTCGCGGACCGGGTGGTCGGCGCGCTGGATCTCGGCGATCTTCAGCGTGCGCGCGATGGCCATGCGGACGCGCTCTTCACAGACGTCCGGGTTGTAGCTGTCGGTGATCTTCCCGAGCTGCCAGTCCGAGAGGTGTAGCAGCGCGATCTCGGGAGAGCGGCGCCGGTCGCGGGCGGGTCGGGGGATGATCGGATGGCGCCCCACCGCCAGCATCGCGTCCTTTGATCCGTCGTAGACCGCCTGGATCAGATCGGCGGTCTTGTTCTTCGCCTTGGCCGCCTTGCGCTGTTCGCGCTGGAGCGCCGCGCGCAACTCGTCGATCTGCGCCTGGGCGTCTACCTCATCGGCGAGCGCACCCACATTCCCCCCTTCGGTGGCGCTGGATCGAGCCGCGCGCCACGTCGAAGCCGCGGGCCTGGAGCGCCCGGGCGATGGCGGTGGAGTAGACCGACGGGTCGGTCAGCAGCGCCTCGAAGTCCTTGGCGTCCTGGCCCTTCAACTCGCCGCGCACCGTCTGGACGATGCAGCGCAGACCGGGACGCGAACGGCCGCGCTGCTCGGCCTGGACCTCCCCCAGCAGGCCCACGGCTACAGGCTGACGTGGCCGGTGAGGATCCCCAGGACCACGAGCAGCAGGAGGAGGATGATGACGGCCCACGGCGACATCACGGGGCCTCCAGGTCCGCCCCCGTCGGCAGCGGCTCGCCGCCGGGGATCTCGTCCTCGGGCACCGGGACGCCCGAGCCGTAGCCGGCGAGCTCCTTCTTGAGGTAGGCGGCGCCGACCGGGATGGCCGCGGCGATGATCGGCGCCCACGGGCCGAGCTGCGCCCAGTCGTATCCGGCCGCCCAGGTGACGACCGCGGCGATGATGGCGAGGGCCGCGCTGATGGCGGCCGCCTTGACCTTCGAGAACATCGGACCCCCTTGGTTAGAGGAACTTCCGCTCGAGCGAGCGGCAGACGTTGGTGACGGCCTTGGGGCCGCGCCAGATCGACCCGCGCCAGGCGATGGCGCACTTGGCCGAGGAGCGCAGGCCGTTGCGGGCGATCCAGTGGATCGGCCCCGAGGCGTCCTCCCAGCCGGACCACCGGCGCCCGTTGACCACGACGCGCAGCGAGTCGCCGAAGGGCGGCGGCGGCTTGTCCTCGCCCTTGTAGACCAGCGTGAAGGTGTAGCTGCGCGGGTCGATGGCGTTGGTGATGACGTAGCCGCCGGCGAGCGTCTTCCAGATCTCCAGGTGGCAATGCGACGGGCCGTCGCGCCAGTCGGTGACGTGGGCGATGACCTGCCCGGCGGCGATCGGCGTGCCCATGCCGACGGCCGGATCGACGTGGCGGTAGACCCACACCGTCCCGTCGGGCTCCTGCACCTTCACGGTGCCGCCGAAGACCTGGCCGGTGTTGCCCCGGGACGGGTTGGCCTCGACGACCGACCCGGCGCGGGCGGCCTTGACCGGCGTACCGCCGGAGGCGAACCAGTCGCAGGCGCCGTGGTAGCCGGGCGGCCGGGGGTACATGCCCTCCGGGTCGCGCAGGTTGAAGGCGAAGTCCTGGTAGCCGGGGCGGCCATAGGACGTCCGGGCCACCGGGAGCGGTGGGTAGGCGAGCGGCATTGCGGTCCCCCTTCTAGGGCGTGAGTGGTCCGGCCTCGCGCAGGCGCTGGGCGTACTCGTCGGCCAGGCGGATGCAGTCGCGCGGGGCGAATTCGGCCGGGACGACGATCCCGTACTGGTCGAGGATCGAGCGGGCCGCCTTGCGGGTGACCTCGTCGGCCTCGCAGGACTCCAGGCGCTCGGCGCGGGCCACGTCGGCGACCCGGTCGATGGTCTACTGGACGATCCCCGCCTCGGAGCGCTCGGCCCGGCCGCGCTCGCCGCCGACCAGCAGGATCGCCACCAGCAGGACGACGACCGCCAGCACCAGCGCGATCACGTCGATGCGGCGCAGGAGGCTCATCGCCCCAGCGCCTGCGCCAGGACGGCGATCAGGGTCACGATGGAGGCGAAGGTCGCCCAGATGCCGCGCTTGATGTAGCGCAGGTCGCTCTTGATCTCGGACACGTCGGCCTTTGTGTCGCCGGTGATGGTCCCCGGGGCGCCCTCCTCGAGCCGCCCCACACGCCGCTCCAGCTCGCCCATCCGCCACGGCAGCCCGTTCGGGTAGGGCATCTCGCGCTCCCCACCGCTCATCGCCAGATCCGCCGGGCGCCTCTTGTCGCCCCGTCCGGGCGCGTCATACGGTCGGCCATGTCGGCACCTCCTCCGGTGGTGTCGGCCGCGGCCGGGGCGTGTTCACCGCACGCGCCCGGCCTCGTCAGGTCATGGGGCGGTGGTGCGGCCCTGCCAGACCGCCGAGAAGGCGGCGGTCACGTTGCGGGCGCCGGCGCCGCTGTTGTTCTGGTAGGTCAGCAGCTCGACGTACTGGGCGGCGCTGAACTCGTAGATCGCCGTCAGGTTCAGATTCTTGAGTACGTCCCCGTGGCCGATGGAGTCGATGGAGGTCGAGCCATCGGCGCGGATCGTGATCGACTGCTCGTTGTCGGAGGCGGCGGTGTACTGGACGTCGGCCACCAGCAGGTAGACCCCGGCCGTGTTGAAGGTGATCCGGGTGTTGTTGGTGACCGTGTCGTGCATCGCGTCCGTGTCGAAGTCGTCGGTCGCGTTGAACTGGATCGCCGTGGAGGTGTCGTGGGAGATGGCCTGGTTGGTCGAGCGCACCGCCCGCACCATCGGCGGCACGATCAGGTTGCTCATGTTGATCCGCGACTCGTCCATCACCGTCTCGGTGAGGATGTCCCCGACGCTGAGGTCGTCGACGGTGTAGTAGGTCTTCGCCATTCCGGCCCCCGGCTAGTAGGAGAGGACGTCCGTGCCGCCGACGGTCGAGACGCCCACGACGAACGCCTCGGCCTGGCGCAGCGAGCAGCCCCAGGTGCAGCGGTGGAACTTGCCGCCGTCGCTGATGTCGTGCGTGATCGACTCGATGTGGTAGTCGCCCGAGGTGCCGCCGCGGGTGTCCACGATCGTGATCCGGTCCTGCAGCTCGCGCGTCAGGATCTGGGTCATCGTGTCGGCGTCGCGGTTCATCAGGTCGAGGCCGTAGATCGGCGGCCGCGGGTCCTTGCGCGTGGCGACCAGGTAGGAGGCCAGCGCCGCCGCCTGGGAGTCGTCGATCAGCAGCTCTGAGTCGATCGGGGTGATGTCCGACCGGCCGTAGGCGGCGATCGAGGTGGCGTCCGAGGCCTCCTGGGCGGTGTTGCCGGTCTTGGTGACCTGGGCGTAGTTGCCGATCGCGTCCAGGTCGATCCCCGGCCGCGCCCCGACCATGACGTCGGTGAAGGTGGCCGAGGACGAGCGGGCGCCCTTGGCGTAGCGGGTCTCGTAGTGCGGGTTGCCCGCCGAGTTCATCCAGAAGGTCCCGCGCTCCAGCTCCAGGAAGCGCTGGATCTCGTCCAGGATCGACCGCTCGCCGGTCGCATAGAGCAGCCGGTTGCTGACGTTGGCCAGGTCGTCGCCCAGCAGCGAGACCTCCGAGGTGTCCCCGGTGGCGTTGTCCAGGTTGACGAAGTAGAAGATCGCCTCGCCGGTGGTGTAGTTGCCGAAGCCGCTGACGTCGGCGTAGGCCAGCTTGCGCGAGAAGCGGGCGAACTGGTCGATGCAGTTGATCGTCGTCTCCTGCACGCCCCGCTCGGGGTTGTGCTCGACCGAGCGGATGAAGCCGCCGAAGAGCGGGTAGGTCGTCGCGCCGCCGTCGTTGGAGGCGGTGATGTAGACCTTCCGCATCGGCAGGATCAGGCCGTCGAGCGGGCTCGAGGCGTTGGAGGGGTTGAAGCGCCCGTCGGGGTCGTGCAGGACGATCGTCGCCTCGCCGGCGACCATCTGGGAGAGCTCGTCGTCGCGGCCGCGGCGGATGCGGACCGACTTCACCCCGTAGCCGGACATGCCGACGAGCTGGTCGTAGGTGCCGGTGTAGTCGTCGTCGTTGTCCCAGTCCACCTGCACCGAGTAGGTGGCGTACTGGCTCGGCGTCCCGCTGGCGATCACCCCGCCGTGCTGCTGCTGCACCAGCAGCGGGAGCATCGTACTCATCGTCCCGCCCCCATCAGCGTCCGGCGCCTGCGCGTGGTGGCCGATGCCGGGGGAGAAGAGGCGGCGACCCTCGGAACCCACTCGGCGTCTGTCGGGACCCAGAGCGGGACGACGGGCGGGTCGGTGGCGGTGGTCGAGCTGGTGACGGTGCCGTTGGCGACGTTGCCCGACAGGTCCGGCTCGGTCGCGTCGCCCCAGAGCGGGTAGAGGCGCTGGACACCCCGAGGCGCATAACCGCGGTGCTGGGCGATCGGGACCTCGCCGGCCGCGAGGATGACGTTGTGGACGCCGATCCACGCCAGGTCGCCGCCGAACGGGCTGGAGCCGGAGCCGAAGTTGCCCAGGCGCAGGGTGGCCGAGGCGAACGAGACCGTTCCGGTGCCCGAGCTGCTGGACGGGGCGGAGGCGACCGATCCGTTGGTGTAGAGGACCGGGGCAGTCGCCGGGCTCGAGGCGTCGTAGGTGATGAAGATGTGGTTCCAGTTGGTGAGCGTCAGACCGTGGGTCGCCGCGTCCCAGTTCCAGGTGCGGCTCTTCATCTCGACGACGAGCGTCGTGCTGGAGAAGTAGAGCGACGACTGGTTGGAGACGTCGATGATGACGTTGTTGCCGGTGCCCGGAGCGCGGCACCAGCAGCCCATCGAGACGGTGCTGGCGAGCGTGACGCTGCCGCAGTTGACCTGCCCCGAGCTGGTGAACGAGCGGCTCACGGGGCGTAGCTCCAGACGGCGACCCAGTCGATGAAGATGGAGGTGTCGGGCACGTCGGCGGGGAGCGACCCCGACAGCTTGGTCTCGGACTGGAGCACCCAGCTCATCGCGCCCGAGGGCACGTTGCTCCCGGTGTCGCGGCCGATCTCGACGTCGTCGAGCAGGAAGCGCACCAGGCCCGGCGTCCACTCGATGACCGCGGTGTGCCAGTCGCCCGACATCGGCACGGTGGTCGAGTAGCCGGACTGGCCGCCGCCGCTGTGGTGGTTGAAGGCGCTGATCGTGCCGTCGAGGTCGGCCTCGGGGAAGTCGATCTCGCCCCAGTTCTGCTGCTCGCGCCACAGCAGCCAGGCGACCTTGAAGTAGGCCGAGGTCTCGGCGCGGAAGCGCACCGCGTAGCGGCCGTAGGTCTGGTCGCCGTTCGGCAGCTTTGGGATCGGCGCGCACGACTGGCCCGTCCCGTTGACCCGGCGCAGGGTCATGTGGAGCATCGAGTCGTGGCAGGAGATGTTGGCCGGGGTGTAGACCCCGCCGTCCCCGGACAGCTTCTCGCGCGTGTCGTTGTAGCTGGTCGGGTAGGCCCACCAGCGCGAGCGGTACTCGGCCGGAAGCGACGGGCAGTCGCGACCGCCGGAGTAGGTGGTGCAGGTCCCCCAGGAGGCGACGTCGGTCGAGAAGTCGTCGAGGAAGACCTGCTGCCAGCCGGGAAGGTCGCCGAGCGGAGGCGCCTGTCCGGACGGGTTGGTCTGGACGACCTGGGCCGCGGCCAGGGACGCCTCGAGCGCGGCGATCCTTCCGGCGAGGGCGTCCTTGAGA
>Ga0208005_1000423_pt1 | contig 16091 bp, 20 predicted proteins | sample DEB19_08_DNA_3_FD_184530 | JGI IMG/M metagenome (GOLD analysis project Ga0208005, IMG submission 184530) | Aqueous microbial communities from the Delaware River and Bay under freshwater to marine salinity gradient to study organic matter... | ecosystem: Environmental > Aquatic > Marine > Coastal... | reverse complement strand
CTTCCTTGGCCACATGTAGTTCGTCAAAGATAACCATGGATGGATGCAAACCTTGGGCGGTAGCAACATTAGAACCAATAACTTTATATATACCTTGCTCATCTTTCGTATAAAGTCCACGATGTTCTGTGCTTCTTGTAAAGAAATGTCCCAATAATTCAGATGAATCTACCTGATGTTTTAGGCGTTTATATACGATTTTAGCCTGGTCTGCAGAGGCTGCCACAGAGATAACTTCAGGTGCAGGCTCATGTAGAAGCATGCCATATAAGGCCAGAATAGCCCCTAGGAGGCTCTTTCCATTCTTTCTGGGCATGGATATTACGACCTGCTTATATCGAAGTCTACCAGCCAATCTATGACCTTCTGGATACCTTTCTAGGGCAGCCCTAATAAGCCATTTTTGCCAGTCTGTAAGTTTTAATATCTGATCATTCTTTTCTGGAAGTTTCCATAAAGCCTCAACAATATTAATAATCTTATCCCCATCAGTAGGGAAATTATCACTTAAAGGCTCTGTAAAATGTGTGGGGTACCAATTAGCCATTTGCTATTGCAGCCAACATATCAGCAGGAGATAAATCTGCTGCCTTTCTATTATTCAATAGTCCTAGGTTTGCTAATAAGGCAATAAGGATTGGTGCTGATTGATGTCTTTTATCAGGATTAGCATCTATTGTTTCTGCTAGAAGGACTGCTTGTTTTGCTGCTCCTAGATCTTCAATAGATAGCCAGGTAGCCTTAGATATTGATATTCTGACTGATTCTGCCAAAGTCATATCTAGATTTAATGGTTCATTTACTGCTGATACATCCCTTAGACCTCTAGGACCTTGATGTATACCTGTTCTTGTCATATATTTCTCCTTTTACTATTTTTTGGTTTATATTTTGTTTGATACTCTATCAGGGTTCCCAAACCAAATAAAAAAAACATCAAACATTTATTTTCTACCAAACCTTTATATCCCTATATCCCCATATCCCTCATATAGACCATATAGTGTTTGTATATAGAGTGTTTGATATCAAGAGTGATTCCTTTATACCGCCCCCTACCCCCCCTACTTGACAAACCTTTATATCTATGATATGGGGGATATGGGGCATATGGTGGTTTGTCCAATATGTGGGATAGGTGTCTCACTATTTGGACAGGGGCTAAGGCCCTGCTACTGTAAGTATTATATCCAAACCTCATATCCAAACCTTTAAACCACCTATCCAAACCTTTAAACCTCATATCCAAACCCTATCCAACATATATCTATTCATACTTCTTGTTCCAGTATCTCATTCTTATTAATGTCTTATTCTGTCTACCGCTGTTACATTTGACACATGAAGGTAAGAGGTTTTCTATTTCATGCCCTCCCCCTTTGGAGACAGGGACTATATGATCAGCAGTAGTAGCAGGGTTAGAACAGTAATGACATGTCCAGTTGGCTGCATCTAATACCGCCTTCCTATTACGCTTATACTCTGCTGTAGCGTATGGATTCTTCTTAGTCATACTGATTCCACCCATCCAATTTCTTGGGTCTTCCCCTCTTCTTCACAGCATTGTTCTCTATATCCACAGGTTCCACATGCTCTACAGTAGTACACAATTCTTCTGTTGATAGAGGCTCCCTCGCTAACAATCTCTCTGTTCTTTCCCATACTTCTGGATAATCTTCCCAATAGAAGGCTAACTGCCCTATATTAACCAAGTCAAGAAGGTGAGGAGCACAAAGATTGCCGAAGTCATCATGATAGTAATAAGCATTCTGACTGCACCGTTGGCATTTACTAGGTCTGTTAGTCGTTTTATGCTTGTTGAGATAGTAGGTAGGTCCATCTTCTGGTCTACCAATCTTTGGTGGGCGTCCATGTCTACCTTTGACTCTTTCATATCTACCCGTTCCTATTCCCCTGCTCTTCGTCATAATGACTAATTCTATCAGAAATCAGACCATCATGCATCCCAACATATAAGACGATTGCATCTCTCTTAGGATAATCAAGTCTTAGACTGCCATCCTCAAACTTACCAACAGCAACATTACAGGCATCACAGAGAATACCTCTTACACAAATCTTACATGCTTTCTGACCACTACAGTGTTTATGGTCATGATCTACATGGAGTTGCTTATGGTCTACCTTGGTTTTTCCACAGATATGGCAACCATCCTTAGCCATCTCATCATATTCTTCCATATCCAAATCATAGAAATACTTGAGATGGTGTTTTCTTAATTGCTCATAGGTATATTTATTCTTGCCATACTTATATTCAGTCTTCTGTAGATTTAATAGATTAGGATGACCATTGCGTCTATTGCGTTCATAGCAGTTTTTACACATACCGTTGGAATAATGGGGGTTTGTGCAGTTAGCCATACCATTGGTACAGGATTTGTCAGCCTTTTGGCGACGCTGGGATTTAATTGATGTACCAGTTCTACAGTACTTACAGTAATAATCTATATTATCTTTATATTGTTTAGCCTTGTAATATTCTGTGATTGGCTTATCAATCTTACAACATTTACAAATCTTACTCTTCATCAGGGATACCTGCCATTTCCCTGATTTGCTCTAACGCTTCTTGGACACGCTCTTCTGGTGTCTTCTTAATACCTTTCGACATTTCAACCTCTTCTCATTGGACTTTTGTCCTATGATTCTATTATAACATCTATTAAGAGGTTTGTCAAATAGTTGCAGGATCCATGGTTTTTATGCCAAGAGAGTTATAGATTCTTCTAACCTTTGGGTCATTGTCTATAGCCAGTGCTACATCAGATAAAGATTTTGCTGCTTCTCTCTTCCAATCCCCTGATTTATCAGAGCCATAAGGATTCATCATCAGTCTTGAATAATTGAAGCCAATTGCCTTGAGAGTTTTGACAGTTTCAGATCTCGCCCCATCTGGACGACCAGTGATTATGACTTTACGACCCTCTAAAGCATTAATATAATCTATGTTCTTTTGAATGGGATTATCCCCATATCTAACAAGGGTATCGTCTATATCTACTATGATTATCATTATCTATATATTATATATATTTAGTAGAGGGTATCTTTTAGGCAAAGCCCCCCCTCCCCCCATAGATTTTTAACCTATGAGTTGAGGAGAGTGCCTTCAAGAAATTATCTTTCAGTGAAAAGCCCCCTACAAACCTAGATATACTATATCACCTTTTTCAACACTTTGCAAGAATCGTTTTTAAGCCCTTTATATGACTTTCCTATATCTCTATACCAAAACAGTCTAAAAGTGGCTCTAAAGGGCCTTAGAAGGCTTTTAAAGGGCATATAAAAAGGGACCTATAGTAGAGGTGACTTACCATAGGTCCCATATCCTGTCGAAAGGATAATCCTAGTATATCAGATAGGAAGCCAAGCGGAGCCATCCCAAATATTTGCATACATAGGTATCCATTCTGATCCATCATAAACTTTTTTGTCAGATGATGTTTGCCATGCGCTACCGTCGTAATATTTTACTGGTACTTGAATTGGTGCACCATATTTCCAAATATTAGCAATTGCTGTTGCATTTAATGTTGTTGGATCAGACATATGACAATCAGCAATATCATAATTAAATAATACTGTAGTTGATGGCGGTGCACCATACCACCAATATTGAGGTGGACAATTGCCATAAACAGTAGTTACGCTATTAGGTGTCGTTACTTTTAATGTTCCATTAATATAATATTCATTATATGCTGTATATTCTGCAGTACTTCCATTAAATGAACATATTCTACGTATTGCTACATAATACCATTTGTCAGTAGTAATATCATTTCCATTATGATCTGAAGTTATAAAAGTATCAATACCAAGTGAAGAAAAAAGAAAACCATTTTTTAATTGTCCTGGATCATAGGCTATACCTACATAAAAACCAGTAAAAAATGGATTACCTGCTGGAGCACTTGCTGTATAGTTTGCAAGTCTTCCATATGATACAGCAGTAGCATTAAATGTTTTAGGCTTTACCCAAATACCATATGTAAAACCAGTTGTACTTCTAATATAATCATCTAATGGAGAACTAAGAATATTTCCACTACCATTACTATATCTAATACCTGCTGAACCAACTGCATTTGTAAAATTCCAACTTTTTTGACCAGGAAATGGTCCTTTACTGTTTGATGAAATACCAGTATTGTAATAAGTCATACCTGTTGTACCACTTATACTACAACTTCCAGTATTTGTTGGTCTTGTATTAGCAGTAAAGGTTTCATCAAATGATGAATTAACTGCAAGACTATAAGTATTAATCTTATCAATTAATCTATTTGACATTAGATAACAATCCAGATGTAGTTAGTTGATGGAGATGTTGGTGCAGTTGATTGTACGAATACATTCTGTACACCTTGAGGACCTTGAGGTCCAGTTGCTCCTTGAATACCCTGCGGTCCTTGAGGCCCAGTTGCGCCTTGAGGTCCAGTATCGCCTGTATCTCCCTTAACACCCTGAATTCCCTGAATACCTTGAATTCCTTGGTCTCCAGTATCTCCTTTATCACCCTTAGGTCCAGTTTCTCCTTGAATACCTTGGATTCCCTGAATTCCTTGTGGTCCTTGTTCTCCTTGAGGTCCTGTAGGTCCTTGCGGTCCTGTATCTCCAGTGTCACCTTTAGGTCCCTGAGGTCCAACTTGACCTTGATAAGCAATAACAAGAATTAATGCTTCATTGTTTGTAAAGTTATTTCCTGCATGATCAAGTAATGTAACATCGTAAGTGTCATAAGTTGCACTCTTTGTTACTCCTGTAACTTCCCATTGTTGATAAGTATTTGCACTTGCATTTGCTTGGATAACAAATATATCTCCAGTCTTAATCAAATCAAGGAATAAATCAATATCTGTGCCATCAGAATCTGTATGGCTAATTGAAATTTGTGTTGCATTTATTTGCTGAACATTGTTCCATTGAATATTATGAATTCCTGGGTCACCATTTGTACCAGTTTTTGCTGTGTAGTTGTAATGAGATGTTGAACCACCAGGAGCACCTTGCGGACCAGTGTCACCAGTATCTCCCTTAGGTCCTTGTGGGCCAGTATCACCTTGAATACCTTGAATACCTTGGATTCCTTGAGGGCCTTGATCTCCTTGATCACCTTTAGGACCTTGAGAACCAGTATCACCCTTAATTCCTTGAATACCTTGAGCACCAGTAGCACCTGTTGCACCAGTATCTCCTTTATCGCCTTTTAATCCTTGAATGCCTTGTGCTCCAGTAGCACCAGTAGGTCCTTGCGGACCAGTTGGTCCTGTAGGTCCTGTATTACCAGTATCACCCTTTGGTCCTTGTTCACCTTGAGGACCAGTGTCTCCTGTATCACCTTTAGGACCAGTTGGACCTTGTGGTCCAGTTGCAATTTCTAGTCCTGCTGCATAAATTTTAATTTCACTTGGTGAAAGAATTTCTAAACTCATCGTGTTACATCCTCCTGCACATAAATTGTACCTGTCAAGATTGTTGACACGGTTTCTGTTACTGAATTAATTCCTTGGATATCAAAATAATTCATTACATCTAGGTTTGTTGAATCTAAACCTACTGTAAGAACATTCTCGTTTTTAACAACATCTAATGCATCTAAAACTGTTTCGTTGGTTGGGAACTGGCGTACTTGTCCAGAAAACTCCCAGTCAGTCAGATCTAATTTAGCATCATTGGTATCTACCAATACTAAAGTCATGACAGTATTGTCATTTCTGTAAACCTCCCAGTCCATTGCTGGTGGTTGTGAATTAAGAGTTTCCATATATCCTCCAAGGTGAATCTACACCCATCATACAATATATGTATTATGACTATTACACCTGAACTTGTTGCTGCCATTGGAACCGCTATTGTTGGAGTTATGGGAGCATTTTATGGCTTTAACAAATGGATTATTACAAAGTTTTTAAGTGAATTGAAGCCCAATGGTGGCGGTAGTATGAGAGATCAGGTAAATATTAATACTGAAAGACTAGAGCGTGTTGAAAAGCATGTTATAGAAATATATAAAATCCTAGCGCAAAGGAGTAAAAATGGGTAAGAAGGTATATTACGAAGGTAAATTAATTCCAGTTAAAGATTGGGATTATGATAGAAAGCGTCCTAAAGTTAAGGAAAAGAAAGCGGTAGTTGCTGAACCTGAAACCCAGGTTGAGGTAATTGCTGAAGAACCACAAACAATATCATTAGCATAAAACAAAACCCCCCTTTAAGTTATCAGACATTAGTTGGGGGGTTTTGCCATTCTTAGAGGCAGTCTAAGAAATCTATATGCTACCAATATTAAGTGGAAATGTTAATCCTGCTTTAGGTGTAAATATTCCAGTTGAATAATTTATGCTGCCAATTAATTTCCAATCAGGATCATTTGGTCCATTGAATAATCCATCTGATGTTGCATATACATTCATTGATGATGGTGCTCCTGAATATTTACCTCCACTCATAGTCATTGAAAATGTTTTAATATCATAATGAAGTGATTGTAAATCAATAATTAATCCCCAGTTTGCAGTACCACTAATTGAGTTATATGGTCTTAATCCTGTAGTATTTCCTGTTCTTAAATATACTGAATCGCAAGCACCTGAAGGTGGAACTTGACCCTCAGGTTCATTGTTCCAATAATGATTTCCCCATGGTTCACCACTTGTTTGATATGGAAGACCATAAATAACTTTATTTGTTGCTGCTCTATCAGTTAGTGTTGTAGATGTTTTTGCTTGAAAATTTTGCATCTTTGGCCAGTAATAACCACTTGCAGAATTAAAATAATTCATACCAAGTTTAATATATCTAACTCCAAGTGTTCCAGTTTCATCTACTGGTGCAGGTGGAACGGTAACTGCAAATGTTTGTGTAGATGTTGTTGTTCCATAAGCATTTATGGCACTAAGAATAACAGTTTTATTTCCAGATGTTGCATATGTATGTGCTACTGTTTGACCTGTTCCTGTTGTACCGTCACCAAAATTCCATGAATATGATGTTGCATTTGTAGCAGTAGCAACAAATTCAATTAAAGCACTGTTAGATCCATTTGCAGTATGTGTATATGAAACTCCAGTTGGTGCTGAACCATATATATTTAATGTATAAGAAGCACTTGTTTTAACAAATCCATAACTATCAGTAACAGTACAAGTAATGTTATGAGCACCAACTTGAGCAAGAGTATATGTTTTAGTTGGTGATTGTGCTGTTGAAAATTGAACATTGTTATCTTTCCAAACATATGTAGCATTTGTATGGTCAATGTTATTTAAATTAGTTATAGAAAATGAATATGTATCATTAATAGTTCCAGATAATGGAGAAACTGTAATTGTTGGAGTTGGAAAAACGGTATCATAAGTAAACATATTTCTTAATTTATATGTAATATCCCAACTATCTCTAGTTATATTATGCTGAATACCAATGATTCCATACTGTCTATCAATATCAAAACCATCTACTTCGTGATAAACATAAACATTATCTAATAAATCAATACCTTCAATTGCATCTGGTGCTTTTTTTGCATCAAATGTTATTGTATCAATTTCTCTTGTAGGATGAGCGGTTTCTTGAAATATTGCACTTGAAATTTCATCTGTCCAGGCACCCTGTGTTGTTACTCCAACAAGATAAACATCAATAAGTGCTGATTGTGGACCCCACTGTTCAACAGAATAATCATTTGTATAGGTTGGAATTTTTGTTCCATAACTAGTTAATGTTATTTTATTTTTTAATAAATCAAAACCATCATTTAGATTAATTGTTTCATAGGATGTAGCACCACCTCTTGAATCAAATTGTAATCTAACACTATTATTTTTCTTTGAAGTGATTGATTCATATATATGAATTTCATTAGAAACATCTGCATAGAAGAAATCTAAATTTGTTTGTGCAAGAGTATTCATCATTTGCAAAGCGGTTGTTCCATTTGAAGCATTTGCAGCATTTCCATTACCACTTGTACTATGAACAGTTCCTGAATATCCAATAATTTCAGATGTTGAACTAACTGTACTAGCAAATTCAAGTTCTTGATTCATTCCTTGTAAACTCATTGTTGAACCAAGACGGGATTTAAATGTATCTCTTAATGTGTGTAGGGCCATTGTTCCAACCATATCAACAGCAGTAAGTGTTGTAATTTGTGGTTCACCTTTTGGTTGATATTCAACATTAATAGTATTAATACGACCAGTAAACAATGTTTGGTTATCGTGTAAAACACGAACAGTTTTACCCATTCTAAAATCTGTATTGATATGTGGATCAAGTTGTATATTTCTTGAAAGAATTGTTAATACACCTGCTTCTGGTTGTTGCCATGGTCCCTGATAAGTACTTTGAATACCTCTAATAATATTAATATTTAATAATCCATCAGTGTAATCTTCCCATGTTGAACCAACATAGATTTGAAATTTAGTAGTTGATAAATCGTTTGCCATTATACGGTTATCTTCCCGTACTTACTAAGTGCTTGTTGTACTGTTCTTCCAAGTGCATATGGATCAGTGCCTACACCAGCATTGATTGTAATATTAACAGCACCTGCTCCACCTCCAGCAACATTTAGTTGTGGCATCTGTATACCAACTGGTCCTTTAATTCCCATACCCTGATATAAACCTTCAACTGCATACTCACCAATCTGAGCCATAACTTTTGAAGGGGATGATATTTGCAATACATTGCGAATAACTGAAGGAATATTGTCATTGATCCATTTTGTTAATTTATCTACGAACCATCCTCTAATATTTAGAAGACCATCAATGATACCTCTTGCAATATCTTTACCAACTTCAACCATCTTGCCACGAACTTCATTGAATTTTTCTACAACATTTGTTACAACTCCAACAATATAGTCTTTAATGTTGTTCCAAATTTCTGAGGCTTTCTTTTGAATACCAGTAAATACTTCTGTGGTTTTGTCTTTTAATGCGTTCCAAGTATTAACAATTCCATTCTTAATACCTTCAACAATACCAGTAATTAATTTACCAATCTCTCCCCACAAGTATGCAAGGGAATTAGTAAGTTTAACAATAATTCCATCTTCGCCAACTATGTAATCTTTAATTGCATAGAACCAACCAATGACTGTACCAAATATTGCCTCAACTTTTTCAGAAACAACAGCCTTTGCGGCATCCCATGTTTCTGTTAATTTAGTTACTATCTCATCCTTATGCTTAACCAAAAATGCTACAAATAAACCAAATGGACCAGTTAAAACACCAAGTATTAATGGCCAGTTTTCTTTTAGCCAATCAATTGCTGCATTTGCAGCGTCTTTAATCTTGTTATAAATTGCATCCCAAGTCTCTTTGACCTTTTCCCAAACTGCAGTTGTAGCCTTCTTAACATCATCCCAGTGAGTAATAAGAAGCACGATCAAAGCGATTACTGCCATAATTGGAATAGCCTTTAATGCTGTACTAAATATTGTTGTTGCTACTGTTGCACCTTCTTCTGCAGCGGTAAGTAAACCAAGATTAACCATTGCTGTCTTAGTATTTGAGATAAATGAAAGTAATGGACCACCAATACCAACAATTGCTAATAATGCTAATTCTATATTTTGCAATGCTTTTGGCTGCTTAGAAAATGCATCAAGTAAGTCAGTTAAAAATCCAAGTAGTTTTTCTAATACTGGTAAAACTCTAGTACCAAGTTCTTCTTTAAAGTTTGCAAGTGCAACTTCGAATTTCTGTGTTGATGTAGCATTTTTTGCTGCTGCATCTTGATAAACCTTAGCACCTTGAGTTAATAATAAATTAATTGCTTCTTGGTTTTTACCAGCCTTAGATAATGCTTCTGCTTGATCATAAATAGATTGATTTAAACCTGGGAATATTTTATTTAATTCCCCTGCTTTTAATCCACCATCAGCAAATGCTTTAGCAAGTTTATTTGATGCTGCTTCTGCATCAATTGCTCCACCAGTAAATGCTTGAACATCTAAAAATGTTTTAACTAATTCTGCAGATGATGCTTGTAAATCTTTAGGTAATCTTGATCCCAAAGAAGTTGACATTTTAATAATGTCATCATTATCAACTGCTAATTGCTTACCAAACTTTTCAGCATCAGCAGTAATCTTTTTAAGTGCATCAGAACCAGCACCAAATGTAGTAGTTGCTTGACGCATTGCAACTGCAGCATCTTTGGCCTCATCAATGCCTTGCTTTAAAAATGTTATACCTTGTTTAAGTACAAATGCGGAAGCAGCAGCGGTAGCAGCCTTTGCTAATCCAGCGACCTGTTTATTAAGACCACCAATTTGATCATTAGCATCATTAAGTCCCTGAGTAAGTTTTTTTGTCTCTGCAACGATATCAATCGTTATCTGTTGTGCCACTACTTCCTCCTATTAAGTTCTCCAACCAAAGCACTATATTCTTCAAAACTAAGTTCCCAGAATTGTTCTGGTGTATAACCTGTGGCTATACAGAACTTAGCCATTGCGCTTAGGCTGAAGTATCTTCTTTTGGGACCTGCATGTTGACCCCTGATGCTTCAGACAATTCGTTAATGGTCATTGCTTCTGCTTGTTCTATTGTAAGCCCTGGGTTATTTCGCTTTGCCATAATATATTGCATTGCGAATGCTAACTTTGCTTTTGAGTTTGATTGTTCCCATTCATCCATTGGCAAATCTAGATATTCTTCAACTTCTGCTAGTTCTTTCCACTTCATAGTGGACATTAAATCGTTATTCATAACTGCCTCCTTGTTTAGTCGTATTTTTTAACGATACTTGCTATATAGTCCTCATATTTATTAACAATTTCTTTAATATTGTTATAAACTGCTGGTCTTAAATATGGTTGAGCCTTAATATTCTTTTCAGGCCATCCATACTCTTGCACTCCTGCATAAACCACAGTCTGACTGCCTGCATAGATCTGTGCTTTATCTGGTGTTGCTGTATAACCAATAGATGCTGCTAAAGCACCTGTTAGTTTTGGTGCCATAGCAGAAGCCTTCTTTGAGAACTCTAATCCAAGTTCCTTATTTAAAGAAGTTAGACTAGTTAAATTAGATTCAATCTTTTTTAAAGATTCTTGAACTTCTTTAACTCCATTAAGTTCAACACTGATTGCTTCTGCCATAGCGACCTATTAAATTATGCTTCTACTCTTGTTGGCTTTCCATCAAGAATGAAGTTAATATCAAAGGTGAAGAACTCACCTGCTGCTCCACCAAGATTTGGAACAACTTCTGCATAGCCACTTGCTGTGAAGTGTGGCTGTGATGCTGATGCTGTTGCATTTCCGTGTGGTGCGTATGTAATGTCCACGCTTACGCCTGGGTTATCCCATAGCCAAGAGTGGAATGATGCTGCTGCTGTATCCTGGAAACCAGTTACAGCACATGTGAAATCTAGAGAATCTTCGTAATTTCCAAAGCCAAGGGTATTAACAGCGGAAGAGAAAACAACATTGCTTACTCCACCCTGATATTCTGTACCGTCAACTTCAAACACGATAGACTTACCTTTAATTCTAGCCATGTTTAGTTTCCTCCTTGAATATCTATTGATATGTTTATATTTGTTGCAAGAAATCTTGCATTATTTACTTCTAAAATGAATGGTTTGTCAACAGTCATTTTTGATGCTGTTGTATATTCCCACATTGCAGGTATTAAAGTTTCTAAAGTATCATCTAAATTCTCAGTTTCTGTTTCATTAGTTGCAAATGGAACTATTACTAAAACTTTCCAAGCAGATGCATAATCTGCATTATATTGGTTCTCATATACTGAGACAAAGTTAGTATCAGGTTCAATAATTGCACATAATGGTTGTGGCTTTTCTGGTACATATGTATATACCTTTGAAATACCGCCAAGAATTATGGCTGACTTCAGTTCTTCTCTAACTGCAGTTAGGTTCATGCAAACCTCGTCATATAACGATTGAGAAGTGGATATACACCAACGAGTGGGTCTCTTGCTGTATTAGCAGGTGCGCCATCATAAGTAGCGTACTGAGCCACACCCATTGGTGCATTCCTACGATGAAATAGTTCTGAACCAACTTCAAGGTAGCAACGCTTTAATACACCAGCAGGAATCTTTGTGTTCTTAATATAAGAAGCAATTAGATCCTTTGCAGTGTCCCAGCATTCTTGTACATAGTCATCATCATTAGTTGATGAACCTACATACGCCTTCAAATCTGTCCAGTCCATAATCATCTACTCCTTTAAATTAGTCAAGTGGGTTTGCTACTGCAACCATTGCCTTGATTTCAGGTGCTGCGATACCAAGGTATCCGTACACTGAGAATGCATTTGTTAATGCTGTGATGTCTTCCTTGTTCAAACGGAATGGTGCGCCTGCTGATTCGTATGTTGTAAGAGCAGCAGAGTTACCTGTGAACAATGATCCACCTGTAAGTGATGGGTCCATAACGATTGGAAGACCAAGAATGTTTCCTGTTAGACCAACTGGGTTGATTGAACCGAATGTGTTAACTGTTGCACCAGCGTTAGATAGAACTGGACGACCAGCCTCATCTGTTACGCCTGCAAGAGCCTTGAATACATCAGATGAGCAAAGAATGAACTCAAGTGCACGACCTGTGTCATTGTTTACCTTTGCTGCAGCATCTGCAAGTGCTTCAATAACTGCTGAAGAATCCCAAGCAGAAACTGTTGCTGTGTTCATTGAACCTGCATTAGCAGCAAGTGCTGCACGAGCAGCAGCGTTAGTTGCAGCAGCGTACTTTGCAATCATTGCACGGAATGCTGTGTCAACATAGTTTACAGATGAACGCTCAAGAACTTGGCGTGAGAAATCTGTGTATCCACCGTATGTCTTGATTGGTGCAGTTGCTGAAGTAAGAGCAATCTTGCCATATGCAAGTGTGTCTCCTTCTGCAGCCTGCTCTGCAACATCAAGTGTGTTGCTGTCAAGTACTGGATATTCAACATTGTTTCCTTCTGCAGGAAGTGCTGCTGAAGAAAGAACATTAAATGTTGGGCGTCCTGCATTTAGAATGCGGACAGTATCAGATACCCAAGCGTTCTTTACGATTGAGTCTGAAGTTGTTCCACCTGTGAAATCACGGTATAGAGCAAGAGCATCATCGTCGCCCTTTGCTACAGCCTTTACGAATTCACCATAGGAACGGAATTGTGGAGTAGAAACTTCTACCTTAGATGTTGCAATAACATCAAGACGGCGTTCCAACTCTTCTGCATGATTACGAACTTCTTCAATTGCTGAAGTGTAATCAGGTGTTGTATTTTCCATGGATTTATCCTCCTGATTGTTTTCTTCTCTGACTGAAAGTACTTCAGCCTTGTCATATGCAGGGAAAGCGACTAAAGAAACTTCTTTAAGGTCAACTTTCTTGCGAATGATTGTGTTGTCTTTCTTTTCATCAATAACTGGAATGAACCCTACTGAAAAAGAACGGATTGCTCCATCCTTAACTAAGTTAAGTGTTTCATTTCCCAATGATGTTTCTGAAATCTTTGCTCTAATTAATAGGCCATTTTCAGAATCTTCCATTTTTGTAACAAGACCAATAATTTCTTTGTGGTCTCTAAACAATTTAACATCTGCGTTAAGATCAACTGCACCTTGTGCAAATTGTTCTCTCATACCGCCACCAATGTCAATTGTGTCATTATATGGAACAGCGATACCTTCAACAGTGCGTTGTTCAGTATCAGTTGCTCTAATTTCAAATGAGCGTCTAATAATATTTTCCATATTCATTACTCCATTTTAGTTGGTTTGTTGACTAGCATCCATTTGAGGCATATCTTCCATGTCTCTAATTTCTGCAACTGTCAAGAACTTGTTAGTCAAACCAATTGCATATGCTTCATATCTTGTCTTTTGGCTTGGACGCAAGAATTCTGTTAGATTAAATTCTGCGTGTTGGCCACGAGGCAATAGATCAGAAATAGCCTGTTCAATACGAACAATATATTGCTGTAAACCATCATCATATAGTTTGATGCGGTCTTCATTGCCATTTACATATGTCATTCCTTGTCCTTCAATTGACATGCCCATATACATTGCAGGAACACCAAACATATTTGCAATCTGACGAGTGATATATTTTTGGTTTTCCAAGAATTGAGCCTGTTCTGGATTAAGTGCAATTGAATCATACTTAAGTCCAGATGATAAGACAGCAATACTTCTTTCTTGTTGAGATTCAATGAAAGCATCTTTATTTTGCTTTGCTACCTCGCTAGAAAGAAACTCTGATGTTGTTAATGTTCCAGTTGGAACTGCAGCGGTACGGAACCAGTTATCTGCATAATTGTGTAAGTCTAATGCTGAACGAAGCACTGACTTGTGTCTTTGAATTGGTCCTTCACCAAGAAGTGCATCTGATGCAATCTTTTTCCATAACTTAATATGAACAATGTCTCTTGATGTATATCTCTTTGAACCAATTTGATAGAAAATCACACCATTGCTATCAGCCTGAACTGAAATATTTGATGGATGTATGTTCTTGATATTTACAATGCCACGAGGATTTCTTTGAACTAACCAAAATGCATTTCCTGTTGTAGCCATGTGAAATAAAGTTGTACCAAGCCATTCAGATTGAGAAACATTGTTTTCAATATCTGGATAATCAAGCCAAGCAGGATTTGATAGTTTATCTTCTCCACGCATTACATTGATTGGAATTTGCATAATTGCAGTTTCAAGTACTGAAATTGCTCTGCTGACAGGAACTAATGTAAGTGCACTTGATTCTGTAACTACAATTGCTTCTCTTGATGGTGCAGACATTCCACGATTTTGTGTATCAGGAACAAATGGTTCAGTTACATCTACTGCGTAACCAAGTCTTTCAACTATTCTGTCTCTAAATCCCATTATGTTCTCCTTTAAAAGACCATCTGTGTTGGTTTAACTTGTGTTTCAACAAACCAAATAGCCAATACTGTTGCAATTGCTGCATCAACTTCAGTTCTTCCATCTTTACGAGCGATTCTCCATGAATCACCGCTATTTTTACGAACTGCCTGCTGCATTTGCATGGAAACTATGTCATCTTTTGGATGAATAATCTCCTTATTTGTTATTCTACTATATGCGTTATTTGATGCAAGAATCAAATCTTTATTTGATGTAAATTGTACTCTTAAACCCCTTTGTTTTAATGCAGCACCTAAATCATCTAATACATTTGAATCCATAATAAATGTTTTGCCATATTTTGCTAGTTTCAGACATGCTCCAATTACCTCATCCATATTAGTATTATTAAATGATGCTACCAATTCAGTAGCAGTCTTTCCATTTTCTAATACTTCTGCTGTAACAATTGAACAATATTCCCATCCTGGAGTACGATCAATAGCAAAGACCTGTGGTGTATTTGGTCTACCATTTTCAAGATTTACCCATGCTCCTACTGGAATCCAAGCATTCATACTAGATACAAATTGATTTAATCTATACCGTCTGGCATCAGGTGCAGGCATTGTTGCTAATTCATTTTTAACTGCCTCCCAATCTAGGATGCCAGATGCTAGTTGAGGGTTAGCACTTCTTACTGCTTCCTCGTCATCTAATGCACATCCCTTTGGTGCTTCCCAGCAGAAGAATCCAAATCTCTCTAAGTCTTCCTGTCCTTCAATAGCACTATGTCCACGAGTATATAGATTCTTTAATAACTCTGATGTGTCATCACCTGCTGTAGTAATACCAATCGTTATGCCATCTGGACGGGTAGCAGATCCAAGAGCCATCGCAGTCCATACTTCTTCCTTGGCCACATGTAGTTCGTCAAAGATAACCATGGATGGATGCAAACCTTGGGCGGTAGCAACATTAGAACCAATAACTTTATATATACCTTGCTCATCTTTCGTATAAAGTCCACGATGTTCCGTTGATCTTGTAAAGAAATGTCCCAATAATTCAGATGAATCTACCTGATGTTTTAGGCGTTTATATACGATTTTAGCCTGGTCTGCAGAGGCTGCCACAGAGATAACTTCAGGTGCAGGTTCATGTAGAAGCATGCCATATAAGGCCAGAATAGCCCCTAGGAGGCTA